>JAABUJ010007406.1_pt1 | contig 10268 bp, 7 predicted proteins | sample 5559131 | NCBI WGS metagenome assembly JAABUJ01 (sample SAMN10711875, study PRJNA513366) | rock metagenome | isolation source: Antarctica rocks | place: Antarctica: Victoria Land, Mt New Zealand nord | collected 2016-01-07 | reverse complement strand
GGAGTGCCTGGTCGATTTCACCGCCTTCGATGAGCAGCTGAAGGGGTGTGGGACCTTCGTCCTTTCGGACGATGCGGACCGACGCGGGTGGTGTGACCGTAGTGCCATGCCCGGACTTGGACGCGTCCTCAGCCCGATCCCGTCGGTGCCGACGCCTCCGCCAACTTGCCAGGGCGATGCTCCCCAGCCAGCGGATGCCGACATTACGGAGATGCACCATGCTTGAGCGCATTGGTGGATTTGCGCTCGGTCTCTTGTTGTTCGCCGCCCTGACGGTGCTTGAGGTCCCAGCGGCACCCGCCGCCCAGGCGGCATCGGGGGTTGCCTACGTGCAGGGCGCCGCGTTCGGTACCGGCACGCAGGTGTCGTCCCTCCGCGTGCCGCTCACCAAACCAGTCGGTGCAGGTGAGCTGCTGGTCGGTGCAGGTGAGCTGCTGGTCGGCTGGTTCTCCCAGTACGACGCGGCCGGCAAGGTCGGGGTGTCCGACAGTGTGAACGGCACCTGGACCCGCGCGGCGTCGTCGCTTCTGTTCGGCAGCGCTGGCGACAACGCCCTCTACTACTTGCAGGGGACCGTGGCCGACTACAGCGGTATTGCCACCAGCGCGGCCCTTGACCAGATGGCCGTGGCCAAGGGAGTGAGCGCCACCATGGCCACCGGCCCCACGACGGCGGTAGGCGCCGGCGACCTGGTGTTCTCGGCGTTGGTCACCGGGGGCTCGCCCAGGAGTGCGATTGCCGGAAGCAGCCAGGGACTGCCGTACACCGCACGGGCCAGCAGCGGCAGCGGATCGGCGTTCGAGGAGGACATCCTCGCCGGTGCCGTCGGCACGCAGGTGGGCAGCGCGAAGCTTGGCGCCTCGACGGACTTCTACGCAGTGGTCGCTACATTCCGCCCGCTCGCGGCGGGCGCCTCCCAACCGCCCACCGCTCCGACGAACGTAAAAGCCACGACCGTGACCCCCACCCAAGTCGGTCTGAGCTGGACGGCGTCCACCGACAACGTGCCCGTCACCGGCTACACCATCACCCGCAACGGCACCGTCCTCGCCACCACCAGCGCTACCACCTTGAGTGACACCACCGTGGCGCCCTCGACCAACTACAGCTACACCGTGACCGCCACCAACGGATCCGGTCAGACCTCACCCCCCTCTACCGCGCTCGCCGTCACCACTCCCACGGGGACCCCGCAGTGCTCGGTTTCGACCCTGGTCTCCGCGGTGTCCACGGCCAACAGCACACCAGGTGGTGGCACGGTCACCCTGGCGAGTGGCTGCGTGTACACATTGACGAGCGCGAACATCACTGTCGACGGCGGGAACGGCCTTCCGATTATTACTGGCAGGGTGACGGTGCAAGGCAACGGGGCCACCATTGCCCGGTCCACGGCCTCCGGCACAGCACACTTTCGGATCTTTGACGTTGCCGCTGGTGGGAGCCTGCTGCTGAACGCGGCAAGCTTCAGTAACGGCATCGCGGATCACGGTCAGCAAGGAGGGGGCGCCATCAACAACGCCGGGGCGCTCTCGGTGACAGCCAGCACGTTCGCGAACAACTCCAACCGCGTCACTTCGGGCACGTCCGGTGGTGCGGTGCAGAACAGCGGCGCGATGACGGTGAGCACGACCCTGTTTACGGGCAACGTCGCGATGGAGGGTGGCGCAGTGTTCAACCAGAACATCGCGAACATTACGCAGAGCACGTTCACCGACAACGCGGCCACGATCTACGGCGGCGGTGCGATTCTCAACGCCTTCGGCACCACCACGGTGGCCATGAGCACGTTCGTCGGGAACACCGGGCCGGGCGGCGGAGTGGTGGATAACGACACCACAATTATCATTAGCGACAGCACCTTCTACAACAACACCGGCGGCGACCACGGCGGCGGTGTGATCATCAACTTCGGGACTGTCAACTTGACGACGTCGACCCTGTCCGGTAACACGTCGCCTTACGGCGCCGATCTCTACAACTACGGAAGCTCGCGGATCACGGTGAGCTCGAGCATCATCGGTGACGGCGTCGGTGGCGGCAACTGCGGCGGATCCGTGATCATCGACGGTGGGTACAACCTGGACACTGGGTCGACGTGCGGGTTCTCCGCCGCCAAGGGCTCGAAGGTCAACACCGCTTCACAGCTCCAACCGCTTGCCGGAAACAGCGGTCCGACGCAGACGATGGCCCTCAGTCCGGGTAGCCCTGCTGTCGACGCTGTGCCCTCGCCCACGACCGGATGCGCCGGCAGCACCGATCAGCGTGGGACCACCCGCCCGCAGGGACCTGCCTGCGACATTGGGGCCTACGAGCTGATCGTCGTCAGCTCTGACACGCAACCCCCGACGACACCAGGAGGCCTCGCCGCGTCCTCGAACGCCGCGGGAGGGGTGGTCCTGAGCTGGAACGCGTCGACGGACAACGTCGGGTTGGTTGGTTACACCGTGTACCGCAACGGCAGTCCGCTCGGAAAGACCAACGGTTACACGGACACGAGTGCGGCGGCGAAAACGACGTACACCTACAGCGTCGACGCCTACGACGCTGCCGGAAACCACTCGGCGCAGTCCACGGCGCTGGCGGTGACGACGACAGCGCCGCCCCCGGTGGCGGCACGCTGGGTGCAGGGCGGCACGGCGGCTACCGGCACCCCGGTGACGAGCGTGCCCATCCAGCTCACTGCAGCTGTCAGTGCCGGCACCCTGCTTGTCGGGTGGTTCGGGCAGTACGACTCCTCAGGTCGGGTGCAGGTGTCCGACAACGTCAACGGCGCGTGGACCCGTGCTAGCCCGTCCACCACGTTCTCGAGCGGCGGCGGGGACGTTGCCTTGTTCTACGTGCAGAACGCGGCTGCAGCACCGGCGGGCGTGACCGTGACCATCTCCTCCGCTGCAGGCACCTACCTGCAGGGGTCGGCGGCGGAGTACGCGGGCGTAGTGGTGACCGGCAGTCTCGACCAGGTCGCTGTGGCGAGTGGCACGGGCACCGCGGCGAACAGTGGAGCAACGGGTTCGGTCGCCGCAGGCGAGCTGCTGTTCAGCGCCCTGATGACGGGGACCTCTCCGGGCGGGGCCACCGCGAACAACGGCCTCCTCATCCACGACCACAACACCGATTTCTCCGTCGACGACGCCGACTCGACGACGACCGCAGGTACGCAGCAATCGTCCTGGGCCTTGCAACAGTCGGCCGACTGGTATGAGGTCGCCGCGGTCCTCCACGTCCGCTCCGGGCAATGAGCCTGCCAGCAGCCGCCCGGCTGCAACGCTCACTGATCGCCGGTGTACTGACGATCAGCGGCTTGGCCACGGCATGCTCAACGCCCAGCACCGCGGCCGACGGTTCCATGGCGCCAACTCCGCCGGTGGGTGCGCTGCCGACATCCGGTGGCCCTGCCGTGCCGGCGCCACCAAACGTCATGGTGATCGTGGAGGAGAACCACAGCCAGGACGACATCATCGGCAACCCGGCGCTGCCGTTCCTCAACGACCTGGCTCGCACCTACGGCCAGGCCACCAACTACGTCGGTGTCTCCCATCCCTCCGAACCCAACTACCTCGCCATGGTGTCGGGCTCGATCTGGAACAACCCACCGGAGCGGACTCCCCAGGAAGGTACGTATTCCGGACCCACCGTGGTCGATCAGCTGGCGGAGCACGGAATCGGCTGGAAGGCCTACCTGGAAGACATGCCACAGCCCTGCGACCTGACCGACAGCTACGGCCCAGGCGGCTACGACGTCAATCACAACCCGTTCCTGTACTTCACAAAAGTCCGCAGTTCGACCGCGCAGTGCGGCCGGGTCGTCCCCTTCACGCAGTTCGCCAGCGACCTCAACGCAGGCACCGCCCCCTCGTTCATCTTCGTCGCCCCCAACACCACCAACGACATGCACGACGGCACCCCGCAACAGGGTGATGCCTGGCTGTCCACCCAATTCCGAACGATCTTCGCCTCGAGCTGGTATCGCCAAGGCGGGACGGTTGTCGTGACCTTCGACGAGGGCGAGACAGCGGAACGGGTCGCTACGGTCGTCGTCTCTGAAAGAGATCGTGGCGTCGCGCCGCTCACCACTCCGATCAACCACTACGGACTGCTCCGCGGCATCGAGGAGACCTACGGACTGGCACTACTCGGGTCGGCAGCCGATCCCGCCAGCGGCGACCTCAAACCTTTGCTCACCTCGTGAGAGCATGACCCCCGCTTGATCAGCTGTAGTTATGGGTGGCGAACACATTTCGCAACGCCGCGGGCGCGACGCTGAGTGCGAGATCACCGCGCTGGACGCTCCAGCTGTAGGCGTAGTCAAACACCGGCGAGGGGACGAGTCGCTGCCAATCGGCGACGAGCCGCGTCGCCTGCTCAGCGGTAGGGAGCACGTAGTAGCCACCATCGTCGTCGGCCCACACTCTGCCGCCAAAGGCTTGAAACACTGGAACGACTGCTGAGATCGGTATGCCGGCGCTCGTCGCAGCACTGACATAACCGGCGATGACTGTGTCGTCACAGCCGTTGATCTCACTGCGGCAGGGGTACGGGTCGAGGCCGAACAAGTCGATCCCGGTGTTGGCCGGGTTGTAGCCACCTCGATACGTCGGCGTCTTGGAAGACGAGAGGTTTTGCTGCACAAGGAAGGTGCGTGCGCCCCTGAAGTGGGTATGGATGTACGCGGTTTCGGCCGCGAGGTTGGCCGCTGCGCAGGAGGCCGGATCCGCCTCATCCATGACATAGAAACCGAACAACCGCGGGTGATTCACAAACGGATCCACGCGCGAGCGAAACTTCGAGTCGGCCCCGTTGCACAGGCCAAGAAAGACCAGACCGCTCACGCCGGACGGTAAAGCATCAAGCTGGTCCACGTTACCGATGTCGGCCAAGTTGAAACCCAGCCGTCCAGGCGGGTAGCTGCCATCGGCACTGAGGTTGTCGTTTGCCGCATAGTGCAAAGCTGCGACAGATGCGCCGCTCACAGGCACCTCGGCGAGTGCGTTGCTCACCGGTGCCGCCGCAGTTGTGCTGCTCGCCGGTGAGGCCGTAGTTGTGCTGCACGCGGCGACCCCGACTAACAGGCAGAGCAGGGCAACGACGGGGCCGATCCGTCCGCGACACTCAGCCATTGCGAACGCACACCCCTAGCGCTCTGATGAGCAGAGTGAGATCCCGGCGCACCGTCCGGTCGGCGAAGTAGTGCAGATCAAGGGCCAGTCGGGAGTGCAGGTGATGGGCGACGTAATAGGCGTCCGCGTCGTCGACAGCGTCCAATTCACTGTCTTGTCCGGAGGCAAAAAGCACGGCGCCGGGACCGATGATGCCGGGGCGAACCTGCAGGATCTGACGTTCCGCGCGCGTGTAGTACGGGATGAATCGTGGTACCTCGGGTCGTGAGCCGAACAGGGTCAGATCGCCTCGCAGCAGGTTAATCAGCTGAGGTAACTCGTCTAGTCGCCGCGGACGTAGCCACGCCCCCATGCGCGTGATCCGCGGGTCGCCAGGACCACTGACCAAGGAGCCCGCACCGTTGGTGTCCGCCACCATCGTGCGTAGCTTCCACATCTCGAATGGCTGCTCACCGCGACCCACCCGCGTCTGCCGGAACAGCCACGGGCCCTTGCTGGTGAGCTGTACTGCCACCGCGAGCACCGCGAGTACCGGTGTGGCGATCGCGAGTCCGACAAGCGCCACCGTAAGGTCAACGCCTCTGCGGAGAGCGCCGTCGGCCGGTTGCCGCTGTGCTCCGGGTGCGCTGTAGTAGGCGCGGGGCCGGCGGTGGTGCTGGCTTGACCGTGGCAGCATCGACTGCGCAGGTCTGGCCCCGTCGGCGACGAGCGTGCTCGCGGCGGACAAGTTGGCTCGGATCATGATGGGTCTCCCGCCGGAATAGCATCGTGTGTCATGTCGATCGAACGCTGTGACCACACCCAGGCGAGCCGGCTCAGCACACCGGCCGTCGCGAGGTAGGCGGCGCTCGACGCGATCGCGGCACCGCTGGCGCCGTACCGCGGTATGAGCAGGAGGTCGAGTGCGATGGTGATGACCACGCCCACTCCCATGCCGACCGAGTTTGCGCCCGGACGACCGGCGCCCCACAGGTAGGCCGAGGCGACAGCCGCGGCGCCCTCCACAGCCAGGCCGACCAGCAGGAGGCACGCGGGCACGACCGCGGGTTGAAAGTCTTTGCCGAACAGCAGCGGCAGAGCCACGATGGACAGTCCGGCGAGCAGCGGCGTCGCCGCCATCGACACCAGGCACGCCCGTCCGAGCAGGTGACGTGCATCCCGGCTGGCCACTGCGGGCAGCGCACGGGTAAAGCGGGGGTAGAGCACGTAGTTCAGTGCGGTGGCCGGCAGCCGCATGAGCTCGGCAAATTTCGACGCGACGGCGTAGACCCCGAGTGTCGCCGGGCCGGCCAGCACGCCGAGCAGCAAAAAGTCCAGGCGCAGGTTGACCAGCCAGAGCAGGTTGCCCAGCTGACCACGGGCGCCGAAACCGAGCACCGACTTGGCCAGCCGGGGCGAAGGGGCACCCCAGCCCCGGAAGTAGCCCTGCACGGCCAGTCGGCCCAGCCCGATGGCCGTCGCGCAGACGCCACCGGCGACCATTCCCGCGATAATGGCCTCGATACCGCGCAGCCCGAACGCCAACGCCAACCCGTAGGCGGGCAGGAACATCAGCTCCTCACAGACGATGATCAGGTTGGCGCCCCACATGTCTGCGCTGCCCTGACAGCACGCCTTGGCCCAGACGGTCCACAGCTGGGTGATGACAGTGGCTCCGACGAGAATGAGCAGTCCCTCGGGGACGTCGAGGAAAAACAGCCGGTGCAGCGCGGCGACGAGGCCCAGCCACACGGCGGTGCCCGCGATCGCTCCGGTCAGCGCCAGCGCGGCCAGCGTCGGACGCAACGTCGCCCCACGACCCTGCGCGCCCAGGAAGTAAGTGGACGCGGCAGGCAGCCCACAGCTGAGCACCAGTCCGGTCAACCAGGGCAGCACCCGCAGCAACGCATAGTCGCCGAGCGCCGCGGCGCCGCCGGTCCGGGCGACGATGAGGCTGGCGACCGACACGGCGCCCAGCGAGGCACCCTGCGCGACCAGGTTGACCGCAGCTGATCGACGGCCAAGCACCGGCGCCGCTTTCCCTGCCCGAGGCGCCGTGGTCTCCGTCATGCCCGGCTCCCCTTCCCGGCGGCACGCGGCGAGCGTGCTTCAGTGCACTGCCAGGCGTAGGCGGCGACGAGGGCGAGCAGCGCCCAGATGAATCGGAAGTGCAGCACCTCGTAGTAGGTGGCGGCCACGCTGGTCGCGAGCATCGCCGCGACGAGTCCGGCGGGTCTGGGCAGCACACCGTCCTCAGGGCCGTTGTGCGCCGCCCGCACCAGCTGTCCCCCTCGCCAACCGGCCGACGCGACGAAGAACATCAGGCCGAGCACGCCGAGGGGGCCGCGCTCGACCAGTGCGGCGAGGTAGTCATCGTGGGTTTCCTTCGCGTACGCGTAGGAGCGGTTCTGCAACAACGGCTTGGTGGTGGCGGGGCCGGAGCCCAGCCAGCCGTCGGAGCTGTAGAGCGCCATCGCCTCGGTGACCAGCAGGCTGCGCTGGCCGCTGCTGTCCTTGCTCCGCCCGAGTGAGTTGACGAGCAGCGCATTGTTCGAGCCGCGCGCCCACGTCTGCATGGAGCTGAACGGGACGAGCTGCAGCGTCATCGCCGCAGAGCCGCCGACGATCAGCAGCAGGGCGATCGCCGCGGCCGGGCCGTAGCGTCGCAGCACCGAAAGAAGGAAAATCGCACCGCAGCCGACCGCGAGTTCCACGACACCGCCGTTGGACTCCGACAACAGCAGCGCCCACACCAGCAGGGCGTAGCTGCACAGCCGCAGCGGCCACGACCGCGGTGCCCGGCAGGCGTGCACGACGAATATCGACAGTACCCAGTACGTCGCCGCGTAATTGGGGTCGCCGAAGGTGAACATCTCACGGTTGCCCTCCCGCGCTCGCACCCCGGTGATGGCCGTTATGCCGGCAAGCGACCCGAGCACGAGCAGCCCAGCGCAGGCCACTGCACTGTAGGCCCACGCCCTGACCAGCACGGTCAGACTCCGAGGGCTGCGGGCCACCGCGACGATCGTCGTGCACCAGGTGATGAGTAGCAGGTCGATCGCCAGGGTCTCGGGTGCCGTACCCGGCATCGGGCCCGTGACCCCGGCGATGGCACCACCGATCACCATCAGTGCGACACCGAGAACATAGGGTGCGCGCAGCGGCAGCCGAGTACTGCTCGCCCAGATCGCCGTGGCCAGGATCGACACCAGGACCAGCACGTCAACGGGGGAGCTGTTGCCCGGGCCGGACGGGCGCAGCGCGAACTGGGCGACGAAGCTGGCGGCCATCGACACGAGCGCGAACCGCTCGATGCCGCCCCGCCGGGTACCCGAGGGCGCCTCACCCGTCGCCCGGGTAATGACCCGGCGCGCCGGCGCCGCGAACCCCCCGACACTCATCGGTATCCCGCGCAGACCTCGGTGAACATCTGCCAGTGGTCTCGGCAGAAGCCGGGTTCGGTTGCTTCGGCGGCAATCGCGGCCAGCTCGGCGCGCATCACGTCCGCCGCAAGCGATGGCGGCAGCCCCAACCGCTGGAGCGCATCGCCCATAAAGCCCCGCACCAACAGCGAGTACCAGCCGTGGCCGTCGATGACGTACCTCACCCCGCCACCGGGAGCTCGGCCAAGCAGTCCGGAATGTCCGGCCACCGGCCGCGACGTCCTCGTGTGGCGGTCGAGGTACAACGAGTACGACACCGCAAACCGGGCAACGTCACGCACCGGGTCACCAGCCACCGCCGCACGTTCCCAGTCCACGACACCGGTAACCACACCGTCACGCGTCAGAATGTTGCCCAGCCAGAAGTCCCCGTGCACAACGGTTGACGTGACCTGGTGGTGCCGCAAGCTGCGGCGCAACCCAGCCAAGGCGCCGAGAGCCACATTCAGCTGCTCCGGCCTCCCCGCGAGCTGGACTTGGGCGGCGTCGATCGTCGACTGTGCGACGTCAAGAGCGACCCTTGGACCGGTCGGCGTAGATTGCAACGCCGTGAGCCACGCCCCGGCCGCCGCGAAGTCCGTCCGAACCGCGGCCGGACACCCGCTGTGCCCAGCGCGGTAGTAGCGGACGAGCATCGACACCCCCGGCTGGGCTGTCGTCGCCAGCGCGGGCAGGCCCTCGATCTCGATCAGCCGTGGGATCGTCTCCCGAACCGTCCCGAGCGGCTCAAGCTCCAGCTGTCGAAACCGGTCGCGTTCGTTACCCACTCGCGCGGCGGCCGCCGCGCAGGTGGGGACCTTCACCGCAATGGTTGGCTCGGCTGAGGCTGGGGGAAACAGCAGCAGGATGAAGCTTCCGTCGGGGTCGCGACTGTGGTCGAGCACAATCACGCGGTGTTCGATGCTGTCGAGCCAGGCGAGCACGCACTTCTCGGCGGGCTCGACCTGCACCTCGGTGCCCGAGCGCAGGCGCGGCATCGGGTGCAGACGCGGTGCCAACCGCCACATGCCCCGCAACCGCAGGGTCGGTCCTGCCGCCTGGTAAAGCCAACCCGGCAGCTGCGATCCCGGCGGTCTGGCCAGCAGGTTCTGTCGGACGTAGCGCAGCACCGCAGTGTCCCACTCGGCGATGATGACCGGGCGGCTGCGCGAGGGCAGGGCGACGAACGTGCGATCTGCGGGCAGCAGCGCACGCCACGTGCACGATGTATCCCGGATGCTGCCCGCGACGGTCACGACAGCACCGCGAACGGACGTAGCCGTGCGACCGGGCGGACCAGGCCGTTGCCCGACAGGATGCCCAGTGCTTCGTCGACGCCGCGGTCGTCGTACTGCATGACCTCTTGGGGCGCGGCGTCGGAGTACCCATACTTGAGAGTGTGCCGCGCGTAGGGGTCCGGCCCGGAGCGGCCGTCCCGGACGAAGGCACTGATGATGCTGCCCGTGCCATGGCAGGCGGTGTAGAGGCTGCGGTGCGCCTGCGCGGCCGGGACACACAGGAACGACGACGTCCGGTTGGTGCCGGGCACGAGCACCGGCTGCCCGGTGTTCGCGAACGCTCGGTGACCAGTCATCTTTTCCGGTGTCCAAGCACGCGCGGCGTTGTGTCGGTGCACAAATGCCGGTGCACCACCCACTTCCTCCTCGTAGATGGAGTTGTGTGGAGAGTCCACGACAAGCTGCAGCCGGGCACCGAACGCCTCCGCACCGAACCGGCGCAGCCAGCTGTA
>JAABUJ010007405.1_pt1 | contig 10270 bp, 10 predicted proteins | sample 5559131 | NCBI WGS metagenome assembly JAABUJ01 (sample SAMN10711875, study PRJNA513366) | rock metagenome | isolation source: Antarctica rocks | place: Antarctica: Victoria Land, Mt New Zealand nord | collected 2016-01-07 | reverse complement strand
AACGCCCATCGGGCCAGCCGGCGAGTCAACGATGTGCGGGCCGACGGCCCCGATCTGTGGAACGCCGACGGTGACGAGATGGGGTCGGAGCTGAGCCTGTTCTGAACGACGCTCAAGCCGGCGAGCAGGGGAGCACCGACGAGCGTCGCGCCAGATCTTCCGGCGATTGGCCGGTGCCCGCCGCCCGACGGCTGCCGACGAGTTTGGGGGCATCGCGGACGGGCATGGGTGAGCCGTCGCGCTTTGAGCAAGCTCTTGGGTTCAAGGCAACGAGCCTGGGCCACCGAGCCAACGCCGACTGAAAGTCCATGAGCCCGGCGAGCAGATCGTAGTCGGCGTCGTAGTGCAGGACGGTTGCGTTCCTTGGTTACCGTCGCTGTTCAGCAGTCGCGCTGCCTATAACTCAGCACCGGCCCGTCGGGCCAGCACACGCAAAGCCTTGAGCACCTTGGCTGCTCCCACCAGATGGGAGAGCTCAAGTGACGGTACAAGCTCGAAGGCGTAGAGGTCGGGGGAGAGCGCGGGCAGCAACGGGAAGGCGACGACAAGCACGCATAGCTCCAGGCGATGGGAGCGCAGCCAGCGCCCGGGGTGGGCGCTGACGCCGACCATGATCACGACCTCGACGACGAACACGCTCCACACCATCCACGACAGCGCGGTGGCCAGAGCTGGGACGAGGTGGCCGAAGTGCAACGCCACCGCCGGGACGGTGAGCAGCGAGGCGATCAGGATGGCGGCGTCGAGAGGACGCTGCCAGCGCTCTTCGCTGGCCATCGCGGGCGAGGGCAATCCCCACCGGTCCCCGCCAGCGTCGAGGCGGCGTCCGATCTCAATCATCGTCCGAGGGTTAGGGCGTTCGTGCGTCGACCAGTTCGCTGATGATCGAGAAGTCCTTGATGTTGTTGGTGAGGAGGATCGCGGCGTGAACGTTGGCGGTCGCGGCGATCGCGAGGTCAGCAAGGCGCTTGCGCGGCAGTCCACGGCGTGCGGCGACGGCCGCCTGCAGTCGACCCCACTCCCGCGCGACTCGATCATCAACGGGCAGCGGGTCGGGGAATCTCGCTTCGATGAGCCCGAGCCGCGCAGCTCTCAGCGCGCGGGTCTGATCATCGCCTGCGACGAGCAGCCCGAAGTGCAGCTCAGCGATAGAAACAACGCTGATCGCGGCCTCGACCTCGCTTTCGATCGGGTGTTCGCCGATGAGCACTGAGGTGTCGAGAACTGCCCGCACCGACTATCGCGGCCACGGATCGCGTAGCGCACCGCCGAACTGCTCGAGGTCCTTCGTGAGCTGGTGGTCGGGTGCTAGCTCCCACAGATCAGACAGTTTCGCTGACGGCACCCATGCTCGTGCCCGAACGGGCCCGAGGTGCGCGACAGCGCGACCAGAGACGGTAATCGTGAACTCCTCCCCGGTCTCGGCTCGCCGCAGAACGTCGCTGACGTTATTGCGCAGCTCCTTCTGCGGAATCGTGCACACCCCGCCAGGGTAGCAGAACTGCTACCCGGCTCGCCACTATCTGAAGGACACTGCCTACGTCTACAGCTGCGCGGTGCCCCGAGCCAACACCCGAAGCTGGTGCACGGAGACGGCTGGGAGATTCGCAAGACACCGCGGCCAACAAGCGCAAAGCCCCCCGCCGCTGCTGTTCTGGGATCTGCCCAGGGCGGGGCAGCTGAAGCCCGGCACGTACGTGTTCCGCCGGCCGCTGCGCTTCGCCGCCGGGCGCCGGCCGCCGGAGAGCGGGCGCGGGCACGCGGCGGTCCTCCGCCTCGTCTACACCGTCAGCGGATGACCGCTCCCCACCCTGCGCGGCGACTCTGGTCGCTGGAGTGGCGCCTTCTGCGGCGGTCGCCGTCGGGGTGGACCGGCGAGGCTTCCCGTAACCTCTGGACCGCTGCCTATGCAACTTGGCCCCGGTTGGTTAGGCTCGCCGCATCGCCCGATGTCCGAGGAGGCTGGCCAGTTGACCACGCACATGCTGCTGCGCTGTTGGAAGTCGGCCATCCTGGTAGCGCTGATGGTGGTGGTGCCCGTCTGCGCCTCGACGATCTCGCCCAGATACGACGCGTCGGCGTCGGCCATGTCGCTCCAGCCGAGACCGGCAGTGGCACGGGGGACGTTGGTGGTACGCGTCGAGGTCACCGGTGGGCTGATCCCCGAAGGGCCCCCAATGGGCACGGTCGACCACCATCCCGGGCTCGGCGCCCACATCACGGTGACTGGCCCAGGCAAGACCCTCCACCTGCGATCTGACCGACGCGGCATCGCCAAGGCGATGCTGCGTCCCGGCCGCTACAAGGTCTCCAGACCGTCCAGCGGCGCATACCGGACGGACCCTCAGACCGCGGTCATGCGCGCGCGCAAGACCACCACGGTACGTCTCTACACCAGCTGCTTCACCTGCTGACGGCATCACGGTGATCGTCAGCAGCCTGCCGGTCAGGCCGCGCACGCTGCGCACGACGGCGCAGGCGCGCGACCGTGATGCCCAGCTCGCGCGCCGTGGATCGCTCGCCCTGCTCCCGCGCGATCTCGATCCTCAGGGCAATGCCGGTGACATGCTGGGAGCGGACATCGCCGGTCGACCAAGCCTTTGTGAGGTCTTTGAGGCGTCCGCGTCACCGTCCGGCCGGCGGGGACGACGAACGCGTCGAGGTTGCGGGTGCAGGCGTTGGGCTCGATCGCCGTGCCCGGCGCGATTCTGGGCGTAGCCGCAGCCCTCGTCACCGGCCAGCGGCTCGCGCCGGCCACCGGACCCCAGCAACCGGCGGAGCGCGCAGCGGACCGCCGTCGGCCGGCTCTTGGCACATGTCATCCCAGAGCACCGTAACGATCTCGGCCTCGGGCTCCGTGATTCTGCGGATATCAACCATCGTGAGGAACCTCCTGTAGGTCGTGCATGGCAGAAGTAGCGATGCACGCCGAGGGAGGCGGTCGAGGATGTAGCGCGTAGGCGAGAGTTCAACGTCAACCAGGCATTGACCCGACGGTACTCCTCGCAGGCGTCGATGGCCAGTCCGGCGGATCCGCCGTCGCGCGCTCAGCGCGGGATGGGTCCCGGTACGCGACGTGCGGGAGCCCCGTCAGGCCGTCCCCAATACAACGCTCGATAACCTAAGTTATGTAGAGCACCGGAGAAGATGTCGCGGCGGCGCCCTCGGAGAACAGTCGCGGCGGCGGCCCCCGGAGAGACGTCGCGGGGGCGCCCCGACGACTCGCGAGTCGTCGCTGGTCAGAGATCGAGAAGGAGCGCAAGGGCGTCATCGACCGCCCGCGTTCATCGACCCGATGCTCGCGCGCATCGAGACGTCCGGCGCAGCGGCCGAGGCGTTTGCGTTGCGCATTGACAGCCGTCGTCTGCTCGATCAGGACGCGTGTGTCATTCCCGTCGAAGGCCGTCCTCGCGCTTAAGCTCGGAGCACACCGCCGGCAAAGAAACGGCGTCTCCGGACCTTTCAAAGCAAGACTCGTTCTTATCATGGTAGGCTCGCCTTTCCGGTCGGTCGACGCGTAGCCCGGCCACTTCCCAAGCTGAGGACCCGCCAATGCTGAATCGAAAGCTCCGCTGCCCGATGATCGTGCTGTCGCTGCTGCTCGCGCTCGCGTTGGGCGCCTGCGGGGGCGCGAGTTCGTCCTCGTCGAGGTTGGCCTCGAGCCAGGGGTCAAGCGTGGCCGCATCCGGCGGTTCGAGCGGTTCGCCCTCCGCTGCTTCGAAGGACACGCAGGGCGTGTTCCTAGTCGTCGCGGGCGAGAATTTTTGGGGCAGCCTCGCGACGCAGTTGGCCGGCGCCAAGGCGGTGGTCAGGAGCATCATCGTCAACCCAGCGACTGACCCGCATGCCTATACGGCGACTGCCTCTGACAGCGTGCTGTTCGCGCAGTCAAGGTTGGCGATCGTTAACGGCATTGGCTATGACAGGTGGGCGAGCCAGTCGCTGGCGGCCAGTCCTAGCGCCAGCCGGGTTGTGCTGAATGTCGGGGATCTGCTCGGGTTGAAGGAGGGCGATAATCCGCACCAGTGGTACTCGCCCAGCAGCGTCAGCAAGGTGGTCGATGAGATCGTCGCTGACTACAGGCGTCTTGACCCCGCAGACGCGGCTTACTTCGATCAGCAAAAGCAGACCTTCGACACCCAGGCCCTGGCTCGGTACAACCTGTTAGGCAAGGAGATCCGCGCGAAGTACGCTGGAGTCCCGGTTGGCTATAGCGAGAGCATCTTTCAGCCGCTGGGTGAAGAACTCGGCTTGAAGCTGCTCACCCCACCCAGCTTCGCCAAGGCGATCGCCGAGGGTAGCGAGGTGGCCGCCGCCGATAAGCAGACGGTCGCCAGTCAAGCCCAGAACCGCCAAATCAAGGTGTGGATCTACAACAGCCAGAACACGACTCCCGACGTGCAACGGGTCACGTCGATCGTCAAGGCGCAGCACATCCCAATCGCGACCGTCAGCGAGACGCTCTCGCCGGCCTCAGACAACTTTGAGCAGTGGCAGGCCGCCGAGCTGCAAGGCCTGCTCTCGGCCCTGCACCAGGCGACTGGGCGATAGCGATGCCGGATCGAGCGATGCCGAACGGCTACCGCGCCGGGTTGGCAGCGGCCGGCGCGACGGCTGCTCCGTCAGCCCGGCCCGCGGGGATGGGACCCGGCGATGAGCCTGGGCGCGAAAGGCAGGGAGTGTCCGCCAGAGCCAGGGGAGCGGCCGTGATCGAGCTCGCCGGCGCGCAGGTGCGGCGCGGGGGACGCACGATCTGGAGCGAGGTCGACCTCAGCGTGCACGAAGGCGAATTCCTCGCGCTGCTGGGCCCCAATGGAGCGGGCAAGACCACGCTGCTGCAGGTGATGCTCGGCCTGCTCGAGCCTTCCGCGGGCACGGTACGGGTGCTCGGCGCGCGTCCGGGCGCCCACAACACGCGGATCGGCTACCTGCCTCAGCGCCGCACGTATGACTCCTCCACGCGGGTGCGCGGCGTCGATGTCGTGCGGCTGGGATTGGACGGGCGACGGTGGGGGGCGCCGCTACCGGCGACCGGACGGCTGGGCCGGCGAGGGCTGGCGGCGCGCGAGCGGGTAGCCGAGGTGGTCGAGCTGGTCGGCGCGCAGGCCTACGCGACACGACCAATCGGTGAGCTCTCCGGCGGTGAGCAGCAGCGACTGCTGATCGCCCAAGCATTGGTACGCAAGCCCGCATTGCTGATCCTGGACGAGCCTCTGGACAGCCTGGACCTGGCAAACCAGGCGCAGGTCGCGGCGCTAGTGCAGCATGTGTGTCGCGCCAGCGGCGTCGCGGTGATCCTCGTCGCCCACGACGTCAACCCGCTTCTGTCTTACCTGGACCGGGTGATCTACCTCGCTGGCAGCCAAGCGCTCACCGGCCCGCCCGCCGAGGTGATCACCAGCGAGCGTCTGTCCGCGCTGTACGGCACGCCGATCGAGGTGTTACGCACCTCCGACGGGCGGATGGTCGTCGTCGGCGCGCCCGAGGCACCTTTTCACCATGCCCCCCGCCAAGGCTGACGTCCTGTTTCTCGGGCCGCCGCACCTGTCGCTGAACCCGGTCACAGACGTGCGTCAGCTGACCGCGTTTCCGTTCATGATCAACGCGCTGCAGGCCGGCACTATCGTCGCGGTGATGGCAGCGATTACGGGCTGGTTCATGGTCCTGCGCCGCCAGAGTTTCGCCGGGCACACCCTTTCGACGATGGTGTTTCCCGGCGCGAGCGGCGCCGCGCTTGCCGGTCTGCCGATCGCTTCGGGCTACTTCCTCTTCTCGACGCTCGGCGCCCTGGTCATCGCCGCCGCGTCGCGCACCGCGGGACGCCGTGGGTTCGCTCAGGAGTCCGCAGTGATCGGCACCGTGCAAGCGTTCGGGTTTGGCACTGGGTTTCTGTTTCTCGGCCTGTATCACGGTGTGCTGGAGAGCCTGGAGACGCTGCTGTTCGGCTCGTTTCTCGGGATCAGCCACGGCCAGGTAGTCACCCTGCTGGTGATCGGCTCAGGTGCTCTGGCGTTCTTTGTGATCGGAGGGCGGCCGCTGCTGTTCGCATCCGTGGACGAAGACGTCGCCCGCGCCCAGGGCGTCCCGGTCAGAGGCCTGGCGATCGCGTTCCTGCTCGTGCTCGGTCTGGCGGTCGCCGCGACGGCGCAGATCACCGGGATACTGCTCGTGTTCGCGCTGCTGATCGCCCCGCCCGCCGCGGCCCAGCAGCTCACCGCCCGCGTCGGGCTTGGTCTGGCGCTCAGCGTGGTGATTGCGGTGGTGGTGACCTGGATCGGCCTGGGGCTGGCGTACTTCACCAACGACCCGGTCGGCTTCTTCATCACCAGCCTCGGCTTCGCGGCCTATCTCTTCGCTCGCTCAGCGCGCGCGCGGCGCGACCGTGCGCGACGATCCCGGCGCCGATCCCCGGCGGGGACGGGCTGATGTTCGCGCACGAGTTCACGCGCAACGCGCTGATGGCCGGTTCGCTGATCGCCGTGGCCAGCGGGCTAGTTGGCTACTTCGTGGTGCTCCGCGCCCAGGTGTTCGCCGGCGAGGCGCTGAGCCACGTCGCGTTCACCGGAGCGATCGCCGCCGCCCTGCTCGGCATCGATGACCGCATCGGCCTGTTCGCCGCGACGATCCTCGCCGCGGTGGCGTTCGCCGGACTGGGCCGCCGCGCCCAAGCCGACGACGTCACGATCGGCACCCTGTTCTCCTGGGTGCTCGGCCTCGGAGTGCTGTTTCTCGCGCTCATCGCCGCAGGCGCCGGCGGGGGCAACGGGATCCTCGCCGCCCGCGAGCTGTTCGGATCGATCTTCAGCCTCAGCGGCGCCGACACCCTGCTCGCCGCGATCATCGCCGCCGTGATCATCGCCGGCATGCTCGCAATCGCTCGGCCACTGCTGTTCGCCTCCCTGGACCCCGAGGTCGCCCGCACCCACGGCGTGCCCGTGCGCCTGCTCGGAGTGCTGTTCCTCGCCCTGGTCGGCATCGACGCCGGCGAAGCCACCCAGGCCGTCGGCGCACTGCTCTTGCTTGGCCTGCTCTCTGCGCCGGCCGGTGCCGCGAGTCGCCTGACCGCCAGCCCCTACCTCGGACTCGCGCTCTCAGCACTGCTCGCGCTCATCTCGGTCTGGGTCGGCGTCACGCTCAGCTACCAGATCTCCTCGCTACCGCCCAGCAGCGCGATCATCGCCGTGGCCAGCACGATCTACGCGCTCAGTTTCCTCGCCAGCTCCACGCCTGCCCGCGCGTTCCAAGCGCGCCGCGTCAGGAACGCAGCGCCGCGGCTGCCTACCGGATAACCGAACATCCCTCGAGGAGCGCCCGATGGACCCCGGGAGCGAGCAGCGCCGGCTGCGCCAGCTCAACAACAGGCGGGCGCGAGAATGATTCTCACCCGCACCGAGTGCGCCGGTCGGCACTCTAGAATTCGTAGCTCATGGCGAGAGCGCAACCCGATTGGATAAACGACGCTGAGCGGGCGCTCTCGCTTGCCGGGTACCGGCGCGGCGGCGCCCGCCGGGCGGTGCTTGACCTCTTAGACGCGCAGGCGTGCGCGCTCTCAGCTCTGGAGATCGAAGACCTCCTGCGCACGCGCGAGCGGCGCGTCTCACGCGCGAGCATCTACAGAATCCTCGAAGAGCTTGAGCGTCTCGGCACCGTGCAACGCGTCGACCTCGGCCGGAGCCTGGTCCGCTACGAAGCCGTCCGCGGAGACACCGGTCACCATCATCACCTCGTCTGTGACCACTGCGGAGCCCTGCGTCCATTCGTCGACCCAGAGCTTGAGCGCACCATGAGGCGCCTCAGCCAAAGGGTTCCGCTCGCCGTCTCAGACCACGAAGTCGTCCTGCACGGCGCCTGCGCCGACTGCGAGCCCAACTAGCCTCCTGATTGACGCCGGAAGCTCGCACGCTGGCGCCCCGACGAATCGCGGTCGTCGCAGGTCAGAGATCGAGAAGGAGCGCGAGGGCGTCGTCGATCGCGCGTTGCTCGCGGGCATCGAGGCGTCCAGCGGAGGGACCGAGGCGTTGCGCATCGACCACCGTCGTCTGCTCCACCAGGACGCGCGTGTCCTTCCCGTCGACGGCGATGGTCGGGCGAAAGCTCGCAGGACGGGCGGTTGCGGAGGTCGGCGCAACCACGGTGGTACTCAGGTGGAGGAACTCGTCGGCTTGTACGACGACCGCAAAGCGTGCGCCGCGCTGCTCGTGCCCTCGGGCTGACCGGGGCGATGGGAGGCGAAACACCTCGCCTCGAACCACGTCAATGGGGGGCTGGCGGCGCCAGCTCGGCCATCTGCTCTCGGATGATGCGCATCTCCTTGAGATCTTGCTCGTCGGCCGCGACCTGGAGGACCTCTTCGCGGATCGCGGAGCGGACTCGTCGCCGAGCCGCAGCCTCCCGCAGTGAGGTGCGCACCGCCTCGGAGTCGCTGAGGCCCGTGGACCGGACAATTTCGAGCGCGGCAGCTGAGGTGACATCGAGGCGTACGTGAAGTGACCGAGTCACACCCTGCAGTGTAGCGCGAATCGCGCTACAGGGTGGCCGACCGGCTCGCGCCCCGAACCTGGTTCGCTACTTTGGCCAAGGTGGTTCTAGACAGCCATCCAGCGACGGAGGCGGGCATCATGGGCACAGGCATAAGGATCGCCACTCTCCTAGGAGCGCTCATGCTGCTGGGGCCTGCGTCGGCCGGAGCTTTCACCGCGCAGCCGTTTACCCCGACCTATGAGTCTCAGAACTACTCGAAGCTAAACGAGCGCCAGACGATCTACAACACCCCCGCCTACCAGGCGCTGCTCGCGCAGATCGGTGCACAGAACATGGCCGCCGCGCTCGCCGTTCAGGCTGCTGACCCGGGCCGGGAGTTCGCTACCGACCTGTGTGGATCGGGCATGAACGGCTGTGCAGGTGACGTGCGTCTCTATGACTGGGCCAAGAACGGCTACGGGATAGTTCAGCCCGTTCTGTTCACCGCCCGCAACGGCGCGACGCTCTCCGGGCACGTGTGGGCGACCCGCTCGGGTCCGGCCAGGCGGCCCGGCATCGTCTTCTCAAACGGCTCGGTGCAAGCCGACGAGCAGCTGTACTGGTTCGTGGCCCAGACGCTGGCCAAGGCCGGATATGTCGTTCTCACCTATGACCCCCAGGGCCAGGGTCAGTCAGACACCAGGGGCGAGGGCGCCGACGCGATGGAAGGCGCCCCGGCCCAGAGCGACGGGCGGCCCTTCATCGATGGCACCGAGGACGCCGTCAACTTCTTTCTCTCAAGTCCCAGCCATCGATACGAGCCGATCGCCAGCTGCAGCTCAGGCACGAGTCACGCCGCCAAGCAGAACGCGCGCGTGGCCCAAGGCCTGGACGCCGCCTACAACCCCTACTGGGCGATGGTCAACCCGTCCGAGATCGGGCTGATCGGCCACTCCTACGGAGCACTCGGCGTCTCCTACATCGGCGAGACCGATCCCCGCATCAAGGCCATCGTCGCGTTGGACAACCTGGCGGGCTCAACCACCCCCGCCGAGAAGCCCTGCGTCGATGCTTCCCAGCGCGCGGGCGCGCCGACCACCAAGCCCGCCCTGGGCTTCTCTGCCGACTACTTCCTGCCGCCGACTCCCAACGCCAGTCAGCCCGATCCGCTGGCCAAGACCACGGAGTCACTGGCCTACACCAAGGCGGGGGTGGACTCGGGTGAGATCATCATCCGTGGCGGATCGCATTTCGACTTCGACTGGATCCCCAACTCGGGCTTCGGGGCCACCCTTCGCGGCGCCGACGAGATCGACTGGTACGCCAGCGCCTGGTTTGACAAGTACCTCAAGCACGAGCCGAGTGCTGACGCTCGCCTGCTCAGTGCCCGCTGGCGCAGCGATGCCCCGGAGGCGGCCATCGACCCGAATCACGACGCCAACATGTTCTCCCAGTACTACGACTCACGCTTGGACGTGCACCTGTCTGGAGGCAGGGTCTTTGACTGCGAGAACCTCCGCGCCGGGTGCCCGGGGATGAGTCTGACCGACGGCTATCCGGGCACCTACTCCTACGTGGGTATCGACACCACTCGCGATGCTGCTTCCTCGACCGGCGTCCCGGCCGCCACCGGGGCCGGCCTCTACGCCTGCTCGGCGGGTAGACGAACGGTGTTTGGCCTGCACACCGTCGGCGGCCGGGCGATCGTCAGAGCCGTGGTCAAGGTCTACGGTCGAGTGGCCGTGAAGGCCCGCGGGCGCCGTCTGCGGACGATCACCCTCCCGGGCCTGCCTGCAACCAGGACCTACCA
>JAABUJ010007403.1_pt1 | contig 10272 bp, 9 predicted proteins | sample 5559131 | NCBI WGS metagenome assembly JAABUJ01 (sample SAMN10711875, study PRJNA513366) | rock metagenome | isolation source: Antarctica rocks | place: Antarctica: Victoria Land, Mt New Zealand nord | collected 2016-01-07 | reverse complement strand
GGCTTTATGCTGGCGGGTTGTCTCGGCGCAGGTCGGGCAGGTGTTCAGGGAAAGGCTCATAAAATCATTGTCGGCAGACACCGACCCAAACTAGACACTCCCATGCACTGACTTATTGTACCCGCTTCATGCCCCGGACCTCGGGCGGCGCACGGGCGCGGGGGCAGACGGGGGCATGGTTTCGATCTCGCCGACGGCGCGGAGCAGCAGGTCGCGGGCGCGGGCCTTGGCCCCGGAGGGCTTCCAGGCGGCGTCAGGCGTGGCGTCGAGGGCGTCCAGGACGATCTGGCGGGCCTCGTCGATGCCGTTCTTCTTGCCAGTCCCGTACTGGCGGCGAAAGGCGGCGTAATCTTCCTCGGGGCGAACAAGCTCGGGTTCCCAGCGGCGGTACAGGACCAGGGCCAGGACCGTCCGGCGGGCGGCCTCTTCCCACGTCCGCGTCTTGAGCGTGCCGTAGATGAGGTGCAGGCGCTCGGGCGTCCCGAAGGCGGCGCGGGCCAGCGGTCCCCAGGCGGCGATGTCATCCAATCGGGCCGTGACCTCGGCCAGCGGTGTGGGCGTCCACTCCCCGCGCTCCTGCTTCGCGCGGCCCGCCAGAAACAGCACCGGCTCGCGCGTCTCGGGGTGGACGCCTGCCTCGGGCTGGCGCAGGGCGTCCAGAAACTGCCGCTGGCGGGCGTCCAAAAGCTCACGCAGCCCGGCCTGGCCCAGCGACCGCTGCCGGAAGCCCTCGGCGACCCGCGCGCCTAAGAGGCTGATCTCGGACAGGGGCCGCGTCTCCAAAGCACGGCTGGCGTCGCCCAGGGTCGGGCCGAACGACTCCAGGCCAGCCCGCAGGTAGAACAGGACGCGGCCCGCCGCCCGCTGCATGTCGGCCTGGGCGAACGAGGCGGTGGCGACGATCTCGTCGCGCAGCAGGGTCTTGAGCTGTTCTTCCAGCACGGCCTTGCGGGCCGGGGTCAGCCCCGATGTCGCCAGGGCGAAGACGGGGTCGCCGCCCTCGGGAATCAGTTCGGCCAGCGGCGACACGGCCGCCTGCTCGTCGCGCGCCCCCTGGGTCGCGCCGACGGGGGACTGCGCCGCAACGGCAAGCTCGGGCAAACCCAGGGGCAGCGTCAGAATGTCCTCCAATTCGTCCGCGTGGTCCTCCATGCGTGCCGCCCGGTCGCGCGCGAGGTTGACGATCTCTAGGTATAACTCGGGGACGAAGTCAAGCAGCGACGAGAGGACGTCCTTGACGGCTCGGTTGCGGAGCGGGGCGCGGGCCAGCAGCTCGGGCGTGTCAGCCATCAAAAGCTCGTCGATGTTCTTGTGCCACTCGTTCGTGGTCAGCAGTTGCCGCCAGCGCTCGGCCCGCTCGAAGTTCAAGAGGCGCGGCAGGGCGCGGCGGAAGCCGGGGTCCGAGAGCAGCATGTCGGCCAGGTCCGACGCCGTCATCAGCGAGGGCAGGATGGCCCCGGCGAGTGTCCCCGACCCGACCGCGCGCTCCAGCCACGCGCGCCCCTGCGCGGGCGTCCCCAGGTTGATCACCTGCCGGTACTTCTCGGCGGGCAGGTTCGCGATCAGGGCCGTGTTCTGCTCCGGGTCGCCCTCGATCAAGGCCGCGACTAGGGGCGCGGGCAGGCCGCCCAGAGTCGCGTGCCGCTCGTCGGGCGTCATCGTCCGCATCAGGCGGCTCTTCTCGGCCAGCGTGGGCGCATCCTCAACGGCGGCGACATGGGCGGCGAGGTCGAACGCGGGCACGGCGGGGACGAGATCGGCGGGGGCGTCGGGCGTCGATTCCTGGGCCGGGTCAGGGGTGTTTTCGGGGGTGGGTTTGGGTTCGTTAGTCATACGTCCTCCGCGCAAGCGCAGAATATACTCTGAAAAAGCGCCTTAGTGTACCCGATTCGCGGCGCTTTCCGGGCATAATGGGGGCAGACAGCCGTGCAGGAGGCCGCCATGCGACACGAGGACATCCCGGCGGGGGGCAACGCGCCCGCCGAAGTCAACACGATCATCGAGGTGCCCAAGGGCGCGTCCAACAAGTACAAGTACGCGCCCGAGAGCGACGTCTACCGCTACGACCACCCGCTGTTCTCGCCGCTGCATTATCCGTGCGACTACGGCTGGATCTGCGGCACGAAAGGCGATCAGCGCAAGCCGCTCAGCGTCCTGGTCATGTCGTCCAACGCGACGTTCTCCGGCTGCCTGGTCGTCGCCCGCCCGGTCGGGGCACTTTTGATGAACGACCACCGGGGCGAGGACCACAAGATTCTTTCGGTCGCGGTCGCCGACCCGCGGTTCGACGACATCCGCTCTCTGAACGACCTGTCGGGGCACACGCTGCTGGAGATTCAGCATTTCTTCGAGATCTATCAGGTGCTGGAGCAACACGGGGTAGAGATTTTGGGATGGGAGGACGTGGCGCAGACGCAGGCGCGCATCCGAGAAGCGGCGGGAACCCCTCCCGGCGGCGAGCCGCCTTCCCTCCCCTGTTAGGGAAAGGCAAAGAACATCTTAGGGAAGGGCAAAGAACATCGCAGACCAGTGCGGCCTTTCTGGTTCTCCCCTAGATCCCCACCCTAACAGGGACCCTCCGGGATGCCAATGCTTGGGGTGGTGAACTTCTAAGGCGGAGTGGGTTCCTCACGCTGAACCCGCCCTTTATACCACCGTGCGCTTCCAGCGGCCCCAGCGGAACAGGGCCAAGGCGGCCAGCCCGCTCAGGATCGTGCTGGCCGTCATCGCCCACCATGCCCCTATGGCCCCGTCGTGCAAGACCGAGATCGCGAGCCACGCGCCGGGCAGGCGGACGCCCCACATTGTCACCAGCCCGGCCCAGGCGGGCGCTTTGGTGTCGCCCGCGCCGTTGAGTGCGCCGGTCAGGATCATGCCCAGGGCCAGAAACGGCTCCGAGATCGCGGCGATCCGCAGGTAAGCAACAGCCAGCGGCACGACATGGGGGTCGTGCGTGAAGATGTGCGCGAAGGGGACGGCGAAGACGAAAAAGACCGCGCCCATGACGACCATGACCGCCAGGCCCTGCCAGAAAGAGGCTATCGCCGCCCGCTCGGCCCGATCCGGGTCACCCGCGCCCAGGTTCTGGCCGGTCAGCGTCGAGGCCGCCATCGAGAAGGCGAAGCCGGGCATGAAGGCGATGCTCTCCGACGTCAGCCCGATGGTCAGCGCGGCCACCGCCGCCGTCGCCTCATAGGAGCGCGCCAGAACGCCCGTGAAGGCCATCATGGACAGCACACGCGACACGTTCTGAGCGGCGGCGGGCAGGCCGATGTTCAGCACGCGCGTGACCCAGCCCCAGTCCAGCGGACGCAGCCAGTACATCCGCACGCCCAGCGGCAGGCGGCGCAGCGCCCAGAAGTAGAGCGCGGCCCCGACGACCTGCGAGGCGATCAGGGCGACCGCGCCGCCCGCGATTCCCAGGCGGGGCAGGCCCCAGTGGCCGAAGATCAACAGCCAGTCACCGCCCAGATGCACGAAGTTGACCCCAAGCATGACCAGCAGGGGCGTCTTGGTGTCGCCCAGGCCCCGGAAGACGCTGCTCAAAATCAGCATCAGAAACAGGGCCGGGATGCCCAGAATGGTCAGGCTGAGGTACTGGACTGAGAGCGCCGTGGCCTCGGGGCTGACGTGCATCCAGCCCAGATACGTCTGCCGCAGCGGCCAGGTCAGGGCGGCGCAGGCCACGCCCGCCGCCAGCCCGATCCACACCGACTGCTGCGCGGCGATGGCCGCCTGCCCCTCTTCACGCGCCCCGGCGAACCGCGATACCAGGGCCGACGTGCCCACCGAGATGGACATGCCGACCGAGAACAGCAGAAACATGAACTGCCCGCCCAGGCCCACGGCGGCCAGCGCGTTCGAGCCTAAGTGCCCGACGAAGCCGCGGTCCAGGAACGAGTTGAACGTCTGGAGCAGCATCGTCAGCACCAGGGGCCAGGCCAGCCGCCAGACCGCCCGGTGCAGCGTACTGCTCGTCTCCGGTTCTGTGGGGGACACGGCCAGCGGGAACATCCCGTCCTGGGCCGGGTCTTCTTCGCCCTCCTGCCGCACACCGACTGCGCTGTCTACTGCCAAAAAGTCCTGCTTCCCAAGCCGCACCCGGACGCGCGCCGCAACAGCGCGGGCGCACGGCCTCCATTGTACCCACGGGGGCGCGGGTTTATCAGGAGAAGAACACGGAGGGGGGCAGGAAAGTTCGGGCGGCGTTTCGCGGGCAGGAACCATGCCCTGAAGCCCTCCGGGTCTGCCAGTGCAGGGCACGGCTAGACAGACGGAACCCTCTTCGGGGCGGGGCTACTCTTTCGGGGCGGGGCTACTCTTTCGGGGCGGGGGCTGCGGGCGTCTCGACGGGCTGCTCGACGCGGCTCAGGACCAGGGGGCGGGGCGAGACGAGCAGGGGGTAGCCCGGCGCGGGCGTCGGGCCGGGGTCAGCGGGGGTCAGGGTCAGTCGCTCCCCATCGTAGGCGACGCGGTAGGTGGACGTGTCGTGGAACCAGGGCTGGCCCGCGAACAGCGACAGCGGGACACGGTGGCCGACCACGCTCATGCCCGTGCAGCGGATCAGCAGACGGTCGCCCTTCCTGACATACGTGCCCGAGCCGCCGACGGCCCCGCTCGGGAACGTGAGCACGGTCCCGAAGACGCCGTCCGGCAGGAAAAATAGGGCCGTGTGCATGGTCTGGCCGTAGTCGCGGCCCGACGCCGAGCGCCAGGGGACGTCGGCGCTCCACTTGCCCGAAAGCGGATCCCCGCCCTGGTGGCGGCGGCTCATGCCGCTGTAGAAGGCCGCCGTGGTGAGGAGGACAAGGCACAGGGCGATACCCGTGATGGCTCGCCCCTGCCGGGCGAAAAAGTATCGGAGGCCCTGCTGCGTGACTCTCGCGGTCGGCTTCTGCGTGACGTTCGGCATAACTACGTGGGGCATAACTTAGGTTATCGGCGGATCGGACCACTGTGTCCAGTCCCCGACGTACAGCACTTCTTCTTCCAGCGTGACGCCGAACCGGGCGCACACGGCGTCGCGGACGCGGGCCGCCAGTGCCCGCAGGTCCGAGGCCGTCGCGCCGCCCGCGTTGATTAAAAAGTTCGCGTGCTTTTCGGAGACTTCGGCCCCGCCCGCGCGCAGGCCCTTCAGCCCGCAGGCCTCGCTCAGAAGGCCGGCGGGGATGACGCCCGCCGCCCGCATCCCCGGCGTCAGGCCCGGCAGCGTCTCGGCCAGCGTCTTGTCGGTGACGTTCTTGAAGAACGAGCCTGCCGAGGGCGCATACGGCTGCTTGGCCCGCCGCTGCGCTTGGAACTCTTTGGCGCGGGCAAGAATACCGTCGGGGTCGCCTCGCTCGGCCAGGTGCAGGGCGCAGGAGAGGATGACCGCACGGGCGGCCCCGGCACGGCGCAGGCGGCTGTCGCGGTACGAGAACTCCATCCACTCGGGGCCGACGGTTTTGTCTGCGCCGTCCTCGAAGACGCGCACCGACCGCACGAGTGGCCCGATGTTGCCCCGGTACGCGCCGGCGTTGCTGACCAGCGCCCCGCCCACGGTTCCGGGGATGCCGATGGCCCATTCCAGCCCGCCGAAGCCGGCCTTGGCCGTTTGCAGGAACAGCGAGCCGAACGACACGCCGCTCTCGGCAACCGTCTCTTCGCCCACCTGGCAGCCCTTGCACCGGTTCTGGATGACCAGGCCGTCGTAGCCCGCATCGCTCATCAGCAGGTTGGAGCCGTGTCCGATGAACAGGTAAGGGATGCCGTGCCGCGCACAGATGCCCAGGACGCGCGCCAGGTCGTCCACATCGGTCGCCGCCCAGAACCAGCGGGCCGGGCCGCCGACTTTCAGCGTCGTGTGCCGCGCCATCGACTCCTCGCGGCGGAGCGCCGCGCCCAGCGTGTCCATCAGAACCGCGTCAATGGCTGTCAAATCCGTCATAAAGTCCGTTACAAAGTCCGTCATAAGCGGCTTACAGTGTAACACAAGACGGGCGGGGTTGGCAAGCGGGCAGCCGCACTTCTAGGGTACACTCCCCTCGTGACCGAGATCGAACTTTTGCACGATCAGATCCGCGCCTGCCGGCGCTGCGAGGCGGACGGCTTCCCCATCGCCCCGCCGCCGCTGGCCTGGGGGCTGGCCCCCGCCCCGTTCCTGCTGGTCGGGCAGGCACCCGGCCTGAGCGACTGGCGCGGGGACCGGATGTATTTAGGCCCCGCCGCCCGCAAGCTGGTCGGCTGGCTGTGCATGGCAGGGTTCGTGGAGGCGGACATGGGCACGACGGTCTACATGACGGCCCTGACCAAGTGCTTCCCCGGACGGCTGCCCGGCAAGAGCACGGACCGCGCGCCCTCCCCACGCGAGCGGGCGAACTGCCGCCCGTGGCTCGACGCGCAGTGGGCCTTGGTCCGGCCCCGCGCCGTGCTCCTGTTCGGCAAGATGTCCATCGACACGTTCCTGCCCAAGATGACGCTGGAGCAGGCCGTGGGCAATGTTTATGAGCGCGACGGCGTGACGTTCATCCCCCTGCCCCACTCGTCGGGGGCGAGCACCTGGCTCAATGACTCCGGCCACCGGGCGCTGCTGGCGGAGGCGATTGCGCGCATCCGCGAGCAGCGGGCGCGGGTGCTTGGGGGATTAGTGCGAGGGGTTGAAAACCCTCTCGCTAGGTAAGGCGTCCTTCGGACGAAAGACCGTCTTCACCCAGAGGGTGCTTCTCCCAGCGAGAGGGTTTTCAACCCCTCGTGCTCTACCTGCCCCCCTGCAACTTTTCCGCGCGCCCCGTGTCACAGGAAGTGAAGGACACCCATGCTCTACCTCGTTTGTTCCGCGCTGATGCTGATCGGATTTTTAGGACTGCTGGCCCAGACGCTGCTCGGCATCGGGCACGGCGGGCACGCCCACATGGGGCACGCCCAAGGCGCACACGGGCAAGGACCCGGCGCACACGGGCACGGCACGAACGCCCATCACGGCGATCAGGGCCACCACGCAGGGCACAGCCAGAGCCGCGACCTGTCCGCGCTGCTGTCGCTGCTGTCGCCGCTGACGTTTTTCTCGCTGTGCCTGGGGGCGGGCGCGACCGGGCTGCTGCTCAAGCACCTGCACCTGCCCGCAGGCGTCGTCGGCGGGGCGGCACTGGCCGGGGGGCTGCTGCTGTACGGGGCGGTCATCCGGCCCCTCTCGGGCCTGATGCTGCGCTTCGCGTCCACGCCCAGCCTCGCGCTGGAAGGGACACTCGCGCGCGAGGCCGAGGCGCTGACGAGCTTCGACGCCGCCGGGAAGGGCCTGGTGCGGCTGAACGTGGACGGCCAGACCGTGCGCGTCCTGGCGATCCTGGAACCCGACGACCGCGCCGTCGGTGTCCAGCGCGGCGAGCGGCTGGTCGTCACCCAGGTGGACGGGCATTCCAACTCGTGCCGCGTCGCGCGGCTGTAGGGCCGCCGCGCGCCCTCTTTGATCGGGAAAATTAGGAGAAACACCGATGGAACCCAGTGTGATCATCATCGTCGTCCTCGTCATCCTCGCCGTCATCTTGGTGCCGGTCATCTTCAGCCGGTTCCTGACAACCGTGGACGCCGGCACCATCCGGCTCGTCTCGCGATTCGGCGGCAACACGTCCATCTACAAGGGGCCGGGCAAGGCCATCGAAATCCCGCTGCTGACGACCAGCACGTCGATCCCCTCCAAGGCCATCAACATTGACCTGGACATCGCCGACCAGACCGCCGACATCGACCGCAACGGGACGCCCAAACCGATCAAGGTGCGTGTGCTCGCCTCGGCCATCGTCTCGGTCGGCGACTCCAACGAGATGATCACGACGGCGGCCAACAAGTTCTTCTCGAAGCCCCAGCAGGAACAGACGGCGACCCTCTCGGACCTGCTAACCTCCACGGGCCGGCGCGCGGTCAACCTGCTCAACCACGACGAGCTGTTCTCGTCGAAGGGCCAGCGCGACGTGACGGCCCTCGTCGCCACGTCGTCCGAGGTCGCCCGCACCGTCGCCGCCGTGCCCGTCGAGGAAGATGACCGGCTGGCGTTGATCATCAAAGGGGCCTGCTCGCGCGAGCTTCAAGACCTGGGCCTGGTCTTCAACTCCCTGAACATCAAAGAGGTCCAGAGCGAGGTCGCCGAGGCCCGCCGCCGCCAGTCCGCCGTCGAGGCCAAGGCCAACGCCGACATCGTGGCCGCCGACCAGGAGCGCCGCGCCCGCGAGGCGCAATTGGGGGCCGAGCAGGCGATCAACGACAAACAGCGCGATCTGGAGCAGCGCCGCGCGCAGAACGCCGCCACGGTCGCCGAGGCCGAGGCCACCAAGCAGACCGCTTTGGCCGTCCAGCGCGAGGCCGAGCTAAAAGCTACCCAGATCGCCCAGGCCAACGCCGACGCCGCCCGCGTCCGCATCCAGGCCGAGGCCGCCGCCGATGCCGAGGCGGTCAAAGTCCGCACGCTGGGTTTGGCCCAGGCCGACGCCATCCGGGCCGTCAACGACGCCATCCGGCAGGGCGGCGACGCCTATTTGGCCTTGAAGCAACTGGAACTGCTGCCGCAGATCGTCCCCTCCATCGCCGAGGCCCTAGCCAATGCCAAGCTGATCAACATCAGCGGTGCGGGCGACGGGCGCGGGGCATCCGGCGCGGCTACCGACCAGATCACCGGCGTCATCCAGACCTTGCTGGCGACCCAATTGGTCAGCGGCCAGCTCCGCCTGGACGCCCCCGATCCCGCCCTCGCCGTCCCCCGCCAGAACGGTGCGGAGCCGGCCCCGTCCCCCGCGCCCGCCGATGGCACGTTCAGCGTCAAGCGCCGCTGACCGATCAAGGCCGGGAGCCTCACCGCCCCCGGCCAAAAATAGTTCTTGACACCGCCTGAAAGCCGTGTTACAATGGGGGCATGGCGCTGATGTCGGGCGTCCTTCGGTCATAGCCGTCTCGGGTCTTTGTTGCCTCGGTGTCGCTGTCTGATTGGGGGATCGTCATGCGCCTGTCTCTTCGCCTATCCGCTCCTTCGCCCGCCCGCTCCTTCGCCGTCTTCAGCGGCCTCATCGCCGCTCTCCTGCTGCCCGCCGCCCGACCCGCCCGCGCCCAGTACGGGCAGCCCCCCGCCGCGACCTACTCCGCCCCCGCCTTCAGCGGCGGCCAGTGGTTCAGCTCCTACTACCAGCCCGGCACCCCGCACCCCTATGGGAGCGGCGGCAACACCACCGGCACCGGCGACAGCTCCATGCAGGTCAACTCCACCGGCACCGTGACCGCCGCCTTCACCTGGTCCGACGCCGGCAACCCCGCCGACCCCGCCCCGCCCTGCGTCATCAAGCAGACCGGCTACGCCGAATGGTATGGGGTGCCGCCCTTCACGTCCAGTCCCTCTTGCAGCGACGGGCTGGGCGACCCGGAGGTCGGCTCCTCCAGCGGGCAGACCCTCCAGGGCCGCTCCTCGGGCACGCGCTACGGCCTCGGCGTCCCCTCCTCGGGCGTGATCAGCGTGAGCCTGACGGGGGCGCAGGCAAACGTCAGGCCGACGGGCGTTGACAGCGGGATGTTCGGTTCCAGCGTTAACTGGGCCGTCACTGCCTACCCCATTGTCCTCTCCTCGCCCGATCCCCTGGGCCGCCCGGACCTGGGCGACGGCAAGAACCAGTTCGTGTACACCGCCGACACGCCCGACGGCTACCTGTATGTGCCGGGGGCTATCCAGGTGACGGGGGCACCGCCGGCAGCGGTGAACTGGCTGATTAACAACAGCCCCATCGTCGGCCCGCTGGACAAGGTGAACCTGACGATTGACAGCTCGGTCATCCCCAACACGTTCACGCACCAGTGGGCGATCAGCGGCAACACGATCTACGTCAACACGCCCCAGGACGTGAACAACCCGTACCCCAGCTACCAGTTCAACCACTGGATATTCAAGGGGCTGCCCAGCGACAACAGCGGCTTCGGCAACCACACTGTGAACCTGCTCGTGCAGGGGGCGAAGACGCAGACCGCCAAGATACAGACGTTTTTCAACACAGGTGTCAAAGGGGCTGCAAGTAACTGGCCTAGCTCTGACGGGACACCGAACTGGTATTATTACTACGCACAGGTCTACAATCCTTTTTCATCTGCTGCCCCTGGTACATATTCATCGGGTTCTCCATCCGAGACGATAAATAGTTAACCTAAGTTGCGTTTCTGGTTTTTGCGGTTTGGGCGCACAGTCGAGCCTCTGGTAGAATGGAAGTACCACCCACCAAACCACCGGAGGCCGACCATGCAGGATCATTTTACCGAACGCATCAT
>JAABUJ010007401.1_pt1 | contig 10278 bp, 7 predicted proteins | sample 5559131 | NCBI WGS metagenome assembly JAABUJ01 (sample SAMN10711875, study PRJNA513366) | rock metagenome | isolation source: Antarctica rocks | place: Antarctica: Victoria Land, Mt New Zealand nord | collected 2016-01-07 | reverse complement strand
GCACTGGCATGTGCACGTCACCATCGCGAACATGACCCGCGGGGACGATGGCGGCTGGTCGACGGTCGCGGCAGGCGGCCGGGACCTGATGCGGCACGCCCCCGCGGCGGACCATGTGCTCAAGGCGCTGGTCCGCCGCCGGCTGGTCGTCGAGTTCGGGGTTACCTTCGCCCGCTCGGAGCGGACCGGGGCGTGGGAAGTCGCCGCCATCCCCGACGCCACGTTGCGGGCGTTCTCCAAACGGGGCGCGAGCATCGAGGCGATGCTGCGCGACCTGGGGTTCGACCCCGCACTGGCGACCCGGCGGGCCGAGGACCTGGCGGCGGCGCAGACCCGGCACGACAAGACCGAGCACACCGCAGCCCCCGACGCCACGCTGCGGTCGATCTGGCAGGCCGAGGCCCGCACCCTGGGCGTCGACCCGGACCGGCTCGCCGCCGCCGCACTGCTAGGGGCTGCGAGCGCCGGCGGCCAACCGGCTGAGCAGGACCAGGAGCAGCTGCTGGTTGAAGTGGTCGGGCGGCTGACCGACCCCGATCACGGGCTGACCTCGGGGCGGCGCCGGTTCACCCGCGTCGACGCCCTCGCTGCGGTCGCCGACGCCCTACCCGCCGGCGCCGCCGACGTGGCCGAGATCGAGGGGCTCTGCGACCGGGCGCTGGCGGCGGCGGGGATCGTGCCGCTGCCCGACCCACCGGGCGCCAGGCAGACGCTCGCACCGGTTGCCGGCCCCGAGCAGGCGACGGCACTGGCTCCCGGTCAGCAGGGCGAGGACGGGCAGGTGCCGGCGGCGGCGGGCAACGCCGCACGGCGGCAGATCGGCGCCGGGCACATGGCGAATGCGGCCCGGTTCACCACCGCCGACGTCGTCGCCGCCGAACGGGTCATCCTCACCGCCGCTGCCGGGTCCCGGCCCGGGCAGGGCGGGCCGCGGGTGATGACCTCGACGGCGACGCTGGCCCGGCAGGCGGCCGAGGCCGGGCAGGGGTTCGCCCTGTCCGACGAGCAGGCCGCCGTGGTGGAGCGGCTGGTCACCGGCGACCGGATGCTCGATGCGGTGCTCGGGCCGCCGGGGACCGGCAAGACCACGCTGCTGCGCGCGGCCCGCACCGCCTGGGAAGCCGAGGGCTACACGGTTGCGGGTGCGGCGACGGCGGCGGTGGCGGCGCAGAACCTGGCTCTCGAGTCCGGGATCGAAGCCCGGACGGTGGCGCAGTGGGTGCACCGGATCCGGACCGGTGAGGGGTTGGCCGGGGTGGATGTGCTGGTTTTGGACGAGGCGAACCTGACCGACGACCGGGACCGCGCCGCCCTCTACACCGCGGCTGCCCGGTCGGGGACCAAGCTGGTGGAGGTCGGGGACCCCAAGCAGCTGCGGGGGGTGGGCTGCGGGTCGCTGTTCGCCCGGGTCCATGAGCTGGTCGGCGGGGCGGAGCTGACGGAGAACCGCCGTCAGGCCGAGCAGGACGAGCGGGCGGCGATCGCCGCGTGGCGCGACGGCCGGTACACCCAGGCGCTGTCCAGCTGGGCCGACCGGGGCCGACTGGTCGCGACCGAGATCGGCGAGCAGGCGGTCACGGCGATGGTCGCCTGCTGGATGGCCCAGCGGGCCGGCGCCCCCGATGCTCATGCGGAGATGCGGGGGGTGGTGATGCTCGCCGCCGCCAACGACACCGTCGAGAGGTTGAACGACGCGGCGCAGGCGGTCCGGGCCGCCGCCGGCGAGCTCGGCCCCGAACACACCTACGAGGTCAAGGGCGGCCGCAGCCTGCGGCTGCGCGAAGGGGATCATGTGCTGGTCCGGCTCAATGACCGGGCGCAGCGGATGCACGAAGGCCCCGACGTGCTCAACGGCTACCGCGGCGTCGTCGAGGCGATCGACACCGCTCCCGACAGCCGAGACAGCAACAGCAGCGGTGACAGCGGCGCGAACAGCGCGGCGCGGGTCGCGTGGCAGCAGCAGGGCCCCGATGGGCTGGTCACCCACCGGGCGACGCTGTCCGCGGAGTTCGTCGGCGCCGGTGGCCTGTCCCTGGGCTATGCGATGACCGGCCACAAGGCCGAGGGGCTGACCGTGGCCGCGGACTGGGCGCTGCCGGGCGGGACCCGGCAGGGCGGGACGGTGCTGGTCCACGCCGCCGGGATGGACGAACCCGGGCTGCACGTGGCCACCAGCCGGCACCGCGACAAGGTGATCCTGTTCGCCGGCCGCGATCAGCTCGAAACTCCCGCCGACACCCACGAGCTCGGCATCCCCACCACCGACCAGCAGCTCGAGCAGCGAGTGGTCGCCGGCCTCGCCGAGCAGGCCCGGACCCGGCCCGGTACCGCCAACGACCGACCCGTGCACGACGACCTCGGCCGTGGCGCCGGCCGTGAGCCTGCCCGCGCAGGAAGGGCGGCGCCGGACCCGGACCTGGCCGAGCTGCGAAAGGCGGTGATGGGTCCGCCGGACGACGAGCCGGCGGATTCGTTCGACGCGTGGGCCCGGCTGAAGGCGCTGGTCACGGACGAGGACCGGCCGGTCGCTGGGCTGCGGGAGGCGTGGACCGAGCAGGCCCGCGCCGCCGAGCACCTCGCCGCCCTCGAGCCGCGGCTGGCCAGGGCCCAGGCCGACGCGGCACGGGCAGCAAAGGCCGAGGTGGTGCTGGCTCCGCTGCGCGGCCAGTTGCAGACGGCCCGCGACGCGCAGGCGGCAGCTGAGCAGGCCGTCGCCGCCGCCGAGCAGACCCTGGCCGGGCGGGCTGAGCAGCTACGCGCCGAGCTGGCCCGGGCCTGGGACGCCGAACGGCCCGGAGCTGGCGACGCCGCCCGCACGGTGCGGGCCGGCGTAGGCCGCCTCGGGCTGCGGCGCGGTCAGGTCCGCGCTGCCCGCCAGCAGCTGCAGGACTGGGCCGGCCGGTGGCGGCCGGTGGTCGGTGAGCTGGAACGCGGCAGCGACGGTGTGGTGGGCTACGCCGCCGCCCATCCGGCCAACGACAGGGTCGGCGGGTCGATCGCCCGCTATGCCGCCGACCGGGTCCGGGCCGAGGCACCCGAACACGCCCAGGTGCTGGCCCGCGCGCAGCAGGCCCGGTGGGTTACCGAGGACGCCCAGGCCGTGTTCACCCGAGCAGCCGAAACTGCCCAGCGTCCCCATCCGGCCCGGCTCGCCGCCGGTGAGCCGGACCTGTCCGGGCAGGTCGGCGCCCTGGGCGAGCAGACCCAGGTCGCCCGAACGCGGCTGACCGCAGCGACCGAACGCGTCGCTGCGCTGTCGGCCGACCCGACGATCACCAGCCGGCCGGACCCGGCGGCGTTTCTCGCCGCCGAGCACACAGTGTGGAGCTGGCGCGACCAAGCCCTTCGGCGGCAGGCCGCCGCCCGCGCCCGGCAAGCCGCCGAGCAGCAAGCCGAGCAGAACGCCAGCCGGGCACGTGCCCGCAACCATGAGATCAACCAGCAGCCCGGCCGGCGCCAAGGACCCAGGCTCGGGCGTTAGTGCCTGCTATTTGCTCAGCTCGGCGCGCCAGGTTTGCGCCCACTGCCGCAACGTCGCCAGGTCGGCTGGGTCCAGCCCAAGTGCCAGGAAGCGGCTGTCGGGTTGCGCGGCAGCGAAGCCGATCGCGTCGGCCAGCACGGCGCGGTCGAACCCGGCGTCCTTGGCAGCGGCGAGGGAGAGCAACTCGTCGGTGCCGAGGCCAGCAGCCAGGGCGGCGACGTCGACCAAGTCGCGTGGCTCGGCCCTGCCGAACAGCGCCAGCGTCTTGTCGGCGGCGAGCTCCTCGACGCTCAGGACTGGTCCGACGGCGAGGGTGGTGGACGGCCAGAGCCGGGCGTCGTGCGCGAGCTCGACCAGGACGGTCTCATCGCCGTCGACCACCATCAGCTGCTGGTATGCGGTGGCGACGCGACCCGTGGTGACGCCCAGGCCGGCTGCGGTCAGGGCGAACTTGAGGGCGGCGACGAACGGTGTGAGGGCTGCAGGGTCGGTAGTGAACAGGTCCAAGTCGCGGGTGGGACGGTCAACGAGGCCGTAGGCAAGCATGGCGCCGCCGCCGGCAAGGACGAAACCCGCCGCCTCCGGTAGAGCAAGCGCCAGGCGGGCGACGCGGTCTGGACGGTGGTCAGCGCCATCGGCTCATCCGGCGGTTGTCGTTTGGGGTAGCCGACCTGCCAGGTGAAGTTCCCAGGCCCGGCGGACGTGAGCGGGAAGCCACATGGAGGGCCAGAGTCGCAGGAGCTCGGCTGCGTCCAGGAGTCGGGCGGCGTCGTCCGCGTCGCCGCTGGTCAGCACGATCTGGTAGGCCGCTCGTCGGTCGTCGGGGTCGGCGAAGTCGAACTGTTCGGCTGGGCCGGCGCCCGAGCTGTAGACGGCCAACGGAAGGTGCACGACCCCCGACAGCGGCCCGTGCATCTGCTCGAGGTCAACGATCGAGAACACCGGACGGGACCAACCGCCCGTCCGGCCGCTGCTCGCTACACCCACTCCCCCATTTTCCCACTCGTCGAGCTGTGCTCAGTCGAGTTTGCACCGACACGGGGCTAGCTCCTTCGACAAGTGACAAGTCCCCCGACACGCGGAGGAGATCCACCCGCTTGTCGCATGCGCGGGCTTGAATGGCGTCCATGCCGCACCCGCGCTGGAAGGGCGTACGGGAACCCGTACAGCTCAAGTTGCCGAAGTCTGCGAAGGACCTGCTCGCTACGCGCGCAGCCTTGGCCGGCGTTAGCTACAGCGAGTACGTCATGGCTCTGCTGCATCAGGAGCCGGTTGACGCAGAAGGCCACCCAGTCTGGGTGCGCCCCATGCAGGACGACGAGGCATTACCGCTAGCCATCTAACGGGCCAACCGGTCTGGCATTCGTCAGTCCGGACACGACGAAGCCCCACACCCCAAGTCGTTTGGCAGCTTCTACGGGTGCAGGGCTTCGATCGATCTCGCAGGAGGAACCATACCCCCCGCCGACTGGCGGGTCATGCATGTCTTGAGCCAACGGGCTCTCGCGTGTCGTGACCTGCAGCTGAGTCCTGCGCGTAGCCGGCGCCGCCTGCGGCGGTGACCGTCCCGGCGGCCGGTTCCGGCCGCCCCCTGTCCCGCTTGCAGGCGTGGGCGCTGACCCGCGCGGTGAGCCCCCGCCCGCTGGTGCGAGTGGCCGATGTCGACGCCTACGGCAAGGCGGTGAACACCTACACCCGCCGGGCCCGGACCGCCGGCGCCAGCCCGGACGCGCCGTGGGCGGTGTACCTGACGGACCAGACCGGCAGCTTCCGGCTGCTGGCGTTCGACTTCGACGCCGCCAAGGGCGACCCCGCGGCAGACGCCGCCACCTTCTGCGGCTGGCTCGAGCAGGCAGGCCTGACCCATGTGCTGGCCTGCTCCGGCCCGTCCGGCGGCCGGCACGTCTGGCTCGCCCTGGCTGAAGCCGCCGACGCCGGCACCGTTGCCACCCTGGCTCGGCTGGTCCGGGCCCGGCTGCCCAGTCTGGACATCGCCCCGCTTGTCAACCCGGTCACCGGCTGCGTCCGGCCGCCGGGGGCGCCGCACCGGGCCGGCGGCAGCTCGACGGTCCTGGCCGGGGACCCGGCCGCACTTGCCGCCCCGACCGTGACCGCCGCGGACGTGGCCCGCCTGGTTGACACTCTGGCCGCCGGCCACCGGCTCGAACCCCTTGCCCCGCTCGCCGACCCGGGCGCTCCGCTGCCGACCGACCGGGCGGGCCGGCTCTACCTGCCCGGGGTCCGCCGCCAGCTGCCCGCCGGCAGCGTCCACGCCCTGCAGGTGGACGCCGCCGAGGTGGACGCCAACACAGTCCTGTGCCGAGTGCTCAACGGCGCAGCAGCTGCCCGGTGGCGCTGCGCCGACATCGCCAGTCTGGTGGCCCACTCCCCCGGGTTGGAGCACGTCCGCTCCCAGGGCCAGGGGCCTGGTGTGCCGCGCCGGGTCCGCAGCCCGGGCGAGTCGAGGGCGGTGCTGGCCCGCCAGTGGGACCGGGCGGTGCGCTGGGTCGCCGCCCATCCCCGCGCCAGCAACCTCGAGGACCCGACGTTCGAGCCCCGCGCCGCCGCCCTCGCCGACGTGGTCGAGCAAACCCAGACCCGCGCCGACGCCGCGGTAGGCCGGTGGGCCGGCCCGGGTGGGCCGGCGGACCGCCGGGTGCTGGACGCGCTGTGCGTGCTGAGCCTGCACGCGATGAGCGCCGTGGTGGAGGCCGACATCCGCCGCCTGGGGCTGGCCTGCGGCATCGGCCGGGAGACCGCTCGCACCGCGCTGCTGCGGCTGTCCCGGGACGGCTGGGTCAGCCGGCATGCCCCTGCCGACGGACCCCGCGCCGCCTCGTGGATCTTGAACGAGGCATTGTCCACAACAGCAGACGCCCCAAGCCGGTCACAAGCGGCCCCGCGCCCCCCTGGCGCCGGCAGCGCCGAACGAAACCGCTGGCTCCCCCTGCTGCGCACCCGGCTGGCAGCTGCAGCCCACGACGTGTTCACCCCCGCCGGCGGCTTGGGTCATGCCACTGGCCAGCTCTACGCCACCCTCACCAGCCAGCCTGCCGATACCAGCCAGCTTGCCCATCAACTGGGCACCACCACAGAGGACATCGGCATTCGACTGGGAGCACTTCGAGCCGCACGCTTGGCCCGACGTACCGGCAAAGGGTGGTCTGTGGTTCGAGCCGACCGGCGCGACGCGGCCGCCCTCCGGCGCGGGGTCGCCGGACGGCTGGCTGACCGGGCCCGGCGCTACGCCCTGGAGCGTGAGGCTTTCGCCTGGTGGACCGGCGAGCTGACCTGGATGCACGCCCCCCGCCGCAGCGCTGCCAGCCGCCGTCCCGGGCTGGGCCAGCTGGTCGCGCTCGACCCCGTCGACACCTCTCCGGCTTGGCCGGCGCACCCCCGCCGGGGTGACGGCCGCGCCGACTTCGCCGCCGCCCGCCGGGTGCTGACCACCGGTGCCGTGAACCAACCACGTCAGCTCCGCCAGCCCGCCACGGTGCGGCGGCGGGAGGCAGCGTGACCGTCTCCGGTGCCGGTAGGCAGTCCTGGGTTACAAGCGTCGTGGCCGCAGTGAACGGCTCGGGACGCCTGTCGGGGCTCGGTCCGGGCGGGTTCCGGCGCCGTCGTCATACAAGTGCACCGACAGCGGCACCCACGCCGCCCAGCTCCCGCCCGGGAACAGCTGCTTGAACGTGGCAGGCGACCCGGCCCGGCGGGCCGAGGAGTAGGCGGCGAGGTCGCCGGTGAGCAGCAGCAGCCGGCCGGCGGCGTGCACCCGGTCGTGGAAGGCCTGAGCGGTCGGCCCGCCGAAGACGGTGCCGGTTTCCCACTGCACTCCCCCGCCTGAGCTGTAGGCCGCCGGGTCCAGCCGGCGCAGCCCGTCGCCGTCGACGGTGTCCGGCCTGGGAGCGCTGATCACTAGTGCTTCACCCCGTTAGTCCTTCGGGGGTTCCGTCCAGGCGCTGGGATCGTTGAGGTAGAGGCCGCAGGCGGTGTCGAGGGCGTCTTGGGGGCTGCCGGCGGTGTGACCGCTGGGCAGCAGACTGGGCTGGTAGTCGTTATGACTGGCGCGGTAGATCGAGAAGCCCCAGATGCTGGCGGAGCCGCCATAGCGCAGTCTGCACAATGGGATCTGCTGGCCGTCGGTCAGGGTGGCGGCGACGTAGGCGAACGCGCCCCGGTGAGTGATGGTGACGCTGGCCAGTTGCGGCCAGCGTTCGCGGGCCCGCGCGGTGAGCTTGTGCTGCAGCGAGGACTTCGTCGAGTCCGGGACCTTCGGCATGACCGTCATCGTCGGCCGCCGGTGGGCTGGCGGCAGGACGGTCCGGCGTGTCGACACTGCTAGCTGGGTGCGCCGCGGGACAAAGGCTGCCATGACCATGGCCACTTCCCCGGTCCTGATCACCCTTTCCGACGGAGAGCGCGCGCAGCTGCAGGCCCTGGCTCGCGCTCGCAAGGTAGCGCTGCGCGCCTGGCAGCGGGCCTGGATCGTGCTGGCGGCCGCCGACGGCCGGCGCAACGCTGCGATCGCCCGGGACCTGGGTGTGCACGTCGACACCGTCCGGACCTGGCGGGCCCGGTTCGCCAGTGGCGGCTTGAAAGCCCTGGCCGACAAGCCTCGTTCCGGCCGGCCGCCGGTGTTCGCGGCTGCCGTGCGGGTCGAGGTCACAGCACTGGCGTGTTCGTTGCCGGCCGAGCACGGTCTGCCGCTGTCGCGCTGGTCCTGCGCCGAGTTGGCCGCCGAGGCCGTCACCCGCGGCATCACCACGAGCCTGTCCGGGTCGACGGTGCGGCGCTGGCTGGACGCCGACGCCATCAAGCCGTGGCAGCACCGTTCTTGGATCTTTCCCCGCGACCCCGACTTCGCTGCCAAGGCCGCCCGGGTCCTGGACCTGTATGACCGGCGCTGGAAAGGGCGCCGGCTGCGACCCGATGAGTACGTGATCAGCGCCGACGAGAAGTCCCAGCTGCAGGCCCTGCACCGGCGACACCAGGACCTGCCACCCGGACCGGAACGGCCCCGCCGGGTGGAGTTCGAGTACTCCCGGGGCGGCACCCTGGCCTATCTGGCCGCGCTCGACGTCCACCACGCCACCGTGATGGGCCGCTGCGCCCCCACCACTGGGATCGCCCCGTTCGGTGAGCTCGTCGAGCACGTCATGACCCAAGAGCCCTACGCCTCCGCCCGCAGGGTGTTCTGGATCGTGGACAACGGCTCCTCCCACGCCGGTCAGGCCTCGGTCCAGCGGATGCACGAGGCTTGGCCCAGGGCGGTGCTCGTGCATCTGCCGATCCACGCCTCCTGGCTCAACCAGGTCGAGATCTACTTCTCGGTCGTGCAGCGCAAGGTCATCAAACCGGCCGACTTCACCGACCTGGCGACCCTGGAGCGGCGGCTGCTCGGCTTCCAGGCGCGCTACAGCGCGACCGCCAGCCCATTCAACTGGCGCTACACCAAGACCGACCTCAACACCTACCTGCAGCGCCTCGCCACCCACGACGCGCTTAACCCCGCGGCGTGACCCCCGAAGAACTAAAGGCGATGACCACTAGCAGGTCCCAGGGGTCGGGGTAGTCGGCGACGATGCCGCGCGCCTGCCGCACGCGGGACCACCTGGCGGGGTTGGTGACCCGGGTGAAGCCGCGGCGCCGGGGCCGCGCCACCCGCGTGGTCAGCACCCAGGGACTCAACACCACCGCCCGGCCCGGTAGGCCGTAGCTGCCGGCCTCGAGCTGCGCCCACGGCCACGTCTGACCCAGGCTCAGGAACTCATACCGCTCGGTCGCGCCCTTGGCCAGTGGGCTGACTGCCACTGCCAGTGGTACGGCCGGCGACGATCGGTACGAGCACCCCCAGGTCGCGGACCGGCTCGATGAGGGTCTAACGAGCGACTAAACGCTTGGTTGGATAACCCACCGTGGCCCGGTGCGTTCGTTCAAGGGCGGCTGCTGGCCGCGATCTCGCACATGATCGCGTTGTGCAGATCCCTCCCTGCAGTTTGACGCAGGTGGGCCGCAGTGCGTGGGTATCCGGGTGCAGTCGGTCGGGTACCGGCGATGATCAGCGGAACAGTGCATCGAGCAGCGCCCGGCTGCGGGCCAGGTGCTCCCGCATCGCCAGTTCCGCTGCGTCCTCGTCGCCGGCCTGTACGGCGGCGAGCGCGTCGAGGTGGGACACCATCGACGCCTGCCGGTTCGGCTGTGCCCGGAAGTAGTGCCGCCAGAAGCGCAGGTTCTGCAGCAGCAACTGCTCGGTCGGTCCGGACAGCCACCGGTTGCCTGCCAACCGGCACAGCCCGAGGTGTACTTCGCAGTCGGCGAGCAGAAACTGTTCGGGATCCGCCTCGTCCCGTGCCGACTCGGCCCGCTCGACGAGCTCGCGCAGCCCGTTGAGCAGCTCGGTCGGCCGGGCGCCTGCCTCTGGGCTCCGGCACCGCCGCGCCGCGATGCGCGCCAGCCCGCACTGCAGCGCCTCGCGGGCCTCGAACAGCTGCCGCGCCGCCTCGATCGACAGCTCCACCACCACCGTGCCGCGGCGGGGCAGGGTGTCTAGGAATCCTTCGGCCGCGAGGCGAGCGACCGCCTCCCGTACCGGCGTCCGCCCGAAGCCGAGCGCTTCGGCCAATGCCGCCTCGTTCACGAGGCTGCCCGGCGCGAGTTGCAGGTCGACGATCAGTCCTAGGAGCCGGGCATATGCGTGGTCGCTCGCCCGTGTGCCCATGTTGTTGAGCAAGCCCCGCGGAAGGGCAGGTCGGATGTCGAGTTGGTCGGCACCTGTCGGGTCCGCGGCGCTTTCAGCC
>JAABUJ010007400.1_pt1 | contig 10280 bp, 13 predicted proteins | sample 5559131 | NCBI WGS metagenome assembly JAABUJ01 (sample SAMN10711875, study PRJNA513366) | rock metagenome | isolation source: Antarctica rocks | place: Antarctica: Victoria Land, Mt New Zealand nord | collected 2016-01-07 | reverse complement strand
AGCGCACCCTGGGGCAGCGCACCGGGCCGACGGCCCGCACGCCTAACCGACTTGGCAGGAACCTAACTTGGCCGACGCCGCGGACCTCGATCCGATCAACGACAAGCCGATGCCGCTGCTGGCGCATCTGACGGAGCTGCGGCGCCGTTTGATGTGGTCGATGGCGGCGTTCATGGTCGCCTTCTTCATCTGCTACCATTTCTCCACCGCGATCTACTCGTTCCTGGCGCAACCGCTGGCCGATATCCTGCAGAACCGCACCGGGCAGGACCGCCGGCTGATCTACACGGCGCTGTATGAGGCGTTCTTCACCTACTTGAAGGTGGCGTTCTTCGGCGCGGCGTTCGTGGCTTTCCCGGTGATCGCCAGCCAAATCTACCTGTTCGTCGCGCCGGGGCTGTATCGCAGCGAGAAGAAGGCGTTCGTGCCGTTCCTGCTCGCGACCCCGGTGCTGTTCCTGATGGGCGCGGCGCTGGCATACTACTTCGTGTTCCCGGTCGCCTGGCGGTTCTTCCTGTCGTTCGAGACGCCGAACGGCGCGGGCGGGCTGCCGATCGAGCTGCAGGCGAAGGTGGGCGAGTACCTCGACCTCGTGATGAAGCTGATCTTCGCGTTCGGGATCGCATTCCAGCTGCCGGTGCTGCTCACCTTGCTGGCCAAGGTCGGCATCGTGACCTCGGCCGGGCTGAAGAAGCAGCGGCGCTACGCGTATGTGGGCATGTTCGTGGTGGCCGCGATCCTGACGCCGCCGGACGTCATCACCCAGTGCGGCTTGGCGCTCCCGCTGATCGGGCTGTACGAGATTTCCATCGTTGGCGCGCGGCTGATCGAGAAGCGCCGGGTCGCGGCATAGTGCACGACATGCGGGCGATCCGGGCCGACCCCGCCGGGTTCGACGCCGCGATGATGCGCCGGAGGATCGCGGACGCGAGCGGGCCGTTGCTGGCGATCGACGCGGAATTGCGGGCCACGACGGCGCTGCTGCAGGACCTCCAGAAGCAGCGCAATGAGCTGTCCAAGCAGATCGGCGCGCTTCGGCGGTCGGGGGCATCGACCGAGTCGCTGGAGCGGCTGGGCAGCCAAATCCGCGAGAGCATCGCGGCATCCGAAGGTCGGCCGGCTGAACTAGAAGCGAATCTGGCGGGGCAATTGGCGGTGCTGCCGAACATGCTGGACGCCGACGTCCCGGACGGACGGGACGAGGCGGATAACCGCATCGTTGCCCAGCGCGGCGACCCGGCGGCGTTCGCTTTCCCCGCTCGCCAGCACTTCGAACTAGGCGAGGCGCTCGGCCTGATGGATTTCGAGGCGGCCGCCCGCATCGCCGGCAGCCGCTTCACCGTCCTGCGCGGCCCGCTCGCCCGGCTGGAGCGCGCGCTGGGCCAGTGGATGATCGACCTGCACGCCGCCGAGCACGGCTACGAGGAAACCGCCGTGCCGCTGCTCGTGAACGACGCAGCGGCCTACGGCTCCAACCAGCTGCCGAAATTCGCCGAGGACATGTTCCGCACCACCGACGGCCGCTGGCTGATCCCGACCGCGGAGGTGCCGCTGACCAACCTCGTCGCCGGGCAAATCCTTCCGGCCGAACGCCTGCCGATCCGCGTGACGGCCCTGACCGACTGCTTCCGCAGCGAGGCCGGGTCGGCCGGGCGGGACACCCGCGGGATGCTGCGCCAGCATCAGTTCCGCAAGGTCGAACTCGTCTCCATCACCGCCCCGGACGACAGCGACGCCGAGCACGAGCGCATGACCGCCTGCGCCGAAACGGTGCTGGACAGGCTGGGGCTGACGTACCGCCGGGTGCTGCTCTGCGCGGGGGACACCGGGTTCGGCGCGGCCAAGACGTTCGACCTGGAGGTCTGGCTGCCGGGGCAGGGGGCGTGGCGGGAGATCAGCTCCTGCTCCAACACCCGCGCCTTCCAAGCCCGGCGCATGAACGCGCGGGTCCGCGGGGCGGACGGCAAGCCGGTGTTCGTCCACACGCTCAACGGCTCCGGCGTGGCGGTCGGCCGTGCGCTGATCGCGGTCATGGAAACGCACCAGCAGGCGGATGGCGGCATCGCGGTCCCGGCGGCGCTGCGCCCGTATATGGGTGGGCTGGATTGCATCCGGCCCTAGCGCCTGCGGCGGCGCTGTGGTCGGGCGCCGGGCTGCCCGCCGAGGCGCTACGTCATCTCGACCTCGCAGGGGGAGCGGCGCCCGTGCTTGCGTCGTCCTTCAGGATCGATGACGCGGCCCAGGCGACGATCGCCGTGGCCGCCTTGGCCGCGGCCGAGTTGCTGCTGTTGCGGACCGGGCGCCGCCAGCGCGTGAGCGTCGACCGCCGCCATGCCGCCGTCGAGTTCAGGTCCGAACGTCACCTGCGCGTCGCCGGGGCGCCCCCGCCTGAGACGTGGGATTCGATGGCCGGGCTCTACTCCACGGAAGATGGCTGGGTGCGGCTGCACACCAACTTCCCCCACCATCGCGCGGGGGTGCTGCGCCTGCTGAACGCGTCCGACCGCGACACGGTGGCTGCGGCGCTGCTGCGACGCCGCGCGATGGCGTTCGAGGACGAGGCCGCCAATGCCGGCTTGTGCGTCACCGCGCTGCGGAATTTTGACGCGTGGGACGCCCACCCTCAAGGCTGGGCCGTAAGTGATCGCCCGGTGCGGATCGAATGGATCGGCGACGCGCCTCCGCAGGCGTTGCCCAGTTTGCCGCGCCCGCTTGGCGGCGTGCGCGTGTTGGACTTGACGCGAATCATCGCCGGTCCGGTCGCCGGTCGCACCTTGGCGGTGCACGGGGCCGACGTGCTGGCGATCAGCGCCGCGCATCTGCCGTCCATCCCGGCGCTGGTGATGGATGCCGGGCGGGGCAAGCTGTCGGCCCAGTTGGATCTACGCGGACTGGACGGCCGCGCGCGATTGGAGGCGCTGGCGCGGGAAGCGGATGTGTTCGTTCAGGGCTACCGGCCCGGCGCCTTGGCATCCTTCGGGTTTTCGGACGCGGCGCTCGCGGCTTTGCGGCCCGGCATCGTTACTGCGTCGCTGTCCGCCTACGGCGAGAGCGGGCCTTGGCGCAACCGCCGCGGGTTCGACTCCCTCCTGCAAACGGCGAGCGGTTTCAACGTCGCCGAGGCCGAGGCCGCCGGGCAAGCGACGCCCCGCCCGCTGCCGGCGCAAGCGCTGGACCATGCGTCGGGGTACCTGCTGGCGTTCGGCATCATGACCGCGCTGCACCGGCGTGCGACGGTGGGTGGCAGTTGGCGCGTGGCCGTGTCGCTGGCGGCCACCGGACGGTGGCTGCGTGGGCTGGGTCGCGTCCACGACGGCCTCTCTGCGACCGAACTCCGGCATGGCGATGTGGCGGACTTGCTGGAGGAGACCGAGTCCGGCTTTGGCCCGTTGACCGCCGTGCGCCACGCCGCGCGCATGTTCGACACGCCGGCAGCCTGGGAACGCCCGTCCGTTCCGCTCGGCACGCACGAAGCGGTTTGGCCAGCGCGCGGAACGATGTAAAAGCTTCTCACATGGCGTTCAGCGATCCACGCGGCAGCTACCACCACGGCAACCTGCGGGAAGCGCTGGTCGAGGCCGCCTTGCGGATGATCGCCGAACGCGGGCCGACCGGTTTCGCCTTTGCCGAGATCGCGCGCGCCGCCGGTGTCAGCCCCGCCGCGCCCTACCGCCATTTCCGCGACCGCGCGGCGCTGGTGGCCGAGGTCGCCCGCCGCGGCTTCGAGCGCTTCGCCGACGAGCTCGCGCGCGCGACCGCCGCCACCGGGCACCCGGTCACCGCCATGGAGGCGTGCGGCCGCACCCACCTCAGCTTTGCCCGGCGCGAGGCGGCCTCCTACGCTGCCATGTTCCAGGCCGTCCTCCCCGACGACCCGGCGTTGCGCCAAGCCTCGGACCGCGCCTTCGCCATCGTGCGCCGGGCGGCGGACGCGGCCTGCGCCGTCGCCACCGGCCGCCGGCCGCCCGCGCTGATGGTCGCCCTGCACGTCTGGTCGCTCTCGCACGGGATCGCCACCCTGTACGTCATCGACCGCCGCCCGCTGCCGATGACGCCGGAGGACCTGCTGGAGGCGGGGTTGCTGGTCTATCTCCGCTCGCTCGGCTTGGAGGCTCCTATCACATAAACGTGAGCCCCTGGTCCCACGGCGGCGTCGATCCAGCTATGTGAAGCTGCTTAACATTGCCTCGGAGGCTCCTGTGGCTCTTGCGACGAAGATGGATGAGTTTGGCCGCCCGGCTTGGATCGTGGCGGTCGTGGCCAGTTTCTGGCTGTGGTGGCCGCTTGGCCTCGCCATGCTGGCGTATCTCGCCGCGAGCGGCCGGATGCGCGCCTGGAAGCTGGAGCGGGGTGGCCGCTGGCAGAACCCCATGGCCAGCGGCTTCGGCGCCGGGCGGTTCAGCTACACGCCGGCGAGCGGCAACCACGTGTTCGACGAGTACCGCGCCGACACGCTCCGCCGCCTGGAGGACGAGCAGAAGGAGTTCGTCGAATACCTGGAGCGCCTGCGCCAGGCCCGCGACAAGGCGGAGTTCGATCAGTTCATGGCCGAGCGCCGTAACCGCCAGACACCCGCTCCGACCGACGTCTAACGCCTCCCGCGCCCCGTTTCCTTCCGGAGACGGGGCGTTTTCCTTACCCGCTGCAACTCGCCCCGCCCAGCACGCAGAACTTGGCGCAGTGGCGGTGGTTCAAGGCGACGGGAGCCCCGGCTTCCGCCAACGTCGCGCCCAGCTCGAACGCCGGATCGTAGGGCAGCAGCGTGCATGCGACGACCGCCGGGCGATCGGCGCCCTTGCGCTTCACCACCATCCGCGCGCTGGCGCACATTACCTCGGACGGGCGCTTGCCCAGGATGCCCCAGCAGGCTTCGGTGATCTCCGGCACCTCGGCGGCGGCGTCCATTTCCGGGAACAGCACCAGCCGCGACGGGTCCGACGCGTCGACCCTGAGCCCAATCTGATCGAACAGCGCTGCAAATGCCGCCCGCATCGCCGCGTCGTCCTCGTTCCACAGCGTCCGCCCAGCGATGGCGAGGTCGAAACCGTGGCGCGCGAGCCAGGTCAGCCCATCGATTGCCGGCTGCCAACTGCGCTCGCCCCGTAGCTCCTCGTGCTCGGCGCGGCGGTAGTGGTCGAGCGACACCCGCAAGGTGAACCGCCCGGCGTAGCGGCGCTGCAGGTCCAGCAGCGCCGGCTTGAACCGCTGCAACGGGCGCATGGCGTTGGTCAGCACCAGCACGCGGTAGCCGGCGGCGAGCGCGTCCTCCATCATCCCCGGCATGTCGGGGTTCATGAACGGCTCGCCGCCGGTAAAGGCGATTTCGGTCAGCTCCGGATGCAGGGTCGCCGCTTCCGCGAGGTAGGACGCAGCTTCGGCGCGGGTCAGGAAGGACAGACGGTCGTTGCGGGGACTGCTCTCGATGTAGCAGCCGATGCAGGCGACGTTGCAAAGGGTTCCCGTGTTGAACCAGAGGGTTCGCAGGCCGTCGAGGGCGACGGTGGCCCGGCGTTCGCCACGGGCGGTGAGGGCGGGATCGGAAAATTTCGGGCGGGTTGCGTGTGTCATGGGAAGGGCCAGCCACCCTCATCCCGGCCCGCTCCCGTCGGCGGCAGGGAGACGAGGAGGGTTGCCGGAATGAGCGGAACACCGCGCGCGGCGAGTTCGGGGGCCGGGAGGACGTCGCAGCTCGGCCACAGCCCGGTTCCGAGCGCCCCGGCGTAGGCTTCGGGCAGCCCGGCCTCCCGCATCGCGCCCGCCGCGGCAGCGTGATCGTAATCGAATGCGACGTGCTCGATGGCGAGGCCATCCGGCGTCGGGGACAGCACGCTGAACCAGCCGCGCGGCGTGCCGTCGTTGGCGGGCATCCCGACCGCGCCACTGTTGTGCCACAGCCGCCCCTCGATCGTCCGGGTGAACGGCAGGCCGCAATGCCCGGCGATGAGCCCGTCGTAGCCGGGCGGCACGACGCCCCCGGTCGAGGCGAACGCGAATTCGTTGTTGGCGGCGGCGCTCCCGTGCACGGCCAGCAGCCGGAAGCGCCCAAGCCGCAGGTCGATTTGCCGTGGCAGCGCGCCCATCCAGTCCAGCGCCGCCAGGTCCAGCGCCGCCGTCGCGTGGGCGAACCACGCCCCGGACAGGAGGTCGCAGGCTGACCCGGGAGTGAAGCCGCAGCCGCAATCGGCCGCGCGCGCCGCCAATTGCTCCTCGCAGTTACCCATGACCACCGGCATGCCCGTGTCCCGCACGAGCGCCACGGTCGCCGCCGCATCGGCGCCGTAGGCCACCACGTCGCCGGTGCACACCATCCGCTCCGGCGGGATGCCGCGCCGCGCTGCCTCCGCCAGCAGCGCCCCGGTCGCCTGGAGGTTGCTGTAGCAGCCGCCGAACACCAGCACGGGGCCGTCTGTCACTATCCACATAAGGCCTATATGGAGGCACGCACCCAGCCGAGGAAGCCTCCCTATGATTTCCCGCCGCCACTTGATCGCCGCCGCTCCTCTGCTCGGCCTGGCCGGACGGGCGCGCGCCGCGGATGCGCCGGTCCGGTTCGCGGTCGGCCCGTTCCAGCCCACGGCTGGAGACACGAAGCGCGCCTACGAGCCGTTCTTCGCGTATCTCGGCGAGGCGCTTGGCCGGCCGTACGAGCTGACGGTCACGACCGACTGGGCCGGCATCGCGGTGGCGCTGGCGAACGGCCAGGTCGATTGCGCCTGGATGGGGCCGTGGGGCTACGTGCTCGCTAAGGACCGGTCGGGGGCGGAGGCGCTGGCCATTGTCGAGTACAACGGCAAGCCGACCTACCACGCCATCATCATCGCCAAGCCGGACCTCAAGATCGAACGTTTCCCCAAAGACGCGCGCGGAATGTCGATCAGCTTCGCGGACGCCGGGTCGACCAGCGGCTGGCTGATTCCGAACTGGTGGTTCCTGACCCACGGCATCGATGTGAAAACCTACTTCAAGTACCGCGACGGGTCCTCGCACCCGGCCAACGACATCGCGGTGGCGACCGGGCAGGTCGATCTCGCCACCGACTACGACCGCAACCTGAACGCGATGATCGAGGCCGGGCGGGTGCGCGCGGACCAGGTGCGTGTGGTCTGGACCTCCGACCCGTTGCCGAACGACGCCCTGGCGGTCCGCCGCGATCTCGACCCGGCGGTCAAGCGGGCGATTCTAGATGCGGTCCTGAAGATCGACGCGGCCCAGGCGGCGAAAGTGCTGCCGACGCATTACACCGGATGGGTCGCGGCCAAGCCGGACAGCTACGCCGATATCGAGGCGGCCGGGCGCGCGCTGCACAAGCTGCAAGGGAGTTGACGCACCGGGCGGCGTGGCTGCTGGCCGCCGCCGCCCTGTACGGCGCCTGCGTGTGGGTGGTGTCGCCCGATCTGCCGCGGCTATGGGCGGGGTTGCCGCGGCTGCTGGGGTGGCTTTCGACCGCGTTCCCGCCGGATTTCTCCGACCCCGGCGACCTCGCGCGCCGGACCGCCGAGACGGTGGCCATCGCGACCTTGGGCACCACGCTCGCCGCCCTGGCAGCCCTGCCGCTGGTGCTGTTCGCCGCGCGCCCGGTGACGCCGGTCGCCTGGCTGTATCACCCGGTCCGCTTCGTGCTGGATCTGCTGCGCGGCGTGGACGGCTTTGTGTTCGCGCTCATTTTCGTGGCGGCCGTCGGTCTCGGCCCGTTCGCCGGGATGCTGGGTGTGGCGCTGCACAGCACCGGGTCGATCGCCAAGCTGTGGTCCGAGGCGCTGGAGGCCGCCGACCTAGCCCCCGTCCAGGCAGCCTTGTCCGCCGGCGCGTCCCGTGCCTAGGCGGCGACCGTCGTGCTGCTGCCGGGCGCGCTGCCGCAGATGGCCTCCACGGTGCTGTACGTGTGGGAGTTCAACATCCGGGCCTCCACGGTGCTGGGCCTGGTCGGCGCAGGCGGCGTCGGGCAGGAGCTCAAGAATGCGGTCGACCTGCTGGATTTCGCGCGTGTGCTGGCGATCCTGCTCGTGATCGTGGCGCTCGTGCTGGCGGCCGATCGGATTTCGGCCCGGCTGCGGGCGGCGCTGCTGTGACCGCGCCCGCTCTCGTCGTCCATGACCTGGCCGTTGTCCGAGGCGGGCAGCTGGTCCTGTCAGGCGTCTCCCTGGCCGTCGCCAAAGGCGAGGTGGTGGCCGTCGAGGGCGAGTCGGGCGCGGGCAAGACGACGCTGCTGCTCGCCATCGCCGGGCTGATCGCCTCGACCGGACGCATCGAGGCATCCCGCCCGGCGGTCGTGTTCCAGCAGCACGCCTTGGCGCCCCGGCTGACGGCCCGCGCCAACGTGCTGGTCGGCGCGCTGGGCCGGGTCGGCTTCTGGCGCGCCACGCTGGGGCGATGGCCGGCGTTGGAGATCGCGTTCGCCGAGGACTGCCTCGCCCGGGTGGGACTCGCGGGCCTCGGCGGCCGCCGGGCCGACACGCTGTCTGGCGGCCAGCGGCAGCGGGTCGCTATCGCCCGCGCGCTCGCCCAGCGCGCGACGGTGCTGCTCGCGGACGAGCCGGTCGCCAGCCTCGACCCGGCGAATGCCGCCGCCATCCTCGGCCTGCTCCGCAACTTGGCGCACCAGGAGGGCTTGGCCGTCCTGATCTGCCTTCATCAGCCCGAACTCGCCCGGCGCTTCGCCGACCGGCGCCTGGCGCTCAGCGCGGCGGGGCTAACGCTTCCGAGCGAGGCAATTCCAACCGCAGCGCCTCGACGCTCCGGTTACGGGCGGCTTCATCCGTTTGCATGAACCTGGCGGGCGCGCCCACGGTCGCCGCCTGGTTGCCGCCAAGGTCGATCACCAGCGAGTAGCCGGACGCCATGCTGGACGGCAACACCCGCCAGCGCGTGCCGTTGGCGGTCGTGTTGCTCCAATCCATGTTGATCGCCGCCGGGCCGACCTGCGCGCCAGACGCGGCAAGCGGGACAGGGATCGACGACAAGGTCGTCACCGGCTGCGGACGCGACTCCGCCGCTCCGACGGACGCACGCGGAAAGCTCTGTATCGCCACGGTCGCCAGCAGCGCCGACACTACCCCGCCGGTTGCCGCTCCTGCCCACCACGCCCGCATCCGGCCGGCGCTTTCCTGCTTGAGCGCGAGCTGGGTTTCCGCCTGCGCACTCCGGAGCGCCGCCATGTCGGCCGTCAGCCCCGCCATTTGGGAGCGGGCGGCGCTTAGATCTTGCGTCAGCTCCATCGAGCGGACCGTCAATTCGCCGATCGTCTCGCGCGCGCTGGCAAGGTCGCGCTCGGCGTTGCCGGTTGTCGGGTACCGTGCCGCCGGGCCGCGCGGCGGCGAGAACAGCGGGGCCGGGCGGCCCGACACGGCGTTGAACAGGTTCTTCAACGCGCCGCCGGTCACCGCGTCGTCCTTGGCGCGCTGCCGCAACTTGGCCAGGGCGGACCGGGCCACGTTTTCGTTCTCGTCCACGACGAGTGCCAGGATGTCCGCCAGCGCCTTGGCCGCTTTCTGGTCGATGTCAGCCATGGCGCAGGATTAGGGCCTTCGTCGAGGTTCCGCTATCCGATTTCGGGCGTCCAGGGCACCGGCACGACGGCGTAGGCGTTGCCCAACCGCGCGATGTGGGAGAACGCGGGGACGTGCATATGCATCCCAACCACCAGCGGCGGTCGGTCGCGGCCATGTCCAGGGTGCGCCGATGGGTGGCGATGGCGGTAGCAGCCGGCGGCTTGTTGGGTAGGAACGCTGCTCGTCATGCCGTCTCCTGCAATGCGACGCCCAGCCGTCCGGCCAGGTCCTGAATGAACTGCCACGCAACCCGGCCCGACCGCCCGCCGCGCGTCACCGACCATTCGACCGCCGCCGCCCGCAACTCATCGGGCGGGACGGGCAGGCCGAATGCGCCTGCATAGCCCTCCACCATGGCGAAGAAAACCTGCTGGTCGCAGTTGTGGAAGCCGATCCACAGGCCGAACCGGTCGGATAGCGACACCTTCTCCTCGGTGGCCTCCGACGGGTTGATGGCGGTGCTGCGCTCGTTCTCGATCATGTCGCGCGGCATCAGGTGGCGGCGGTTGGAGGTGGCGTAAAACAGCACGTTGGCCGGGCGTCCCTCGATGCCGCCGTCCAGCACGGACTTCAGCGCCTTGTAGTCGGCGTCCTCCCGCTCGAACGACAGGTCGTCGCAGAACACCAGGCAGCGGCGGGGCTGTGGCCGCACCAGGTTCAGCAGGGTCGGCAAGGTCGCGATATCCTCGCGCTGGATTTCGATCAGCACGAGGCTGCCGGGCGCCTGGGCCA
>JAABUJ010007399.1_pt1 | contig 10280 bp, 9 predicted proteins | sample 5559131 | NCBI WGS metagenome assembly JAABUJ01 (sample SAMN10711875, study PRJNA513366) | rock metagenome | isolation source: Antarctica rocks | place: Antarctica: Victoria Land, Mt New Zealand nord | collected 2016-01-07 | reverse complement strand
CACGATGACGGAGTCGCGCGTGATGTACCGCTGCTTCACTTCAGGATGCAGCAGCGTGCGCTCGTTGAACGTAAAGTCATACCGGCTGGGCATCAGAAAACGCCGGATTACCAGCGCAATCACACCTGCCAGCACCAGCGCGCTCAACACATCCGCAGCCAGTACATAAAGATTTTCTGCGAGCCCGAGCGATGCGAACGATAGCGGGACAAACCCTTCCACCGCATCCACCAGGTTGACCAGCAGATAAAATGCGAAGCCGTAAAAGATGAACGAGTGAAAGAAGCTGACCGTGGGCCGCTTGCGAAACGTTCTGCTCTGGGTAAGCGACGTAACCAGCGCGTACCAGATACGCAGCGGCAGGTGATCGAAGCGTTCCTCAGTATCGCGCCGTCCAGCCTTTATCCGGCGGTAGAGGCGATAAAACCCACGCGCTCCCAGGGCTCCGGTAACAATCGCGAACAGCAGGAAAAGTATTTGTTGTAAGGGGGGAAGCATCTGGCGCACCCGCGCTTTTTATTAAGCTGATTTACAGATGGTGTAGAGATCCGGGAACAGCAGGAACAAACGCAGATTCCCTTCGGGAATGACAACCAGAAGACGGGCAAGTCTTGCTACATCCACTTACTACCTCGTTATAAACGATTTACCATTTTATAGAGTCGTCATCCTGAACGCAGTGAAAGATCTCTGCGGTACACCATCACCAAATCAGCTATAGCTGAGCAATACCAATCAGGTTGTCTTCTTCAACTCAGCGATCAACGCGGGCACAATCGTTTTTACATCGCCCACAATGCCGTAGTCCGCTTCTTTGAAGATCGGCGCTTCTCCGTCCTTGTTGATTGCCACGATCAGCTTGCTTTTGCCCATGCCCGATAGATGTTGCACGGCACCGGAGATACCGATGGCAAAGTAAGCCTTTGGCTGCACGGTCTTGCCCGTCTGCCCAACCTGCTCGGAGTAGGGACGCCAACCAGCATCCACAACGGCGCGGGTTGCACCCACGGCCGCGCCCAGTTGATCGGCAAGCCCCTCGACCAGCTCGGTAAATCCTTCGGGAGAACCCACGCCGCGTCCGCCCGCGACCACAATGTCCGCATCCGCCAACGCCACGCGTTCGCTCTTCTCGGTGGTGCGTCCGGTCACCTGGAAGCGCCGTGCCGGAAGCTCCAGCTCAACGTCATACTGCTCCGCAGGCTCGGCGTTTGGAGTCGCCGTGGCGAACGCGCCCGGCTTCACCGTCACCACTACGACACTCCCCTCGGCCTTCACTGTTTCCGTCACACGTGCGAGAAACGTATAGTGCTCGGCGACGAGCGCGTTGCCTTCGGACTGCAAGGAGATCGCATCTTCGATCAGCGGCGCGTCCAGCTTGACCGCAACCCTCGGGCTGTACTCGCGTCCGCTGCGGCTGCCGCCGATCAGCACAGTATGGGCTTCGCCCTCCTGCGCGATCTGCGCGACGGCAGCGGCCCAGACCTCAACGTCATACTCAGCCAGCGCTGGAAGATCGGCTACCAGCACCTGATCGCCGAGCAGCGCGGCTTGTGAGGCAATTGAGGCCACGCCGGAGCCAAGCACCAGCAGCGTGATCGGCCCTTCGCGGCCCAGATCGCGTGCCGCCTGCGTCATCTCGGCCGAGCTCTTGCTCAGCTTGCCGTTCGCATGTTCTGTCACAATCAAAATCATCCAATCACCTTCGCTTCCGTACGCAGCAGATTAGCCAGTTGTGACGCAGCCTCTACCGGATCCTTGCCGTCGAGCATGGTGCGCCGCCGCTCCTTCACCTGCACCCGGGCATCCATCAGCTGCAACTTCGCAGACACGGCATAGCTTTCGAGCGACTCTTTCCGTAACTCCTTCTTCCGCGCCTTCATGATGTTCGGCAGCGTAGGATAGCGCGGATCGTTCAGCCCCTGCTGCGTCGTAATCACAGCCGGCAAAGCCACCGTGAAGGTTTCGCTTCCACTGTCGGCGTCGTGCGTGCCAGTCAGCTCCTGCCCGGTTAACGACAACGCACTTGTCCACGTCGCCTGGGCCCAGTGCAGCCGTTCGGCAACCGCCGCGCCCAGTGCATGGCTGTCCCAGTCCGCCTGCTGGCCGCCGCAGAAGATCAGCTGCACCTCTTCCTTCTGCGCCACCTGCGCTACCACGCTGCTAGACGCAATCACATCCAGAGTCTGATCCGCCTCTACCAGAATCGCCCGGTCCGCACCCATGGCCAGCGCACTGCGCAACGCTTCTTCGAGCCGGGCCGGGCCTACAGCGAGCGCAACCACCTCGACGTCCGTTCCAGCCTCGCGAAAGCGCAGTGCTTCTTCGACCCCGTATTCGTCCATGGTGTCGATCACCAGCTTGCTCCCGGCCAGATCGACCTTGCCGTCCTTCAGCTTCACGCTTTCTTCCGCGTCCAGCACCTGACGCACTACTGTGAGAATCCGCATCAACCCTGTCCCTTTCGCCTGTGCAGCGAGCCACACACTGTGAGCCGCATATCTGGTAAACCTTGCTTGAACCTATGGTCAGTTCGCCGCGCATCTCAGGTGGCCGGCTAAGCCGTGTTCTCAAATTATTTCACTCCGGCCTAACGCGATCGCATTGAGCCATGGCCCGCACTCCGGAAAGCCTCCAACAAGGGCATCTCCCAGCATAAACCTACGGCAGCAGCCGCGAAACAGGTGTGCGATCAGCGTCCGCGAAACTCTGCGTTCCTGCTCCTATCGATAAGTCAGGTGCGCGGGATCGAACAGATGACCGTAAGCGTTGAATGTGCTAAGCGTGAACTTCTCAGGCGTACAGACGAAGTCACTCCAGGACGCATTTCGTGGCATCCAGCTCAACGCCAACGTTCTCTCGTCAGAGATCCCGAGCGCCCGCTGCACCGCTATAGCCATCGGCCCGGCCGACGTAAAGATTGCCATGCGTCCCGATGGTTCGTTGTCCGCGAGGAGTCGATTGATTCCCGCATTCACGCGCGTGCGAAACTCGGCCCAGCTTTCTACGCCGTTGAGCACTAGATCACCGCGTACCCAGCGCACCATGACGTACTCGAACATCTGCTGAAAGGCGGCGTGTCGCGCGCCCATGTCGCCAGCCGTGGTGAATTTCCGCTCCAACTCGGCCGCACACGGATCGCGCGCGCACAGCATGGGCAAACCGGCAGAGAGAACTGCGTCCGCCTGGTACTCATCGAACTCCGGATAGCTCTCGATCTGAGGGAATTCCAGACCCACGGCCGCATACGCCGCAGCTACGGCCTGCGCCGTATGTTTCTGGCGTTCACGCGGACCCGAACCCACACAGTCAAAGCGCAAGCCAGCGCTCGCCCACGCCTGTGCGAGCAACTGTGCCTGCGTCTGTCCCAGTGCGGAAAGCTGGTCGTAGTTCTCCGCCATGAAGGACGCCTGGCCATGACGGACGACGATGAGAGTTCCCATAGCATCCAGTCTCTTGCTTGTGGCTGTTGTTTGTCACCTTTAGAGGATTCGGCGTGCTCCCGCTCGGGGATCTGAGCAAATGAGCCAGGAGGCGGCGAGCGGACCTGTCACTTCTCAGCGGGGCTGGCTCTCAAGCCAGCAGCGTGCCGCCCGGCGGGCAGCGCAGAAGCGACCTTGGCGCGCGAACCATCGACTGTACAATCGCTGTCTGAGGAATCAGGCCTTGGCCGCAAAAAAAAATGAATTCACGATTCGCCGGGCTGCAGTACTGGGTACCGGGACCATGGGCGTGCGTATCGCTGCTCACCTTGCGAATGCGGGGCTGCCTGTTCTTCTGCTGGACCGGGTGGCTGGGCAGGGCGATCGCTCGGCCCTCGCGGCGGGTGCTCTGAAGGCTCTCGGCTCCGCCAAACCACCCGCCCTCGGCGCGCCTTCGGTCGCCGCACGCATTACGGTCGGCAACTTCGAGGACGATCTCTCCGCGTTGAAGCACTGCGACTGGATCATCGAGGCGGTCGCCGAGAACCTGGAGATCAAGCGCGCGCTCCTCGACAAAGTAGCTGAACATCTCCACCCGGAAGCCATTCTGACCTCTAACACCAGCGGCCTTCCGGTCGCGCAGGTCGGGGCAAACCTTCCCGCGGAACTCCGCAAACGCTGGTTCGGAACCCACTTTTTCAATCCGCCCCGGCACATGCGTCTTCTTGAGGTGATTGCCACATCTGAGTCTGATCCTGCCGCCGTCGCGACCGTTTCCAACTTCGCTGACCGGCAGCTTGGAAAATCCGTTGTCCGGGCCAACGACGTTCCCAACTTTATCGCCAACCGCATCGGAACCTTCCTGATGCTGAACACCTTCAGGATCATGCAGGAGCAGCAGCTAACGATTGAAGAGGTGGATTTCCTCACCGGTCCCATAATCGGCTGGCCGAAGACTGGCACCTTTCGATTGGCCGATCTGGTCGGCATCGACGTGATGACGAGCACGGCGCGCAATTACCTGGCCGAAGTGAAAGATGAGCGTTCCGACCTCACCATGCCCGCAGCGCTCGAGCATCTGGTCGAGCGGCAGTGGCTGGGCGACAAATCCAAGCAGGGCTTCTACAAAAAGTCCCAGGACGCTGCCGGCAAAGAGATCCGCGCCGTTCTGCGCATGGAAACCTTCGAATACGACGCCCCTTCCGTCGTCTTCTTCCCGGCCGTAGATGAACTTAAATCCAAGACCTCCGCCGCTGAACGCCTCCGCGCTGTGCTTGCACTCGATCCCGCAACGGATCGCGCTGCAAAGTTCTACTGGCAAGTTCTCCCCGAGCTCTGGGCCTACGCGGCCAACCGCATCGGCGAGATTGCCGAGTCCATCGTCGACATCGACCTGGCGATCACCTCGGGCTTCAATTGGGAGCTTGGACCTTTTGCGCTTTGGGACGCTGCTGGCGTCCCCGCCACGGTTGAGCGGATGCGCACCTCAGGAATTCCGATCCCTGCAGCCGCGGAAACGCTTCTCGCCAGCGGAGGCACGTCCTGGTATCGCGCGGACGGCACAGAGTACTTCGACGTTCAGTCCGGCAGGTATCTTCCGGTTCTCTCGAACCCCGCCTTCAACAATGTTGCCAGCTACAAGCGGTCTGCCAAGGGTAGCAACGCAATCTTTGCCGGAAATAAAAGCATTTCGCTGGTCGATGTCGGCCATGGCATTGCCTGCTTCGAGTTTCACTCGAAGATGAACGCGCTCGATGCAGACATCGTTTCTTTCATCGCGGAGCAGCTTCGTCCGGGCAGCAAAGCCCTGCGCAGCTTTCGCGGCTTCATCATAGCCAACGACGCGCAGAACTTTACCGTCGGGGCGGATCTGGCCGCCCTGATGACGAGTGTTCACGCGCAGGCCTGGGGCACGATCGAGCAGGGTATCCGGGATTTCCAGGCCATGTCTCAGGCGATCAAGTTTTCGCCTGTCCCGGTCGTCTGCGCTCCGTCTGGCATGTGCCTTGGCGGCGGCACTGAGATCGCCTTGCACTCCGCCCTCCGCCAGCCCTTCTTCGAGCTCTACGCCGGTCTGGTGGAAACCGGCGTCGGCCTGATTTCCGGAGGCGGCGGCTGTAAAGAGATGTTGCTGCGTGCGCTCGATGCTGCCGAAATTGTCCGGCCCGACCTTCGCGGCGAATCGGTCGAAGTGGTTGAAACCATCAAGCATGCGTTTGAGACGATCGTCATGGCCAAGGTCTCCACGTCCGCGCTCGAGGCCCGCAGTCTGCGTCTTCTCGACGGGGCCGACGCCATCACGATGAACCGCAGCCGCCTCATCACCGACGCGCGGGCCCAGGCCGTGCGACTCGCCGAAGCCGGCTACTCTGCGCCCGCGCTGCGCACCAGCATTCTCGCGCCCGGCGACACCGTACGGGCCACCCTCAAACTCGGCGTCTACATGCTGCGCGAAGGCGGGTACATCTCCGCGCACGACGTCAAGGTCGCCAACCACGTGGCCCACATCCTCTCAGGCGGAGGCGTCACGCCCGGCACGCTGCTCTCCGAGCAGGACCTTCTCGATCTCGAACACGAAGCCTTCCTCTCACTTTGTAGCGAGCCGAAGACGCAGGAGCGCATCCTGTTTACCCTGAAGACAGGCAAGCCGCTCCGCAATTGAACGCTTTGTCACCGAACCTTTTCGTGGGCCCTACGGAACACTACGAATCACAAGAAGCTTCGTCAGAAAGGCAGCGATGAAAGAAGCAGTCGTAGTCTCCGCCGTGCGCACGGCCGTCGGCAAAGCTCCCAAAGGTACCCTGCGTTATACCCGTCCAGACGACCTCGGCGCAGTGGCGGTGAGAGAGGCTGTAGCGCGTGTTCCGCAACTGGACCCCAAAGAGATAGAAGACGTCATCATCGGCTGTGCGATGCCTGAAGCCGAGCAGGGTGGCAACGTGGCGCGCCTCATCTCCTTCCGTGCCGGTCTGCCGGTTGAAGCTGCAGCGATGACGGTCAATCGCTTCTGCGCGTCCGGTCTCCAGACGGTCGCGCTTGCCGCCGAGCGCATCCGTTCCGGTGGCGCCGACGTCATCGTCGCGGGCGGAACGGAGTCCATGTCCTTTATGCCCGGCGGAGGCAACAAGGTTGCGGTCAATCCGTGGCTGATGGAGAACCGTCCCGAAGCCTACATGTCAATGGGCCTGACCGCCGAGCGCGTTGCCGCCCACTACAACGTCACTCGTGAGGAATGCGACCAGTTCGCACTGCGCAGTCACCAGAGGTCGCTTGCCGCAATCGCCGCTGGACGCTTCGACGATGAGATCGTTCCCGTTCCCGTCTTCACGTCTGTCCGGTCTGCCGAGGGCAAGCTGGAGAAGCAGGAGAAATCGTTCAAGGTGGACGAAGGCCCCCGAGCGGACACGTCGCTTGAAGCGCTGGCAAAGCTGCGCCCCGTATTCCATGCCAAGGGCGTCGTGACCGCAGGAAACAGCTCACAGATGTCCGACGGCGCAGCGGCCACGGTCGTGATGTCCAACTCGCGCGCCAAGGAGATCGGTGCCGATCCTCTGTTGCGTTTTGTCTCTTTCGCCTACGCGGGCTGCATGCCGGAAGAGATGGGCATCGGCCCCATCTACGCGATTCCCAAAGCGCTCAAACTTGCAGGCCTCAAGCTCGATGACATTGACGTGATCGAGCTGAATGAAGCCTTTGCGACGCAGTCGCTCGCCATCACCAAGTCTCTGGGCATGGATCCCGAAAAAGTAAACGTGAACGGCGGGGCGATCTCCCTCGGCCACCCGCTCGGCTGCACCGGGGCCAAGCTGCTTGCCTCGATCGCGCGTGAGATGAAGCGCCGTAAGTCAAGATATGGGATGGTGTCCATGTGCGTCGGCGGTGGCCAGGGCGCAGCCGGCATCTTCGAAAACCTCCAGAACTAACGGGCAGCCCGCCATTCCTTTTCTCCACACTTGCGCCAGCGACTCCGCGAGGTTCGCTATGCGCGTGGAAGCCCCGGCAGGTCATCGCGTTCGACGAATCGACCACACAGTAAATTAGATTCATGAGTCAAGATCACGTTCCCTCCGGTTCTTCGGCGGAGCTTCAGTCCGCCGCTGAGGTGACCGCGAACCAATGCTTTGGCTGCAGCGTGGAAAATCCGCAGGGTCTGCATCTCGTCTTCACCTTCGACACGTCCGATCCCGCGCACCCCAGGGTCAGCGCGCCCGTCCAGCTCACGCGGCTGCATGAGGGCCGCCCGGATTTATCCATGGCGGTATCATCGCGACTCTGCTTGATGAAGCCATGGGCAAGCTGAATGTTCCGCTGGGTCTGATTGCGATGACCCGCAACATGGAGGTGGACTATCTTCGACCGTCGCCTCTGTTCGCTCCGCTGACTCTGGTCGGAACTCATCTGCGTCGCGAAGGAACCCGCAAGCTCTTCCATCAGGCGGAACTGATCAGCCCCGAAGGCCTCGTTCTCGCTCGCGCCAAAGGGTTCTTCTTGGCAATCGACCCTGCGATGCTGGGCCCGGCCGCGCGTCGTATGCAGCAATGAATCTGCGCCACCCGCAGCGCACCATTACGCAATCAGCTCTACTTTTCAGATGTAATTCCCGAAGGGAATCCGCGTTTGCCTTCTCGCCGTTGTCTCTATAGCTGATTCGTAATGTGTACAGTATTGCGGCGTTCGGCAAATACAGGGATCCCTTACAGGGCAGGCTCTTCACTGCGTTCAGGATGACGACTCTAAGGAATGGGAGGTCGGCTTGACAACAGGTAGTAAGCGGATGGAGAAAAGCTCTCCCGTATTCCGGTTGTCACTCCCGGAGGGAATCTGCGTTCGTTCTTGCTTTATACCATCTGCAAATCCACCTTAACCTGCGCTTGCGGCGAAGCGCTCTTCCACGATTTCGCAAATAGTATGGAGCAGAATCTTGTGCCCTTCCTGGATGCGCGCAGTCACCTGATCGCGCACGATCAGTTCGACATCCGCCAGTCCGGCGCAGTGCCCCCCGTCACGACCTAGAAACGCAATCGAGAGGACACCGCATTCACGTGCAGCCTGGAGCGCACGCAGAACATTTTCACTTTGCCCACTGGTCGTAAACGCTGCGAGCACGTCGCCAGGCTGGCCGAAGCACTGCACCTGCCGCGCAAAGAGTTCGTTGAAGCTGTAATCATTGCCGATTGCAGACATGTCGCCGCCGTGGGTTGTGAGCGAAATTGCCGGGTACGGGCGGCGGTCGCGTTCGAAGCGGCAGACAAACTCCGTCGTCAGGTGCGAGGCGTCGGCGGCGCTGCCTCCGTTGCCGCATGCAAGCAACTTGTTGCCGCCAAGCAAAGCCGTCGCGATCACATCGGCCGCACGGTCAACCTGCCCCGAGAGCAGGTGCAGACCGGCAAGCATAAATTGCACAGCCGCAATATTTTTCTCAAGCGATGGATTAGGCTGCGTCATTGGCTCTCCAGCGGAACGTAGTAGGTGCGGATGTAATCTTCCACGGCGCTCTCGAGTGAAGTAAAGGGACGCTCGTAGCCTGCGCCGCGCAGCTTGCTCATGTCGGCCTGGGTAAAGTACTGGTACTTGCCTTTGAGACTCTCAGGCATATCGATGAAGCTAATTTTCTCCGCCGTATCCATGGCAGCAAAGACTGATCTCGCCAGGTCTTTCCAGGTCCGCGCAACTCCCGTACCGCAGTTGAACAGGCCTCCCACGCGATTGGACAGGAACCACAGCGTAACGTCCACCGCATCCTTCACATAGATGAAATCGCGCTTCTGTTCGCCGTCCTCGTACTCCGGCTTGTAGCTTTTGAAGAGGTGAACCTGCTTGCAATCACGCACCTGGATATAGGATTTTGAAACCACCGAGCGCATATCACCCTTGTGATCTTCATACGGCCCGAAGACGTTGAAATACTTCAGGCCTACGATGCGATCGAAGAGCTGATGCCGAAGAGCCCAGAGATCGAACATGTGCTTGGAGTAGCCATACATATTCAGCGGGCGTAGCGTCGGCGTGCCCGCATCGGCGTCTGAGTATCCCTGTGCGCCTTCGCCGTAGGTTGCGGCGGAAGATGCATAGATGAATCGCACGTCATGCGCAAGGGACCACTCGCAAAGGCTGCGGGTGTAGCGGTAATTATTGCGTAGCAGAAAGTCCGCGTCCTTTTCTGTCGTGGCCGAACACGCACCCAGGTGAATGATAGATTCCACGTCGTCGAGGACATTGCGTTCTGCCAGAGACAGGAACAGCGCAGGGGAGATGATGTCCTCGAACCTGAGGCCGCGCAGGTTCTTCCACTTCTCGTCCGTCCCCAGGTCGTCGACCAGCAGAAGATTATTCATGCCGCGGCGATTCAGTTCTGCGACAGCGTTACGCCCGATAAATCCAGCAGCGCCCGTAACAACTACGGTCTTGCTCATCTGTTCGGCTCCTCGGCGTACCCCACGCTGCCTTGTGCGGGCATTGGTTCGCGTCCTGTCAGGATACCGGAAGCGCGCGGGATGACTAAAGCAGATTTAGGGCAATTATACACTTGACGAATCAAGTCTTGGCGGTGTCGAATGAACACATCTCCCAAACGGGTAGCCCCGTGGGTGACATCCTCGGTTGTGAGCTGGAGTGACGTGGAAAAGTTTAGTGCGGCTGCGTATATGACTATGGGCCGCTTCTTGGGCAGGTTACAGGAAGCTGACTTTGGGGGTGACGCGGTGGAAGTGACTGCCCCTGTCGCCAACAAGTCGCTAAAAAGCATACGAAAGCAATGTTTGCGGATCAACCTAAACGTATCGGCAAGAAAGGTAACTAGGATTCTTCGCAGTAAAAGTTTCACTCCATCAGAGTTCAAGGTCTCCATTTGTGACCTTGGAG
>JAABUJ010007397.1_pt1 | contig 10283 bp, 14 predicted proteins | sample 5559131 | NCBI WGS metagenome assembly JAABUJ01 (sample SAMN10711875, study PRJNA513366) | rock metagenome | isolation source: Antarctica rocks | place: Antarctica: Victoria Land, Mt New Zealand nord | collected 2016-01-07 | reverse complement strand
CGGGGGGGGGTGAAGTTTGTGTATGTAGAGCGAGATAGGGGAGGGAGTTGTATGTAGTGCTGCACGCATGGCAATGTTGGGCGCTTGGAGTAGAATTATCTGCGGATTTTAGTCATTGCAACGTATGGATATTCTTCATGTGGTGCATTCGTCTGGTGTTTGCCCTGAAGTACTGCCGTGGTAACATTGCAGATTCACAGTGTTGATGGGGTTCCAGGCTCAGGTTGTATATGATGAATGTTGTTGTGCATTACTCAAATGTGAGATGTATCAAGGGCTCTTCGACACTGCAGCTATCAATGTGGGTAAGTTTTTCTTTTGTTTCTAACATACTTGGTAGTGACAGCAAAGATCGCAAAGACAACAATATCAGTGGGCGAAAGCTAGCGGGACTTTTGGAGAGCTTCAAGCAAAACCCCCTCATAGCCAGCCCTCCTCCGTGATCTTTGGCTTTTCTCGACGAATTGAACTTCAGCTCATTGGTGTATATTCTGCGTGATGAGAATGATGCCAAGTGTCTCTCGTGGGGCACTTGAACCAAGCACGTTCACCAAGCACAAATGAGAAGATACCTACCACCAAGTGGAGGTCTCGCAAACAATGTATTCTCCAGACTGGTATATACAGTCACAAAACCTTTCTTCATTTTTCAGGGACCTGTACTCTGTTAGTTATATTTATCAAGTTCATCAAGTTCATGCCGTTGTGCCTCCTGTCACACCACAGAGGTGCATGGCATAGTTAATCGCTGGACCCCAAAACTCCATGCATACAGTGGCGCAAATCTGGACCCGGACAGGTACCTTACAGCCAATCATTGCAGGCTGTAACCCCACCAAAGTGGTCCGACTCCAATTGGACGCAAAGCTCCTGGAGAGGGCAACTTGCGTATCACAGGCTCGGTTGGAGCTGAAGCATGCTAATGTCAAGGCTGAAGAAATGCCTTATATAGAGACGGAGCTCTCCCCTCTCAGAGCTTTTCGCATTTCCAGCATGTCGGGTCTTTCGTTTCCACATCGCGTTCGTTGAATTTGGTCTCTCCGCTCGATCAATGCTTCACAATGTCCTCAGCTATACCTATTCGGGGGCGCTCCATGAGCCCTTATCGGGATCTGAGCGTCTTTGAGGAGCCCTTGATCACGATATCGCCTGGCACGACACCGCACCAGGAATCACAGGGAGTGGGTCATCGTCACATGCGGGGTAGCTAATGCTGATACAGTTCCAGGGTTACTTCCCAGGCGGCGATCATCGTGCTCGACATGGCCATCTACACCCTGAAGCAGCGAGTCGACAACCACGCCGAATGTCTAGGCAATCGGACTGGGACATCGCCCTGGAACTCGCACGGGAACAAAGTCTGATGGATGTCGATGACCTCGGGGCCGAGCAGTACAGACTACGTGTTCTTAATGAACGCGGCGCTTGTCGCTAACTATTCCCAGCGACCTCGTCCGAGCTCAATTGGACGTTGTATCTGCTAGCCGCCCATTCGGTGGATCACATCCGAGCGCTTGGACTCCTCCAGCATCTACAGATCGTACACCGGCAGGATTGTCGAGAGGACGTCTTCCCTATCCACATGATACTCACAATGGAGCTCCGAGGCAGTCGCCGAAACCCCCGACACCACAGGGTCGGAATCGCGGTGCTTCTACCTCTGGCCCGTCGCTTCGACCTTGTGAAATGTGCAAAAAACTTGGAGAACAGCGTTGGTACTGTAACTTATGCACCGTTTCGCTGTGTGAAGCTTGTTGGGACGGGATATTACCACATGTGCTGGGGAGGCTCGGACCCGACGGTGTGCCGCATGAAAAGACCGATCACAACGTTGCCGAAAAGATCCAAGCAAGCCTGGAACCCAAGATGACTCAAGTGGAGCAAGAGGAACTGCACCGGCAGGACGACAATACCACGTGGTTTGGGGTCGCACGAGATGAGATCGACGAGCCTATCTTCCAAGATTATGGGCGATATGCTACCTTGATGGCAGAATGCTCGGCAATACAGAGAGCGACGTCTGACAGAGGAGCAAGTCGATATCCAGGTCTGGTCTCGTTTGTCGGTCAGACATGTACGTTCCTAAGCCTCGAGGGTTGCCATGTTTTGCGCTGATAGTATTTAGCCGCCGGCAAATCAACCTTGATAAAGATGCTCATCGAACTACGTGACGGCGTCAGGAAGGTACCGGTGCCTGTTGTTGGAACACTAAATGAGAGCTTACCCACATCGGGTGACGTTCATCTGTTTGCGGATCCAGAAACTTTCCTGACCGGTAATCCCATACTCTACGCAGACTGTGAGGGTCTTGAAGGTGGAGAACGTGAACCTGCCGCTTCCAGGGCCAAGCACGGCCACAAGTCAAGCGCCGAACAGCATAGTAAAAGGACGGAATCTTTTACGAAGAAGATTCGCAAGAAACATCATTCGTCGCAGAGAGAGATTACGTGGGCCAACACGCCAGAGAAGCGGACCCGAGAGTTTGCTGTTGCGAATCTGTATCCTCGCCTTCTCTACACCTTCTCAGATGTGATCGTGTTCGTGTTGAGGAACCCACGGTGAGTAGATCAAGCACTTAGCCGTTGGCGCGCTCTCATTCACACGTAGGACGATCGAAAACGTAATCGAGCGCTTGGTCGAGTGGGCCAGTGCAGCCTTGGAGAAATCCACGAACCAGCCGGTGCTCCCTCACGTCATTATTGTCCTCAATGCTTCGGAGAATGCAATTGATGCCGCCCAATGGGATGCCGATTTTGCCACCTCATGGTTGTTGAGGTCAGTCGGCGAGGCACTGACAAAACCAAGCTTGAAAGAGTACGCACGGCTTCGAACAGGATCAAGGAGGGAGATTCGAACCGCGGAGGACCTCCTGCTTTCGTATTACTGCAGCGTACGGGTAGTGCGCATACCAACAAGGGGTCGACCCAAGCTTATCAATGATCAAGTGGGCAAGCTCTATCAAGAGATCGTCCAAGGTTGCGATCAATCACGGGCGAGTAAGCGCAAGGTGCGGATGCTCCTCGGTGCGGACGAGCTTCAACCATATCTGCAGGACGCGTTCGATCATTTCTCGAGTAACTTGGACGTCCCGTTTGATTTCGTCAAAGCTTCCTTCTTGCACAATCCAATTCCGGCAGACTTCGGAGGAAACATCTTGACGCTTGCGATAAGGTTGATGCAGGTCTTTGAGAATCGGCTTGACGCGGTGGGCATCTTCAAGGAGTTGAGCCCCATGGTGGCCTCGTGTATCATGCTCGATTCGGCCAGGCATAAAACCAAAGGTACGGTTCATCGAGACGTTATGCGCTCAGATGCTGATCCACGAGAACAGGCAAGGCTGAGAGTATATTCCGAGAACACTATATGATCCACTGCGATGACGCAATCGAGGATTTCTGCGATCGTCACTGGCCGTGCGAGTATAGCTCTCCGGCTGGAAGATGTGTCAATGTCAGGAGTGGGCATAGCCAGAAAGGACACCAGTTAAAGTCGGGACGCACCTTTGGCTCCGGACCGCGGTCGAGCTACTGTTCTACCTTCTCGGTGGAGAATTTCGGCAACAAGTGGAAGAGTATGGTTCACCATGACCTGGAACAGCTACTGGGGAAGCTCCGCGAAGTAAGCAGAGATACCGAATCCGAGGAGCAAGCTGCTTCGAATTTGCACCAGCAGTATATCTTGACTTCGTTCTTTCAGCATGTGGGCTCTTCCGACAAGTTCATCAGTCATTCAACCTGCTTTTCCTGTTTGATCGCTCCGCCGGAACATTCTCTGCCTTGTGGTCACATTCTCTGTACGCCTTGTCTTCAAGCCTTCGGGTCACTTCGGGGAAAAAGCTTAGTCGAAGTTACCACATGCCCGCTGTGGCATGCCCACGAGCAGTTTTGGGAGCCGCCGTGGCCTGTCGCCTTCAAACCAGCATCTGCAGGCATTCGAATCCTCACGCTCGATGGGTAAGTGTGATTCGTATCCGTTCGCTATGCCGTGAGTGGAGCTGACAAGACAATAAACTAGGGGAGGGGTTCGAGGTATTGCAGAGCTTGAAATATTACGATTGCTTCACAGGGCTCTAGGAGGGAAGATCCCGTTACAGGAATTCTTTGATCTCATCGTGGGTACCAGGTAGGCTCCCTGATCCTGCTACCGTGTCGTTCATATCTGAAGTGCTCCAGCGCTGGTGGTATCATCGCACTCGGTCTCGGTGTGGAGACGTGGAGCATCGATGACTGTATCAGTCAATTCAAAGCGCTCTGCGGTCCAGCATTCACTCCCCGCAAAGGTCGTCGAATTCCCGGTTTTGCGCAGATAGTCGAGGCCCATTACCACAGTAAATACGAGACGCGGCCCCTACAAGAGTCGCTTATGTCCGCGTACTCGGACGACCGTTTGTTTGGAGGTCCTCGCTTTGATACTAGACGACAAAGCAAGGTAGCGGTCATTGCCACGTCCTCAGCTGGCCTACAGACCATTGTGCTTTCCAACTACAACCGCATCGGAGGGGACCTAAGATGTACGTCTGATAGTCAAGCGGTGCCGGGCGGGGCTAATGAGTATAGTGCCATATCACTTCCAGCGCCCAGATAACCCGGACTCAGAGCTGAAGATATGGGAAGCGTACGTATCACTTCGATCAATGAAAGCCCACGCTATATGTCTAACCTTTTCCAAGGGCACGAGCTACCTCTGCTGCACCAACGTACTACAAAGCGTTCCCACACGAGCCATCAAAGCAGGTGTATCTGGATGGAGGGATCAACCACAACAATCCAATCGCAATTGCAGACGGCGAGCGTAAACTGCTGTGGCCCGACATGGCAAAACGATATCCGGACATTATACTATCTGTCGGGTCCGGCCACTGCAAAACACTAAAGTTACCCAAAAAGCAGCCCAAGGCCATTCAGAGGGTGGGCATCTCCTCCAACATCAAAGCACTTTACCGCATCGCCGTCGACCACATCGAGAGCAGTCTGAACTCCGAAGCTGCGTGGCACAATTACATGGGAGTCCTCGCGCCAGCGGACGACGAAATGTTTCGCTTTCAGCGTTTCAACGTCGAGCTCGAATGCGAACCTCCCAAGCTTGACGATATCGATGGCATGGAAGACCTGGAATACACTGCCCGGCAGCAGTGGTCTCGCACGAAGCGGCTCTCGAATGTTGCACGGCATCTGGTCGCGACGTGCTTCTTCTTCGAAAAGACGAGAGTGGAGCCTTTGGGTGATAATTCGTACGAGTGCACAGGTACAGGCAACCGTCTCTATAATTATCACTGTCGAACATATCCCGCTAAGACACCTTCTCAACCAGGCTCCATTCAATGTCGATTCACGCCCAGTACCAACAACATTCAATACCTCGGCGAATTCCTCCGTGACCGGCAGAACCATTCCCACAGTCTGTATTTCGTCATCCGCGAGCGCTACCGCGAGACCGACGCGCGGCAGCTCATCATCACACAGAAGGTGATTGAGGAGATGATGAGCAGCGGACGATTCAGCATGGGCCAAATCAAGTTTCCCATCTCCAGTCCGATCTCGTCCACCGAGATCCTGCTCTCCTTCGGCAACGACGAGTACTTCCTCAGCGGGTTTCCGCGCATGCTGCCCCAGGAAGATCCCCCGAGAAGTAAGTCCACCCCCTGTCTTCATTTTCATTTCTATCCCATCCCATCCACGAGACTTGCAAAACCCCCTCGCACCCCAACAAACCTTGTTCCCTCCCTCCCGAAACCAGCGCTTATCTTTTGGCATTCAAGTCATCCGCCTCCTGGGCGACAACTCCTTCCGCACCCGCACCCGCTCGCAGCTGCAACGCCGGGGCCAGTGGCCCGGCCCCGAGGCCGTCGACATCCGCAGCGCAGGCCAAGGGCACGGCGACACCGACACCATCTCGCGCTACTCCAGTCCCGGTTACGTCGTTGGTGACTCTACGCCTGCCGCCCTCGACGCTATTTCGGAACGGTTTCAGCGGGCGACGCCGGAGCTCGATGGCGGTGGTGGTGGGCCGGTCGAGTTGGATTCTTCGAGGGATCCGGTTGAGTTGGAGGCTTAGGTGGTTTGATGGTGCGTTTCTTGATGGTTGGCTTGGAGGGGAAGTGCGGCTGGGGGGGGGTCGTGGGGTTATTGTGTGTTTTGGGGGAGGGGGTTTGGTGTGCAGAGGAGATAGTGGCGGATTACTGACTCCCTTTGGGCGGGGTGGTTGGTTCTCTGTGGACGGGTGAGTATAGTACTATTGTACATATTGCAGAGGGTTGAGGGCTTGATGAATTGGGGCGCGAATCAGTCGGCTGGAAAGCTGTTGATGGTCTTGTATATTTTGATTTTGTTTGTTACCGTGGTTCTCTTGAGGAAGACTTGTTCGGTCTGGGATCCTGTTGGACTACACCCATTCACCTAATTTACCAAGGCATAATTATGGATTGCGAATCGTCTCACAGGGATGGCTTAATTCACTGATGACTGAGCAGAGTAATGGTTATGGATAGAGCATCATATTGTAGGTCAGGTCAATATTGGTACAAGGTCGCAATATGATAAGGTATGATCACCGTGTTTTGACAACAGCATTTGTTGTCAGAGTGGACCCGGTTGTATGGATACAGTCCTTAGAGTCGTGGCTGACACGCAGCTGGTGTGGCTCAGCTGTCCTCTGTACTTGGACCCTTTTGATCGATGATTGGTCTGTTCAGATTGAGGATCCCTGTTTCGGCAAGGCGCGTCCCTAAATTAGTTAAGTTAACTTAGTGTTTCCGATCTGTTGTTTCCAAGCAGGGGAAGAGGGAAAGGGAAAGGGAAACTTCTCCCACTCTTCAATCTTGAATTCACTCTTTAGACAACACAAACACACGACTTTCCTGCTTTCTTCTCCCTTTTACCTACGTAACTTGCGCTTTACATATTATTCATACACCGCTCATTACACAGTCCGCAGACCACTTTTCTGTTACGTTCTTCGCTGGCTACTCCGCTCCGGCCAACGATCGACCTCCCCACAACCATATACTTCCTGACGTGCCTCAATTCGAGGTAGGAGCGTACCGATGTTGCTCCCACTGCTGTTCTCCCTGCTTCCTCTGACCTCTGCATCACCAAAGCCCGCTCCGATAGCGTCAGACAACGTCCAAGCCGTCGAACAACCACATATAACGCCTTCTCCCGCGTCCTGGGAAGCCACAAAAACCTACAAGTACCGCCGCGGCGTAATCAGCGACGTCACTGGGGCGATTGACTCCGTCCTGAGCGATTTGGGAAATGTTCCGAGTTATGTCGCGTCAGGCGTGCCCAACTTCTTCCAAGGCTTTCCCACCGGCGCCAATGTGAAGAGTAAACTGGGGTTGAGCGATAAGGAGATTGAGGCACTGCCGACACAGGTGTTAAACATACCGTGAGTCGTCCACTCGTTGGCGAATTTGGTATGTGCATCGCGTGCTCGAGGCTGATGATGGAGCAGGGGATACGCGAACTGGACCGATCAGGGGTGGAATTTACGATTTCATGGCAACGTCTTCAAGCAACCTAATATCTCCGAATCCAAGCTGGATGACCTTGCCAATGGATTCCTGATCGGTACCTCGGTGCAATCATTACCCCCGTCGCAAGCTTCACAGGCGAGAAACCTGACGGCGGAGATCTACGTCCTGCAACAAAGCAACCAGAACGTATCTTTCCACCTCGAGCCCGCGCCGACAGCCGGCGCTTCCGGAGAGCAAGGAGGCGGAGGAGCCGTCACGCCCAGCGGCGGGGCACAAGACGTCCGGCTCCCGTACGCCACCACATCCGAAGGCGACTTCGACGCCTTCGTCCCCATCAAGAACGTCTCCGGCGGCGGCCTCATGGCCGGCAACAGCACCTCGCAGATCCAACGTCTGAACGTGTACGCCGACGGCACCCTGACCGGCAACGCAACCGCCTACCTCGTCCCGCCCAAGGGGCTGACCATCGTCAACGACATCGACGACATCCTCCGCATCACCAAGATCTACGAGCCCAAGGAGGGCCTCCTCAACTCCTTCGCCCGCCCCTTCACGCCGTGGATGAACATGCCGGAGATTTACGCCAACTGGTCGCGCTCCATCCCCGACTTCCACTTCCACTACCTCACCACCACCCCGGAGCAGGTCACGCGCAACTACATGGACTTCATCTACAAGACCTACCCCGGGGGGTCGTTTGATACCCGCCCGCTCAACTTCAGCGACGTCTCCGCCACCCTATCCATTCGCAAGTTCCTCCTCGAGAAGATCTTCCGCACTTTTCCGGAGCGCAAATTCATCCTCGTCGCCGATACCAGCAACAGCGACGTCATGCGCGACTACCCCGCCATGGCGACCGAGTTTCCGGGCCAGGTGCAGTGCATTTTCTTGCGGAACACGTCCGGCACGGACAGTGGGGACCGCTTTCCGTATAATACGGCTGGCTTCAAGAATCTGAATCAGCAGATGTACATGTTTTTCTTGGTCCCCGTAAGTCCCACCTAGTCCCCCCCCCCCTTCCTGCACGCGCCCTGGGCTTTTTCCCACCGCCTTTTGCCATTCTCGAACGTGACGTGATGTGACGACATGACGACCATTTTAACTTACTAATGAGTACGGAACAGGACGACCTCAAAGGGCTGGACATCGTAAACGGCCACTGCTACAACGCCTCCGTCCCGCAGAACCTGACGTTCGGCTACCAGGGTCTGCCGTTCGGACTGGGTTCCGACGCTAAGAAGAATGCGGCTGGGCGGGGCTTCGATGGTGGGTTGGGTTTGAGTGTTGGTATGATTGCGGTTGTGGGGGTTGGGTTGGTGCTGGTGTTGGGGGGGTTGTCGGTTTAGTCTCTTTGTCGGCTCTGGGAGGAGACGGGAAGCGGTTCGGGGGTTGGAGTAAGCACTAGGAGGGCAGGAGGGCAGGATGGAAGGAGGAGGTGGGGGGAGGGAGGAGGGAGGAGGGAGGAGGAGGGAGGGAGTGTATATGTAGATACGACGCAACACGAGCATCCTGTCTGGCTGTCGGTTTTTGGTCTGTCCGTCTGCCCGCCTGGCTGGCTGTCTGTCTGTCTCCTGGCTGTTTGTCTGCCTAGCTCATCTGGCTCATGCAGCCTCATCTTGGTTTCAATGCATGAGCGTATTGTGTTCTTTCCCCCCGCGGTCCTGATTTCCATGGCCGTGTCCGTGTGTTTTTGTCTTGTACTTGTACATGTACACTACTGGTCAATCGAAACTGAATCCGAACCCGAACAGCACGTCCCTGGGCAACCCTTGTCGCTTACTACCCATGTAGGAAACACGCTCAGCTGCTCTAGTGCCACTCGCTAGAAGCGTGCGCGCATTGTCTTCGTCTTCGTCGACGTCGACAGGGCCGTTGTTCCCTTCCCTTCCCGTCCCGTCCCTCCCCTCCCCTCCCTATCCCGCCTCGTTCCCTTAAATTGCGTCCCTTCCACCTCACCTCACGTCCCGTCCCATTCCGTCAGTCCCTGTCGTCCCCGACGTGCACGTGAAGGAAGCAAGGAAGCGAAAGACGGAAGGAGGGACGGAGAGTCTGCCCGGACCCCCGGTCAACTATGTAGGTAGGATTGGCCCAAGATGCATATTCAGATTTCGAATTCAATGGATTGCACGCGTTCGACTCGATTCAATTTCGATTTTGACTGAATTGGGTTGGGTTGGCTTTGTGCTGTGTTTCTCGGGTCGGGGTTGAGGGTGCTGTGCACGGAAGGCTAAGGCTGGCTGTGTAGGGTTAGGCTGGCTGGCTGGGTAGGGTAGGGTAGGGTTGGATAGGCTGACTGTGGGTAGCCCTCATCTCTCTTTCTCTTCTTTGCTTCCGTGAGGATTCAGTCCTTCCTGATACCGATGCGAAGGGATGGGGTGGAAAGGATGGGAAGGGTGGGGAGATGGGATGGGCTTGAAGGGGAAGTGGGGGAAGGTGGGAGGGAAGATCTACCGGTCGTGCATTGAGGCGTCTGTCGATCGATCGAGGGTTCGCTTGATCCAGCCCGGCTGTTGATGCCGTTAGATAGATAGATAGGTTGGTCGAACATGGTTGGCGCGCGCACGGTCGAGGTCGGAAAGGACGGAGGGGGACACGGGGACGAGGATTTCTGCGGAGCGGAGTACCACTCCCGCCTTTCTCTCTCTCCCTCTCTCTATCCCTCCAGACAGGAGGCAGACGGCAGTCACGCAATGGTACATTCCACATTGTCCTTCCGGCCCAACCCTCCTCAACCCACCCCAACCTATCCCATCCTCGCCCCACCCCCAACAAACCTACAACCTCGCCCCCTCCCACCCCCCACCCCCAA
>JAABUJ010007393.1_pt1 | contig 10284 bp, 11 predicted proteins | sample 5559131 | NCBI WGS metagenome assembly JAABUJ01 (sample SAMN10711875, study PRJNA513366) | rock metagenome | isolation source: Antarctica rocks | place: Antarctica: Victoria Land, Mt New Zealand nord | collected 2016-01-07 | reverse complement strand
TTCGGCAACGCCACAAACACCGCCTCCCCCGGCGCAAGCTTGCTCTTGACCCCCGGCCTCCACAGCTCTTGCCCTTTCTTCCCCACCACAACCCCCTCCCCGTTCATCTTCACCGCAACCTTCTTGTTCGCCGTCTCCTTCCTAGCACCGCGCTTGCGCTTCTTGGGGCGCTCATCTTCGGAAGAAGGGTCTGGGGAGGATTCGGAGCTAGCGGCGGGAGGGGAGGAGATGGCGCTGGCGGAGGGGTCTTCGTCTTCGTAACCAGATTCTTCGTTGTCGAAGGAGGAGCCGGCGGAGGGGGGTGAGGATGCCTCGGAGGAGGCGGAGCCGGCGGAGAAGTATTGGGATTTCTTGGGTGTGGTGTTGGGGGCTGAACCATTGGTGGGTTTGGTCGAGGAGGCTTTGGGAGTGATGGCAGTGGTGGGGATGGGAGAAGACTTGAGGCGGGAGGATTGTCGGGAGGAAGGGGTGCGGACGAGGGCGGAGGGAGTCTTGGGTGTGGTAGTGGTGGAAGAAGCGAGTTGAGTCGCGCGGCGAGGCATTGTGGTTTTGGAAAGCGAAGATGACGATTTGGTACTGCTGTTAATGTATGTTCTCCCTCCGAGGTAGAGGTGGGTACATCAAAAACAAGTGTTCCCGACGCGCATCCTTCGCGTCATTCGAATGCACTTTTCCCGATTAGGAAATATCAATCCTCCCGGGCACAAGAAATTCGAAGCATCTGCAATTAGTCGCTTTCCCCAAAGACCATGCCTCCCACTCCATCCCCAAATCCCCCATCCATCCCTCCTAGTTTCACTCAAAAGAAGGCCACCATTCTTTCCGCCCTCGCCATCCCATCCGACACTTACACTGACCTATCCCCAAAAGGCTCCATTGACGCCGGTATCAAATCCCTGATCGATCAGATCAACACCTTGGACGGTATTGTAACCACCAGCAGCTGCGCCGGCAGAATCAGTGTGTTCCTCGAGGGTGCAAAGACGAAGGCTGGCGGGGCAGGGCAGGCTGCTGTGCCGGGTGGGAAGGGGATGGGTGGGCGATGGCTGTTCGTTTCGCATGATGCTGTAGAGATGCCTCTGGGGGTGGAATTGGAAGATAGACCTGTTACGAGGCTATTGGGGCTGAAGCCTCAGCAGCGTGATGCGCAGAGTGTGATGGGGCCGGAAGCGCGGCTCGTGAAGTTCCAGTTTGAACCTATGGTAAGCCTAAGTAGAGATCCGTGGATTCTGTTCTTCAAGGAGGAGGGAGATAGGTGAAAGGGGCTGATGACCAAGTAGATTCTCCATATCATGGCCGCTTCTCTGCATCATGCCCAACCTATCCTCTCTGCAGCCATCAACGCCGGCTTCCGAGAAAGCGGCGTGCAGAGTCTGAAGAACCTCGAAGATCCCAATGCGTTCCCAATGGTTGCGGTGCGCACAGCCGGTCTTGCGCTTGGCTCGATTATCGGCCATGCCTATGAGACGGGGAATGGTGAGGAGGAGGTTCATGCATTGGTCAGCGAAGAGTACCTCGAGACATTATTAAGGGTCGCAAATGCTAGGTTTGTAGCCAATGTGGAGAGAATAGAGAGGTTTAGTGACAGCTTGTTCCATGGGCACAAGAGTAGTGAGTCATCGTGGGAAGATCCGCAGTCGAGGAGGGAAAGGAAGAGAGCTGAAGGTCTGGAGAAGAAAGGCCAATTAGGAGCGCAAGATGGTCAAATGGACGAAAGCCATGACTTTAGAGCTCTTGATGATGGGCCGCTCCTCGCAGCACTCAATACAGACGATATTACGTGATGAGCAACGAGGAACGAAACTCAAAGTCATGAGAAGTACGAACTAATCGCCAACTCGACGACAGGCCTCATTACGCTATCGAGAGCTGATCCTACACAATCTCGAACGTAATGGAAGATCGTTGATCTCCGCACTCTGGCAGCAGCTCAACCGACTGAAAGTTCTTACCACTAGCCATACCATCGAGGCAGTATCGACCGGTTGCTAGGGCTTTGAATAAAGCGAGTTTAGGCAAGAAGAACGAAGAACTCGGGGAATTGTGGAGGGGGTGAAGAGTGTTGAAGTCCAGTATGCTGCGAAATTCTGGTGGACTGACACAAGCCTCCCAATGTTATTGACCGTTCGAATGCAGATGAAACCAAATTGGCCAATTATCTGTATAGCTTGGTCTGACTGTGAATATCTGATTCGTGATTGGTTGAAATTTTGTACAAAGCCTGCATCAAGAGATCCGCTCGGCGGCCTTGGTAGACTTGCAGCAAATGTCCCTGATTGTACTGTTGTACATGCTTTCAGTCTGCATTCTGTGCGTTCGATGTTGGATTGCGAACAATCCACGCCTGGGAATTACTACAACCATATGTATGTGCACTAAGAGTGCACAGAGGGCCAGGCGTTGACAATGACTTGTGTCTGCCAACGACCCCAGTTTTGACAAACATCACTTGAAAGACCTGATCATCCGCGAATCCAGAGATTCTTATGCCGATTGGAGCTTCTAAGTGCTTGTGCTGACGCGGATTGGCCATCTTGCTTTTGTTCGCTGGCTCCGTTTGTAGATTTGATACCGTCGGAGTAGCCGCTGTGCGAGGTAGTCGGTCGAAAATTACTCATTGCGTTTGGCCAGGTGCACAGGCTTCCGAGCCGTGATTCACATCACGTTGCCGGCGATCTAGTCCTTGGCTTCGGTGCCACAGGCCTGATGATCGTGGTAGTGGTCGGCGTGACCAGGTATCTCAGTGAACCACGCCCTTCCCAGCCATTAACCCCTTCGTCCTCTCAACCCACATTGCCCCATCGGCCCCTTCTGTCGTAGCAATTCTGATAACCCTTTGCATCCTCCCCTCCCAGCCCTCCCTCTCGAACCCGCTTGCCAAAGTCCTCGCGACAATGCCCGTATTCCTCGTACTCGGCAACCTCAGCATCTCCACCTCCACTATGTACCCCACACTAGCGGTAAGATGACACACCCAGTCACAGAGACTGGAGTATGCAGATGGCTGATTTGATCGATTTTTTATGCTTAGGTCTTCGAGGTTCCCCTTTTTGGGCTGTTGGTCCTCAACAGCGGTCAAACAAGCGACGGTGATTGCTACGGATTTCGACTTCTGAATGTTATTGGCGAAATATGAGGGCGCGAGGTGGTCGGCCATGTTGTTATTGAACACGGACGGAGCGCGGAATTTGGCACCGGAAAGGTTGTGCGAGCAGCAGGGTATGGCTAAAAATGGCGACGAGGATATAGAGGCCAGTAGCGGCGTCCAGGACGTCAGTTCGTCCGCGTGGTTAGAGATGATGAAGGTCCCCGTAGGGAAAAGACCATTGTGCCATATTGGAGGGGAGTCTTCGGACCGAGTAGAAGGAACTCTGGACGGGAGGGATAGGTGCGAGAGTATGCCGGCGTTGGCAGTTTTAGAGCGAGATTGTAGCTCAAAGAGTGGTTGCGGGATGAGAACCAACTGCTTCAGACACTCCTGTACCAATGGCTCGAAAGTAGCCCAGGTCTTCCGCTTGTGGGCGTCGAAGCCCCAGCCCTTGTAACCTTCATGGAGCAGTACGTCGACAAGGACTCCATTCCCGCACCCAATATCCACGAAGCCAGGAAAACGTGATGGACCCTCGTCCTCGCTCGTACCGGTGCTACTGTCTGAGGCCTCATTTTCTGGATACATGTCTTTCCATAGCTCAATCAAAAAAGCCGCGATACTAAGATCCTCGAAGACGTGCTTGCTAGGCTCGGTTTTCTCAACCCAATTATCACAAAGCCGTTTGCTATGCTTCCGCTTCAGCTCGGTATAGGTGTCCTGCACCCTCTGCTGAGACACTAACTGGTCATGATGCACGCGCTTTTCGTATCCATGTAATGATCCTTGACCATGTTTGTACACAGTCTGCAAAAGCTGATAGCTTGTGCGGTGGAGACGTAGGGATAGAGGGAATGTGTCTTGTGGAAAGAGACGGTAATGCAACGATATGTTGCCTTCTACATAAGGTTTCGTCGTGTCCCAAGACGGGAGAACCCGCTCATTCCAAGGCTGCCAATTGTGCAGATACGCAAGCGCTCGGACTCTTGGATGATACCAAGGGAGCTCTTCAACAGATGATACATGAGGGATATAAAGTACGAGAGTTGTTACTTGGCCCTCGATACCCGCAAGACGCAGGATCTGACAGGTTTGAGAGATTGGCTTGTCCAATTGTGGGTTACGAGGAATCATACAACAGATGAACGTCCTCTCGATTTCGAAGCCAGGGAAGTCGCCGGGCTGCGCGTCAAACCTCTTTGATAGCGCTGCCGCCTCAGCCTCATTGGAGATTTCGGTATAATGGCTCTCTGTCACTTCCTCGCCCAGACTATCGTACAAGATATCGGCGCGAAACAGGAGCGAGGAGTTGACGTTCGGGTTCTTGATGAGGTAATTGGCATTCTCGGCGAACACATCGGAGCCAAACTGGCAGCTATGTTCGAGGATGGGGAACCAGTCATCTGGGAGTCGATATGTAGGCTTGGCATTTGCCAAAGTGAGGTCCACTGGCTCGAAGGCAACCATAGCTGAGGACAACAGGCACTAAGGGCGCCAGAGACATCCTATTCCGTAGATGCAACTTGGTAATGGATCACGCCGGACAAGACTAGATATAAGCAATCCGGGCTGTCGAACTTGCTATAAACGTTCTAGTCAGGCACAGTCCCATCACCCCGCTTGTCCACCAACACCTAGCGCTCCATCATCGGCAGCACCTTGCAACGGCAAGAAATAGCTCTCCACTTGCGCCCTTTACCCACTACCCCAACACCCCAATCCATCCAGGCATCGACCTCCCAAAATGTGGTCCCCAACACACACCCAACCCCCCGCCGGCACCCTCGGCGCCCGCACCAACGAACCCCCCCTCCACGGCCCCCTCTTCCTCCCCTCCCTGATCTCCCCCTCCGTCTCCTCCTCCCTCCCCACCTCCTACACCATGCGCCCTTTGCAGCGCTCCGACTACGGTGCCGGCTTCCTGGACGTGCTGCGGGTGCTGACGACGGTGGGGGAGATCACGCCGGAAGGGTGGAACGCGCATTACGACTGGATGAGCAGAAGGGACGACACGTATTACATTGTGGTGGTGGTGGATGGGGAGGGAAAGGTGGTCGGGTGTGGGACGCTGGTTGTGGAGCGGAAGTTGTGAGTGCGGTTTTTATATGTTGGAAGGTGGACGCGAGCGAAGAGGGAGAGGGCGAGGGAATGATGGGAGAAGGGAGGTAGAGCGCGATTGTGGAGGGTTGAAGCATGGAGCAGAGTGTGGAAGCTGATTGATATGGGCAACAGTATCCACAATCTCGGCAAAGTCGGCCATATCGAAGACATCGCTGTAGCAAAAGATCAGCAAGGGAAGAAGCTCGGACTGCGGATTATACAGGCACTGGACTATATCTCCGAGAAGGTGGGGTGCTACAAGGTACGTCTTTGATGAATCCCAAGCACACTTCGCCCTTCCATTTCCCACTTACCCTTCCGTAACGGAACGAGGAACTGACACATATATTGCAGGCGATTCTCGACTGCAGCGAGGCAAACGAAGGCTTCTACGTCAAATGTGGATACAAGCGTGCCGGGCTGGAGATGGCACATTACTATGATCCACCGAGCGGGAATTCTGGCGGTAATGTGAAGCAGAGGGAGGGGGCGCCGAAGGTCTGATGGTGGAGAGGATACCGGTATGCTGTAGGTGGAGACGAAGGGAGTGAAAGAAGGGAGAGGATGCAGCAGCAGGTTTACTAAGAAGGTAATAATCAAAGAGACGGCTCTTATACTGGTTTCGAGGGCATGAGGACTGTTGAGAAACCGGTGTCTAGGGACTGAAGCTTGCCGGACGAACTTCATGGATTAACGACTATACGAATCAGCGATGGCGTGAAGGCTCCGGTATTTAGCTCAGAAACTAAAAGTAAATATAAATTCACAAGTTCAGACGTGGTTAAGAGGCATGATGGACAGCTGGATTCAGTCCTCGGGTTACTTCGATTACGTAAAAAGCTATGTATTTGCCATTCCCTCTAATTGATCAAACCCAGGCAGCAGAAGCTCCTCCATCAAGTACTCTGTAGGTATCACCAGCAACTCCTTGCAAAGCATCAAGACGTCAACGGTCCCACGCATCCGCGGAGTAGGGTAGTCCAACGCCTTATGGCGCCAATAAGCACATGTCCGATAATTTGACTGCAGAACCGAGAGAAGCACACTTGTGCCATGTTTGGAGATGGACGCAGAAGCTCGTAATGCCGTAAGTATGCAGAAGCGTGAAAGCCCTACAAATGCCACCCCAACAATTCTCAATGCAGCAGCCCGTGTTTCAGAGCCACATGCACATCACACCCGTCATTAGTAGTAATTCCCCTTCGGAAGCGCAACGAAAACACCGACGGCAATAGCAGTGGCTACAAGCGCTCCAAGGATAGCCTGGAGGAAAATAGTGTCCTGAATCTGTCGCAAAGCCGGCTCTTGGATCCAGACCTCACGATCAAGGATTTTACGCAGGACGTTGCGTTTCTCGTACTTGGCGACCCAGGGCTCGTCCTCATAGCTGGTGCTGCTGCCAAGAGTATCAAAGGAACATTTGCTGAGTTCGAAGTTCGAGGCAGGATCATCGTCTTCTGCGAACAGCTCCCAAGGACGAAGATGGCGATGATGCATGCCGTGGAGGACCTAGCGGTGTTAGACAATATGTAAGAGCGGCAGAACTCGTAGATACATACAACGCACATCCCCTTCCATGCAGCGATTAGCGTTGCGACACCGATCATGAAACCTATAGCCGACAGAACTCTCCAGGCACGTCCAGCGTTGCTGAGAGTGATGAGCATGGCGGCCACCAGACCACCCATGATACCAGCAACGCCAAGACCACGAGCGAAGATTACACGGGGGCGGTTTCCGTTGCAGATGCTCCAGCGGATGAAGTTGGGGTGCGCTTGGTGACGAAGAGACCATTCAATGGTGTGAACAACGCCGCGGAATGCAGAGGGATGAGTGGTGTTGGCCAGTGCGTGTAGTAGCAGGGCACGTTCCTTGGCAGAAAGGTTGAGCTGCCGAGGAGCACCATCTGCAACGTAGATTGCTATAATGCGTGAGACCTCTTCACGGAATGGCTGAATCGTGACTGTGATCATTGTTAGTCAGGGTTCAATGACCAGGAGGTGGCTGTCTCACATGGTTGCCATTTGAGGTCCGCGCCTTGAAATGCATCGCCTGCTGCCTTATGGAAAGACTTGTTAGTGCTGAACATGGTAGATCCAGTATCACTCCAAGCAGTCTCAGATGGGACCATGCTGTCCCGCTCTGCGTTGGGTGTCCTCGGAGGCGTATTGAATGGATTGCCCTTGATCTCCACTACGCTGGCCTTGGGTGGTGCGAAGTCGGTGCCCTTGAAGACAGCGGCGGTCTCCGGGCTGGTGGATTTGGGCCCGAGGACGTTGGCCTGGCCTGCCAATGCCTCTGCTTCGGCCTGCTGTTCGGTCCAGATGGGTGCAAGAGCCCGCTCGTTTGCTGGCATTGCATCGAAGCGTTTGACATAATCACGATACCAGAGGTAGAATTGGAGATTCTCTGCAGCATGTTCGATGTAGACGAGGTAGTTCATGAAGTCTCGGGTTGTACAGGGCTGTTCCACAACATGTCAGCTTTGAAGACCAGATGAAAGCACGGGCATGTAAATGGAGCTTGCACGCAGGCCTCAGCCTCAAGGACCATAGTGAAGTCTGCTATGCTTGTCGAGGATCAAACTTGGACTTACTGGACAGGTCCCGCCGGCGATGATACGGTCGAAGGATAAGGCATCTGGGATCCCCAAGGATACGGCGCCCTCGGAATCGAGGGTAGAGCCTCCAATGGATCGAGTCTTCTCACTTCCGTTCAAGGAAGAACGGGAGGAGTCGACATGAGGAGGTCGACGATAGGTGAGAGAGTAAACCATGGCTGAGGATGTGGTGTACCACGGAAGGAATAGATACTGGCTTAATAGATCGAAGAAGAGGTGCAACGAAGAAACTACAGCAGGTCGTGAACGAAGGGTAGAGGACGTAGTATTAGAAAATGTGTATGAGGAAGGAAGGATTGAGCAGAGAGAGGCAAGGGGAGAAAGAGCTGTCGCATGGGGACTGGGGAGGGAACTGTGGGGCTTCGGTCCAGGATATTTCTCCGGTGGCCTGGAGGGTGGAGAATAAAGTAAAGGAAGCTTGTCCACCGCTTGACGCCTTTCTCTCCGAGTGTCCCCGCACTGACCACTCGGACGTTACGTGGGATGGCTACGGAGAGTGGGGAAGAAGAAGGTTAAAGTATGAGAAACGACATGTCAATCACTTTGATAGCAGACGCTCGAGACATGCTGGCGGATCTGCGGATGACCTTTGGAGCCAGGCCGACAGACGAAGTAGTCTTGCGCCCAGTCGACGGGCCAGGTACAAGAATTCGTACTTCTACAAGCGCAATTGGACACACGGCAAGTAGCTGAAACGCCCTTTCGAGTGGGCCGAGGATCGATAATTTGCAGAAGAGAAGCTTTGTCAGGGGTACAGTGGAAGCTAGTAGCAATTTGTACACGTCGAGGGAAGCTCTCTTGAAGTTGCCCCGGGTTCAGATCAACTCGTCCTGGTAAGTCTGCCACATCTGGAGACAAGCATCGTACCCTGAGGGATGCCCACCAGCTCCATTGACGATGCCGGGAAGCTGGCTTATCTCGGTGCGTTGTTGATGTCTGCGGTGAGTGATGGTAAGGATCACGATCTGCCTCTGTAATCAAATTAAGGCTGTGGTCCAAGTGCCCAATCACGATGTACGATGCAGATCATGCGGCTGCACTTGCTGCGATTGTCGACTGTTCTGGATCTGCCCCAGGAGGCGTTCGGCCAGTCGAAAGTAGAGATTGAAGGATTCGCATCGGAGATACTCGAGAGCTAGTCTTTTGCGCCTCATAGCTGCTCCATGGCTGCCATGCTAACGCCAAGATGGCGCCAAAGCCAATCTAAATGACGAACAGCACTCCATCCAAACCTTCAGGATTTGCTCGGACCACTGTCTCCTGCCGGAAGCGTTATTCATCATTCGTTGTCCGACTGCTGTCAACTCCGTCACATGCAGCAACACCTCTGCCCTGTCAGGAAGGCATTGTGTATCCATTGTGTTGCGTCAAGATCCGTACTTTATCTTGATGCTAGGCTTGACGCCAAGAGGAGTCTAGTTCGGCCCTCCGGGGGCCATCGATAATGCCACTTCATGATCTGCTGCCAGGTTCGCACGCCCCAATCTTCTTGATGACAGGGAGGATCAAACCTTCGTTCGCCGATTTGTCATCGATGATCGGAGGGAGCTCCACCTGCACGACAGTATGGTGCACTGTCAGTCTCCCCGTAGCGCCTACTCAGTATGAGTGTGTCCTTCTTGAAGTTGCAAAAGGAGGAGGCTCCGATCTCTGGGGACGATCAACCATGTGGCAGTGGGGCTTGGAACCTCGGTACCGGATTTCGTTGCATCTGCGATGCTGCATAAAGTAGATCATCTGGGAGCACTTGACGCCGCGTGCGTGTAGAAGGCTGCATCCTTCGTGCTATCAAAAACTATAACCCTAAAGCAGACCTGCAAGCTGTAAAGCAGTAATCTGTACAAGCAAGAAGATAGGAAAGCAAGATCCCCAAATCGTTTGTTTCTGCAAGCAACTTCTCGAGCTTGAGAGCAGCTACAATTGAGACCTTGTGCGCGAAGACATTGATGGAAATCGTTGCTGTTGAGTAGTCCTTCTCCGCAGCGGTCGTATTCCGCTATACATCATGCCCAGATTATCGTTGTTACGCTGGCCACTGCGAATGCGTGTAGACGTTCTATTGCTTTCAAGTAATCAACAATAAAACCATCTACTATACAGATTTTGGGAAAATAAGCTACCGGTTTGCTCAATTCATTGATCTAGTACAGGTACTGTAGTTACGGCCTCAGATTGTAACGCGAAGTTCGTTACTGTGTACCAAATATAAATGCTGATGCCTGCTCAGGATTTACACTCCTCGGTCTCTTCGATCCCCTCTCAGTTCAGGATATCTGCAAGTCGCTGCGGCGTTATACATTGAATTGCCCCATTAACGATATCAACACTCAGTGTCCGAGACTACAACTCGACGACCACATTGTTGGGTTCTCTTCCATAACGAATCAAGGGACCATGCAACGCTCCACAATGAAAGCCTGGCAATTCTCCGCCACCAAAGGCGGCCTCGAGAAACACCTCACCTTCAACCCCTCCG
>JAABUJ010007389.1_pt1 | contig 10285 bp, 5 predicted proteins | sample 5559131 | NCBI WGS metagenome assembly JAABUJ01 (sample SAMN10711875, study PRJNA513366) | rock metagenome | isolation source: Antarctica rocks | place: Antarctica: Victoria Land, Mt New Zealand nord | collected 2016-01-07 | reverse complement strand
TTGGAGGTGTCCCAGCGCAGTTCGCCGGTGAAGCCGGTCAGCCGCGCGATGGTCTCGACCAGCGCTTTGATGGTGATCTCACGGTCGGCGCCCAGGTTGACCGGCGCGGCGCCGTCGTAGCGCTCGGTCGCCAGCACAATGCCCTCGGCGGCGTCGGCGGCATAGAGGAACTCGCGCGAGGCGCTGCCGTCCCCCCACACGTCGATAAAGCGGTCGCCATCGCGCCGCGCCTCGACGCACTTCTTGATCAGCGCGGGGATGACGTGCGAACTCGTCGGATCGAAGTTGTCGCGCGGGCCATACAAGTTGGTCGGCAGCAGGTAGATGCCATTGAAGCCATATTGGTCGCGGTAAGCCTGCTGCTGCACCAGCAGCGCCTTCTTGGCGATGCCGTAGGGCGCGTTAGTCTCCTCGGGGTAGCCGGCCCACAGGTCGACCTCACGGAACGGCACGGGCGTGTGCTTGGGATAGGCGCAGACGGTGCCGACGGTGACGAACTTGCCGACGCCGGCGACGCGCGCGGCCTCGATGAGCTGCACGCCCATCAGCAGGTTATCGTAGAAGAATTCGCCCGGCCGCTCGCGGTTGGCGCCGATGCCGCCGACGACGGCGGCGAGGTGGATGATCGTGTCGGGGCGCGTCGCGTCGAGCAGGCCGGCAATGGCCGCGGGGTCGCGCAGGTCGCAGGCGGCGCGGCGCGGGACCATGATGGCGCCGCAGCCCCGCGCGCGCAGGCTCTCCACGACATAGGAGCCGAGGAACCCGGCCCCACCGGTGACGATCACCGTCTTATCCGTCCAGTATGACATCTTTATCTCCCCCCTCCGCCCCCAGGGGTAACCTGGGGGAATGCCTCCGAACACCCGCCAACCATGACTCATGAAAATAGACGTCGCGGTTATACCCCAATGATCCACGACCCCTAAATATCTCGTCCCATCCTCGCGCATCGAGCGCCCACAGTTGAAGGTCTGTTCCGGCGTCGCGCATCGAGCGCCCACAGTTGAAGGTCTATCCGATGCTCGCACATCAAGCGCCTATAGTAGGGATAGAAGAATTTGGGCACGGACGCACTGGCCCAAAAGTGCTACTTAGAGCTCGTGCATTGTCGGCCGTGGTCGCAACGTTTACCCTCACGCGCCGCAGTTGGCGGGGTATGGCCGCGCCCGTCCATCATCACGCGCGTCTGTATGGCGGGTGTTCGGAGGCATCTCCCCAGGCTCCCCTGGAGGCGCGCTGGACCGCCGGCCGCAGCCGGGGGACCAGTCAGCCATGGGCGGGGGGGGGAGAAATAGAGTGTGCTGATTAGCCCGAGGCGCTATAATCGGACGGGTAGTGCGCAACCAGGTATCCTGGTAGACGCCGTATCCGCCGCGATACACTGTAGACGTAAGGCGGCGTCCTCAGCCATGAGGACACGCTCCTAAAGTATGTGAGGTACTCGACAACATGACTTCCGCCACGACGTTCCGCGCGGCCCTCGGCTTGGCCGCCATCCTGCTCATCCTGGCCATCGCCGCCTTCATCTGGCACTTCATCTCGCCGATCCCGCACCCCATCTTCGGGCTCAAGGCCGGCCTGCTACTGCTGCTGGGCGCGCTCATTTGTGGCGTCTACGCCAACTACAACCGGCCGGCGCGCATTTAGGGACGCGGAAATAGCTACGCATCCCGCATGCCTCCAGGGACATAGGGGATAGCGACGAACCACTTATCCAGCGCGGGCAGCCGCGCGCCCTGCGCTTCCACGGCGGCCATGGCCTCTTTGGTGAGCTTCACACCCGTGGCGTAGGCGGTGGTCACCAACTCGACGACGGGATGGAGACCCTTCCAGGTCATGGACGCGGTAAAAGCGCACACCGCCTCCAACGAGTCGAGCAACGCGCCGTTCCAGTGGCCCTCCAAGATGCCCCAGCACCGCTCGATCGGGTTGTATTTACTGTGGTACGGGGGATAGTAGGCCAAGCGCACGCTGATCCGCTCGCGCTGGACGAAGGCGACCAGGCGGGCCATGAACTGCGTGCGATGGCTGTGGTTCTCGGGGCCATTATCCAGGTTAAGCACCAGCGTGGTGACGTGGGCAAAGCGCGCTTTGTGGGCCGCCCACCACTGCTCGAGCCGATCTACCAGGCAGTCGCTCGTCACTTTGGAGGTGACGTGATAGATGAACACCTCGTCGGTCTGGGGCACGAAGAGGCCGACCGGCGTCACCGTCGCCTCGGCCTGAAAGTCGTGGTCTGCCGCCTTGACGGCCACCCGCCCCTTGCCGCCACGGGCGAAGGGGCCCATCTTGACCGTCGCCTTGGCGTCGATGGACACCCGCAGCATGTCCGGCGCCGCGTCGGCCTCCGCGTTCATCCGCGTCACCTCGGCGAAGATGGCGTCGGTCTGCGGGACTTTTTTTGGGGTTGACTTTTCGCCACCTTCGTCAAGGTGTAGCCCAACCTGTTCAGTGTGGTCGCGATCGTCCGCTCGCAGGGCAGTTCCTCGGAAGTGTACCCTTTCTGCGCGATCAACTGCCGGCGCACCTCCCCCGCGGTCAGTCGCGTGTACAGCCGCCGCGTGCGGAACTGCGGGTCGGTTTGGCTCTGGCTATCCACGATGGTCCGGATGTCCGTGAGCAGGTGCGGCAGGCGCTCCTCGGCCCTCTTGCGCGCGCGCAAGGCGAAGCCATCGACGCAGGTGATCCCGCTCTCCAGCTCATGCCGCCCCTTGCGTACCAGCACCCGACTCCAGCCCAACTCCCGTTCAGCCAGCCGTTGCCCCCCCTCGCCCAGGTCACGCACCGCCCGCGCCATGAACACCCGGCGTGCGCTTCCCGTGAGCGTGCCTGCTGTCTCCCCCAAGAAGACCTTGCGATCGTCCGTTAGTTCCATTGCTTCCTCTCCTCGTGCGGTGACGTCAGACACCGCCCTTATGAGAGCAGTATACGCCGTGCGGGATATGGTAGTTTTTCGGCGTCCCTTATAGGGGTATCGGCATGGCTAGAGGATATACGCGGGTTACACTGCCCATCGCGCTCACCGTTTCGTGCCTAATCGCCAGTCTTGGTCCTGGGCAACGCTCGCAGACGCCGGCACCGGCGACTGCCGGTCCATCCGTGGCGCTACGGCGACCCGCCGTGCTACCGGCCAACCCGGCCGGGCGCGCCGCTACCGGCCCGGCAGTTACACGCGCCGGCGCCATAGGGCGACACGGCGTCGCCGTCCAACGAGTTGGACAAGACGAGAGCAAGCTGGATTCCCCACGCGAGGTTCCCGAACTGCGCACGCGCACCTCCGCCACCTACGTGGGGCAGCATGGCGTCTACACCGTCCATCAGTCATTCGAGAGCATCAACTACCAGGATGCCAGTGGAGCCTGGCAGCCTATTAGCAATACCCTCATTCCAGCCGACCCATCCCTTGCTTCTGACGGCTTTGCGTACCAAAACACTGCGAACGAGTACAAGGTCGCTTTCACGGCGGCCGCCGGCGGCTCGACGCTTGAACGAATCATGCGCCATGGCATGACGCTTGATCTCGCTCCGATAGGCGCGCAAATACTAACTCCTACCGCCCTCATCAGCACAAGCGCGGCGACCATTGTGCCCACTGTCCCTTCCACGCCTCCCGCGTCCACATCGGTCATCACGCCTCCCGCGTCGGCAGGCACGACGACTGTCGTACCTGCTCAAGCGACAGGTATTGTCTCGGGTACGACCATTACCTATCCGCGCCTTTTCCCTGGGACCGACGCCCAATATGCCGTGCAGAACGATGCGGTCAAAGAGTCCCTTATCCTGCACGATGCGACGGCGCCATCGTCGTTTACCTTCTCTTTGCAGGTGGGTGGCGTGCACCCAAAGGTTGCGAGGCTTGTCGATGCATTGGGAGGGCAAGCCGGCTTTGTCGATGCAACCGGACATGAACAGTTCACACTGGAGCCATTGGCAGCCAGTGATGCGGCAGGAGCTACTACGCCCGTTTCGCTCACGCTTATCCCAGCAACTGATACGGGGACAAGCGCTACGAAAGAAGCGTCTTCAAGCTTTCATGTGCAGGTGGCCATTCCATCGTCGTGGATGGCAAGCCCCACCCGCGTTTGGCCCATCGTGCTTGACCCGAGTATCCGCCTCAATTTCAGCCAGCATACGCACATCACGTCGACGCGCGGATACGGCTTCTTTGTTTCTAGTTGTGCCTATCAAGGCCAACAGAACTGTCGGCGTTCTCTTGACGGTGTGGGCTTATTCACCGACGGCACGCAGCAGCCCGCGATTATGCGTTCTCTCGTCCAATTCGATCTCAGCCCTATCCCTCCTCATGTAACATTGCTCAATGCACGACTACAAGCGGTAGTCGTGAACGATCCCAACGTTAGCTATTGCTGCAATTTAGTACAGCAAACAGTTCAAACGATGAACGCCAGTCTCTATCCGCTCACATCCAGTTGGGCATCAGGGAATACTGATTCTAGCGTGGGAAATACGACGTGGCTGTCGCGCGATGGGACGAATCCATGGACGACTCCGGGTGGCGACTACGATCCAAGCAATCATGTCACAGCAAACCTAGCCTATAGCGGGTCCAAGGCAATCTGGAATATTACTTCGCTGGTTCAGCAGTGGTATCTCGGGACTCGGCCGAATGACGGCGCATTGATCAAGATGGACGACGAGAGCAGCGTCTCGTACCGTATCCTCGATTGGGACGGCGCTCCCCTCCAAGTTATCTATAGCTACATCCCCTGGCAAGGCGGCGCGGCGCCGGGCGGGGCGCGCGCCTTCGACCCGCACGCCGCGCTCAAGAGCGACCGCAGCCTGATCACCTTCCCCCAGGGCGATGGACAGCAAATGGGCGTCAACGTGGCCAACGGCGACCTGGAGATCATGCGCAACGACGTCAGCCTGCCTAGTACTACAACGTTACGTGTCCCCTTAGGCCGTGCTAGCGACCTGGAAGCAGGCGTGCGACCGCTCAGTTTGGCGGCCAGATTGCCCCGTTGTCTGACGGTCTCCATAGGTGAGTCTAGCGAAGTAACGTTGTAGTACTAGCGTGGGCATCCCCAACGTCGTCCAGCGCACCTATCACTCCATGGCGTCCGCCGCAGGCGCGACCGCGCTCGGCCATCAATGGCAGCTCTCCGTCGGCGCCGACACGTCGCTCGCGCCCCAGCCCACCAGTGACGCCATCTACGTCGACCCGACCGGCCAAGGCTACGACATCCCTAGCGCGGTCAGCGCGACCGTCCCTGGTATCGCGGCCGATGCGACGACGCAGGGAAACTGGATCGGGGCCTACGGCCATGACGGCTATGTCCTGAACGCCTGGAACAATGGGACCGAGATCTCCGCGCTGCCGAGTTATGTGTCCGGCTACAGCCATCCTGCGGGCGCACAAACGCTGTGGCAGACCGGCACGACCGACAGTCGGGCCCTGCAAGCCCCCGGACAGCCGGGACGCAACGCCGCCGCACTCACCGCATCCATCCCACCAACGCAGACACAGCAGATCGTCACCTTTAACACCCGCTCCTTGATCACCGCCAGTGTCTACTTGCTGAACTGGGCGGGGTCGAGCATGAGCGAGACGGTGCAGATGCAGGACGCGGCCGGCACGCACAGCTATTATGCCGCCGGGCCTCCCGTCAATAACGGCCTGTGGGTGCGCTTCACGAACCTGCGGGTCGGCCCGACGCAGCCGCTCACGGTCACAGTGACGGGCGACCCCGGCTCTACCGCGGCTTCTTCGGCCCTGACCTTTGATGGGAACGCGCCCAACGGCTTCGGGCGGGCGCAGGGCCTGCCGGCCGACCTGGCGCAACGGGCCGACGGCAGCTACGCGCTCACTTTCAACAGCGGGCTGACCGAGTTGTTCAGCGGCACGGGCCAGTACAGCGGGGCGTCTGAGCGCCACGGTAACACCGAGCGCTACCTTTACAACGGCGGCGCGGGCGGGAGCTGCCCGACGACGCAGATCGGCGCGATCCGCGACACGGTCGGGCGCACAACAACGTTCAACTGCAACGGCAGCGGCATCGTGACCGGCATCGCCGACCCCGACAACCGCAACGTGTCCTATGGTTACGACGGGTCTAACAACCTAACCAGCTTCACCGACCACGCCGGCGGCGTCACGCGCTACAGCTATAACACGGCCGGGCTCCCGGCCACGATTCTCGACCCCATCGGTAACCAGACCATTATCACGTATGACGCCTCCCTGCACGTGAGCGCGGTGCAGGACGGAGCCGGCAGCGTCACCAGCTTCAGCTACGGGCTGACCAACACCAATACGACCACGGTGACCAACGCCCTGGGCGCCCAAACAATATTCACGTACGACCCGGCGACGGGCGCGATGTTGAGCCTGACCGACCCCAACGGGAATATCACGCGCTCCAGCTATGACGGCAATATGCTGCTACAGACCACCACCGACCCGCTGGGCCACGTCATCACCAACACCACGACCGGCGGCTCCGACCAGACCGGCTCGATCGACCCCCTGGGCATCGGAACGTCGACCAGCTACAACAGCCTGCACGAGCCGGTCGTGATCACCGATACGCAGGGCCAGGCGACGACCACCCACTACAACGCCTTCGGCGACCCCATCACCATCACCGACCCCCTGAGCTACACCACGATCATGACCCCAGGCGCCAACGGGCTGGCCCTGGCGCGGACCGACGGAAACGGCCACACCACCCGCTACGACTACGACGCCTTCGGGGACACCGTCGCCGTGACCGACGCCCTCAACCGGGTCAGCACGATGGTCTACGACACCAACATCGGCCGCCTCTCCGCGGTCACGGACCCCAAGCTGCAGACCACGACGCTCGGCTACGATCCCGAGGATCGCCTGCTCCAGACGACCTACCAGGACCATAGCGTCACGCAGAACCTGATCGACGCCGACGGCAACATCACCGAGACCGTCGACAGCGCGGGCGCGACCCTGTTCACGTACGACGGGGACAACCGCTTGATCCAGCAGACCTACCCCGACGGCGCGGTGGTCGGCTACACGTACGACGCGGCGGGCCGGCCCCGGACCAAGAGCAAGCTGGGGCTGCCCACGACCACCTACGGCTACGACGCGGGCGGGCGCCTCAAGACGGTGAGCAACGGCCTGCTGGGCCAGTTCACCTACAGCTACGACGCGGCCAGCCGGCTGACCGCGCTGGGCTACCCCAACGGGATCACCACGACCTATAACTTGGACAACGACAACCGGGTCATCGGCCTCAGCGAGGTGAAGGGGACGAACACCCTGCTGGGCGACAGCTTCAGCTACGTCAAGCCGGACGGCACGATGGGCAGCCAGCGCATGGCCGAGACGCGCACCGACAACGGCGTGGCCTCCAGTTGGGCGTACGGCTACGACGTCGACGCCCGCCTGACGGGGGCAACCGTCACGGGGACGGTCGCCACGCCCTACGGCTACGGCTACGACGCGGTGGGCAACATGACCAGCAACAACGGCGTGGCGCAGCGCTACGACGCGGCCAACCAGATCACGGCGGCGGGGAGTATCACCTACACCTTCGACAACAACGGGCAGCAGACGGGCGCGTCGCAGGGCGCCCTGCCGGCCTGGCTCTACGACGCGCAAGGCCACACGACCGGCTACAGCGACCTCCTGAGCACGGCCACGTTCCAGACCACGGCGGGGCGCCAGCGGGCGACCAAGGCCGTCGCCCCCGCCCCGGCCGCGTCCGCCGGCGGGTACCGGCTGAGCTTCCTGGGCGCGGCCACGCACGGCCCCGCCACCGGGACGGGGACAATCACCTACGGCGACGGCTCGACGCAGCCCTACACGCTGACCCTCTCGGACTGGACGCTGGGCGGCGGGGGCCAGGCCGTGGCGGCCGGGACGAGCATCGCGGCGACCACGGCGTACCGCGACACGAGCGGCGGCCAGGCCAGCGCGAGCAAGGCTTACCTGTTCGTGGCGTCCGTGCCGCTGCAGGCGGGCAAGGCCGTGTCCAAGGTGACGCTGCCGAACCAGCCCAGCCTGCACCTCTTCGCCCTGACCGCGGCGCCCGCGCAAGGGGCGGCCAACCTGCAACCCTTCTACAACAACGCGGGCACGGCGAGCGACGGCACGGCAGGCGGGGCCAACCTGGACGGCGTGGGCTACGCGTACTCGGCGCAGGCGTTGCGGGCGGCCGGCGTCGCGCGGGGCGGCCCCGTCGTGGCCAACGGGATGACCTTCCAGTGGCCGGGGGCGGCGCCGGGCGCGGCCGACAACGTCGTGGCGCAAGGGCAGGTCGTGGCGTTCTCGGCCACGCAGGCCGGGACGTTCGACGGGGATATGTACCGCCAGACCTCCCCGGTGAGCCGCACCCTCTACTACGTGCGCGACCCCCGAGGGCGGCTGCTGGCCGTGACCGATGGGGCGACGGTGTACTATTATGGCCTGGACGGGCACGGCAGCGTCGCCACCCTGACCGACAGCAACGGGGCCGTCGTCAACGCGTACCGCTACGACCCCTACGGCAACAGCCTGGGCATGACGGAGACGGCGACGCTGCCCAACCCGTGGCGCTACGCGGGCGGCTACCTCGACGCCGAGAGCGGGCTCTACCTATTGGGCGCGCGCTACTACGCCCCGCAACTGGGCCGCTTCCTGCAGCCAGACCCGCTTGGGACGACGGATGGTAGTCAGTACGCCTATGCAGAGAGTGATCCCTGCAATAATAGCGACCCAACAGGCCTAGCATCTTGTGAGCATATCATTCCTGCTGGTCAAATACATGCTGTGTTGAATAATTTACGAGCAGCACAAGACCTTGCTAACTGGATAGCAGCGATAGGAGGGGCTATAACGCTCTTTATCAAAGGCGCTGCAACGGCTGTTGATGGCGGCGCAGGTGGCGCAGGTGGCGCAGGAGAGAGTCCTGATGGCGGTGGCGGACTAGGAGATGGTGCGGGTAGGGTTGCAGGAGGAGGTGTCGCAGTCAGCTTTGGTCTGCAAAAACTCATCGACCAGCTAGCCCCTTACGAGCAAACTGGCGCTATTCTATATTATCATGACCCTGGCTTCTTTGAGGGCACGCCGTGGGAGCAAGATTTCCCCTGTTTGCCGGCCTTTGACTTCTCGTCCGCAGGCTAAGTGCGCGCGTCGGAGCACACTGTAATACGGGATATGGGCAAAGGGGCCTAATCCGGGCAAAGAGTCTTGATAGCGCGAATCCTCCCACGATGGCGTCGAGTGTGGTGATCTACACCCACCGTGGGAGGATCTGGCGTATTAGCGCCTCTCAGGCGCTTCTGCTGCACGGTTGGCGCCAAACGGAGAGCGTCATGATCTTTAGCTAACACGCCAGCGCTAAAACATACGTGAGCGTTGCTTGTGATACTCGCGAAGATGAGCAGAGAGGGGGTTATGTTATAATGGAATTTCTGATTGCAACAATAGCTCGTGGACTGAGGCAACACTGTGACGCAATGGTTTAAAAATACTTGGACCATTGTCTTCTTAGGCGCCATCGGGCTGGGCGTGTTTGAGTTTCTTGGTGGTCCTAGTACCTTTCGCCTGAAAACATTCCGCATATTCGGTGGCCCGTTCCCCCGTGAGCAGCGCGAAGATCGAGGGTCTTTTCCGCGGAGCCATTTCCGTCGGACGGTACTAGTCACGAACCGATACTAAGATCTTTCGTACAGGATTGCTTGATTGTAATAAGCGTACTCATTGTAATATTCGGCGTTTACAACCTTTGGAGCCGATCACACGCAGGGGTAGTCCTTCTTGATCTCGGGCGAGCGGCCAGATGGAAGGTTGATTGCTATTGGGCCATATTTTGGCTGGGAGTTAGCCTCTTGCAGCATGATAACCTTGGCTTGGCTTTTTTTAGCACGAGTAATGCGATTCTTTCCCTCATGCATGCGCTTGGTCGCCTACAGGTGCGCGAGCGAGGGTTAGTAATGGCCTCGTTAGGGTACCTGCCGTGGACGAGTATCATATCCTATACGGTTACTGACAGAGATTTAACTGTACAGTATTGTTCTTTGCTCGGCTTTACTAGAACAGAATGGGCAGTCACGCGCCCATTTTCTCCAACGCGTCGCGATGAAGTAATACAGGTATTGGGCCAACGAGTAGCATTTCATTGAATGCGCTTTGACGCTTCCCTTTACCTTGCTGTAAGTTTGATATCTGGCATTATAGCTTATCATTCGCGTAAATGAGCGAGCGGTTGAGGGGCAGGGGATGCCAGGCGGGCGTAGAGATCGGGGGGCAGATGGAGCAAGGCGATCACATGCTCCTGGACAGGGGTGAGCGGGGTGACATGAG
>JAABUJ010007386.1_pt1 | contig 10289 bp, 12 predicted proteins | sample 5559131 | NCBI WGS metagenome assembly JAABUJ01 (sample SAMN10711875, study PRJNA513366) | rock metagenome | isolation source: Antarctica rocks | place: Antarctica: Victoria Land, Mt New Zealand nord | collected 2016-01-07 | reverse complement strand
GGAGTTTGGGGCGTTGAGTGAGGGGGATGGCGGGGATGGGAGTGGGAGGGGGGTGCGGAGGCGGTTGGAGGAGTTGTATCGGGATGCGGAGGGGAGTGAGTTGGCGGTTGGGGAGAGGAGGGTTAGGGAGCGGTTGGGGTTGAAGACGGATTAGTTGGGCCTTGGTAATAGTGGCTGGGTGGTGAGTGCGTTTGGTTTGATCTGGTACTGTTTTGAAGATTTGGACATTTTGCTATCTGGCATCTGTATGGAGGCCGAGTAGCCCTATCTACCTAATACACGCAACGAGACATGATGGCTCGATCTGGAGTCGCTACGCAAGCAGAGATAAAGCAGATGTTGGTGTACAAGAAAGACAAAAGAAAGGTCTCTGCGACGTAGGGCATTCACTCAGAAGAGTTACTCATGCCCCATCCAAAGTCCAGAGAGGTCGTTTCTCATATCCAGTGGTTTTTCCCGTGCGCCATGCCTCAGGTCCATGAAATCTCACTTGCCATCTTATGCGGCATCGCCCTTCACTTTCAGCACACTAGTCCTGCTGAGCAAAGCGCCGATCTAACTCCAGACTTGTGCTGTGCTCAACGTCTCTCCTTAGGTCTCGCGAGCATATTCAGACGACTTAGACTCAAGATACCCTTCCCTTTCCCTTTGAATCCGCCACCAGGTCTAGGGATTTTGCTGCTGCTTGTCATACCGGTCATTCTCCTCTTAGAGGGGCTCTTCTTCTCATCGCTGCTCGCCTGTCTCGCTCCTTCGTTTCCCGCCTTCATCTTCTTGGATCTCGGTTCGCCGCCTTCATCATCATGAACATACTTGTTCTCAATAGCCTCGTCATCAGAGTTGTCGCGTCTCCGCTTCTTGTTCGGCATGCCATGTGGTACGACTGGTAGGTTTTCAAACGGAGTCATGCTCGTGGTGGGAAAATCACTTGGCCGGATGTGGCGGATGGTTGTGCCCTTGTCACCGCGCGTGACAGGATCAAACTTGATGGTCCTTGTGGCCTCGAATGTGAAATTTCCACGACCAGTCTGCTTCGAAGGGCTGGGGTTTGGTGAGGTCAGCTGCGGTAGAGAAGGGTAGTGGACAGTCGGCACCAATGACTCGAATTTGGCGACAGTATGTGGAGCTGGGATCTTTGAAGGGGACGGAGATGCAGCTGCAAGCTCATATCGGGATATGGTGCTTGGCGTAAAGTCCACACGCTTGAGTGTTGAAGAACGCTGAAGATCGCCGGAAGGAGTGCCGGGAAGAGTTGGGAGGGCTTTGTCAAGGTCACTCTTGCCTTGCGGCGTCGGTAGATGTGTGCCAGCTGCAACTTTAACCGGATCGTTTGAGAACAAAGGGCGAGATCGATGAAGGATAGATTTCATGCTTCCGAACCTGGACAGCGAGGAGAAGTATTTGTTGCTTCCTTCTGTCCTCGGTGCCGCAGGGCTATTCATGGTCTTGGTGGAGTTGAAGCGGACAAGAGAGGGCATCATGGATGTCTTTGTATGCTTAACACTCGATGCGCGAGCCAGCGATGCTTTCGTTGGGGTCGTGACCGCCGCTGGAAGACTGGAATTTGTTGTGAACAGCTTTGGGGCAGATTGATTGCTCTCGCCTTCATGACGGCTGTCTCGAGACTCGGGACGTGCACTTGATGTATCTTTGTGGTGTAACTGTCTGGCACGCTTGCTCGGAGCAGTGTTTTCAAGACGATCGTCGCCTCTCGCGAACGTGATAGCTTGAAAATTCTTCGTTCGCGACGGTTCCGTATCACGGTCATTCAATCCGGCCTTGGACTTGGTTCGCTTCAAAGATGCCACGACCGGTTGCGACCGTCCTTGGTGAGCTTTCCAAGCCGAGGCATGTCCGGCAATAGAGTCCATCTTCTTAAACTCCTGCATGTGCACGTCGCTGTATCTCCCAGCCTTGCCCTTTGCTTTGGCTATTTTGCGACCACCGACTCCAAATAAGGTCTCCGCGTCACTGCCCTTGCGATCTTGTTCGTTGCGCTGGGCTATCATCTCTGCTTTTATCTTCGCCGCTTCTTCACGCACGTTCTCCATGATCTTCTGCGCTTCTACACTAAGGTCCGAGTCTGGGCGGGTGAACTTGAATTCGAAGCCTGGAGAGGACATCAACGTGCCCTTTGACTTGGTGGGTGTATCATGGGTGAATGTCATGGTCTTTCTCTTCTGAATTGGCTCTGTGTTGGGTGCCATATCCGTGAAACCCAGGCGAAGGCCGGAGTCAGGTTGCTTAGTGGTGCTCTGATGCGCTTTGCTAGGATGCATCTCCTCTAAGCTAGGCCACAATCGGCCGCCGGTGGTAGGCGTTTGGACAGTGGAAGAGACAAAGTGTGTTGTGTGTTGTGTTACGGCGGTGTTGGGTGGAGCGGTTGGAGAAGACACGATTGTATCTAGGTTAGATTGAGCACCAAAGGTTGGTGTGTCATCTCGCTCGAGGAGAGATGATAATTTGACGCCCGTGAGAGGCGTGTTTCTCCGAGACTGTTATGGTGCGTCAGTGCAAGCTCGTAGAGAGTCAAGCTGTATTTGTGTTCTGTGTGCTGAAGGACACTCGGCGAGTGAAAGGGTGTTTGATAGCTAAGAGAGGTTTGTTTACTACTTACCTCAGGTGTACCACTGCCCCTCAAACGAGCAGACCGACGGCGCGGTTGAGACATCTCGTAGTTGCCCGGAGATAGTAAGGAGCGACAATTTGTAGATATTGATTGTGAAGTACAGCTTTCCTGGACACAAGGATTAATTGCTGGGGATCGACGTGGATAAGAAGATATGTGATGTTGATGTTTACTCGCTTAAATTATTATGCAGGGCAACACAAAGGCGCGCTAGCGCTAATCTTTCTTTAGCTTAGACGGAGCGGATCCTCAAGACTTGCAATTCCCAAGCATGTCAAAATATCTAATCACTCATCTTAATTCATGGCAATTCTATTAACAAGCAGCTTTGACCTTCGGGCCTACAGTCATTGCAGACAGAGTGCGTCCATCTGCCCTGGCCAACGACGGTGGGCCTCTAGTGGGAAGGAAGTTGGAAGGACACAGGCATGGCGCGCACGTACGGGATGATGAAACTCAGGAGTCTCCAATTGAACTATCTAGACACTCTGAAATGCCTCACATGTTCGAAACCGGTAGTACCGCCAGTAGCCTTTCAGTGCATTTCCTGGTGCGCTGCAAGCGAAAGAGAGTACTGGGACTTTCTTTGGACGACGATCAGGCGAACGCCCTTGGGTACACTGCGTATTGGGGAGGGACTTTCTCGAAATCTCGAGCAAGACCGAAGAAAGAATGACCACGGGCTGCAAATGTCCTCGAATCGACCTTGGGTGCATGGAATTGACTCCCAGACATAGAAAACAGCTTCATGATTATTGTCTGCACAGACAGGTAGACTGGATCTTCATAGGGTCTTGTGTATGGCGCTGCGAAGGTTATCCCGAGAGCTGTAGCCAGCAACAGGGTTTGATCGACCTCTCAAACCGGGTTTCAAGGTAACCCTATACCCAGTAAGAGCGAGTATGTGTGGATCTGCGCCATGGAGCAGGAGGGATTCAATGATCGCTCGAATAATCATCCTGCCATGCAGTCCCGTTTCGATGGAATGGATGAAGTGCCCCAATGCCGTGAAGTCTCATAATCTGGAGGTGAAGTACCAAGGTCGAGAGACTTCTCTATCTTGTTTGGGTCAAACTCTTTGGGTGAATGTTCGTTCCCTCGTAGATGCTAGACAGGACTTAGAAGTGGTTCCCCGCCAGTGTGCACTAGCTGTGCTTTTTTTCTTGATTCCTTATTCCAGAAGTTTCTATAGCGACTTCATCCCCAGGCTTACGTGCCTTGTTCGAAGTTCATGTCTTGATTGATCCCGTTAACCATGGATCCTCTAACAGCTCTTCCGCAGTTTTCCTCTCCTCAGGCGCCCATTGCAGCATCTTTCTCATGAATTGGAGGAAGAGAACTTTGTTCTTTCCTTCAAGGTTCTCCTCGGAAGCTTCCAAGGAGGTTACGGGTATGTCTGCGGCTCCTTTCCACTTGCCTGGAAATGCGTCAGTAATTCTATCGATTTACGGAGACTTGCAGAAGATAACTCTTTGCTGAGTGATGTAGGGCAGGAGAAAGCAAGAGACACGGACCGTGTTCATCAAAATACTCCGACGCAATTGCGCTACGTTTGAGAAAGTCTCTCGGCGGAGGGCCAAGTAATGCGATCATTTCCGCAAGATGATATAAGCTCGACTCTTTTTTATTCGTGTCCCTGGCGTCGAACATGTGTTTGTTTTGGAAGAGGTCCCAGACCTGTGGGAGATCAACAGAGCGGATTGATATAGGGAGACGGAATTTTCACCGCCGCTCAATGTGAACAGGCAACTTACCAGCACCCCGACGTTCCATATGTCTACCTTATTATCCCATCGCACCTGCAAAATAACTTCTGGCGCCCGGTAAAGGTATGGCTGGATGTCATCATCATAGTCCTTCTCTCCGAAACGAGCCTCCCCGAAGTCACATAATACAGGACGACCATGTCTCCTAGGAACACTGAGCTCCCTAGATGTGTGCGTGATACGACCACCATCAACCTTACGAGGGCTTGGGTCAGACCTCTCGGCCTCTTCAAATTCTGCAAGAATTGATTCATCTTCAATGGCCATGAGAATATTGTTTTGCTGTAGGTCTGCACCAGCCGTAAGTAAGATTTCAAAGCAGAATATATCGTAGTCACACTCACCAGTATGTACCACCCGAGCTTCGGTGTGGAGAAAGTCGAGAGCGAGAAGAATATGAGTCAACGTGAGCTTTAGCAGCTGCTCAGGCATTTGGAAAGAAGGACACCGAGCCCGAAGACTGGACAAGCTCATGCCCAGCGGCTTGTGGACGAGACATTTGTGAAAGCCCTCGCACCCGACAACCTCAAAAGCATCATCGATTGTGCGGACAAGCGTGGAACCAATATGGTTCGTCTTTATCCTAGTTAGATACCTGTAAACCGCGACTTCTCTCGTGGCTTGGGTGGCATTACGTTCGCAAACTTTGAGCGTGACGTATTTATGCCCACTGTTTACCAGTCGGCCACAGGCTTCAAGACGGCGAAACGGGAAACATACACAAGATCCCGGCAGAGCCACACAGTGGAATAGGCCCCATACCCGAGCTTGCCCACCACCTGGTATCTTGAGTTGAAGACCTCGCCTATGCGGACCGGATAGAATTGCGTCGGCTTATACCACGCAAACCTCTCCTCTTCGACTTTTTGCCCGGCATCGATGAGGTGAAAACCGGAGCTTCGGGTCTGTCTTGAAGGTGATGGAGACCTGTGCAAGAATCGCCGTCCCAATCGTAGAATGGCTGCCATTGGCCCAGTCAGGATTGATAATCGTTTACGCCACCGTAAGGGAACAGAGTATCTGGCATACTAGAGATAGAGAGGCGGCTGAATGAGTTGAAACGTGAATGGTGATGGAGGAGGCAATGTTTGAGCGTAAGAGAAAGACGTAGTTCCCCAAAAGACCAAAGGCTATGCTATGTTGGTGGGGAAAAGAGTCTGGACTGCTTTCCAGCTGGAAGTCAGACTGCTGAAACGATATCAACAGCGCTGGATTTCAATCTTCATCAAGACCTTCCAATGCCCTTCAACTCAGCCAGACCGATAAATTGATCCAAATAATCTTCTTCATTGCCATTCAGTTCAAGCTTGATTATACAGCACAACAGTACAGCTTCACCATTCCTCTCCAGCATGCAGCAAAATCTACAAATATATTTAGTCACCTACGAGGTAAACTACTGGGAGGGTCCTCAGGTACTAAGTACAAATGCCCTACCTTACCTTATGTACCTGAGGTACGGAGCTAAGTTAGAGCCAAGTAAATCTCGGTGCAACGGCAAATGACATCAATTTCCCCGCAAGAACGCTAACGACCTGCTTTTCGTCTTGAAGGTCGTCCCATCCTCTCCTCAACGTCCAGCTCAATAATCACCCTCGACCATCTCTACATTTACTGTACATATCATACTACGCAATCGCAGCCATGAGCTCTACAGTCCTCCTCGGTGTCCCTGTCCCCAAAATGCTGCGTACTTATCTCTCCCCACCCCCAATCACTCGCTCGCCACCGAACTAACCCCAACTCTCTCCCGCAGCCGTAACCGGCACATGGACGCTCCCCTTCGCCGCCTACCTCATGATCCTCAGCAACCGCGTCGTGACGCACCGGATCAACTCGAAGAAATACATGGGCGAGGCGCTCGACACCCCCTCCGCCACCGACCCGCTGTACCTCGACAAGCGCGCCCACAACAATTTCCTCGAGAACGTGCCGCTCGCCTTCGTCCTCGCCGCCGTGGCCGAGCTGAATGGTGGGAACAGGAAGGTTATAAATATCGCGATGGGCGTCTTGTTGGCATTGCGGGTGGCGCATGTAGAGATGGGAATTAAGGGGAAGGACACGGTAGGCCCGGGCAGGCCGATTGGCTACTTTGGCACCCAGGCGTGCATTGGCGGGTTGGCGGCTTATGGCGCGTATCTCGTTAAGGGGTACTGGGGCTTCTAGGTTGGTGTCGAGCGAGGATGTTGGCGGAGTGACGCAGACTCGATGGGTTTTACTTCGCCGATTGCTGCGGGTGCTGTACAGTTCGCTTCGGTTCTTGCAGATACCTGAGGAGGTAGTCCAGAACAACACTATTCCAGTTTGTCAATAAACACTCTATATATACATCTGGAACTCATCTCAAGCTACTTTCTCATCCATGGTACCGTGCTTTCAATATCGGCTGGCTTATCACGCTTGGTTCAGCTTCATCCGGATAGTGCAGGCGCTCACGGCGCAGGCAGCGGCGCCCGAAGGTTTCATTCAGACCCTTTGTTTCACCTAGATCGTCCTGATGATGGCATTCATTTGCCTGACCGAGATCTGGCCTTAGGAGAATCGCGCTTTTGGAAACAATCACGGCGTCTTTGGCTGGGCAGTTGGATGTGGTGCTACTGTCCGTTTAAAAGTCCAAATCGGTGCTGAAATCCTGTGTCTTTGAGACTCTGGTCATCCCTTCCATGTTCGCTGCCGTCGGCTGGAGACACTTATCGTTCTTCGGCTCTTTCAACTTTGCCTCACTGCCGCTGGTGTACTTCTTCTCTCCTAAGACGAACGGACGAACACTGGAGGAGACCAGCATGCTGTTTGCTGCGCACAGGCCCTTTGTGTCAGCCAGTGAGCTGGAGATTGAAAGATACTGGATGCAGCTGGTGGCAACGTTGCTGTAGTAGAGCGTCGGCTCGTAGAAGAGTTGAAGTTGTGTGGCATATTGACTCCACACAGTATATCGTACATGTAAGGCTGAGGTCAGTTTCATACACCGACGACAGCCCTGTAGGGCATGAGAGTCAATCAGCTCTTCGGTCCGGTCTTAAACTAGAGTTTGTGCGGCAACTTGGAGTATGGATATGAGGAGCCCGCCAACTTTTTTTGGTCAATACTTCTAGGGTTATGGTTAGGGTCAGCGCGACGTTCGACGACAAACTCCTGAAACCCGAGCTCCAAGCGCACTAACGCCAAATCCAGCCAGCTCCCGCCAAGCTGACTGCACCTTCACCCCCACCAAAAACACCTCCTTCAGCTCAAACTGAATTTTTAAAATAACTTCATCAAAACTGCATCAAATAAGCTCAAAATCTAGTCAGTAATTCATCTTATTGTGCATTATAACTTAATATAAAACATAATGTTAAGATCTTTTTGATCAGTTATGAGTACACAATTCTCATCTTTATTAAAGTATGTTATTCAATTGAAACATAAAGCAACTCAACTTTAGATCTTTATGAATTTAAAAATCAAGAATAATAAATTTAAAAAGATTCTTTAATGATTTTACATTAAATTCTTCATTAAATCTGTTTAAAACTTCATAAAAAGAGTTCAGAATTAATTTAAAACAGCTTAAATTGTAACAGATTTGAAAGCTTTACAATAAATTATAAATACTATATAATACAATATTACAATTACAAAAAACATTTTAAAAGTTCTCATCAGCAGAAACTCTGCATTGCAATTCTTCATCATCACAGAATATAGATATATACATATTTAAGCTTAAATGACAGTAAATACATCATCATTCTTAATAATAGTGTTTTTTTCATCATTATTTAAAGAAAAAAGCATCATTACAGATCTTTTTATATTTAATGACTGCAGAATTGTCATCAAACTCATTAACACTGTTTTTATTAATTATTGATGCACTTTCTTATCAGTTACACTACACAATTGCATTAATAATCACATTTACATCACTACAAATCAAAACATTATTACTATTAAGATTGTAGCTGTTAAATAACTGAAGTTAGAGAACTTAACAATGTATATATTTATAATGATTGAAAAAGAGTCACTATAAAGTAATATTAAATAAATTATATCTTTAAAAGCAGACAGCAAGATAGTTATTATCATTTATGGTGTTATTGTGCATAATATATTGAAATAAAGCATCAAAATGAAAGATTAGTGAGTCATAGTGACACATATATAGGCAGAAAATCATAAGATTGAAATTAGAAAGAACATTTTAATTAATTATATAAGATGACTGTGCAGCTCAAAATGAGTGACAGAATCTGTAATGATGAAATTTATAAATGTAAAGTACATCAATTTAATATTTTAAACTGAGTTAATTTGAAACTCTGAATATAAGAAGATAGAGTTATATAATTAAGCTTATTGCATTCAGAAATGCTTTAAGTGTCATAAGTATGATTATATAAATATTTAATGTAAGAATACTCAGAAATGCAGCATATATGTAGAGAATTATAGATTTGAGAATTGTCTCTTTAAGAATTTAGAATTCAACATCAGAAAGTATGTAAACTGTAAAGATTCACATAAGATGTAGAACAATAAATGTCTTAAGTTTTAAAAAGAGACAGTATGTATATAGATGACATGTAACATTAAGCAGACTTGATGATGAGTATTAACTTAAATATTAATTATTAAACTTAAAGAAATTACATTCTTAAAGACAGCTAATGATAAAGTCAGTGAGATTAACATTAACAGTTATAGTAAAAGCATTAACAGCAGCAATAGTGACAACAGTAATAGCAGTGATAATATTAGTGAAAATATAATATTTACATTATATACAATAATGAGCAGTAATTATAAAATTATCAGTGAATCTTATTTAATAATATTTAAGATTCTTATAAGAATCTTATTAATCTTGACATCAGTTCTGAAGACATTCATTAATGAAAATGAAAAGTGATCAGTATTATTTATAAAAACAGTAATTATAGACATAAATTGAATCTCTTTAAGATCAGTAAATGAAAACAGAATTAAAAGAATCACAATTAAATCTTTAAAAATGTAAAAGATAAATACTGCAATAAAGACAGCAGCAAGTTACTGAAGCATTAAGTTCTTTAAGTATCAGATAGATTTGAAAAGCAGTTAAATAATAAAAATTGAGAATGTTTTTAAATAAAATTTAATGAGCTTGCTGTTCATCAGTCAAGATGATTTTACAGTAAATGTTATGAATATAGAGATAGCATTAACTTCAGATATCATAATGATGATGAAGTAATATTGATATACTTAAATTTCATTATCTTACAGTACAACACAATAAAGTTAAAAAATAAGATTATGACATTTCTGCTTCAGAATTTTATCATATAAGATTATGATGTGCTGACTATTCAGAAGTCATGATACAATAAATATAATAATAGTATTTATTATCTCTGTAAAAATTTATTTTATTTAATCTATCTGAAATTCACAGAAAAAGAATCAACTCAAGTTTACTTTTACATTAATTCATGACTGAACTGCACAGACTGAACAGTTCAGACATATAGTAAAGATCTTATAATTTTGAAGATTCAATACATTGAATATAGTCAGTTTAAATGTCTATGCATTTACAATGTGTACAGAGAAGCAGTCAGAGAGAACATCATAGTAACTGTTAAAAGGTGGCACCACACTTTTAGCCACAGCTATCGTGAGTTATATATCTAACACTCCCCCTAACCCGCGATCAGCCAGCACACTCATACGTTGCTTACTCAGCTTCTCATGGGCGGAAATAATGCGCACACAACATGGTTCAAACTCATAACCTTGGGCTTAGGCCGGCGACGACTCTCACCTCCACGTGGTGCCGGCTGGGAACCTGTGAATACTGTTGCTCCAAGTATTTGCAGAGCTAAGAAGAGTCAACACCAGCCAGCGCTGTCCGCAGGTTGGGGCTACGG
>JAABUJ010007383.1_pt1 | contig 10294 bp, 14 predicted proteins | sample 5559131 | NCBI WGS metagenome assembly JAABUJ01 (sample SAMN10711875, study PRJNA513366) | rock metagenome | isolation source: Antarctica rocks | place: Antarctica: Victoria Land, Mt New Zealand nord | collected 2016-01-07 | reverse complement strand
TGCGCCGGGCCTCCGGGTCCGTGACCCCGCTCAGATCCACCTCGTCCAACATCTCTACCCTACTCTACGGCACCCCTACCTCATTGGCCCCAGTATACCTGCCCCCCCGACTTTTTGATAAGATACGGACGGGCCATGTCCGAAGCCTCAGCGGACGAGAGGCTCGCGCATATCGCGCGCCGCTTGCGTCAGGTCGCACTTTGTGCCGATCTGGACGACGGCACGCTCGCCGATGTGGCCCGCCTGGCGCGGCCGCTGGTCTATGCGCGCGGGGCGCACCTCCACGAGCCTGCAAGGGCGGCAGGCTCCATCTATCTGATCGTGGAGGGATGGTTGCGCCTGTACCGGGCGTCGCCGGCGGGGCGGCAGGTGACGTTGGACCTCGTGAGTGCAGGAGATGTCTTCCGATTCCTCACGCGTGACGCGGACGGTGCCCCGATAAGCGTTGCAGAGGTGGTGAGCCGGCGCGCGGAAGTGTACCGCTATCCCGGACCACTCCTCATTGCAATCCTGGCAGCACACCCGGATGCCCTGCTTCATCTCGTCGCCGAGTTGGCCCGTACGCTCACACGGGCGTACGACGACAAGGCGGAGATGGGGCTCTACGACGTGGAGACGCGTCTGGCGCGGGCGCTGGTGCGGCTGACTGCGGAGGACCTCGACAGCAAGGGCTACGTGGGGGCGACGCACGAGGAGTTGGGGTGGCACATCAACGCGGCCCGGGAGGACGTCACGCGCTACGTGCGTCGTTTCGCCCTCCTGGGACTGATTACGACGGAGCCCCATCGCCACGGCCTCGTCGTGCGCGATGGCCTGCACGCGTACGCGGCACGGCGCGCCTCCGGGCAGCGCCCACAAGGAAACTCCTGACGCTCAAGCCCGCCCCCTGGCGTGCGCGGCCCGTTCGTCACGCATCGTGATGTCGCGCGCGGAGGTCGGCGTAAGAGGCAAGAGTGGTCACTTCGATGTCGCCGCCCGCCCCGTCGTGCGCGACGACGCGGTATCGATCGTCGCCGTCGTCGGCGTAGCGCACATGCAGCGACTGGAGCCATACGGTTCCATCGTCGGCGGCGTCGGATGCCAGGACGCGCGCAAGCTCGTCGAGCGTGATATGGGCCTCCTCCTCGCTGTAGTCGCGCCCGCTGTTGCGCGCGGGGCGGGACAGGGGAACGGCCCACCCCTCGGGGAGGGCGTCGGCATCGCGGTCTAGGTGCGCCCGTAAGGCGGGATAGTCGTCCACGCGGTAGGTCCGGGCCACGCCGGCGTCGTACAGGTAGGCGACCCACACGCCGGCGCCCTGCCATGTGGCATCTTCCAGCGTGAAGCGGCGCCGGTCACACGCAAGCACGGCCACGAGCGCGCCTAACTCCCCAACGGTCACGATGCATCGCCTCCCCTGTTAAGCCTCGGGCGCGGACACGGGCACCCCCCACTTTATATTACGCGCCGGCCGCGTGACCGGATTACCCACGACCAACGTGGCGTAGGCCGGCGGCACACATTCTCCTACATATGTAAATGTGCGATTTGTCACGGCAAATGTGCGACTTGTGAGAGTTCACACAAGACAGCGACGCGATCCAGGAGTATAGTGGCAGCACATCGCGCGCTTGTAGCGAGTTTTATCAACAGAGGGGAATGCAGCGGAGCCCTCGACGCGGAGGACGTCGCCCCACCCGCTGCGAGAAGGACGGAACAGATGCAACCCAGTCAATCCAACGTATTGCTCATCAGTGCGGATCACGTCACCTGTCAATGGATGGGTCTCCGGGCGCTTTTGCATGCGGAGCCCGACCTGCACGTACTGGCTGACATGCCGCAGGCTACTGAGATCGTGCGCGTCGTCGCGGACCAGCACCCCGATCATGTCCTCATCGACGCTGCCGTGGGCGGCATCGGTCTCGTCCCGCTCGTCCGTCAGGTGCGGCGCGCGAGTTCGGCGAGCCGCGTCGTGGTGATCGGCACAAAAGGCACGCTGCACCGGGATACGTTACTGCAACTCATCGAGCAGGGGACACGCGGGTACTTGCTATGGGAGGGGCTGGATGAGGCAACAGTCGTGCGTTGCCTGGCAGCCGTGCGAGAAGACGATGTGCTGGCCGGGCATCGGGCGGTCCTGGAGGAGTTGCTGGCCTCCCCGGAGCGCCGTCGGCGGTCGCACAACGACGAGCCGACCCTAACCGATGACGAGCGGGCTGTGCTCTCGCTGCTGGTCGGTGGTTGGACACAGCCCGAGACCGCCGCCGCGCTGCATATGAGCGAGGTCTCGGTGAAGCGCATGGTCTCCGCGTTGCGCGCTAAGTTCGGCGTGCGCACGACCAACGCGCTGTGCTGGCAAGCAGGACGGCTGGGGTTCGTGCCTCTACCCCAGGCCAACGATAATGGGAGATCTGGGACGACGCCCTTCCCGACCGGAAGCGGTCAGATCGGCGACCAAAACTGGTCATACCTGTGATCCGAAACGATCAGACAAAGCGGTCAGAGCGCGGCCGGTTTCGGTCAGAAAACTGAGCCGAACCGGTCACAAAAGTTGACCGGAATAGTACAGACAGCGGTACTCCCTAAGGTTTACTATAGCGTTATGTCCAGCCGACGACAGGCTGTAAAGAAAGGATGCGATGCCTAATGTTTACAAGAAAGCAAGTGCTCAAGGTTGTGGGGCTATCGAGCGTATTACCGTTTATCCCCATTGATATCGTCCGTCGGGGGTTCGTGGCCCATGCGGCATCAATACGGGATTCGACCGTTGGTGAACTGTATGCCGGATTCCTCCTGCTACCTGATCAGACGCCCGTTCCGCCTACGGTCACGCCCTCTAGATTTGGGATACCAATCGTGTGTACGCAAGGGGAAGCGCCCGCAACGGCCGTTGTGACACATTTTGATGCACACACTGACGTACAAAAGAGGAGCAGGGTGCAACTATATACCTTTAACGCACCCGCTAGCCTTCAACCCGTTGGCGGGGAGGTGATCGAGCATGAGTTTGGTATTCTCTTCGGAGCGGAAACGCTTTTCCAATCGCCGCTAGGTCAAGTCCGTTTCTGGGCTCAATCGGATTTCGCGCGTCCATTCCCTATGTGGTCTGGACCTAACTCGGCAGGTAGCGCTGTGCAGCTGGATAAAGTGGACTTTTTGCCAGCCCCTGGTCTCAGGGTCACAGCTCCCCTTGGCTACGTATTTTACTGGATCGCAAGAGACGTGCTCTACCGGCTAACAATAGATAAGACGTTTCCCGTGACCGATGTCCAGGCGCTCGTCACATCACTAACACTCCTGAGTTGATAGCTCTTGCGGCTTGAACATACTGGTGGGCATCCTGAGTGAGGTAAACCTCAAATCAATTGCATATGGAGGGGCCAATAATGGCTGATGCTTACGTTTATGCTCCAGTCAATGGAGCGATTTGGTCAATGGATTGCTACTGTAATATCACTTACAATTGCCCTTGTGGCACCTCCAACTGCGGCGGAGGCACCCCGTGCTCTCATTGTCGGTTCAACGGTGCCGCTGGGAATCCAATGGGTTCTCCAATAGACGTTGGGGGAGGTAGTGCGGGTGCTGACTTGTACTTTTACACCAACGGCGCCGTTGGGAGCGTCTACACGCAACTCGATGACTTCAGTAGTAGCACTTGTCTTTCACCCCTCGGTCAGGTTGTCGTGGTGAAGCTATTTGCGGGAGTTAATGCGAGCGGAACCTTTATTGGCGCTGTCGCCTACCAGCATGTGACGGATCGAGTCGCAGCCGGCAGTATTTTCAACGGTCCCGGCCCTAACCCTAACGCGCTTTGGGGTATTAGGGTCGGCGCTATGGCAGCTTCCTGTGGTAATGGCTGCTGTTACAATGGCGTCCACTCGCACATGGAACGAGATGGAGGCAACACCAACTCTTTCTACTGCAACCAACAAGTGTCCGGCGGCGCCGGCGGCACATGGATATATCACTGGGGCTTCTAATAGATCTGCAGACCAATCGCGGAGGCGCTCTGTAAGAGTTGGTTCATGCAGAACGCCTCCAACAAGGGAAACCTTATTCTGGAGAAGAAAATGTCTCTCATATCGCTGCTCTCTCATCCCTATACGGTAACGGTAGCACGCTGGATATTGGCGCCCATTTTTCTTGCTTCTGGTCTGAGCAAGCTGCCTAATCAACGTCGCTTCGTTTTCATCGTCCTGGCTTACAAGGTGTTGCCGCAGCACCTCGCCTACCTGTATGCTGCTGCTTTGCCTTGGGTCGAGGTTGTGGTAGGTTTGATGCTGCTATTGGGGATCGCGACGCGGATTGGAGCAGCCTTAGCGGGGCTACTACTGCTAAGTTTCGCCTTCGCCGTTATGCTCAATATAATGCGTAGACGCACTAGCTTGGACTGTGGCTGCTTCGGCAATAGACATAAACAAAGATTAGGTGGTAAAGTTCTGGCGCGTAATGGCGCGTTGCTGCTGCTCTCGATCGATGTCATGCTGTTCGCGCAACCGTATCTTGCGCTGGATAGCCAATTATTGGCTGTGTTCTCGAGCGGACAACAAGCGGTTGCTCTCACAGGGCTCTTAAGCATTATTCTAGCGATTGCTGTTGTTGCGATGTGTTTTCCTCTACTTAAGCAGGCTAGTGCCATGCGGAAAATTAGGTGAGGACGAATTCCTGACGCTAAGCAACCATCGTGCGCCCGTTTCCAGGAGCAAGTAGTCGCATCCACAGATTCCACATAGTCATGAGCATGCTATAAGAGATCTCGTGGGTATGTCGTTTAGCTATATAGGAGAGAGGAGGTTGTATGGTTCGCTATCATGTCCGTCGGCTAACCTTGGCTGCATCGTTATTCCTTTTGCTGCTCACCATTGGTACAACTGTGGTAGCTCCAGCCTCAGCGCATACGCGTCGCCTTCCGCAGCAGCCCGTCGTGTTGCGGGAGTTCCCTGTTAGTGCTAGGAACAATGCCTGGAGCCCTGCGATTAGCGGCAGGTTCGTGGTATGGGAACGTTTGCAACCCGGCGACGGACCTAGGAACGACATTGTGGGCAAGAACCTTATGACCAGTCGCACTTTCATCGTCACGGCTGGAACAGTGGCTACTAGCCCAGTGATTAGTGGCAGGTTAGTCGTCTGGGACGATTGCCGCTACTGTAACGTGACCAAAGATGCGATGGGATACGACATTATTCATAACGTTAAGATATACGGGAAGGATCTCGTGACGGGGCATGAGTTCCTCATTGCCAGCCCTATGGATACGGCTCCATCGCCTGCAATTAGCGGGCAAATCGTCGTGTGGCAGGATATCTGCAAGGGACAGCCCTGTATTTATGGGAAAAATGTTGCAACAGGACGAGAATTTGTCATATCGAGACACCGTGCGGCCCGCAGCCAAGTAGCTATCAGTGGCCCCACGGTGATTTGGATGGATAATCGCAATGGAGTAGTAGGAATTTACGGCAAGAATCTATCTACAGGTCATACGTTTCTCATCGTTCCTAGCAAAGGAGATGGGGCTAATCTACGCGATCCTAAAATTAGCGGTCATATCGCCATGTGGACAGACTGGAATGTAGATCAAGCCGATCAACCAGCTTGTATTTACGCCAGGGATTTATCGACTGGGCACATGTTCCACGTCACGACGATCCCATATGGGCACTTTAATCCACAACTCGGTCCATCCACAGCTCTTGACGGTCATTTAGTAGTCTGGGACGAGGTAGCTCATCTGTCGTCTCGCGCCCCTAATTACGATATTTATGGTAAAAACCTGCTGGCTGGCCCAACGTTTCGGATTACGCACGACATCCATAATCAGCAAGCTCCGGCGATTAGTGGCGCGACGGTAGTCTGGGAGGATTCCCGTCACGGTGGCCAGTATATTTACGGCGCTGTCCTCTCTTTATCCGCTACATAAGTGATACGATGTTGTTAGATCTGAGATCGGCAGCCACGCTCCGATCCGAGAGCGCCATCGTAGGCGGTTGTTAGGGGCAACTATGCTATGGCAAGAATTAGGGTGAGGTCAACTTACACGCATGAGGCGCAACACCTACGGGAGGCGCGGTGCCTGGGTCATTTCGCTTAGTCGATAGAAGTCGTCACGCAGGCTGCGCACGAAGCCATGACCGTTACATACAACCTGGCACGTTAGAGTCGTTGGAAGCTTGAGGGGCTATGCCCCTGTCGCTCCGCCTTCTGTGACATCGCCTACGACACCACGGTCCATAGGGCAGGCAGATTCGTCGGAGTCTTTGTCTGGCGAAACAAGACAGGGCTGCACATCGGTGCGCGTGATCGCTTGTGTCAGTGGACGGCTTAAACTACACCACCATTGTTACACCCGGCGCGGCCGTCAGCGACCGACAGATTGGCCGAGACATCCGCATCTGCTGCGGCACCACGGCTACGAGCGCGCCTAACTCCCCAACGGTCACGATACATCGCCTCCCTTGTTAAGCCTCGGGCGCGGACACGGGCACCCCCCACTTTATATTACGCGCCGGCCGCGTGACCGGATTACCCACGACCAACGTGGCGTAGGCCGGCGGCACACATTCTCCTACATATGTAAATGTGCGATTTGTCACGGCAAATGTGCGACTTGTGAGAGTTCACACAAGACAGCGACGCGATCCAGGAGTATAGTGGCAGCACATCGCGCGCTTGTAGCGAGTTTTATCAACAGAGGGGAATGCAGCGGAGCCCTCGACGCGGAGGACGTCGCCCCTCGTTGCGAGAAAGACGGGGCCTAATGCATACACAACCCACGACGATGAGTTCACCAATAGAGCGAGGGGCCGACAGGCGACGGGTGACGGCCACGGCGTTGCGCCGCACCCCTTTCTTTCGCGAGGTTCCCGAGAGCGTACTCGTCCCCCTCGCCACTGTCAGTAGCCGTCAGGTCCTCGGTCACGGCGACATCCTCTGGCAGCCCGACGACACGCTCGATGCCGTCTTCGTCCTCTCGGCGGGCGTCGTGCGCCTGTATCGTTACTTGGATAACGGCCAGGAAATCACGGTCGCCCTGCTTGACCGTGGGCAGGTCTGCGGCTTGGCAGGGATCGATGCCGCCTTTCTGCCGACAACTGTCGCCCGATCGCTGACTGAGGAGACCGTCGTCTACCGCATCCCGCGCCGCGACTTTGTTGCCTTCCTGCTGGCGAACCCAACGGTCGCCCTTCACGCCCTCGCCGCCGCCTGCCGGCGTGTCCAGGATGCTTACGACCTGCTCACGTTGCCTGATGCGTGCGCTCGCGTGGCTTATGTCCTCGCGCACCTCGCCCTGGCCAACGGCGAACGAATGGTGTGGACGACACACGAGGAACTGGCGGTCCTGGCGCACGGGCGGCGCGAGGCGATTACCAGGTGCGTGCTGCCCGATCTGCAAGGGCGTGGCCTCATCGCGTATGAGCGGCATCGGCGCGGCATTTATGTGCGTAACCCTACGGAACTCCTGGCGCTGGCGGAGGGGGCCGACGCGCATGTGCGCTGACGCACAACCATGTGCGCTGACGCACAACCATGTGCGCTGACGCACAGACAGGCGAATCGACGTGCTGTAGCATGGGAAGTAGGTAGCGAGGTGTTCGAGAGTGTGGGCCTTGGTCGCGGCGGGCACGTCCTACAAGCAGATCGCGGGTGCGCCCGACAGCAAGCAGGAGGCTATGTCCCGGCGTATCGTTAAGCAATGATCACTCTGCCCAGACTCTACCCGGATTGTGTCAGAGATAGAGCATTGATGTCACACGAAGTGGCGGTGGTAGGCAAGCGAAGGATGGTCCTATGTGGTCTACTGAGTTACTCGCTGCACGCTTAGTGCTCGGCAGCGTCTTCTTGGTTGCCGGCATCGGCAAGCTGTCGTCCTCGCGCGTGCAATTGGTCGACGCGATGATGAACTATCGCCTACTAGCGTATCATCAGGTGCGGATAATAGCGCCTTTCCTCCCTTTTGGCGAACTGGCATTGGCGGTCCTGTGCATCGCCGGTATTGGTCTACCAATAGTCGTTGGCTTTATGGTCTTCCTCCTCCTTGTATTTACCGGGGCCATTGTGATCAACCTTGTGTGGGGGCGCCGTTTCAGCTGCCATTGCTTCGGACGGTCCAACACGATGATTGGCCCTACCGTCGTCGTGCGCAACAGCATTCTACTAGCCATTGCCATCTTTGTCGTGATCCAGTCCCTTCCCTTTGTAGGTATCGCCGCAACGTTCGCCCTATGGCGAACGGACGTGCGCCTCCTTACGCGGATCGAAACCGTTGCCCCTCTCCTCGCTGTTGTCGCCCTCGCGCTGGGAGTGTTGATGCTGCTGGATGGGATAGATGTCGTATTGAGCCAGGCTAGTACGGATACGAGGAGGAACTGATGCATGGGATCTGGCTGATCGCTTTTGTGGTGCAATGGATACTGCTTGCGCTGCTCGCGGTGCTGTTCGCGGGCGTCCTTCGTTACCTCGCCTCGCTTCAGGAGAAACTGCAACTCGCCGCCCCTCTGATCTCACGATTCGAATTAGGAGAGCAAGTCGGTGCCGTGGACGTTACCGACTTGCATGGTAATCAAGCGACAAGTACGCAAGCGATTGGGCAGGGGCGTAACGTTTTGCTCCTCCTACTCAGTCCGAAATGCGGTTCGTGCAAGACGATTGTTGCACAGATAACCGAGATGGCCCGTCGGCCCGGTGGGGTACTAGCAGCGGGCTGGTCAATCACCCTGCTCTTCGCCGGCGATCGCCCTACGATTGACGAAGTGGTGCAGAAAAACCCCCCGCTCCTGTCGGATGGCATTACGCTGTTAATCGATGAACAGGGAGCTAGTCTCGCACAATACGGGATACCGTCAGTTCCCACAGGTCTTGCCCTCGATCGACGCGGACGCCTTCTCGATCAGTCAATGAATCCGCACGCCAATTGGATGTACAAGACGCTCGCGATCGACGCGCCAGCACAATCCTTTTCGGAAGGAGCACTAGCCCTCATCACTCCAACTCTTAATATCCATGCTTAGAGATTGCCCTGGATTAGCGTTTTTATAGTCAAGTATCCGATAGTGCCCTTTAAGAAAGGGGGGGGGGTAGCGATGAACACGGAGCAGCGTGGAACGGACTTTGTGGGAGCGGTAACTCAGCTTGCAATAAAGTCCCACTCTCGGCGAGGGTTCCTGTACGGCCTTGGTAAAGCAGGTGTGGCCTTGGCTGCCGTGATGGGGGGAATAGGTCTTGTGTCCAAAAGCGCGCTCGCATACATTCCGCCGCCGCCGGATTGCTATGGCTCCTGTACCAACTGCAGCAGCGGATGTTCCACGGGCGGCCGGTATTGTGCCGCGAATTGCGGCTGTGCCCAAAACAATCCCCCATGTAGCGGCACCTGTAACTGCGGCAATTTCGAGGCGCATGGCTATTGGGTATCTACGCTTGGCGGTGTGACCTTTCACTGTGACGCTATTCCCTGCTAAATGCTTCCAGCTAGTTTGCTGCCAAACTACTAAATGCTTCCAGCTAGCTTGCTGCCAAACTATTAACGCCTCACTTCATCGCACATGACTGCCGTTTAGGATAGCTCCTAAACCTGCTTCTTTAAGAAGGCTATAAGAGGCGCGTTAACAGCCACTGGAGGTGTTTTCGCCTTCACCAGAGATATGAGACTCGGCAACAGCGCCATTGAAAGCATCTAATGAGTGTTGACGATCAAAATCGGTAATAGAGAGATGGCAGCGCCACACCACATCCGAAGGCGACAAGTGACCCGGTTCGCGGCTCCGGCAGCCGATCCTACCGACGCCGTCATGCTCGTCCACTTGCTCTTACGCCCAGAGGTTTCATATTACCGGTTTTGGTCGTCAACACTCATTAGGTCCGAGGATCGAGTCACCACGCTAAACGAGGAGTGTGGAGAATAGGGGGAAATTATGTCCAACGGCATAGCACAGGTGCAGAAGCAGATAAGCGATGTTCCCGATCCGCTGAGCGCATTTCGCGGGATGCCTGCTATTAGCACGGCGGTCCCACAAGCTAATTATGTCGGCCGTCTCATTGTAGAGTTGTGGGAGCAACCCGATATATCCGACGCAGCAGGGATAGCGTTGCAGATTGACCCAGCCAATGGAGATTCAACCGCACTACTCCACCGTATTGCGGCAGCCCTGCCGCCCCGGCTGTCCGGCCTACCAACATCGTCATAAGGGTCTGCCAAAGGATAACGTCGTCAATCTGCCGCCCCATTTATGGGCGAACGGGTGTAGATAGCGGAGACGTTATTCATTGACGGGCTCGTAAGTGCGCTCCAACCCACACGGGAGCCGCGACGGAGGGGAATATT
>JAABUJ010007382.1_pt1 | contig 10294 bp, 9 predicted proteins | sample 5559131 | NCBI WGS metagenome assembly JAABUJ01 (sample SAMN10711875, study PRJNA513366) | rock metagenome | isolation source: Antarctica rocks | place: Antarctica: Victoria Land, Mt New Zealand nord | collected 2016-01-07 | reverse complement strand
CCGTGCGAGTCCCAACTCGCGGGCAATCTCCCGGATGGGCTTGCCCTCGGCCGCCAATCCTTGTATCTTGCTCACTGATCCACTCCTTAACATGTCCGCCTCCCTTTATCTCCTGTACAGAGACTAGGATGACGGTCTACCAGGGGTGGGTCAATTTTCTTGGCGTTCCGAGACTCCGCAATTGACGTTTGTGGCTGCATATTCATCCATGGAACCCGTACGCCGCCAGCCAATGGAGCACACTTTGTCGCGTCCGACAAGCCTTCTGGCCCCTACATCGCCTCCATTGGCAAGTCCCATTTGCATATTTATGCATTCTACAAACGTCAATTACGGAGTCTCGGCGTTCCTGGGTTAATTCTACGTCGCCGTTGATAACGTACGAGCCGCTAAGCTGGCCGGTGTAGCCAGCGGCACTCGCGCTACTCGCGGTATCGGGGACCTTATCGACCGACAGCGCATAATAGGGTGGCTGGCCGTTGATGAATGTGTGGCTGCAGAGGCCGCTCGATGAGCAACCGACGAACCCGAACGTCCCCGATGCGCCTGTTGGACCAAGCTCGTCACGTCCCAACTCTGCTCGTGTTGTCCGTTGCTCCCGCTCTGTGCGATGCCGGCGGCCCCAAGGGCGATCGCTGGGGCCGAACTCCAGCTCGGTTGCGCCCATGACGCCGGCTGATAGGCCACCGTGGATGATGGCGGCGTGTTGGCATAGATGCGCACGCTCGTCGCCCCCGTCTGTCTCGGTGTGTACAGGTGGAGCGTGGCCGAGACAATGGTCGTGTCGTAGTGGAGGGATGACGTGTTGAAAGACACCTCTCCGTGATACGCGCACCCATCTACCATCCCGACGACGACATCGGTCTGTGGAGCGCGCGTGGTCGGCGCGCAGCTCGTCACGGTCCCGAACATCCCGCTGTCGACGGCCGAGTACGCCGTGGCGATGGGCACGTCTACCTGCACCGGGAAGGCGCGATGGGCGGCGTGCACCCACATGGGATCTATGATCAGCGTCACATCCTGCCGACTGGACGCGGACGGCGTGAGCGTCGTCGTCACGGCAGCGGTGAGCGCCGAAGCTGTCACGTCCGCGCTACTATCGCGCGCTATCGGAGGCGCGATGATGTATTCCGGCTGGATTGTGACAAGCGGTTGTCCGTTGTCTCCATACCGTGTAATGGGTCGTGTCGCCTCGATAGCCCCGCTCATTGCCTGTGAAAGGTGCGCCCGAGGGTCCGGGGTGAGAGCCAACACGATTGACCCCGCTTCGGCGGCGGTGTGCAACACAATCCGCACGTCGAGACCCGACTCGGTCGAGCGGAGGGAGATGTCGTTGGGGGATGAGGCCACCGGGGCTGAATACGGTGACGCTATGTCCCTGGTCGCGCCCCTTTTTCTGTCCTTTTCACCCTGTTTCGGTCAGACAGGCGTCCCGCGTTGTCCTCCTGGGTCCAACGCCGGTAGACGGCCCGCATGTCCGTCCGTGTGTCGACGCCGAGCGTGGCTTTGAGACGACGCACGGTCGTCTTGACCGTACTCGCGCTCACATCCAACTCGTGCGCAATCTGTGTATCGGTGTAGCGTTCGGCCACCAGCCGCAGCACCGCCCGCTCGCGGTCCGTGAGCGCCTGGCGCGTGCCCTGCGCGGCCGCGGTCGCCACCAAGCCCCGCAGCGTATGGAGTTTGTCGAGCAGCACCTCAATCGGGAGGGTAGCGGGCAGCCACACCAACGACCGCCCCGCCACCTGTTCCAGCTCGCGCACGGCCTCCTCCCGGGGATGCACGATATGAATGGGCAGGGTCGTGCCGGTGACGATGGGGATGCAGCGGTCGATGTCGCCGGGCTCCCCGTAGAAGCAGTCAATCACCAAAATAGCGCGGTCACTGAACCGCCGGGCGGACACGGACGCGGCCAACAACGCCTCGCCCGAGGTCACCACGTCCAGGGGGATACCGGCCAGCCCGAAGACCGCGGCGCGCAAGATCTCGCGTACGATCTCACTGGCCTCACTCGTACCTTCTCACTGGCCTCACTCGTACCTTGCCATAAGATAGCGCGCATGGGCGCCTCTTTCTAGGGCAGTTCCGTCGGTCCCCACACGCGGGACGGTGAAGCTGCCGGGAGGACCGTCTGGCGCTGGGACGTGCCTTCATCCTACACATGCTGTAGTATATATGCAACGGAGGACCGTATGGTAAGAGCATGGATGTGACGGAGGGCACGCCGGTGAATGGCCATATGCGGCATGACCGGCGCGACGATGAGTACCCTAGCTGAGGCCAGCACCGCTAGATATGCGGTGTGAAAACGATGCGCGGGTTACACGGGCGCGGGGCCGGTCGAGGCGCGCACCATCAATGTCGGCGTCAGCCGGATGAGCGCGGGTGCCGGCGATGGCGCCGCGCCTGGCTGGAGGCGCGCGTACAGCAACTCCACGGCTCGCGCGCCCAACTCGCGCATGGGCTGGCGCACGGTCGTGAGCGGTGGCTGTAGCACGCCGGCCAGCGGGATGTCGTCGTGGCCGACGATCGACAGCCTGCCGGGCACGGCGACGCCGTCCTCCCGCGCCGCCATGATCACACCGATCGCGATCAGGTCATTGTATGCCAGAATAGCGGTTGGCCGCGTCGTATCTCCATGTAGCAACTGGCGCGCGGCGTCCTTGCCGCCAAGGATCGTTGGACTGGCGGCTACGATGGACGAGGCGGGGACGGCGATGCCGCGGCCGGCGCAGGCGGCCGTGAACGCGGCGAGCCGGCGCTGCTGCACCTGTGACTGCTCAGGCCCGCCAATATAGGCGATCCGGCAATGCCCCAGGGCGCTGAGGTGTGCGACGGCCGCCCGCACGCCCACCTCTTGATCGACGTCGACCGTCCCAATCGAGGGTACCGTGGGCTGGCGGTTAATGAACACAAGCGGGGTGTCGACGCGCGCCAGCATCGTCAGGCGTTCCTCTGACAGCCGCGAGGCGCAGATGATGACCCCATCGACGTGCCGTTCGCCCAACAGCCGCAACGCCTGCGCCTCGCGTTCGCTATCCTCGGCCGTGTCGTAGAGCAGCAGGCTCATATCGTACGATGAAGCCGCCTGTTCGACCCCGCGCACGACTTCGGGATAAAAGGGGTTGGTGATATCGGCGATGACGAGCCCGATTGTCCCGGTGCGGCGTGTGGCCAGGTTGCGGCCGAGGGAGCTTGGCCGGAAGCGCAGCCGCTCGATGGCCGCGAGCACGCGCTCACGTGTCTCTTCGGCTACGACGAGGCGGTTGTTCATGACGCGCGAAACCGTCGCGGTCGAAACATGCGCCGCTGCGGCGACGTCCTCGATTGTGACGCTACGTGTCGTATCAACCGCGTCCGCGACCGGCTGGGGCGCCTCCTCCCCCACGGTTACTCTCCTACGGCGCGATCGGCGGACGCCACGCCGCTTGGCCCGAGGCGCCTCTCCACGGTCGCGAACAACCGGCCCAACGCATCGACCGCCGTTTCGGCAGTTCCGTCGACGATCAGCAGAAAGCAGGCGCGTCCCTGCTCGATCATAGCCTGCCAGGTCCCCACGGCCTGCGCCTGCAGGAACGTATCCGTGTATGCGCCGAGGACGCTTACCTCATGGCCGTGCGTGATGAGGCGCACGCTGACCAGGTAGGGCGGCCCGTCCATCTCGCCTTGTTCGGTGGAGTGATACGCCGCCGGCGCGCGGCGCAGCCTGGCCGGCACGCCCAGCGTCGTGGGGCCAAGCGAGCGTAGGGCATCGTGCAATAGTGACGCCCAGCCGGAGGGGATCTCGCCATTCATCGTCAGGTCGAGATAGCCCAGCCGCCGGTTGTCTGTAGCCGCGCTGGCCTGTTGTAGCGCGGCGGCGATGTACGCGGCCGGATCGTCGCCGGTCGCCTGCCCCGGCGGCGTCAGCAGCGTCAGCGGTCCATCGGTGACGCCATGGTACTGCTCCTGAGCGATCCGTAGGGGCGCGTCTTGCCCGCGCAGGACACGGGCGCGCGCCTTATAGTTTTCGACCGCCGGCTGGCCCGCGAACGTGATGTCGTGCAGGTAGCCGAACAGCGCCATGCACAACTGCCAGCCGAGGAAGATTGCCGCCGCGGCCACGAGGCGCTCGCCTGGATCGGCGCTGTCCATTAGGATGGGTTGGACAAGTACGAAAGCGTCATCATCCGCATCAGTGGGCGCGCCGGCGTCGGGCGTCACGCGCACGCGCAGGGTTCCGCTTGAGCGGTAGCCGGATGCGCGCGGATTCAGCGGCTGGTCGTCGAAGACGACAATACCCTTGCCGCCCTTACCCAGGCTCTCCTCCATCAGTTGCTCGATCCAGGCCAGCAGCGGGCGCCACGGGCGCGGTAGATCGAGCAGGAGCCGGCAGGCGCCATCGCGACTCGCCGCGCTAAGCGCGGCGGCCAGGCGGACGAACGGGTGCGCCGCCGGATCGTCAGCGGCCAGCGCGAGGTCGTACGCGGCCCAAGCGCGGGTTAGGACCTGCCGCAGCCGCCCCGTATCCGGCGCGGCGCCGGTGAGCGACAGCGCGGCCGGGAGCAGAAAGACGCGCGTCGCGGGGGCGCTCATGCGCCCGCCGGTCCCGGTTCCGCCGTCGAGCTGGAGGGGACGGCGTGGAGCGCCATGTTGCTGTGCGAAGCGATCCAGATAGGAGTTGGGCAGCGTCATGACCAGTATGCGCTCATCGGCCCGAAGTCCCGCGCGCGTCACCAGTTCGGCAAACCACTCCAGGTGGGTGATCGGCTCTTCCGACGTCATACCCATCGACACTCCGACCATCAGCACATCGTGGAGCAGCGCGTGCAGCATGGCCGCGGACGCCGGCTCCCGCGCGTCATCCGGTGGCAGCGCCACATTCTTGGCGTGGGCGATGCGCCGGACAATGCTATTCAGGGCCGCCGGGTCTGTGCTGTCCAGTGGATAGATAGTCACGGCGTCACCACCCTCATCTCCCCGGCACAATCCCAGGTCGACCAGCACATGGACCGTGATGACGGAGCCGCCCATACCCGCCCAGATGACATGGCGGACACCCTGACGCCAGATGTCACGCGCTTCCGCCTCGACCTGTGCGAGGGCGTTATCATCCGCGAGCAAGCGTGCCACGCCCTCCACCCAGTCGAGCTTCAGGACGCCGTCCTCGCTCCCGAGTTGGGCCATGCGGCCCTCACGCCGCCGCAGCTGACCGACCGCGTCCTCGGTGATCAGCCGGCGCAGGGCCGGCGCGACGTCCTCGTCGTCTGTGCCATGCGTGTGCGAAGGGTTGTCGCGGACCGGCATAGTCGTATGCTCCTTGCTATCATCATCGTTGCCCAACGTCGGCTTGTCCAATGCCGGCTATTGAATACTCTCTCAACGTGCGCTAGGCGGAAAGGAAGGGTAGGGTAGGGTTAAGGTGTCAGTCTCCGCTGCTGTCCGCCCACTGCGCGCGCAGCGTAGTCATGGCGGGGCCAACTTCGGCGGCCAGGTCCTGCCAGTGACACTCCACCGAGATGCGGTGGTCATAGTGGGCGCGCCGCAGCGCCGCGAAGTACGGGCGAAAATCCTCGCCATAGCGCCCCGGCGCCGCGCGGTCGCGCTGCTCGGCCACATGGACGTGGGCGAGCAGCGGCCCATAGGGCTCCAGGCTGGCGGGCGCTTCGCCGTTGCAGGCCATGTGGTACACGTCGGCCAGCAAGGCTGCGCCCGACGCCGCGATAGACGTGACTAGGGCGCCGCCCTCGGCCACGGTATTCAGCGTATTCGTCTCCTCGTAGCGCAGCGGTTCAAGGGCGATCTGGACGTCATAGTTCCGCGCCCAGGCGCTCCAGGTCGCGAGGTGCGCGCCAATCTGCCGCACGGCGTCGGCGCGCGCGACGCCCTCGGGGCACGCGCGGGCGTCGCCGCTGCCAAAGACGAGGACGCGGATACCGGCCTGCGCGGCGCGCTCCAACGCCGTGCGCATATAGGCCTCGATGCGCGCGTGGTCGACCTGTCGTGTTGGCGTGGCCGCGAGGATCATATCCGGCGGCAGCAGGCTATTCGCGGCCTCAATCGGCAGCGGCAGCGCGGAGGCGCGCGCGAGATGCGCGACGAACTCCTCCCGCGGCCGTTCGGGGCGCAAGAACCGCTGCACGCTCTCCTCGATGTAATCGACTGGCGCGTCGCACAGTTCGCTTGCCTTGTCGTACGAGGTACACACGCCAAACCTCATCACGCCCCCTTATCTTATTCTCAGCGATTCCGATGGTCATCGGCGACCGGGCCGCCCATCCGCGGAATCAATCCTATTGAAAACGCTTACAGGATCGACACTATGCAGTGTAACGCATGTGCCAGCGCGGCGACAAAAGAAGCAAAGAGCGTCGTCTCACTGCGCTGTTGGTCCTGGATGCCTCGTATCATCGGCTACGGGATGACGATGGGGAGGCGCCAGAGGCCTCGCGTGGGGCGCGGGACGATCGGGGAGCCGGACTGGGTCTTCAGGGAGCCGAACGGATCGAGCTGAACCGCGCGGATGGTAAGCGTCAGGCGGGTGCCGGGGGGCTGCGGGGGGAACACGATGGTGGTGGCGCAGCGCAGGACGCGGGTGGCGGTGGCGCAGATGGTGGGGCGCGCGACGGCGGGCACGGCCCGGTCGGCGGCGTCGCGGAGCGGGGCGAACAGCTCTCGACCTTGCGTGGGCAGGTTGATCCGCAGCAGGATCGGGTAGGGATGCGCGTAGGTGTAGGTGAGATGGGTGACGCCGAGGTCGCGCAGGGCGAGGGTGACGCCGGCGGCGCGGGTTGAGGGGGACGTATATGGTCTCCACGGGCGGGCCGCCGCGCGGGCCGGCGGTCAAGCCGAACCGGAGGATGGCGGCGCGGGCGCGGGCGCGGGCGCGGGCGGGGAGCGGGGGAGGACGGCATAGAAGCGCCGGACGGTCGTGGGATGCCAGGGGACCCACGCGGGCAGGGCGACGGGGAGGGTCCACCCCGCTGCGGAGGAGACGTCGCTGGCGGAGAAGCGGTCGCCCCCCCAGACCGGGACGGGGACACTGCGGTCATCTCGCGGGATGGCCCGTGCTAGCGCCAATATATCAGTTAGAGCTGTGTTCTACAAAGCGTGGTGACAAACACCACTTTTATGCACATAATTATATAATCCCCAACCGACAGGCGACAACCCACTGCTGTTTGGACTACGTGAGGGTACAGGGCTGCAGCGTCCGACCGCACGAGGGGCAGATCAGAGCGGGGATGGAAGGCGAGGCGCGCCGTGTTAGGCCGCGCGACGCCGTTTCGGGGGCCGTGCAGGCCCTTTGCGGATGACCGGATGGCGCGGGGCGCGGCGTACGACGGCCCCGCAGGCCTGACCGGGGGATTGTCCGCAGGGGCGGGGTGGTGCCGCCGGGGTGCCCTCCTGCGCAATAATCCGGGCCAGCACGCGGCGCACCTGGCGTGGGCTGAGCGGACGGCGTGGGTTCTCCCAGGGCAGCCGCTGCGCCTGGGCCTGCGCGCGCGCCAGTCCAATCTCATTATGGACCGCGGCGACGACATCTGTCCAGCGTTCCATCTGCTCCGGCGTGCGCACATGCGGTGCCGTCCACAAGAGGTCTTGCTTGTCGAAGCGGTAGCCATGCTCAATGCTGAAGCGACGCGGGTACAGGCGGCCCACCTCCGCGAGGGGGGGCAGGGGCCGTCCGCCGAGCCACCAGAACCAGGTCTCGCGCAGATCGCCCTTCGTGTTGGCCGCCGCTGGACGGGTGAGGCAGACCGCCGTGAGGGGGACGGCGCGGCACTCCTTGCGGTGCAAGCCGCCCCAGCAGCGCACCGTGACCTCCTGCCCCCGCGCACCGGGTCCCGTCCACTGCGCGTCGGGCTCCCCGTACGTGGACGGGTCGGAGCCCTTGAAGCGGTCCCCGTCCTTGCGCGGCGCCCCCGCTTTGCCCGTTGGAGGGGGCGCCGCGCGGTAGAGCACGCGCGTGGAGGCCGCCCGCACCAGTTGATCGAGGGCCAGATCCGCCGTGGCCTCCACCCACCCGGCGGTCCCATAGCCGCCGTCGGCCAGCAGCAGGGGCCGCGCGCCCGGCCCCGTCCCCGCCGCCTCCTGTTCCTGCTCCTGCGTGCACGTCGGCACCACGGCGGCGAGTTGCGCCGCGCCGATGGTGAGGGCCGTCTGGTCGCTCGGGATGCGCGCGTTGTCCAGGATGTGTGTCCAACTGCTGGGCTCCGGGGGCACCACCACCAGGGTGGAGAAGGCCCAACCGGGGCGCACCGGCGCGACATGCGGCGGCAGCACCTGACCGGCGGCGGGCACAGGCACCAGCGTGCGGTCCGGGACTGTCCGCGCGTACGGGCGTACGATGGGACTGCTGTCCAAGGCCAGGATCGTGCGCGCGCCCGCCGCCGGGCGCGGGGCCGTGGCCTGGAAGAGCGCGCGCAGGGCGCTGCGCTCAATCTGCCCATCCTCCAGGGCCTCATAGATGCTGGGCCAGCGCCGCTGGAAACACGGCGCTTGCGACAATTCCACGAACGAGCGCGCGGCGGGGTCGGTCGCCAGGGCATCACACAGGTCGAAGAGCGCGTCGCGGGCGCGCGTGAAACAGGCGTAGAGCGCCTGTCGGTAGGCGCTCAGGGCGGTCGGCGGCGTCGACGTGGTAATATCCATCGGGTTCTCCTTTATGGTGTGCAACCAGAGGATACCCGATGGGGCCACGGAGCGCTGCGCCCGTGGCCCCGTTTAGTCTAAACACCAGAACCAAGCCGAAGGGAGTTATGTCGAGAGGGGCAACGCCGGAGTTATCAACTAGCGATACCTTTCCCTTATCGCTAGTTGATAAAATCGGGTACACTGGGGATAGTGAGCCAAAAGCACGTCTGATAACAGGGGTTGACATGAGGAACTGGGCATGCACGACGACACCCGCCACGGCAGCGGCGCCGCAGGCAACAGCAACGGTCGTGACGCCGACCGGGGCGAGATAGCCGCCACGACCGCCGCACCTGACATCCGGCCCGAGCCGACGGCCGCACTTGTGCCGCAGGCGAGCGCCCCACCCCCTACCTTATATAAGACGGCCGAGGAGGCCCGCGACTACGCGCGGGAGGCCCGCGCGCCTAACACGCGCCGCGCCTACCGCGCCGACTGGGCCGACTTCGCCGCCTGGTGCGCCGCGCACGGCCTCCCCGCGCTCCCCGCGTCGCCTGAGGCCGTCGCCCTCTACCTGACCGACCGAGCGAAAACGCGCACGGTCACCACGCTGCAGCGCCGCCTCTCCGCCATTGCCGTCGCGCACAAGACGAAGGGGTATGTCTCACCGACGGCGCACGCCGCAGTGCGGGACGTCTGGGCCGGCATCCGCCGCGCCAAGGGGACGGCCCCGCGGGGCAAGGAGCCCGCCCGCGCCTCCCAGGTCGCGCGCATGGCCTGGGGTCGCCCCGCGACCCTCGCCGGCCACCGCGACCGCGCCCTGCTCCTGCTCGGCTTCGCCGGCGCGTTCCGCCGCTCCGAACTCGTCGCCCTCGACGTCGCCGACCTCGCGTTCCACGACCACGGCCTCACGGTGACGATCCGCCGCTCCAAGACCGACCAGGAGGGCGCGGGCCGCCCCGTCGGTATCCCTCCCGCGCGCGACCCCGAGGCCTGCCCCGTCGTCGCCGTCCGGCGCTGGCTCAACCACGCGCGCATCGCCGACGGCCCGCTCTTCCGCCCCGTCGTGCGCCAACCCAAAAGCGGGCGTGAGACGGTGCGCCCGCGCCGCCTCTCCGCCCAGAGCGTCGCCCTCATCGTCAAGCGCGCCGCCGCCGAGGTTGGCCTCGACGCCGCCATCTACGCCGGCCACTCGCTGCGCAGCGGCTTCGCCACCTCCGCTGCCGAGGCCGGCAAGTCCGAGCGAGCCATCATGGCCCAGACCGGCCACAAGAGCCTCCCCATCCTCCGCCGCTATATCCGCGCCGGCTCCCTCTTCCACGACAACGCGGCCGATGGCCTTCTTTAGGCGGCGTTTGCTCGTTCATCGTAGGGGAAGGTGTGGGGGGTGGGGGGGGCACTAAATAGCTATGTGCAGTCTTCCGTCGCAGGTCGATTGAGCCCGTTTCTCAGTGCCGAATACAGCCGATAGGGGTTCGCGCAGCAAAAGCGCGTGCGCCTTCTTATCGGCGTCTTTCGGGTGCTTAGGAGCCGTTAAAGATTAACTTCCCGTGTAATCGCACACGTGGGGTCTGGTCAGGATCTTGCAGGGCGGGTGGGGCATGAATGAGTCAGCGCCGGAGGGGATCACAGCGGAGGAGTGGGCGGCGACGCCGCTGTCCGTGCGCGTGCTGGTCCG
>JAABUJ010007379.1_pt1 | contig 10296 bp, 10 predicted proteins | sample 5559131 | NCBI WGS metagenome assembly JAABUJ01 (sample SAMN10711875, study PRJNA513366) | rock metagenome | isolation source: Antarctica rocks | place: Antarctica: Victoria Land, Mt New Zealand nord | collected 2016-01-07 | reverse complement strand
GGGGCACAGAGTATGAGTGCGCCAGGGCGCACGGTGACGGTGAGGTTGTCGCTGGGGGTGATGGGGTCGCCATCGAGTTCGCGGGGCTGTCGCCGGTCGGTGGTGATGGTGATGCGCTTGCCGCGCAGTATCTCCATATGCGGTACCCGGTTTTGGTGTCGCAACACCGCCCAGCCGAGGGTGGCCCAGTCCCGCAGGTGCCGAGGGGACACGACCGCGATGTCCAGCCACCCGTCGTCGGGCTCAGCCTCGGGTAACAGCCGCACACCACCCTGTAGGCGCCCCACGTTGGCGACCAGCACCGTCCGCGCCCGGTGCGTCCGCGACGTTTGCTCATCGACCAGCAGCTGTACCTGCATCGGGCGGTCCAGCAGGTGCTTGACGGCGGAAACCACGTACGCGGCGGCACCAAAGCGTGCCTTCGCACGCGGTGACGTATCCCCCAGCATGGCCGCGTCGAGGCCCATCCCCGCCATGACGGCGAACACTTGACCATCGACGTCCCCGACATCTACCCGCCGCCGCCCACCCGCCACAGCCATGCGCACACCCTCAGCGGTGTCCTTGGGGTAAACCGAAGTTGAGAGCTAGCAGATTGCCCGTCCCTGCGGGCAAAACCGCCAGCGCAGCATCGCTGCCGGCGATTCCCTCCACACTGGAGCGCACCGTGCCATCACCCCCACACACGAAGACGACCTCCGCGCCACCGGCGATCGCCCGCCGAACCTGCCCCGCACCGGGATCCTGCGCGGTTGTCTCAAACCAGACGGGAGCGGGCCATCCGGCGTCAGCGAGAATCGTCTCGATGACCCTGCGACGCTCGGCGACACCGTCAACGCGGATTGGGTTGATGACCACAGCACAGCGACGCGGGGCGTCACCGCTCGTCACGGGCACGGATCGCTTAGCAGGACCATCGGTCATGGCTGATTCCTCCACCACACCCATTCTGGAGGGCGCACACAGTCTCCCGCACATTAAGCGACGCGCCGCTATGGCCCCCTGACGGATGGCTCCCCACCCCACCGCGCCGCGGCTCCCGCCGGACTGGCCCCCCGCCCGGGGATGCGGCACGCTCACCCATGAACCGGTTGCTCCTCGTGCGCGAGAGGGGTCCGACGTCCCGGGCGACCCAGTGAACGACAAGATCGGGTGGTGATGGCATGGCTGAGGAACCAACGGGGGACGGCATGGCGGGTGGGCCGGACCAGACGGGTCCGTTGAACAAACCGGCGGCGGTGAGAAGTTTGCCAGCGCGGTTGCGGACGGTCTACGGGCGGCGGGTCGGTGCAGCGGAGAAGGCGCTGATGCTGTCCTGGGCGGCGTTCGGGGCCACGTTCGGGACCGCCCGGGCCATCACCCATCTGCTGCGGTGGCGTGATGCCGGCTCCGGCGGGTCGGGGGGCATCGTGATCGCCGGCTGCCGGATTCAGACGCCGATTTCGGCGCCCATGCTGATCGACTTGGCGGCGGGCAGCCCGAAGTAGTCGACGGGGTGGGCGGTGTTGTGGGCGATGGCGAGGAAGAGCCGTTTCTGCCAGGCCGGCATGGTGTGCTCGGCGGACCGGACGATGACGATGCGGGAGAGGAAGTAGGTGACGTCTTCGAGCTCCTCAGGGTTGAGCATGCCTTGTGCGACGGCGAGGGTGAGGGTTGCGGGCACGTTGGGTTCGTCGCTGAACCCGAACGCGGCGTGGAGGTGGCGGATGCCGTCGCTCGCGTAGTGCTCGTCGCTGACGGTGAGGCGATCCTCGGTCGGGACGTGCGGAATGTTTCCGACGGTGATGTTCAGGATGATCACGTGCTCCTGCAGCACGTGGTTGTGCTCCACGTTGGTGCGCAGCGCCAACGGCGTGGTGTCGGTGCTGGCGTTGAGGAACACCGCGGTGCCCGGCACCCGGTACAGCGGGGGGTTCAAGTTGTGCAGGTGGTCGAGGAACTCGGTGAGGACACCTTCTTCGCGGGTGCGGTTGCGGGTGACGATGATCCGGCCGCGTTGCCAGGTCATCAGCACGGTGAACACCACCGCGGCCACCCCCAGCGGCAGCCACCCGCCGTGGGTGATTTTGGTCAGGTTCGCGGCGAAGAACGTGAGCTCGGCGCTGAGGAACACCACTCCCAGCAGGATGACCACGCGGCGGGGTTTGTGCCAGATCCGGCGGACCACCACCAGGAACAGGATGGTATTCAGCGCGAACGTTCCGGTGACGGCGACCCCGTAGGCCGACGCGAGCGCGGCGGAGGACCCGAACCCGACCACGAGTACAACGACTGCAAGGTATAGGCCCCAGTTGACGGCGGGGGAGTACACCTGCCCCACCTCTTCGTCGGAGGTGTGCCGGATGGTGATCCGGGGCAGGGAACCCCAGCTGCACGGCCTGGTGGGTGACGCTGAACGCCCCGGAGATCACCGACTGGGAGGCGATGACCGTGGCGACGGTCGCGAGGACGACCATCGGTAGCTGTGCCCACCCGGGCAGGATGAGGAAGAACGGGTTGCTCACCGACGCCGGGGTTCGCAGGATCAGCGCCCCCTGCCCCAGGTAGTTCAACGTCAGCGCCGGGAACACCACCAGGAACCAGGCTCGGGTGATGGGCCGACGCCCGAAGTGCCCCATGTCGGCGTAGAGCGCCTCTGCCCCGGTGATGGCGAGCACCACCGATCCGAGGGTGATGAACGCGATAGCCCCGTGGGAGGCGATGAACACCGCACCGTAGGTCGGCGACAACGCGCGCAGGATGCCCGGGTCCGACCGGATCCCGTTGATCCCGGCCAGGGCGAGGGCACCGAACCACACGACCATCACCGGCCCGAACAGCTTGCCGACCACACCGGTGCCGAACCGTTGGATCACGAACAGCACCGTGACCGTGACCGTGATCGGCAGCACCAGGTGACCCAGGCCCGGCACCGCGACTTTGACCCCTTCGACCGCGGAGAGCACCGAGATCGCGGGGGTGATGATGCCGTCGCCGTAGAACAACGCCGCCCCGAACACCCCCAACGCGACCAGGGTGACCTTGCCGGCCCTCGTCTTCAACGGGTGGGCCTGAAGCATCGCGGTCAGCGCCATGATCCCGCCCTCCCCGTCGTTGTCCGCCCGCCGGATGAACGTCACGTACTTCACCGACACGATCAGCGTGATCGCCCAGAACACCAGGGAGATCACCCCGTAGACCTCCACCGGGTTGGTCTGCACCGCACCGTCGTCTGCGGTGAACACCGTCTGCACCGCGTAGAGCGGGCTCGTCCCGATATCACCGAACACCACCCCCAACGCACCCAACGCCAACGTGGCCGACCCGCTGCGCCCCCGACCAGGACGACTCCCGTCATAGCGACCACGGCCCGTTGAGGTGCGGGCGGCGGCGGAAGCGGCCCCCTGCACGCCTGCGGTCACCACACTCCCCCCGTGCCGCCCGCACGCCCCCACCACGACGTCGCGGGGTGGTCAAGGCGGTCAGCGCCGTCCACGTTCCAGGGCGCACCGCCATCACAGTGAAAGTCACGGGGCGACGCTACGGCCCCGTTACGGCCCACAACGAGCGGGCCCAGCACACCCCACCTCAGACACATGCCGGCGGTCCCGGCGACCACCGAGGACAAACAGGCTTTCAAGCCGGCCCCTAGCCGGCAAGCCGGTGGCCGCCGGCCGGCGGGCGGCCAGGCGGACCGCTGTCCGTCACTGTCCGTGCCACCCAGTGAGCCCAGGGGCCCGTGGAGTTGACGAAGGAGCGGGCGTAGTTTCGATCCACCGGTCGGCAGGGCGTCATGCGCTGGTCGGCGAGCTACTCCTAGAGCCGAACATCGGTGTCGGGCAGGCCAACTCCGGATGTCTCATGGGTGACAGAGCTGAGCACGGGCAGCTCCTCCCGGCGGCCGCCGACAAACACTTGGGCGAGGCGCCTGGCTTGCTGCCGAACAGGTGCGGCACGCAGGCGCCGGGGATCGATCCGGCGGTCAGGGTGCGCGGCTGATCCGTTCCGCCTCTGCCAGTTGCTTGAGGTTCTTCGCTACAGAACTCATCCGAGCCGTAGCCCGCGACGCCCGCAGCACCGCGCTCGAACTCGAAGCGACCGACCTCTACACACTCGGGGCCGTCCTGGACGAGCTCACCAGCACCGTGGCCCATATCGCCGCCCAGTGCGCCGCGGCGACCGGCAACTACCCGGACGGGCGCATCCTGCGCGACGACACCGACACCCACGACCCTGCCGCGCGCTGCGCCGAAGCCGCCGGCTACCTCCATCAGGTGAACCAGCACCTGAACGCAGCCAACGAGGAGGCCCGCCGGTTCCACACCGCCATCGGCCACATCGGGGTCGAGGTGCAACTATGACCTGGGCAAACAGTTTGGACGAGGCGATGGCTGTCGGTACGGCCCGCTACGCCGACGTCATCGCCGGCTGCGTGAGTCTCAGCCGGGTGTGCTGACGGCGTACTGGTAGAAGGCGTCGGCGATGGTGGCGACCGAGCTGGGCGCGCCCGGTGGCGTTCGTGAAGAAGTAGTCGGCCATCTTGTTGTGGGCCAGAAGTGAAACTTGCCCAACCGCTCGTCCAGCATCCGCCCGGTCATCTTCGGGAACCAGAAATAGATCCCCGCGAAGGTGGAGAACACGATGGTGCCGAACAGCACGTAGTGGAAGTGTGCCACCACGAAGTAGGTGTCGGACACCTGGAAAGCCAGCGGTGGGCTGGCCAGCAGGACACCGGTGAGGCCACCGAACAGGAACGTGATGAGGAACGCCAGGGAGAACAGCATCGGCGTCTCGAACGTCAGCTGCCCCTTCCACGGGGTGCCGGTCCAGTTGAAGAACTTGATGCCGGTGGGAATGGCGATCAAAAAGCTCATGAAGGAGAAGAAGGGCAGCAGCACCGCCCCGGTGGCGAACATGTGGTGCGCCCACACCGCCGCGGTCAGCACCGGGAACGCCAGCAGCACGAGGACCATCGTGGCCAGGATGTTCCAGGTGAAAATCGGCAACCGGAACATCGTCATCCCGGGCGCGCGCAGGCAGACCACGGTGGTGATTATGTTCACCGCACCGAGGATGGTGCCCAGACCGGCGAGGATTAGTCCGGTGATCCACAAGTCCGCACCGGCCCCGGGTGAGTGCACGACATCGGACAGCGGGGTGTAGGCGAACCAGCCGAAGTCCGCGGCACCGCCGGGGGTGATGAACCCGGAGACGGTAATGATCCCACCGAACAGGTACAGCCAGTAGGAGAAGGCGTTCAACCGGGGAAACGCCACATCGGGGGCGCCGATCTGCAGCGGCAGGATGAGGTTGGCGAAGGCGAACACGTTGGGTGTGGCATACAGCAGCAACATGATGGTGCCGTGCATGGTGAACAGCTGGTTGTACTGCTCGTTGGACAAAAACTGCAGCCCCGGCCGGGCCAGCTCCGCGCGCATCAGCATCGCCATACCGCCGCCGATGAGGAAGAAGATGAACGTGGTCACCAGATACATCTGACCGATCGTCTTGTGATCGTTGGTGTGCAGATACTGCACCAGCAGGGTGCCGTTGCGTCTTTTCTGGGCCGGGTAGGGCCGGGTGATCACGGGTGTGGGCTGCACGACGGTCATGACTTGCGCTCCCAGAAGGCTGGTCCGATCGACTCGATGAAGTTGCCCTTGGCGACCAGGTACCCCTGGTCGTTGACCGTGATCGGCAGCTGGGGCAATGCGCGTGCCGCGGGACCGAAGATCGGCTTGGCGTAGGTGAGGACGTCGAACTGCGACTGGTGGCACGGGCACAGGAGCACGTTGCTCTGCTGCTCGTACAGCGACACGGGGCAACCGGCGTGGGTGCAGATTTTGGAGTAGGCGTAGTAGTCGCCGTAATTGAAGTCCTCCTGACCGGCCCGCTTGACCACCCGGGCCCCGTCCGCGGGGCGCAGACGGATGAGCATCACCGGGTTGTCCGACCGTCGCAGCGCCGCACTCAGTGCTGCGTCGTTGCCGCGTTCGGACTCACGGAAGGGGAACACGGTGTCTATCGCGCCCGCATCGAGGTCGCCGGGACGGACCAGCGCCACCTCGTGGGATAGGCCCGTGGAGCGACGCAGGTAGATGGTCTCGTTGTTCGTCGGTGTCCAGCCCGTGGTCCACAGTGCGGCGTTCGTACCGCCCTTCCACGGATTGTTGATCAGTCCACCGAGGGGCATGATCGCCATGACGCCCAATGCACCAACGCCGAAGCCGAGGCTGCGTTTGATGAGGCTGCGCCGACCGAGGCCCACCGTGTCCACCGAGTCGTTCAGCAGGGCCACGGTGGTCTTCTTGTCGACCTCGGGTGAGCCGCCCATGTGCCGCTGCTGCACCGCGGTCTCGTCGGGGATGAACTTCTTGGCGTAGGCGATGACACCGACACCGAGCCCCGTGATCCCCAGGCCCATGGTGATTCCGAGCAGCGGGGTGTACAGGGTGTATAGCAGGTTGCGGTTACTGCCCAGCGGCTGGTAATCCCACGGCCAGAACAGGTAGACACCCACGAAGGCCAGCGCGCCGACACCGGACAGGGTGAACCACAGGGCGACGGTGCGCTCGGCTCGCTTCTCCGCCTTGGTGCCCTTGACCGGCCACCGTTCGCGCCGATGCGCCAGCACGACGTCGTCGTTCTTCAGTCCCAGCGTGACCAGCTCGTCGCGGGTCATCTCCGCCAGCTGCTCGTTCGTCGGCGTGCTCAGCTGCCCGTGTGCGCCGCCCACAGTGTCTCCGCCGCTCATACCCTCGCTCCGATCCACATGGCCACGCCGATGAGGCCCGCGATGCCGCAATCCCGCGGAACCCTCCTCGGGCACCGCTCCGATACCGTCGAGCCCGTAGCCACCCCGGCTCGTGCTCTCGATGATCCGGTCGTCCCTACCCGGCAGAAAGTTCCGCCGCGACAGCACATTCCCGGCACCCGGCGCATCGGGTGGACGTCGCGATCAGCGGCAGCTACCGCAACAGCCGCACCCGGCAAGGCACGGGCGCATGACTGGAACAGGATCACTCCCGGGAACGGGTCGCCGATCGCGGCGGGACACGAACCGGTGGGCGCCGAGCACCACGGTAAAGATCACATGGCCTTCCGCCGGCACCGCCAACCGGGGGAAGCGGGGAACCCGTTCGGGCCGCACCGGCAGGTGACGCCGATGGTCGTTACCCGCCCCGCGCGCTGCCCCGCCTGCCCGCACCACGCCGTACCGAACCACAACATCCTGATCGGCATGCCTGCGCGCGCCCAGCCCGCTCAGGCAACCCTGCGCTGAGCGGCGGGCGGGCGCTGTTGATCGGTGCCCGTGGCGTGTGTCCCGAAGCGGTGGGGGAAGGTCGGCACGTGCGCGGCCCGTTTGCCACGGTGATCACCGGGCGCGGGGTGGCCGGGACCGGTGCGGTGTCGGTAGTGGCGGCCGAGGATCGCGGTGATCAGCAGGCCGAGCACGGCCGGAAGGTGGGTCAGCACCCGATCCCAGCCCACCGTGCCCTTGGTCAGGTCGAGTGCAGACAGCACGGCGAGCATTCCCACAGCGGTGACCAGCACGGGCAGTTGGCTGCCCGCCCTTCCCGGGCGCAGGGCCACGAACCCCATCGCGACCCCCAGTGCCAAGTTGAACGCGGCGCTCTCATGGCCCAGATGACCGGCCATGCCCATCCCGTCGATAGCCATCCCGACCGGGGCGATGAGCTGGCTGTAGGCCAGCAATGCCTGCGTCATCCCTACCAGGCCCAGCGCCCACCGCAGCACCGGCTGCCGCACTGTCGCCCGCCGGCCCAATCGCACCCGATCCAGCACCAGCTCGCTGAGGTCAGCGACGGGGGCCGCCGGGGAGAGCCTGGCCTGCCGGGTGACCGCGGCGGCGGCCTCCTGCCAGCCGCGGCACTGCCCGCACCCGCCCAGGTGCCCGTCGATGGCGGTGCCGGTGAGGTCGGTCGGCTCGCCGTCGAGGCCGGCCGAGATGTTCTCCCGGATCGTGATGCAGTCCACGCTTGCCCTGTCGTCGCTGCCGCTAGGAAAGTTCCCACGCTGTGCCCGGGCACCCGGCGATGTCCGCCCGCCTAGGCTTTCCTACCGTTAGGCGGTCACGGACAGCCGGAAGATGGTGGAGGTGCAGGCGTGGACGACACCGAGATCACCGCCGCAGCCCTCGCCGCGCAGGCCGGTGACCGGGAAGCGGCGGAGCGTTTCATCCGCGCCACCCAGGCCCAGCTGCAACGCCTGCTCGGGTACCTGGTCTCCCCCCCGCACGCCGAGGACCTGGCCCAGGAAACCTACCTCCGCGCGTTCGCCGCGTTGCCCCACTACGCGCAGCGCGCCCCGGCCAGGATGTGGTTGTTGGCGATCGCCCGCCGGGTCGCCGCCGACCATCTACGGCTGCGCGCCCGCCGGCCCGCACAGTCTGGGAGCGAGGACTGGATCACCCTCGCCGAAGCGCACGGCGCGGTCACCCCCGATCACCAACCCACGGTCATCCTGCGCCGGTTGATCCTCGCCTTGGACGACCAACGCCGGGAAGCCTTCGTGCTCACCCAGATGCTGGGCCTGTCCTACGCCGAAGCCGCCGCGGTCTGCGACTGCGCCCTCGGCACCATCCGCTCCCGAGTGTTCCGGGCCCGCGCCGACCTGGTGGCGGCCTACCGCGGCGACCAAGGACAGCAATTCGGCAGCGGGTAACTCTGACCTGCGGCCTGCACCGCTCAGCGCGGGGCGCCGTGCGGTGCGCGGCTGGGAAGTCGCGCGCGGCATCCCAGGTGGCGGGTCGCGTCACCACCGTTGCGGTCGGGCAGGTGGACCGGAGGCGGCCACAGGCAGCGGGATCCTCACCCGTCGGCTCGCTGCCGCCGGGCAGCGACAGCTGACCGACGTGTCGGCCTCTGCGCGTGCGATCGACGAAGACCAGCGTGCGGGCCGACCAGCTCCCGCCGCCGCAAACGCTTGTTCTCGGTAACGGATCAGGCCTTGCGTACCGAGCCGATGGGGGCAGACTGGCTTGTAAGCCAACCTCTGCCTTGTGGACTTGTCCACAGATTAGGGGAGTGCTCATGGGGATGCGGTATCGCAAGTCGATGCCCGGACCCGTTCGCGGGAGAAGTTGCGGGACAAGGGGGCCAACTGAGGGCCGCGTCTGAAACTGGCCTGACCTAGGCTGGGCGGCTAGCAGGAGTCTGGACAGGGGAGTGGCGCTGGTGCACGGTCGGCACGGGTCGCGCCACGACAGACGATGGCTGGGCGTCGGTGCGTTGGTTGTGCTGGGGATGGTCTCGGCGTGCACCGCTGCACCCTCGCCCGTGGTGCAGAGCACCGCGCCCACGGGGACACCGCCGCCCACCCCGGCGGTGGCCAATTCTGTGGTGGTCGCCATCGACGACGTGGGCCCGGGGTTCAACCCGCACGAGCTCGCCGACCTCTCCCCGGTTAACGACGCAGTGAGCGGTCTCGTGCTGCCCTCGGTCTTTGCGCCCGGCACCGGGGGCACGGGGGCGGCCCAGGGCTGGCAGCTGGACCCCTCGATCGCCGTGTCGGCGATCCCGAGCAGCACCCGGGCCGGCCGCACGGCAACCAAACCCTCAACTCCGTTCACAGTGACCTACGTGCTGCGCAACGCCGCCCAGTGGTCCGACGGCGCCCCGATCGCGGCCGAAGACTTCCGCTACCTGTGGCAGCAGATGATCACCCAGCCCGGAGTTGCCGACGGGGCCGGTTACGGACTGATCAACGACGTCGCCTCCTCCTCGGGTGGCAAGACGGTCACGGTCTCGTTCTCCGAGCCCTATCCGGGGTGGCGGGAGCTGTTCCGGAACCTGCTGCCCGCGCACCTGCTGAAGGACCTTCCCGGCGGCTTCGCCGGCGCTCTGGACGATGCCCTTCCGGTGTCCGGTTCGCGGTTCATGGTGAAGACCATCGACCGCGAGCGGGGAGAGGTGCTGCTGGTGCGTAACGATCGGTTCTGGGGCAAGCCCACCGTGCTGGACTCCATCCTGCTGCGTCGTGACGGTACGTCCGGGCAGCTGGCCGAGTCGTTGCGCAGCAAGGATGCTCAGATGGCGCAGGTCCATGCCAACGACGCCACCCGGACGCAGCTGGCCGCGATTCCCGAGCTGCGTACGTTGACGGTGCCGCAACCAAGCACCCTGCGGCTCATAATGGACGTCACTCCGTCGGGCATCCCCGACGACGCGGTGCGGCAAGGTCTGCTCGGCCTGCTCGACGCCGACGCGTTGAGCACCATCGGTGCGGGGCAGGTGGTCGGAAAGTACCGGGCGGCCGCCCAGGTACTGGTGCCCTCACAACCGGGCTACGTCGCGA
>JAABUJ010007378.1_pt1 | contig 10296 bp, 10 predicted proteins | sample 5559131 | NCBI WGS metagenome assembly JAABUJ01 (sample SAMN10711875, study PRJNA513366) | rock metagenome | isolation source: Antarctica rocks | place: Antarctica: Victoria Land, Mt New Zealand nord | collected 2016-01-07 | reverse complement strand
CTAGACTCCTATCTTCTATCTATGTCTACGTCGATGGGGCGGACGGTGACACGGGACGCCCCCTGCACCGTGATGGCGGACGCAGCGATCATCCAGGCCGTGCGTCCACTCACCCTCCGTCCACGGCGAGAGAGGTCATGAGGGGAGATCGATCTCCAGGTCCGTGGCCAACGTGACGCGCACCGGATAGACACACACAGGCACGGTGGCCGGCAAGGTCAGCGCGGCCCCTGTACCCACGTCAAACGTGGCGCCATGACAGGGGCATGCGACGATACCACCGTCAAGATAGCCTTCACCGAGCGAACACTCCCCGTGGGTGCAGGTATCGTCCAGCGCGTGGAACGTCCCCTCCAGGTTGACCAGCAAGACGGCCCGGTCTCCCAGATGGACGGTGCGCATCTCACCTGGGGCGAGCTCCGCGGCGCCGTGTGCAATGACCGGAACGGGGACCAACATCCTTCCTCCTTAATCCGGTCACGGTGACCGTACCATGCCGGCCAGTCCATCATATCTTCCAGTCTAGTGGGCGTGTCTCAACACTGGTGTCAGCAATCCTCAAGACCACGTCAAGAAAGATCAACAAGGCTCAACGATACATGTGCGGCGCGGTGGCGCTCCAGCCTACCCCCGGATCATGCACCGCGCGGCTGGCGGCGCCCGGCAGGTGCTAACGCCGCCTTATGGCGCGGCGGGGAGCAGCCGGGCCTGTTCGACGAGGCAGTCGCGAAAGGCGCGCGCCGCCGGGGTGACGTAGCGCTCGCGCAGCCGCACCACGCCCAGCGCGCGGCGGCGCGTCTGGTCTGCGCTGCGCAGCCCGACCAGCGGGCCGCCGGGATCGACCGCCAGGGCGGGGACGAGGGCGATGCCCACCCCGGCCGCGGCCAGATGAACGGCCGAACCGAGGTCGTGGATATAGCCGGGAAGGGTTAACTCCAGCGATCGTGCGCCGCCGCCGACGGTGTCGTTGGCTTCGAGCGCCAGGACCGCACGGCCGGCCCTGGCGAGCGTCATGGCCGCGGCCAGGCCATTTGGCCCTGCCCCAACGATGATGGCGTCATACCACGGCATCGACAACCCGCGGACGCCACGCCATGACGTCCAGCTGGCGGGCGAAATGCAGCAGGGGGGGCGTGTCGGGTAGAACGAGGCGCAGCGGGTCGACCATTGTATTACATGCGATCTCCGCCTCGGCCGGCTGGAGGGGCCACCGTGTGTGGTCGATGTCGGCGCGCCAGACAGCCTGCTTCCCGGCCGCACTATAGAGACAGTAGCGCTCGGTCAACCACGCGTCGATTGACCCGTCGGTGCTTCGGCTCACGGGGCCGGTCGGACGGTAACGCGCGGCGAAGGCGGCCGGCGGTGCCCCATGGTGCGTCCGTGTGCTCGCATAGGCGACGGTTAGGTCACTCCGCGACGCGGACATGTCCGCGTCGTAGTAGGGTAAGCGGAAACCGAGGCGCGCCGCGCGTACCGCCAGAGGGTTCGCGGCATCGAGGCTGAAGAAGTAGACGCCAGCCTTCCCCTCCGTCGTCACATACGTCCGCACATTGAGTTCGGGGAACGTCGAGGTCCCCGGCAGCGGCGGCACGTACCGGGCATGGACCCCGGCCATTGTAAACGGGACGACACCTATCCATGCACATCCATCAAACGTGTCAAGCGTCAGACCGGGTGGGATCAACGGGCGGAGCACGGACACAGGTAGGGGCCAGTGCATGAACAGGAGATCATGCCACTGCATCGCCATCACCCCTGGCCGCGACGGCGTCGGCCACGGGCGATCCGTGCGTCCCGCGCTCATCCCTGAACCCTCCCCGTGTCCGTCACGTCGTCGCTTCTGTCGGTGACGTGAGCGATACTCTTGTTGGAGTATACCCGCATGCTCGTCGGCAGAGGCTCTCGCAGGGTCGAGGTCATGATGACAGATGGCGGCGCCGGTCAGCGCGTCGTTCGCCGCGAGCAGCTCCCGATTGGCCGCAGCCATCCGCTCGACCTGCGCCACCAGGCGCTCCGCCTCCTCACGGTACCGCTCCGTCACCGTGACGTCGGTGACCAGGACCATCACCACCACTCCCCAGGGCGCCTTCCAGCAGGTCCGCTGGGTCTGCGGGCATCGTGTGCTCGTCCATGACCGGATCGGGCGTGTTGTCGCCCGCCGACGGGTTCGACGTCGCCGCCGGCGAGGGCGCGTGGGGCATGGTGTCAAGCATCATCGCATCAGCATCATGCCGTGACGACCGCAGTATCAGCGAGCGCCCGACATATCACGTTAAAAGGCCGAACTACACGGCGCCATGGCCGTGTTGTCCGGCGTCGCCGTCGCACCTCAACGTCAACTCGCCCTCACCACAACGGCCAAGAGCCGCGGAAACAGCCACTTTGACACTCCACACGGCTCAAGCCATGGGATTCTTGGTTCAGCGACCGTCGCACCGTGACCCGAAGGCTCTGATGTCTGACACCATCTCCCCAAGCGTGACGTCCCGCGTGCCCCGCGGTAGAGACACCGTTTGGCGTCATGGTGGCTTCCGAAGAAGCCTCCCCTGTCACTTTGATCGATAAATGGCTCTCCCGCGCAGTTGGTGAAAAGGAGAGGCCCATCTGCCACCGCCTTTTGAGAGACGTTCGGTTGCAGTTGGCCTGGCAGCGCTTCTCGCGCTTCCTGATGACTGGAGGCTTGATGTGACACACCGACCGTATCGACAGACGACGCTATGTCTCCTCTTACTTGTTACAATGACACCATTCGCGTAGACATTGGACGGCGGCAACGTCGGAGATGATCTCTGTGAACCTAGTCCTTGCATTGACGCATCACACCGGCGTGCGCTTGGCCGAAATCGGGTTCCTGCTCATCCTGATCGCCGGGGTCTGGCTCGTCGCTGCTCAGATCCCCGCCTTCAAGTTCGCGCGGGCCAGGACCATTGTCGCAGGCGTACTGTTCGCCATCAGTGGTCTCCTGCTCATCATCGCCACCTACGGGGGTGGGTTCGGGTAAGTGGCTGTCATGTGACAGCTGGCCGGCGGCCCAGGATGGCGGAATACCTGCCGTTGCTCTGAGGGTGGCGGACTGCGACATGCCCATGCTGCGCGCGATCTCGTCATAGGTGGGGCCACGGAAGAAATACCTCCCTGCGGAGGTCGCATCGCAATCTACGCCATCTATCGCTGAAGCTCTTACGCCACCTTATCGATCAAAGTGACACATCTACAGAGGGGACCCCGCACACAGTAGACTAGCCCACGGGTGATCGTTGACGCGCCGCTTGTCGCGGCACGTCGTTGCGACGATCCCCCTCCCCTACGGGGGCCCATCCCACGACTAAAGCCATGGGTTTTCTGAGAGTTTTCTATAACGGGCTCCACCCGCGCAGATGCTTGACCGATTGGCGGTACTCCCACTCGATGGCGTCTTTGAGCGCATGCCCGAGCCGGCCGCTAATGGTGCGACCGACGACATCCGCCACGCCGCGCTCGCCACCGATCGAGACGACGAACCCTTTGTCGTGGAACTGGAATGCCCGCAACGGGCGGCCATAGAGCTCCGCCTGCAGGTTATAGACGACCGTGTCGCCCTCTTCCAGGGCGATCTGCGCCAGCGGCGGCAGCGCGCGGCCCGTCCCCGGGTCCACCACCGACGCCAGGTCGCCCGCGACAAAGATCTCAAGGTGGTCGAGCGCGCGCAGGTACTGGTCGACCTTGATGCGGCCGTTGTACCCGACCTCCAGCCCCACCCCCGCCACGAGCGCGGGCGCTTTGACGCCGCCGGCCCACACGAACACGTTGCCCTCGATCACCTCGCCGCCTTTGAGCCGGACGCCCTCGGGCAGCGCCTCAGCGATCGCGGCGTTGGTGCGCACGACCACGCCGAGGTCGGCCAGGATCTTGCCGGCGCGAGCGATCAGATCCGGGGACGAGCCGGCCAGGATGGTATGCCCCGCCTCGACCACGACGACGCGGCAGCGCGCGGCGGGGATGTCGTGGCGGGCGGCTAGGGCCGGCAGTTCCTCGGCCAACTCCCCGGCCAGTTCCACCCCCGTGGCGCCCGCCCCCCCGATGACCACGGTCAGGAGGCGGCGCTGCGCGGCCGGGTCGCGCGCCTCGGCCGCCTCCACCACCGCCTTGCTGACCGCCGTCCAGACGGCGCGGGCGTCATCGACCGACCAGAGGAAGAGCGCGCGGGCTGCGAGGCCCGGTATGGCGAAGTCGTTGGGCCGGCTGCCCAGCGCCAGCACGAGCCGCGTGTACGGCAGGGCGCCGGCCTCGGTGCGCACCTGCTGCCCCGCGATATCGAAGCCGGTGATGGCCGTGCGGACGAACGTGACGCGGCGCGCGAGCACCTGGTCGAGCGGGACGCGCACCGCGTCGACCGCGCGCGTGCCCGCGGCCACGCGCGGGAGCTCCGTCAGCACCTGGTGATAGTCGTAGCGGTCGACCAGGGTGATATCCGCCGGATGATCCTCGTCCATCTGTGTCACCGCGCGCATGGCCACATGCAAGCCCGCGTACCCCGCACCCGCGATGACGATCCGCGGCCGTTCTGCTGCCCTGTCCATGTCTTTCTTTCTCCTCTTCAAGCCCCAGCGCCTGCCTACCTTTGTTGTACCGCAAAACCGTGTACCTTGAAGATCTCCTCATCGTCAGCGGGAGGCTCACGGTAGCTCCGTCCCTAGCCTTCGGGGTTGTCCCCGAGTAGCGATGGCGACGGGGCCATCGCCAGGCCGGTCACCTTGAACCCGACCATGCAGACCCGTGCGCCGCTACGACAACAGGATGGTCCCCGACACGCCGCGTCTGTAGCCACTGAACCACCGTACCGGGCGCCACACTCATGGGCTGCCGCGCCGCGGCGCCCCTCATCTACGAAAGGATGACGATGAACAGCGACAACCCACAGCAAACATATGTCCTCGCTCTGGAGAAGGTCCCCACTGCCGTCTGGTACTGGCTCGGCATCGGCTCCATCGCGGCTTCCCTCATCCTCAAGCTCCGTGGTCGCGGCCAGGATGCCCTCTTCGTCGGCCAGTGGCCGCCCACGTTCTTCATCCTGGCCCTGCTCCTCAAGCAGACCCCGCCCAGCCAGGAGAGCTAAACCGCGCGGACGGAAACGCCGCGGGTACGATGGACATGAGGCTGGGTGTGAGTGCCGACGTTCAAGTGGCTCATGGGCTCTTTTGATGATGCTGTCCGAGAGGGACGTGTGCACCATAGGGGTGAAAACCAGAACGTGTGTCTCCACGAATGACGATGGCCGCCCGTTAGACAACCGGTACGATCGAGCGGCCTTGCGTTATCCCGACCATGGCAGTCGGCGACGAAGCCCGGCAACAAACCGAGTGGTCGCGCGCTGCGAGAACTCAACCGCTCCTACTCCTGATTGGTGATGTGTCCTGCCGATACGACATCAGCCAACCACCACGCGCATGATTTCTCGTCGTTGCCATCGCACATCGACGTGACATCGGCATCATCAAAAGAGCCCATGAGCCTCAAAAGTGGCACTTACAGCTGGCGGCCCCTGGTATCTGATAGACGAGCGGTACCAGGGGCCGTTAGCATGTCCGCTATCACCTATCGACGATCGACCACTGCTCGCTGTCTGCCTACTTGGGACGGCGGGGATGCGACCCCTGCCCGATCGCCATCTCTCGGCGACGCTCGTACGCGCCGGGCACGGCCTGATCCTGCGCGATTGTGGCGAGGGGACGTAGGTTCCGTCGCGCGCGGCTGGGGGCTGCGCCATCTCTCCACGATCCTACTCACACACATGCACGTCGACCATGTGCTAGGCCTGCCCCGCCTGCTGCTCACGCTGGCCAACCCCCGCTGTGATCGCTAGGATTTTTACCTTGACAAACACACCCCGCAAAGGCTACGGCGAACCGCTCACCATCTATGGTCCCCAATCGCTGCAATGGCTGGCGCTGCGCTCCTTCCTCCTGAACTCCGTCGAGCCCGCGATCCGTGACACGGCCCTGGCCCTGGCGCTGGGTTCCTGGAGCGTCGCGGCGGCCCTCCTGCCAACGCTGGCCGGCGTCCTGCTGGACCGTGGCCTGGTGCGGTGACCGCTCGCTGATCCTGGGGGTCCTCTGCTACGGCGCCGCGCTCCTCTGGTTCTAGCTCACGCTGCGCCAAACGGTGCTCTCCGCGCCGGACGGTCAAGAGGGCCGCGACCACGGGGTCCACGGCGTCAGGGCTGTACCCCGCGCCCGAGGAGGGGGTGCATCGTCCGGTCGCAGCGGTGACGGATAAACGCCGCACACAGTGGGCGCGCGGTGTGGGTGCAACACCGCTGAGAGGGCGTGCCCCCAAATCATGGACCGCGCGGCTGATGACACCCGCCGCCGCGCCATCTCATGGCGCGGCGGCGGGGAGCAGCCGGGCCTGTTCGACGAGGCAGTCGCGAAAGGCGCGCGCCGCCGGGGTGAAGTAGCGCTCACGCAGTCGCACCACGCCCAGTGCGCGGCGGCGCGTCTGGTCCGCGATACGCAGCCCGACCAACGGGCCGCCCGGGTCGACCGCCAGGGCGGGGACGAGAGCGATACCCACCCCCGCTGCGGCCAGATTGAGCACCGTGTCCATCTCCCCCCCCTCCAGCACGACATAGGGTTGGAAGCCGGCCGCGCGGCAGGCGTCGAGTGTGGTGCGGCGCACCTCGTAGCCCTCGCCCAGCAGCAGGAACGGCTCGTCCGCCAGATCAGTCATGGCCACGGCGGTCGCCCCGGCCAGCCGGTGCTGGGCGCCGACGGCCACGACGATGTTCTCCTCCAGGAGCGGTGTCACCTCCAGGGCGGGGCTGACCGCGGGCAGGATCACCACGGCGAGGTCGAGCTCACCGTGCTCCACCAGCGCGAGCAGTTCGCCCGTCCCCTCTTCACGCAGCAGGATCTCGGGACCGGGGTAGCGCGCGTGAAAGAGGGTAAGCGCGGCTGGCAGCAGGCGCGTGCCCACGGTGGGCGGCGCGCCGACGCGCACGCGTCCGCCCTCCAGCCCCTCGTGCGCCGCGACCGCCCGGCGGGCCTCGGCGACCGCGTCCAGGATGCGCCGCGCGTGGGGCAGCAGCTCCTCGCCCGCGGCGGTCAGACGCACCCCCCGCCCGACGCGATCAAACAGCGGCGTACCCAGTTCCCACTCCAGCGCGGCGATTTGGGTGCTGAGCGAGGGCTGCGCCAGGTGCAACTCCTCGGCGGCGCGGCGGAAGTGCAGCAGGCGCGCCGCCGCCTCGAACGCTCGCAGGTGTCGCAACTCCATACCGATAGCGTATCACGATCGTTATGCATGAAACAATCTATTGGACCAATCATATAGGAGGAGGTACGATTGAATCAAGAGGCGCTGGAGGCTCTCCCACCCATGACCACGATAATTGCACGGACAACAACAAATTGGCGCCGCCGCGTGGGCGCGCTGGTGATCGGCGCGGGCGGCGCGGGCCTGCGCGCCGCGATCGAACTCGACGCGCACGGCGTCGACGTCCTCGTCGTCGGCAAGCGGGCGCGCGCCGACGCGCACACGGTCCTGGCCGCCGGCGGCATCAACGCCGCGCTTGGCACGATGGACCCCGAAGACTCGTGGCAGATCCACGCCGCCGACACCCTGCGCGAGGGCCGCTTCCTGGGCGACGCGCACGCCGTCGAGATCCTGTGCCGTGAGGCGCCGGCCGCGATCGACGACCTGCTCTCCTACGGCACGCGGTTCGCACGCGACGCGGACGGGCGGCTCTTGCAGCGCTACTTCGGCGCGCACCGCTACCGTCGCACCCTCTTCGCCGGCGACTACACCGGCCGCGCCATGATCGCGGGCCTGATGGCCGAGGTCGACCGCCGCGGCATCCCCATCCTGGAGCGGTTCTACGTCTCTGACCTCCTCCAACAGGGGGACGGCCGCGTGACCGGCGTGCTCGGCTTCGCGCTCGAGGGCGGCGCGACGGGCGTGATCGACGCCGGCGTCGTCGTACTGGCGACCGGCGGCCACATCGGCGTCTACGGGCGCAGCAGCTCACGCCCGGCCGAGAATACCGGCGACGGCATGGCTCTGGCCTACCGGGCCGGCGCCGAGCTGGCCGACATGGAGCTCGTGCAGTTCCACCCGACCGGCATGGTGTGGCCGGACGAGGCCGTGGGCACACTCGTGACCGAGGCCGTGCGCGGCGAGGGCGGCCGGCTCTACAACAGCGCGGGCGAGCGCTTCATGGCCCGCTACGACCGGGAGCGCCTGGAACTCAGCACGCGCGATCGTATCGCGCTGGCCAACTACAGTGAGATTGTCGAGGGGCGCGGTACGCCGCACCACGGCGTGTGGCTGGACATCTCGCACGTCCCGGCCGCCACGATTCACGAGCGCCTGCCGCGCATGGTAGCGCAGTACCAGGACGTGGGCATCGACATCACGCGCGCGCCGATAGAGGTCGCGCCGACCGCGCACTACTCGATGGGCGGCATCCGCGTCGCGGTCGACACGCACTGGACCGGCGTCCCCGGCCTCTACGCGGCGGGTGAGGCCGCCAGCGGCGTGCACGGCGCCAACCGCTTGGGCGGCAACAGCCTGGCCGAGATCATCGTCTTCGGCCGGCGCGCCGGCCTGGCCGCGGCCAACGACGTCGCGGAGACACGCAGCGATGACGCCGTCATCGCGGAGCGCCTGACCGCGCTCACGGCCGCGGCGCATGGCGCGCTCGCGCCCGTCGCCGGCATCGACAGGCTGCGTGAGACGATGTGGCGCCAGGCGGGCCTGGTCAGGGACGCGGCGGGCCTGCACGGCGCGCTCGACACGATCGAGGAGCTCGGCGCGCGGCGGGACGACCTGCGCATCCCCGACGGCGCGGGGCGGCCCGCGGCCCTGGCGGCGGCCTACGACCTCACGGCCATGCTCGTGACGGCCGAGGCGACCGTGCGCGGCGCGCTGCTGCGAGAGGAGAGCCGCGGCGCGCATGTGCGCCGCGAGTTCCCCACGACGGCGCGGCACTGGCAGCGCACCATCGTCATGCGCGCGCGCAACGGGCGCATGCACGCCGATACGCGGCCGCTGCCCGAACCCTCAGCTGACGTCACGGCGGCGCTGCGCGACAAGGCGCCCGTCCTGGGTGGTCTGCTGGAGTGAGGACTCCCCACGGCGACAGCCGGGGGCTTCGACGGTCGTGCCCTGCTGCGCGCTCATCCACGAGCCAGTGCTCGTGACGGGTGTGCGCCCTGTCTGCGTGGGGGAGTCTGCCCGTCGCACACCTGACCCACTAACACTACTTTGGCGTGATGCCATGTTCCCGGTTCAGCGCCCGGACATCGTAACTGGTCGTGAGTGCGGTGAACCGCACAATCATCGTGAGGGACGATGCTAACTGGTCAATGTGACTGAAGATTTTGGACGTCGCCAAAGTAGTGTTAGTGGTCCATCCGGTACGTAGGGATCGGATGTTGAGCCGTGCAGATGCGCGCATGACGCGCGTTTCTACGCGTAAAACCTGGTCGTTATGCTCATACGAACGGCACAGACGCATGATAGGGACGTACCGGATGGACCACGTAGCATCACAACGAAACCGTGAGACTCACGGCCCGCAATACGGCAGGGGCCTTGCCACAGTGCACCGGCAGGATACGCCCCACCTACGCGCTATCATAAGGGAATGATTACTATGAAAAGTAACGTGGGACACAGTAGATTTCGGGTTGTCGATGTTCGGCCCTGGGCGTCCGAACACGCGGACACCGCACCGAACGAACTCCGCACCTTCTTCGAGGGCCAGGAGGGCGACGTGGACGACCTGCGTGCTCTCACCTCCTCGTTCGGAGCCGAGTTCACCAGTATGGTGCAGGGCGGAAACCGTGACCAGGCCACGATCACCTGGCGGGGCCATCGCTACGACCTCGACCTGGAGCCGCTGCGCTAGTGCGTCCCCGTCCAACAGCCATCACCCCACCCCGGTCTGCAAAATATCGTCGTCGACTGGGACCGCCGGCTCAGTTGGCCTGCGGTCGTGACCATGACGCGTCCTGTCGCCGATCCGTTCGTGCGCAAATGTGGGCCAGTTGGGAGCCGGCGGTCCCCGTTGCCCATGCCGCTCACATGCAATTGGTCACTCTTTGTAGGCCCCGCGTCGCCGCACTATCGGCCTGTCGCTAAGAATCTTAGCGACAGGTCTTTATGGCTGCGTTTCATGAACCACAGCATCTTATGTATCCAGCCGTAGGGCGGCTACCAGGACAGATACAGCATGTGGGGGATTCGGCTGAACTGTAGCGTGGCATGAGGCCCATCGAAGAAGGCCCACAACCGGGAAAGCTCCATACCCTACCA
>JAABUJ010007377.1_pt1 | contig 10298 bp, 12 predicted proteins | sample 5559131 | NCBI WGS metagenome assembly JAABUJ01 (sample SAMN10711875, study PRJNA513366) | rock metagenome | isolation source: Antarctica rocks | place: Antarctica: Victoria Land, Mt New Zealand nord | collected 2016-01-07 | reverse complement strand
TGGTCGGCGAGCCCACCGAGACCCAGCAGCGCATGCTCGACGTGGTGGCCGAATCCCAGCAGGCGGGGGTCGACCTGGTGGCCGCCGGGGTGAACGCCAAAGCGGTCGACGACGTCTGCCGCGAGATCATCGATGCCGCCGGCTGGGGTGACGCCTTCAGCCACGGCACGGGTCATGGCGTGGGCCTCGACATCCACGAGGAGCCCCGGGTGGGTCAGACCGCCACTGCTACCCTCGCCACCGGCTGCGTCGTCACCGTCGAGCCGGGCGTGTACCTCCCGGACCACGGCGGCGTGCGCATCGAGGACACCGTGGTGGTCACCGACACCGGCTGCCGCACCGTGACCCTCGCCCCCAAAGACCCCGCCGTCCGCCTGCCCTGATCGGCGCCGGGCGGCCCGCACCTGTAAGCGCACCGAGGACACCAATGGCCATAACCACCAACGACCTCAAGAACGGCATGACCCTCAACCTCTCCGAGGGCCTCTACCAGGTCGTCGAGTTCCAACATGTCAAGCCGGGCAAGGGCGGTGCCTTTGTGCGGACCACCTTGCGCAACGTCCGCAACGGTGGCCAGCTTGACAAGACCTTTCGAGCCGGCGAGAAGGTCGAGCAGGCCATGATCGACAAGCGCGAGATGCAATACCTGTACTACGACGGCACCGATTACGTGTTCATGGACAACGCCTCCTACGAGCAACTGCCCGTGCCGGAGAAGACCTTGGGTCAAGCTGCCGGTTACCTGATCGAGGGCTCCACCGCCATCCTGCAGATGTACGGCGACGAGATCGTGGGAACCGAACTACCGGCCTCGGTCGAGCTGTCGGTCTCGGACACCGAGCCGGGCCTGCAAGGCGACCGCGTCTCCGGCGCGCGCAAGCCGGCGACCCTGGAGACCGGCAAGGTCATCCAGGTGCCGCTGTTCGTGAACGTGGGTGACAAGCTCAAGGTCGACACCCGGTCAGGCGACTACATCACCCGTGCCTGACCCGTCCCCGGGTGGCGTCCCCGATCCGGTCGTCGGCGTCGGTAGCCGCCGGGAGGAGCGCGAACGAGCGCTGGCCCTGCTGTACGAAGCCGAAGCCAAGGGCATCAGCCCCGCCGAGGCGGTCGCCGCCCAACCGGTACCTCTCGACGGCTACGCCCTGGACGTCGTACTGGGGGTCGGGGAACAGCGGGCCGATCTCGACGCCCGCATCTCCCGACTGGCCCACAACTGGACCCTGGAGCGCATGCCCACCCTGGACAAGGTGGTGCTGCGCATGGCCGGCTTCGAGCTAGGCCAGCGTCCCGACGTACCCACCGGGGTGATCCTGAACGAAGCGGTCGAGTTGGCCAAGCGGTACAGCACCGACGACTCCGGCCGCTTCGTCAACGGCCTGCTGGCCAAGCTGGTGGGGGAGCTGCGCGACCCTGCCTGACCCCGGTCCCCGGGCGGCACAGCCGATCGGGCTGCCCGATCCACCGCTGGCCGACCCCTTCGCGGGGATCGGGTTGCGGCCGTGGGGGCTTCCCGGCGACGCCGGTGCCTTGGGCGCGGCCTAGGCCGACCCGGAGGTGGCCCGCTGGGCCGGCGTCCCAAAGGACCGGTCGGTAGCTGCCGCCGAACGTTGGATTGCCGGAGAACGGCGGCGGCGGGCCGCCGGTCTGGTCATCGATCTGGTGATCTGCCGGCTCGGTGCCGAACCGGAGGTGCTGGGCGAGGTCGGTCTGGTCATGGTCGGGCGGGCGCGCCGTTGGGCTGAGGCGGGTTGGTGGCTCACGTCGGGCGCCCGGGGTGCCGGCCGGGCGGCGGCTGCCCTGCGGCTGATCACGCCGTGGGCGCAGGAGGCGCTGCGCCTGGACCGCCTGTTCGCCCGCACCGACCCGGCCAACCGCGCTGCCGGCGGGGTAGCCGAACGAGCCGGGTGGCGCCCAGCCGGGACCACCAGCGATGGCCGCCTGCTGTGGGTGCCCCAGCGCCGCTGATGCGGCTAGGAGCCGAGCCGTTAGGCGAGGCGACCAGAGAGTACGTGCCCGTTCGTCAGGCGCAGCCTGGCGAAAGAACGGTGCGACGCGACCGGGGCGACCTATCGGCGCAGATCCTGCGAAGCCGAGCCGGTAGGCGAGGCGACCAGACAAGCACGTGCCCGTTCGACAGGCGCAGCCTGGCGAAAGAACGGTGCGACGCGACCGGGGCAACCCATCCGCGCAGATCCTGCGAAGCCGAGCCGGTAGGCGAGGCGACCAGGCGAGCACGTGCCCGTTCGACAGGCGCAGCCTGGCGAAGAACGGTGCGACGCGACCGGGGCAACCCATCCGCGCAGATCCTGCGGAACCGAGCCGGTAGGCGAGGCGAGGCGACCAGGCAAGCACGTGCCCGTTCGACAGGCGCAGCCTGGCGAAGAACGGTGCGACGCGACCGGGGCAACTATCCGCGATCGTAAGGCCCGTACCCTGCCGTCGTGATCGTCACCATCTACGGCGTCTGCGCCGTCACCTTCATGATGACGATGTACGCCCTCGAGCAACGAGGCCGGCTGTTCGTCCTGCTGTTCGGAGTGGGTTGCCTGCTCTCGAGCGCCTATGGGTTCCTGTCGGGCGCGTGGCCGTTCGGCGTGGTCGAGGCGATCTGGTCCACCATCGCCTTCCGCCGTTACTCGACCGAACACGATCGCAGAACGTGAGGTGGCTATGAGAGACACCACCGCGATCGGCGGCACGGGTGAAGAGCGGCGGGTGAAGAAGTGGTGGCGTGGCGATCAGAAGCCGACGGGCTGCCACGTGGCCCCGGCGTCGTGGCTCAGGTACATGACACGGCCGTAGTTGACGACGAATGCCTGATCGGGCGTCGTGTAACCGAGATCGGCCCACGGGTTTCCCTGGGCCTGCCGGTCTTCGAGGACCGAGGCGAAGTTGGAACCGTCGTCGGTCGTGCGTGCCACCCGTGAGATGATCGACGCCTCGGCCGCCAGCAGGGCGCCCTTGGTGTTGTCGGCGATCAGGTCGGTGCCTGGGGCTTCGAAGTTGGGCCCCGCCGGGGAGAAGTGTTGCCGCCGTCGGTCGACCCGAGCAGTTGCTGCGTCTCCCTGCCCATGTGGGCATCTCCCTTGCTGCACATCACGTCGAGGTGTTTGCTGTCGGCTGCGGCCAACGCCGTCGGCTCGGCGTAGGGGAAGCCGGGATCGGTACACGGCTGAGACAGTGGACCGAAGGCCTGGTCTGAGGTTCGCCCGAAGACGGCACTTCCAGCGAGCACGAAGTAGGAGTCGCCCCGGAGTACGAGCTGCGCGTACTCACCTTCGCGGCTCCCGGGGGCATCGGCGGGCTGTGGCGGCCCCACCTGCTGCCAATGGTCGGAGCCAACAGGTGTCTGGTAGAGGACCACGCTGTTACACCCGTTGCCCGGATCCGGAGCGCACCCGGTGGCGACCACTGCGTACGCCGAGCCGCTGGACGACTCGAGGGCGACGGTCCGGTCGACGGCTTGGGCAATGGACTGCTGCTTCCACGATGCGCCGCCGTCGTGGGTTGACCAGAGCCCGGTCCCGAACGCCCAGCCGTTGGACTCGTCGCCGAACCGGATGGATGAGACCTGTCCCGCTTTCGGTTGCCCGACGCCCGCGTGGCGGGCTGTGTCGCTGGACGCGATGGCTGTTCTCGGCGCCGGGATGCCGTGCCAGCTGTGTCCTCCGTCGCGGGTGCGAAGTATGGAGGTGCACGGCGGGGTGCCGCACGGTGCATCGCCGAGAACCCAGCCATGGTCGGGGCTATCGAACGTCGCTGACATCGGCACGAATCCCGCGGGCACCGGTCCGTCCGGCGGACCGGCGGCGGAGGGCTCCGTCGATGTCGGCGCCGGGGGCGTCGGAGCCGAGGCGGTCGGGTTCACGGGAGGGGCGGTGGGAGGGGTCGAGGTCGAGGTCGAGCTCGAAGCGCTCGGGCTTGGCGTGCGGACGGCCCGAGTGGAGGTCAGGTGCTTCGCCGTGGGAGCTGGGTCCGATGTGCACGATGCGACGAGCGCAAGGGCACAGACCATGCCGATGGTCGCAATCCACCTCATCGGGGCAGTGCGCGTGGCCGCCGGTCGGGATGCATGTGTCATGACAAGCTCCCTCTGACCGTCGAGTGGGTCGGAGTCCTTCGGCAACCGGAGTTCCAAGTGTCGAGGCGCAGACTACGACGGCTTCAGGGACTCCTCCCGCCGCAGGTTCCGGCTGGCACCGCTCCCGCCGGCCGGTCTCCACGGCCGGAGGCGGGCGAGTGGTAGCTTCTCCTTCTGACCGTGAAGCGGGCCCGGTGAGGCCCGCACGGACAGAAAGGTTGTCGCTTGGCTGAACGGGAGCGCCGCATCACGCCGCCATATGGCGGCGTTTTTCATGCCCGGTCCCGGGTGCTCGAACGTGATGATCTCCAGCGGGCGGTCTGGCGGATGGCCCATGAGGTCGTCGAGCGCAACCACGGTCTCGACCATGTGGTGCTCATCGGCCTGCAGACCGGCGGGGTGGCGGTGGCCGACTGGCTGGCCGACGCCCTCGAGGCCATAGAGCAGGAGCGGCCGCCGGTCGGCAGCCTCGACGTGGCGTTCTACCGCGACGACCTCAACTTGCGGCCGGTGCTGCCCGAGGCGGTCACCGACATCCCCTTCGAGATCGACGGCGCCTTGGTGGTGCTGGTCGACGACGTGCTGTTCACCGGCCGCACCATCCGCGCCGCCCTCAACGCCCTCAACGACTACGGCCGGCCCCGTTCGGTGCAGCTGGCCGTGGTGATCGACCGCGGCCATCGGGAGCTGCCGATACGCCCCGACTACGTCGGGAAGAACCTGCCGACCCGCCGTGACGAGGTGGTCAACGTCAACATCGACGGCGTCGACCTGGGCGAGATGCGCAAGTGATGGCCGGCACCGGGTCCTTCCGGGAGCTCGGGACACCCCGGCAGTTGCTCTCGGTCGCCGATCTGGGCGGCCCTGACGGCATCGAGCAAGTGCTGCGGCTCACCGACTCCTTCGTCGAGGTCAGCAACCGTCCCATCCCCAAAGTGCCGGCGCTGCGGGGCAAGACCGTCGCCTGGCTCTTCTACGAGGACTCGACCCGGACCAGGCTCAGCTTCGAGACCGCCGCCCGCCGCCTGTCGGCCGACACCATGAACTTCAGCGTCAGCACGTCGTCGGTCAAGAAGGGCGAGTCGCTGCGGGACACGGCCCTGACCATCGAAGCCATGGGCGTGGACGCCATCGTCGTCCGCCACCGAGCCGCCGGGGCGCCGCACCGCATCTCGCAGTGGGTGAGCGCAGCGGTGGTCAACGCCGGCGACGGCTGGCACGAGCACCCGACGCAGGCCCTGCTCGACTGCTTCACCATCCGCCAGCACCTCGGATCGCTCGCAGGCCGCCACATCGCCATCATCGGCGACGTCAAGCACAGCCGGGTGGCCCGCTCCGACGTGCTGGCCTTCACCGCCCTCGGCGCCGAAGTCACCCTGGTGGCGCCCCAGACGCTGCTCCCCCCGAGCCTGGAAGGGTGGCCGGTCACCGTCAGCCACGACCTCGACGCCGTGCTTCGGACCGTCGACGTTGCCTACCTGCTGCGCATGCAGCAGGAGCGCCAGACCGAGGCCCTGCTGCCGTCGCTGCGTGAATACACCGCCACCTACGGGCTCACCCAACGGCGGGCGGAGCTGCTGGACGAGAAGGCGCTGGTCATGCACCCCGGCCCCATGAACCGCGGGGTGGAGATCGCCGCCGAGGTGGCCGACCTGCCCAACGCGGTGATCGTCGACCAGGTACGCAACGGCGTGGCCGTGCGCATGGCGGTGCTGTACCTGCTGCTCGGCTCGGCCAACGTCCCCGTCGAGGAGCTGGCCTCCTGATGCTGACGATGGACCTGTTCATCCGAGGCGGCACGGTGATCGACCCCGATGGCGAACGCCGGGCCGACGTCCTGATCCGTGACGGGCTCATCGACGCGGCGGGCGAAGGCCTCGACCCGCCCGCGGGCGCCACCGTGCTCGACGCCGGCGGTTGCATGGTGGGCCCTGGCCTGGTCGACCTGCACAGCCACCTGCGCCAGCCCGGTCAGGAGGAAGCCGAGACCATCGAGACCGGCAGCCGTGGCGCCGCCCTGGGCGGCTACACCGCGGTGGTGGCCATGCCCAACACGATCCCTGCCCTCGACTCGGCCGGCGTCGTCCGCGAGGTGCAGGAACTGGCGACCAAGGCACTGTGCGACGTGCAACCGTCGGGCGCCATCACCGTCGGTCGCCAAGGGCAGACACTGGCACCCATGGCCGAGCTGGCTGATCTGGGCGTGCGGCTGTTCACCGACGACGGTGCCGGCGTGCAGGACAACCGGCTCATGCGCCGGGCCATGGAGTACGCTTCCGGGCTGCGGGCGGCGGGCATCGGGGTGGTGCTGGCCCAGCACTGCGAGGACGATGCCCTCTGCGGCGGCGGCCACATGCACGAGGGTGAGTGGTCGAGCCGCCTGGGCATCCCGGGCCAACCGGCCGAGGCCGAGGAGTTGATGGTCATGCGTGACCTGGCCCTGGCTCGCCTGACCGGCGCCCGCATCCACCTCCAGCACCTATCCACCGCCGGGTCGGTGCAGCTGGTGGCTGCCGCCAAGGCGGACGGGCTGGCGGTGACGGCCGAGGCGACCACCCACCACTTCACCCTCACCCACGCCGAGTGCGCGTCCTACGACCCAGTGTTCAAGGTGAACCCACCGCTGCGCACCGAACCCGACGTGGCCGCGGTGCGCCGGGGCCTGGCCGACGGCGTGCTCGACGCCATCGCCACCGACCACGCCCCCCACACCCAGGAGGCCAAGGAGCAGCCCTTCGAGGAGGCGCCCCCCGGCATGCTCGGACTGGAGACAGCGCTGGCCCTGGCCCACAGCGAGCTGGTGCTCGGCGACAAGTCGCTGGACCTGCGCCAGCTCTTCGGGCTGATGTCCTGGCAGCCCGCCAGCGTGGTTGGCCTTGGCGCCGACCACGGTTCGCTCATCGCCGGGCGAGCCGCCAACGTGGTGGTGTTCGACCCTACCGAGCGATGGACCGTCGACCCCGCCGCCTCCGTCAGCCGTAGCCGCAACACCCCCTACGCCGGCCGCAGCCTCACCGGCAAGGTCCGCCACACGGTGTTCCGGGGTGAACCTGTCGTCCGCGACGGCGAGGCCCTTCGATGAGCAAGCCTGAAAGGCGAGCGAACAAGGAAGACAGGTTCTTCGACGCAGAGCGGCGAACGCTCATCGGTGGCAGGCCCGCGCGTTCCCATCGGAGTGACCCGAAGAGCTGGCTGGAGCAGCGATGAGCAACGTCACCGAGGCGCTGCTGGTGCTGGCCGACGGCACCACCTTTGAAGGCGAGGCCATCGGGGCCGAACCGCCGGGCGGGGTGGCCACCGGCGAGGTCGTGTTCAACACCGTTCTCACCGGCTACCAAGAGGTCCTGACCGACCCCAGCTACGCCGGCCAGATCATCGCCTTCACCTATCCCCACATCGGCAACTACGGCGTCAACCCCCAAGACGACGAAGCCCGGCGGCCGTTCTGCCGGGGCGTGGTCGTACGGGAGCTGGCCCGGCGGCGCAGCAACTGGCGGGCCACCGGCGACCTCGACGGCTTCTTGCGCGGCCACGGCGTTCCGGGCATCGCCGGGGTAGACACCCGCCGGCTGACCCGGCACATCCGCGACGCCGGTTCCATGCCCGCCGCCTTTGGGACCGCTGACGAGACGACCCTGAAGCAGGCCGCCGCCGACGAGCCGGGGACCGAAGGCATCGATCTGGTGGCCCAGGTCACCACCCCCGACCCGTACTCGCTCGGGGGGCAGGAGCCGTTCCACGTGGTCGCCTACGACTTCGGTATCAAAGCCACGATCCTGCGGCACCTGGCAGGCTTCGCCCGGGTTGACGTGGTCCCCGCGGCCACGCCGGCCGCCGAGGTGTTGGACCGCCGGCCGCACGGCGTCTTCCTGTCCAACGGGCCCGGCGACCCCCAAACGGTTCCGTATGCGGTCGAAGCCATCCGGGGACTGCTCGGAGAGGTCCCGGTGTTCGGCATCTGTCTGGGCCACCAGTTGCTGGGAGCGGCGCTGGGCGCCGAGACGGTGAAGCTGCCCTTCGGCCACCACGGCGGCAACCACCCGGTGCGCAACCTGGCCACCGGCCAGGTCGAGATCACCAGCCAGAACCACAACTACGCGGTCGCCGGGGGTTCCCTGCCGGGCGTGGAAGTGACCCATGTGAACCTGAACGACGGGGTCATCGAGGGCATCCGCTCAACCGGAGCGCGTGCCTTCTCCGTACAGCACCACCCCGAAGCCGGCCCCGGCCCCCACGACGCCAGTTACCTCTTCGCCCAGTTCGCCGCGCTGATGGGCGAGGACCAGTGACGCTGCGCAGCCGCCAGGCGGAGCAGCTGGGACAGTGGAACCCGGATGCCGAAGGCAGCGGCGGCGAAGAGCCGTCGCCAGCAACGCGGCGCAGCCGCCAGGCGGAGCAGCTGGGACAGTGGAACCCGGATGCCGAAGGCAGCGGCGGCGAAGAGCCGTCGCCAGCAACGCTGCCCGGCGAGGCCCAGCCGAGCGGGACCAACGAGTAGTGCCGCGCCGGGATGATCTTGAATCGATACTGCTGATCGGGTCGGGGCCGATCGTGATCGGCCAGGCGTGCGAGTTCGACTACTCGGGGACGCAAGCCTGCCGGGTGTTGCGGGAGGAGGGCTACCGGGTGATCTTGGCCAACTCCAACCCGGCCACGATCATGACCGACCCCGACTTCGCCGACGCCACCTATGTGGAGCCGCTGGACGTCGACATCCTGGCCCAGATCATCGAGCGGGAGCGGCCCGACGCGGTGCTTCCGACCCTCGGTGGTCAGACGGCGCTGAACCTGGCCATGGAGCTGGTGCAGAAAGGCGTGCTGGACCGCTACGGGGTCGAGCTGATCGGCGCCGACGCCGAGGCCATCGCCACCGCCGAGGACCGCGAACGGTTCAAGCAGGCCATGACCGAGATCGGGCTGGACGTGCCGTCCTCCGGCGTGGCTCACGACATGGACGAGGCCCAGGAGGTCATCGGGCGCATCACCCTGCCGGCGGTGATCCGCCCCGCCTACATCCTGGGCGGCAAGGGCACGGGAATCGCCGCCACCGCCGAGCAGTTCGACCGCATGGCTCGCTTCGGTCTCGAATCCAGTCCCATAAACGAGATCCTGATCGAGAGCTCCATCGCCGGGTGGAAGGAGTTCGAGCTGGAGGTCATGCGCGACCAGGCCGACAACTGCGTGATCGTCTGCTCGATCGAGAACCTCGATCCCATGGGCGTGCACACGGGCGACTCGATCACCGTCGCCCCGGCCCAGACCCTCAGCGACGTCGAGTACCAGCGCATGCGCGACGCCGCCTTTGCCTGCATCCGCCGCGTCGGCGTGGAGACCGGCGGCTCGAACGTGCAGTTCGCCCTCGACCCCACCAACGGCGACATGGTCATCATCGAGATGAACCCGCGGGTCAGCCGTTCCAGTGCTCTGGCCAGCAAGGCCACCGGTTTCCCCATCGCCAAGATCGCCGCCCGGTTGGCGGTCGGCTACACGCTCGACGAGATCCCCAACGACATCACCGCCAAGACCCCGGCCAGCTTCGAACCGGTCATCGACTACGTGGTGACCAAGGTGCCCCGCTGGGCGTTCGAGAAGTTCCCCGGCCAGAACCCGGTGTTGGGGACCCAGATGCAGTCGGTGGGCGAGGCCATGGCCATCGGCCGCACCTTCCCGGAGTCGTTGCAGAAAGCGCTGCGCTCCCTGGAGCAGGGCCGCCTGGGGCTCAACTGCGACCCGGGCGAGGCCGCTTACGACGAGCTCTCCGACGGCGAGCTGGTGGCCGCCGCCGCCGTCGGCACGCCGGACCGGCCGTTCCAGCTCGAAGCGGCGCTGCGCCGGCCGGACATGACCGTCGACCGGGTTGCCGAGGTGACCAAGGTCGATCCCTGGTTCTTGGACCAGATGCTGGCGGTCACCGAGGAACGGGCCCATCTGGCCACCGTCGGTCTGGACGCCATGACACGAGCAGGTTGGCGGCGGGCCAAGCGGCTGGGCTTTGCCGACGCCCAGCTGGCCTACCTGTGGGACGCCGACGAAGCCGCCGTGCGGGCCGCCCGGCTGGCCGCCGGTGTGGTCCCCACCTACAAGACGGTCGACACCTGTGCCGCCGAGTTCGAGGCCGCCACCCCTTACCACTACTCCACCTACGAGGACACCGACGAGGTCCAACCCGGCGACCGCCCCAAGGTGCTGATCCTGGGATCGGGCCCCAACCGGA
>JAABUJ010007375.1_pt1 | contig 10300 bp, 9 predicted proteins | sample 5559131 | NCBI WGS metagenome assembly JAABUJ01 (sample SAMN10711875, study PRJNA513366) | rock metagenome | isolation source: Antarctica rocks | place: Antarctica: Victoria Land, Mt New Zealand nord | collected 2016-01-07 | reverse complement strand
TCCAAGTCGCTGTCATACGGATCCCTGACCTCGTCCGCGGCTTCTCCACCCTGGCCCCGATCGGCACGCCTCAAAGTTCACTTTCATCGCTGTCGTTGCCGTTTCCGCCATCACCGCCGTCACCGCCCTCCCCCTTGCCCGTATCGCCCCCCATGGGGACATCTTCGGAACCTGGATCGTTCCCTTCGTTCTCACCGCTGGCTTTCCCAGCGTTTCCAGTCGTGCTGTCCGGCCCATGCTTCTGGTAACAGTCTCGCCACTCGTTTAGTGCTTTTAAAAAGACATCCGGGTTGAATTCCATCTCGCCCCAAGCCATTGCCCGACCTATGACTTCAATGACCTTCCTGCCAAACGACGCCAAGTACTTCTCGACTTTTGCGTCGTCATCAACGGACTCGATCTCCATGGGCTTGTCGTCGTTGTCTTTTGCTTGAAGCTGAGCCCTCAGCTCCTCATTCTCCTTGCTTAACTTACGCGACTTCTGCAGCTCAAGGAGTGAGTCTTGCTTGGCCTTGGTCTCATTCCGCTCCGCAGTCTTGACTTTCTCGTCGCATTCAGTCTGAGTCGTGGTCGCACGCTCTCTCGCCTCTCTGACGTGCTTGACAGCTACCGCCTTGCAACGTGCCTGTGCACCCTTGATTTTCCTCTCACATTCGTTCTCCGTCTGGGTGCAGCGATCGTCGGCGGCCTTCAGCTTCTCTTCGGACTCTTTCTTGGTTAGAGCCTCCTTCGCCTCTGCGGCTACTACTTTCGCCGTAAGCTCTTGCACCTTCTTGTTCAACTCTTCGTGCTGGTTCGGTCGTGCGGCGAGACGCCGGTTGTTCTCCTCGAGCTGAGTTATCTTGGCGGCTGCCTGCATTGCATCCTGTTCGAGCTGCAACTTCGCGAATTTCAGAGAGTATAGTTGCGCATTCTCTATCTTTTGTGTTGCCAGCTGGTTCTGCAGAGATTTGATCTTAGTTTCTGAGGACTTGAGCTCTTTCTCCGCTTGTCGTCCGCTCTTGGTTTCTTCCCTCGACTTTTGCTCGAGGTGGAGGACCTTGGCCTCCGCCTTTCGGTGTAACTTCTCCAGCTTGGTGACTTCTTGAACGAGGGTTGACGTATCTAACTTGCCTGCAAGCTTCCTACATTCTCTGGTTCTGTCGCCAAGTTGCTGCTTCGTCTCCTGCTGTTGTTTGCTCCATGCGGCTCGCTCTGCGGTGTGACGGTTTTCCAATTTATCGTAGTCCGCGACCGTCTTCTCCATGCGTTCAGCGCGTTGATTGTAGCACTTGATGCGGGACACGTAGACCGTGCACTGCTCTCTTCGCGCCTTCAGCTCCTCTGCGTCTTTTTTTGTCTGATCGAGCAGCACTTGCTGTACGCGGGAAGTTTCAGCAGCGTCGGCGTTCTTTCGATTCAATTCAACTACTTGGTCATTGGCTTTAAGGAGGTCGTTGATAAGTTTGGCATCGGAGCGTTCAGAGGCTTCACGTTCTTTTACTTCGGCTTCCAATTGCTTGCGTAGTTCTTCGTTCTCCACAGCCAGTGTCCTATTAGATTCCCGTAGGCGCTGCAACTCTGCAAATGACACGGCCGAGAATGTGAGAGCGATGATTGCAAGTTTCACGTAGGAGAGCCAATTCTGCTGTGTGTGAGCAAGATGCACAGGGGTAGCAGTGACGGGGTTCAGCTCACCTTGACGACATGTACCAGGAGAGAAACAAGGGAATCGAGGATGTCTCCGAGTGGAAATCCGAACCAATACAACACACCCAGCAGCATTACGGCAGCCACCGTGAGAAGCTCGCTCGCAATCATGGTTGCTGAATCTCGTGAACACGTGCTTCTGCTGATGGAACGACTGTCGCTGGCAAACTTTGATGTAGAATTTTGCCGACAAAATGACTTCAGAAGTGCTTAAGATGTGGATAATGAGCTTCGCTATGTCCGACACAAAGAGCCCACGAGTGTTGTAAGTGATAGAGGGAACACGTGATTGAGTGATACTACTAGTAGACTGGCTGTTGCTGTGTCGCTTCAAAAGAACTTCTCGACGGTAGAATCGCTCTGTATATGATGTCGGACGATCGTGAGAAAGGCAGCAAGGAGGGAAACGAATTCAGAGAGAGGGAGGATTTCAAAAGTTGAAGTACGTGCGCGCTAAATTTGTTCGAGCAGTGAATGAACAAAGGGATTCAACACGTGTTGATATTGTGAATACTATGTCATATTGATCCCGCCAACACACACCGAGTACTAACAAGCGGACAACAGCTATGACGATTTGCCTCATTGACGATGGGCCTTCACTGGTCAATCGGTCCACTGCTATTCAGTCAATGCGTCTTTTGATGGTACGGATGTAGGGGCGCTCGGTCAGTCTTGGGTGGGAACATAGCCACATCGAGTCTATTAACCTAGAATTCTATTGTACACTTTATTGCATCGTAGACCCCTTCAGCTAGTCAGCCGGGGTGCGCCTTCGAACGATGGGATCGACTTACGTGTCACATCAGGGACAATGAACTTCTCGTAGACCAGGCCCACATGAGTGGCCCATCCCGCGACTCTTTGCACCGGAGCTTCCAGCGTCAAAAAGGCACCCTCTTGTATAGTCGCCACTACCTCCGCTCCTACACCGGCATTGACCATGCTTTCGTGCACTACAATTGCACGACCTGTTTTCTGCACGCTTGCCAGGATCGTCTTACGATCCCATGGGTATAATGTGCGGAGATCTATTAGTTCAATGCTGATGTCAAGGTCCTTCTCTGCTGCTGCAATTGCGGAAGAGCAGGTATACAGAGGGTGTCCGTACGAGATCACTGTGACGTCTTTGCCTTCCTTGATCACCTCTGCCCGCGATAGGGGGATTTCGTATGCTTCCGTTGGCACCTGCTCTACCGCAGCACGATATAGGATCTTTGGCTCCATGAAAATCACAGGGTCTTCGCAGGCAATGGCTGCGAGGAGCAACCCCTTTGCCTGTGACGGTGAGCGGGGCATTACGACAGTCAGTCCAGGGATATGCGTGAACAGCGATTCGGGAGATTGAGAGTGATACCTTGACAAGTATAAGAGCCTGGCATATAGCACGAAAAAGGGAGGACTACATACAACGCTCCGTGCCCCACGCTCCCAGTCGGCATCCTGACCACCAACCCACCTGCATGCCCACCCGTCGCCGCCTCCCTATATCTGTACTTCGCCGCCTCATTGACAAATTGATCGAAAGCGGGATATACGTAGTCCGCAAACTGGATCTCGGCCACAGGTTTCATGCCCTGGGCGGCACATCCAATAGCAAAACCCACAATACCCTGTTCGCTCAATGGCGTATTGAACACCCTTTCTGAGCCAAAATCGGTCGCCAGATTCATACTACACCGAAAGACCCCACCGAAAGCGACATCCTCACCGAACACCATGACGCGCTCATCCGAGCGAAGGGCGTGATTCAAGGCGCTGTTGATTGCTTGGAATAGATTGAGGCGGGTTGACGGGGCTCTTGAAGGCAGCGAGGATTGTTGCAAGGACTGCGGCGAGTGGTGAAGGAGAGGAGTCGCAGCATAGTCGATCGGCACGTTCAGGCGAGCAGAGGCAGCGTGGGTAGAGTAGAGTCGGCGGATGAGGCTGGCGTACGCCAGGGCGCGCATTGTCATGGCTGTAAGTACACCATCTTGGAGAACGATAGAAGCTGCGTGTCCACTTCGAAGACAGATATTTGAGCCAAATATACAGATCTCATCATTATTGGACTTGTAGTAGATGAATGAGTTGACCCACGAAAATAGGGTTCGGTTGGCATCGGCAAATGACAGGCAGGGGGGGTCCAATGGTGATCCGTACAGTACATGTAGGATGATTCTCAAGGAATGACTCTGCGATCACAGTAAACATGGCTTCAGTATCTCGGACGTGGCCAGCTCTGGCTAGACCAGCACCGAGGCTTTCACAAAGATTATTCACATGTTGCCGTTGCCGGTGTCTTCGAGCCCAAGCGCGACCAAATACCGCAAATGCTACCTTTACGCCCAGATGGTATGCCACAGCAGTAGCCTCGGAGCTTCCTAGATCTGGACTGTCATCGCCTCTGTCCTCCCTTAGCCAGAGTATCAAGGCGGCCAAAGATCGAAAGAGGTATTTCCCAGATTTCAGCGAAAAGATCGTGGCATATTGGCTTCTCGGAAGTGCAGCCAGCGTCTTCGGCATTGTAGTCTTTGGTGGTCTGACAAGACTTACAGAGTCCGGGTACATCTCACACATCACCTCTAGCTTCAGCTATTGACTTTTGCAGGTTGAGCATTACAGAATGGAAACCTGTCACAGGCTCTCTACCGCCCAGCAACGCCGCAGACTGGGACGTGGAGTTCACCAAATATCGAGCATCACCCGAATCCAAACTTCTCAACCCACTTATGACGCTAGAAGAGTTTAAAAAGATATATTACATGGAGTGGGGCCATAGGCTGTGGGGCCGACTGGTCGGTGTCTCATTCTTACTCCCTGCCATGTACTTCATTGCACGGCGAAAGGTCTCGGCGCCAATGGCGACTAAGATCATTGGCATAGCTGGTCTCATAGGGTTCCAAGGCGTACTGGGTTGGTGGATGGTGAAGTCTGGGCTGAAGGATGATCTTTTTGCTCCAGGAAGCCACCCGCGAGTCAGTCAATACCGGCTTACAGCGCACCTAGGGACAGCCTTTCTGTGCTACACCGCTATGCTGTGGAATGGTTTATCGATCCTTCGCACGCATAAGCTGCTATATAATGCGGAAGTCGGTGATGCGGTCATCCGACGTTTGAAGGACCCCAACCTCAAAATCTTCAGAAGATCTGTCGGAGCTCTTGCCGTACTGGTATTCTGCACTGCTATGTCGGGAGGTCTCGTTGCGGGTTTAGATGCCGGTCTGATTTACAACGAATTTCCCAAGATGGGCCTTGGTTTGGCACCCCCGAGGTCTGAGCTGTTCTCCGAGTTTTATAGTCACAAGCCAGACAGGAGTGATATATGGTGGCGCAATCCGCTCGAGAATCCTTCACTGGTCCAGCTCGACCACCGAATACTTGCAACCACGACCTTTACCTCAGTACTTGGCTTATGGGCATATACCAAGCTCTCGCCTACATTGAAGAAAGCTCTACCGATTACTGCTCGAAAGGGGATGCATGGCGTTGTGGGCTTCGTATGCCTGCAAGTAATATTAGGCATTAGCACCTTGATCTACCTCGTACCCCTACCCCTGGCCTCGGCGCATCAGGCAGGCAGTCTGGCGCTGCTCTCTTCCGTCATCGTACTCGGAAGTCGGACGTGGATTCCAAGACCGGCCTCAAGACTCCTAGCTCAAAGACTTGCCAAGGCACGATCCCAGCCCAGTGTTCAATCCATCCAACTGAGAGGTTGGAAGACGACCCTCTGAGACATATGCCTGTTGGCGTACGGCCACATACGCTATACCTTCACTCTCGGACAGGTTTGCGGAGCGTTGCATTTCAGGCGTAACTATTTGCATCTGCAACGGATATGGTATGGACCATCATTGACGGGAGACATCTTTAAGCAAGCGATGGGTATGGAATTTTTTCAACCTGTTTAGCAGAAACACGAAAACGCTTTGACTCTGTTAAGATCGCTATACAGACTTTCTTGGTTTCACGCTATTGACCTTGCTTCGCAAATATCATGTAATACGTGATATAGGCCGTGACACATATCGACACAGCAATAACAGTCTGACCTGTCCACCAGATACGCGCCTCTCTCGTAGCTCAATGGGTTTCGATGCTAATTCCCCTCTCACTCGCAATGGGTGTTGATGCAAGGCCAGTCGGGATCCTTGCACCATGCTCCAGTCTGGACAGCATCTCTCGGCTTCTGGAAATGTGATATACATTTGTTCCCAGTTGAATGGTTTGGAGTCTGCGAAGTTACTGTGACATATCGTAAAATCAAAGAAAGTAAATGATCCACCCTTACCCCACTTGGTTTCAGCTTCTGCAAGCCACGGGAGTAGCTCAAGACAAAGGTGCTGATCACATTGTATTGTCCTACATCCTCGTACGCTCGAGAATGGAACGACGGTGGAGCCCCGAGGATTTGCAGTGAACATGGAGTGGTCTTGGCATTCTCGCTTACGGAGACCTCAAGTCTTCGTTAGCGCTTGTGAACGATAACAGCTTGCCATCAACCACCGAAATACTAGACTACAATTGGTGCACCATGGCGGCCGAAAGCGACCTGATATGGGCCCACAGTGCTCGCAAGTGTGACAGTAGGATGCGAAGGTGCGGCGAGGCATGCCTCTGCTTATCCGCAGAGGGGAACGGTGGATAAGGAACAGAGCAGTATATAATGCACCAACTCGCCATGGAGGGGATACTTCTTCTGCACATTGACCTCGGTGAACAGAATCACAGTCCCATCCGCTAGCGTCTTCTTGCCGAAGTGAAGTGAAGTAAATCTGCCTCGTTGCACCTCATCCTACCTTGTCTTGTTTTACTCGCCCTTGTGCACTCGTACTTGCTACGCTTGCTGTAGTACCATTCGGCTTCTTCTATCTTATGCTGTCTCATTTTACAGTTTGTCTTTGCTAGACGCTTGCAAGTCCAACTGAGGCCCTAGCCGACAGGGTACCCTCATACCTGAATTCACACAGGAGTAAGGAGTTCCGACTTCACCTATCGATTTTCGGCCACGATCGACTACCATTCATAAGTCGGACTGTGCTGGTATGTCCTGTTTCTTCGGCTTTCATTTAGCCTACTCTAAAGTTGCCCTTCCTTAATCTCAGCTCCTCGAACATGGCGTCTTTGTCACTACGAGGCTAGCACGCCGAAAGCAAAGGTGGATCATAGGGGTTCAACGCTGATGAAGTCTTTCCTTCAAGCACTGCATTTGCCAGAACTGTTCCAGATGGCACGAAAGTCGATCAAGAAGGAACCTGCCCCACATGAGGGCATCTCGGACCTTCGGTCCAGGGCCACTTACGAAAATATACAGCAACATCGCTTTCCCAGCTCCGGAGGTACAATCGTGGATACCGATGTCGTCATGCACGAAGATCTTGGGGAGAGTCAAATCATCAACGTCGACGCAGATCGCACCGAGGAATCCGGTAAGTACGCTCCCCAGGTTAGAGTTCGTCACTCACAGCACTGTTGCAGGAAATCACGTCCCAAATGGAGCGGGCCAGCGCAACGCGGCAGTACGCTCTAGTTCTGAAGAGACTGTAGCCCCTGAAGCTTGTGGTGGTCTCGAGATCTTGGGCAGAGGTGTCAAGGAGTTGGTCCAAGCTGTACAGAATTTGCGACACATCGGTATCGAGGATCTCAATCTACCTCTACCGAAAATAGTGGTAGTAGGAGATCAATCCACTGGAAAGAGCTCCCTCATAGAAGGTATCAGGTCAGTCAACCTAGTCGCTTCATGCCATCTCATCTACAGTACAGCTAATAAAGTTCTCAGTGGTATCAAAGTTCCGCGTAAACTAGGCGTCTGCACCAGGGTGAGAGTCTTCGCCCATGCGGACTTCAGAGTTGGCAGACTGACGGATTTGAATAGTGTCCTCTTGACATTAACTTGAGTGAAAGCTCCAAGGCTGAAGACCCATGGATGTGCCAGGTCTCGTTGCACAAAAGATACGTGTACGGAGGGTCACAGGGAAAGTCGCCTAATTCAACCACCGCGACAGTAAAAGAAGGAGCTACTAGAGCTCGCCCACTAGGCCCCTGGATTCTCCAAGACCCAGAAGATACACCTTTCGCCTCCACCACCAAGAAGGATGAAGTAGCCGCTTTGTTGGAGTGGGCTCAGACTGCGACGCTAAATCCTCGTTCACCCCCTGAGTACTATCTGCCTACGTCTCCAAATTTCAAAGGAGACAGAGATTACCAGGTCAAGTTTTCACCCAACGTTGTGCGACTGGACATCACCGGACCTAAACTACCAAACTTATCGTTTACTGACTTGCCAGGGGTTATCAACGTCTCGGATGTTGCAGATGAAGAATATCTAGTCAACCTCGTTAAGAATCTAGTAAAGGAGTACATCAAGGACGATAAGTGTATCAATCTTCTGACGTTGCCGATGACCGATGATCCTGCAAATTCAAGCGCATCAAAACTGATCAGAGATGTCAAAGCGGAAGGTCGGACCGTCGGGGTGCTCACGAAGCCTGATCGCGTCCAAAAGGCGGAGAGCATGGACCAATGGATGCAGATACTCAACGGAGAGAGATTTGTCCTCGGTCACGGCTACCATATTGTGATGAATAATCCAGATACCAGTGTTGACCACGCCACTGCGCGTGCTCAGGAGCGTAGATTCTTTCAAGAGAACGAACCATGGGCCACAGAATTAAAAATCTATGAGCGGTGCTTTGGCACGTTGAAACTCCAAACGGCTCTTTCGACGAAGTTGATTGCGCAAATCCGGGTCAGGTATGTCATTAATCGGATGAGGACAGATTCTGGACACTAACTCTTACGTAGCTTGCCACGCATTACGCAGCAAGTTCTGCACAAGGCCCAACAAGTTGACGAAAGACTTCAGCAATTGCCTGAGGCTCCAACCGGCAATCTGCCGCGACAGCTGCACGAGAAGATCTTTGTCTTCGAAGCTGAGGTGCACAAACAGTTTGATGGTGGGGATCCTACATATCCTTTTCGAAAAGAATGGAACATGTTGGTTCTTGCATTTCGAAAGGTCATGGCGGACTCCCGCCCACTCTTGCTTCAGCCTCCATCAATACGTCCAACTGTCGAACCTGGTACTCCCACTCCTGCTCGAAAGAACGCCTCTATACCTATCATTATCGACTCGGATGCTGAGGATGACCCAAGAAACTTGACACCAATTCCGGATCGTACGAGTTCTAGCAAGAGACGAATCAAAGTGGCTAGCCCTCTAGACCCACCCTCAAAGCGCTCGAGATTGGGTGATATTCCGCTCTTCACACCCGAAAAAGCGCTGCGTAAAGCTTCCTACTCCAAAGGCTTCAGTTTGAATGACGTGCGTCTAATATTGCAAGAGGCTCACGTTGGATTGCCGGGGCAGACCGATCCTAAAGCCATTGATAGGATGATATCTCTGAGCCTCAAAGCTTGGAAAGAGCCGCTAGACCATTTCCTCGACTCTACTATCGAGATGTGTCAAACCATGGTATTGGATCAAGTTGCACAAGCCTTTTGTCAGTGGCCTGGAACTCTTCTCAACTCCGAAGCCTCGGATATCTGCACGTCCTTCCTTGAACATGCGAGAGGAAGCCTACGAACCACAGTGGAGAATATACTCAAGTGGGAGATGTACAAGCCAACGACCTACAACGAGGAGGCCATGAAAATAGCGTGCGATAACGCACTCAGCTTACTTAAGAGTGGGCGTCGAGAGCATCGCGCTCGAAAGTTTTTAAGCGAGCAAGATACAGACAATGATAACAAAACACCCAGTCGTCAGCCTTTCAAGGAAAGACTAGCCAAAGTGACCGATGTCCAATTGGGACCGGACCCTTTCCCTCAAGAAGTTGAAGCAATGAGTGTAAGTCTCAGAGCTTTTATTTCAAGCATAGATAGCTGATAAGGTCTAGATTGTCAGAGGATACTACGAATGTGCATTCTCTCGATTTGTCGACAATGTCTGCCAGGCGATTTCATGTGAGCTGTTCGGTACCTGCCGTGCCGAGCTAGGCCAGGTCCTCACAGAGAGACTTGGTCTGATGGAGAAAGATGGTTCGTTCAAAGACCCATACTCAGCGACTGGTACTGATTGACCATATTAGATCACGAGCGTTGTGCCATACTTCTGGCAGTAAACCCAGCAAACGAGCGGGAGCGCCTGCAATTGAAGAAAGAGAAAGAGAAGTTAAAGAAGGCGGAGACTTGGCTTGAAGGACTGATCGAGAGTGAGACAAATCAGGCTGAGGGGTAATAAGGTAGCACTACGCATCATGTAGTAGTCTGATCTTGCGATGTCTGGCTGTTCGTCTGGTAGAGATCTGTGCTGCTTGTTCATGCCGCATTATGCAGGTTTCAAAGATCTGGACTTATGGATTGTAGCTACACCGTGATAGTGTACATGAGAGTTTTAGCTTGCCACAAAGTACTTTGCTCTACTGCGTCTCAACCTAGGAATGTCTAAGGTAGTCGCTTGAACTAGGGTTTGAACTTTCTAGCTTGGGCACTCGGTGATGATAGTGGTCGCTCTTCTTCTCCAAGTGTTATACTGGATAGCCACCAAGTGCCAGCTTAGCATCGCCTGTCCGACCGCAATACCAAACGTGCTGCGCACAATTTCGGATTGGTGTCTACATGGATTGTTACT
>JAABUJ010007373.1_pt1 | contig 10301 bp, 7 predicted proteins | sample 5559131 | NCBI WGS metagenome assembly JAABUJ01 (sample SAMN10711875, study PRJNA513366) | rock metagenome | isolation source: Antarctica rocks | place: Antarctica: Victoria Land, Mt New Zealand nord | collected 2016-01-07 | reverse complement strand
ACCTCGCTCACCAAACCTTCACCGACATGCACGCGCTCGACCAGACTATCCACGAAGCCGTGAGCGCTCTCAACCAAGAGCGCATGGTCGCTCCGTTGGCCAAGTCACGAGTCTCTGCTTAGGCCGTGGCCGACGACGACGACAAGACCCACGCGGCAACCCCGCGCCGCCTGCAGAAGTCGCGCGAGGATGGGCGCGCCCCGTTGTCGCGCGAGGTCGCGGCGGCGGCGGTGCTGGGTTCGGCGGCGCTGGTGCTGTCGTGGCAGGCGGCGAGCGGCGCCCGCACCCTGGCGGCGACGCTGGCCGGATTGCTGACGCAGGCGCACACGATCAGCCCGCTGGCCGGGTTGAACGCGGCGATGCGGGCGGCGGCAGTCGCGGCCGCCCCGCTGATGCTGGCGGCGATGGCTGCGGCGGTGATCTCGGTGCTGGCGCAGACCGGGCTGCTGCTGCACCCCGCGGCATTGCTGCCCGACCTCAGCCGGCTCGACCCCCGTCATGGCCTGTCGCGCATTGCCGGCAAGCAGACATTGGCCGAGACCCTGAAATCAATGCTGAAGCTGGCGGTGGCCGGCGCCATCGCCTGGTCGGTGCTGGCCCCGGCGTGGCCGCTGCTGGCGCAGTCGCTGCTGTGGCCGGCGGGAACGCTGCTGGCGCGCGCGCTGCGCGTCGTGGTGCGGCTGGTGCTCGCGGTTGCCATGGCGCAGGGCGCGCTCGCCGGCTTCGATGTGCTGCGCACGCGGCTCGCCCACGCCCGCTCGTTGCGCATGAGCCGGCAGGAGGTGCGCGACGAGGCGCGCGAGAGCGAGGGCGACCCACAGGTCAAGAACCGCCTCCGCCGCCTGCGCATGGCCCGCGCCCGGCAGCGCATGATGGCGGCGGTGCCGCAGGCGACGGTGGTGGTGACCAACCCCACGCATTACGCGGTGGCCCTGGTCTACGACCGTGGCGCCACCGCGGCGCCGCGCGTGGTGGCGAAGGGCACCGACGCGGTGGCCGCGCGCATCCGGGCGGCGGTCGAGAAGGCGAGGGTGCCGGTGATCGCCAACCTGCCGCTGGCGAGGGCCTTGTGGCTGGTCGAGCTGGACCGTGAAATCCCCGGCGAGCTGTTTCCCGCGGTCGCCGAGATCATCGCCTACGTGTGGCGGCTGCAGACCCCGGCCGCGCGCCGCCGCTGAGAGAGCGTCGGTCCCTGAGTGCGGCGGCCGGATCGGGCGATATCGGGGATCGGCCACTTACGAACAAATAATGAACAAATCTTGGCAGGGTGGGTTGTTTCAGGAGGCATCGGGTAGCAATTCTGGTGCCTTGCGTGCATGTTATCCGCATAGAAGCGGGTCAGGGGACAACGATGGAGAAGAACAAGGCGCTCGACGCCGCGATGGCGCAGATCGAGCGCGCTTTCGGCAAGGGCTCGATCATGCGGATGGGCGCCAGCTCCGGCATCGACCAGATCGAGACGATTTCCAGCGGCTCGCTGGGCCTCGACCTGGCGCTGGGCATCGGCGGCCTGCCGCGCGGGCGCATCGTCGAGATCTACGGGCCGGAAAGCTCGGGCAAGACCACGCTCGCCCTGCACGCCATCGCCGAGGCGCAGAAGCGCGGCGGCACCTGCGCGTTCATCGACGCGGAGCACGCGCTCGACCCGATCTATGCGCGCAAGCTGGGCGTGGACGTGGACAACCTGCTCATCAGCCAGCCCGATGCCGGCGAGCAGGCGCTGGAGATCGCCGACACGCTGGTGCGCTCGGGCGCCATCGACGTGCTGGTGGTGGACAGCGTCGCCGCGTTGGTGCCGCGCGCCGAGCTGGAAGGCGAGATGGGCGACACCCATGTCGGCTTGCACGCGCGGCTGATGAGCCAGGCGTTGCGCAAGATCACCGGCAGCGTCGCGCGCAGCAACACCATGCTGATCTTCCTGAACCAGATCCGGCTCAAGATCGGCGTCATGTTCGGCAACCCGGAGACCACCACCGGCGGCAACGCGCTGAAGTTCTACGCCAGCATCCGCTTGGAAATCCGCCGCATCGGCCAGATCAAGGACCGCGAGACGGTGGTCGGCAACCAGACCCGCGTGAAGGTGGTGAAGAACAAGCTGGCGCCGCCGTTCCGCCAGGTCGAGTTCGACATCATGTACGGCGAGGGCATCAGCAAGGTCGGCGAGCTGGTCGACCTTGGCGTGAAGGCCGGCGTGGTGGAGAAGTCGGGCGCCTGGTTCAGCCACGACAGCCAGCGCATCGGCCAGGGCCGCGAGAACGCCAAGCAGTTCCTCCGCGACCATCCCGAGATGGCCGACAACATCGAGAAGAAGGTGCGCGACCAGTCGAGCACCGTGGCGACCGCGCTGATGGTGCCGCCGACCGAGACCGAGGAGGCGGAGGCAGCCGAATAGGCGATCCCGCTACCCTTGACCGTCACTCTCGAGGGACTGCCGCTCGATACGGCGGACCATGAGCTGATTGCGGCGGCGCACGCGGTGTTGCGCCGTCACTATCGGCCACTGTGGCACACGATCGCCGCCGCCATCCGGGGCCGCGATGGCCGCGTGTGGACCGGCCTGCACCTGGGCGCCACCGTAGGGCGGCTGTCGATCTGCGCGGAGGCCATCGCCTACGGGCGCGCGGTGCTGGAGGGCGACGGCTCGGTCGCCACCGTCGTCGCCGTGCGCCATCCCAAGCCCGACGAGCACGACCGCGACCTCGCCGTGGTGTCGCCGTGCGGGGCGTGCCGCGAGATGTTCATGGATTTCGACCCGGCGGCGCTGGTGATCGTGCCGGGCCTGACCGGGTTGCTCAAGCTGCCGGTGCGGGCGTTGCTGCCGTTGCCCTACCGGAGGTGACTCGAGTACTTCCGAACATACCGGCAGCGTGACAGGCCGCGCCTCCTGCGCTAACCCATTTGGCCGCAAACCCGCAGGACATCCCGCCCGCATGGCCGCCAACAGCTCCAGCAACGACATCCGCGCCACCTTCCTCGGCTACTTCGCTCGCCACGGCCATCAGGTCGTGGACAGCAGCCCGTTGGTGCCGCGCAACGATCCGACGCTGCTGTTCACCAACAGCGGCATGGTGCAGTTCAAGAACGTCTTCACCGGCGCCGAGAAGCTGCCGTACAGCCGCGCCACGACGGCGCAGAAATGCGTGCGGGCCGGCGGCAAGCACAACGACCTCGACAACGTCGGCTACACCGCGCGGCATCACACGTTCTTCGAGATGCTGGGCAATTTCAGCTTCGGCGACTACTTCAAGGAACAGGCGATCCAGCACGCCTGGACGCTGCTGACCAAGGATTTCGCGCTGCCGGCCGACAAGCTGCTGGTGACCGTCTACTCGGAGGACGAGGACGCGGCGGCGCTGTGGCGCAAGATCGCCGGCCTTCCGGACAGCCGCATCATCCGTATCCCGACCAGCGACAATTTCTGGCGCATGGGCGACACCGGCCCGTGCGGCCCGTGCTCGGAAATCTTCTACGACCACGGACCGAGCATCCCCGGCGGACCGCCCGGCAGCCCCGGCGAGGAGGGCGATCGGTTCATCGAGATCTGGAACCTCGTGTTCATGCAGTACGAGGAAGGCCCGCCCGGCACCCGCGCGCCGCTGCCGCGCCCCTCGATCGACACCGGACTGGGATTGGAGCGGTTCGCCGCCATCCTGCAGGGCAAGCACGACAATTACGACATCGACACCTTCCGCGCGCTCATCCTGGCGAGCGCCGAGGTCACCGGGCAGGACCCGGACGGCCCGTTCCGCACCAGCCACCGGGTTATCGCCGACCATCTGCGCAGCACCGCGTTCCTGATCGCCGACGGCGTGCTGCCGGGCAACGAGGGCCGCGGCTACGTGCTGCGCCGGATCATGCGCCGCGCCATGCGCCACGCGCACATGATGGGCGCCACCGAGCCGGTGATGTGGCGGCTGGTGCCGGCGCTGATCCGCCAGATGGGCGCCGCCTACCCCGAACTGGGCCGCGCCGAGTCGCTCATCGCCGGCACGCTGAGGCTGGAGGAGGCGCGGTTCAAGACCATGCTGGAGCGCGGCCTGCATCTGCTGGCCGACGCCGCCGAGCGCCTGCCCGAAGGCGGCGCGCTGCCGGGCGATGTGGCGTTCAAGCTGTACGACACCTTCGGCTTCCCGCTCGACCTCACGCAGGATGCCTTGCGCGAGCAGGGGCGCGGGGTGGACCTCGCCGGATTTGAGGCGGCGATGGCCGAGCAGCGCCGCCGCGCCCGCGCCGCCTGGTCGGGCACCGGCGACGCCGCCACCGGCCGCATCTGGTTCGAGCTGCGCGAACGCGTCGGCTCGACCGAGTTCCTCGGCTACGCCACCGAGCAGGCGGAGGCGACGATCACCGCCTTGGTCGTCGATGGCGTCAGCGTCGAGCGCGCGGGGCCGGGCAGCGAGGTCGGCGTGCTGCTGAACCAGACGCCGTTCTATGCCGAGAGCGGCGGCCAGGTCGGCGACATTGGCCTCGTGACCGCGCCCGGCCTGCGCATCGTCGTGACCGATACGCAGAAGCGCGCCGGCGACGTGTTCGTCCATGTCGGGCGCGTCGAGAGCGGGGAGGCGGTGGTGGGTGCCGGCGTGCTGGCCGAACTCGACCATATCAGGCGCGGGGCGATCCGCGCCCATCACAGCGCCACGCATCTGCTGCACGAGGCGCTGCGCCGCCGCATGGGTGATCACGTGGCGCAGAAGGGCAGCCTCAACGCCCCCGACCGGCTGCGCTTCGACGTGTCGCAGCCGACGCCGATCGGCCGCGCCGACCTCGCCTGGGTCGAGGCCGAGGTGAACGCGCGGGTGCGCGAGAACAGCCCGGTGAGCACCCGCCTGATGACCCCCGACGCCGCGGTGGCCGAGGGGGCGATGGCGCTGTTCGGCGAGAAATACGGCGAGGAGGTGCGCGTCGTGGCGATGGGCGAGGGCAATGGAAATCGCCCGGCCTACTCGATCGAGCTGTGCGGCGGCACCCATGTCGCCCGCACCGGCGACATCGGCCTGTTCCGCATCGTGGCCGAGAGCGCGGTCGGCTCCGGCGTGCGGCGCATCGAGGCGGTGACCGGGCAGGCGGCGATGGCGTTGCTGGCCGAGCAGGACCGGCTGCTGCTGGATGCCGCGGCGGCGCTGAAGGTCAACCCGGCCGAGTTGCCGGAGCGCCTCGCCGCCATGGTCGAGGACCGTCGCCGGCTGGAACGGCAGGTGACCGACCTGCAGCGCAAGCTGGCCACCGGCGCCGCGGCTCCGCAATCCGAGCAAGTCGGCGACGTCAAGTTCTCGGCGCGCAACCTGGGCGAGGTGCCGCCGCGCGAGCTGAAGGGGCTGGCGGAGGCGATCGGGCAGCAACAGGGCGGCGGCGTGGTGGTGTTGGTCTCGACCGCCGAGGGCAAGGCGAGCGTGGTGGTCGGCGTGGCGGCGGACCTCACGGCGCGGGTCAGCGCGGTCGACTTGGTGCGCGCGGCGGCGACGGTGCTTGGCGGCAAGGGCGGCGGCGGGCGGCCCGACATGGCCCAGGCCGGCGGCCCCGATGCGACGGCGGCCGATGCCGCGCTCGATGCCATCCGCGCGGCGTTGGCGGCTGTCGCCCGTTCCTAACCGATGCGATGCACCACCAGCCAGCAGGTGGCGGCGCAGATGACCAGCACGACCAGCGACTCCGTGGGCGAGCCGGTGCGGCAGACCGGAAACGCCCAACTCTTGCGAAACGGCCAGGCGAGCGGCAGGCCTTGCGGGGTGAGCATGTCCGCCGCGAGGTGCGACAGGTAGCCGAGGCCCAGCGCCGACACCGTGCCTCGCCGGTAGTCGGCATACGTGAGCAGCGCCACCAGACTAAGCACCGCGATGGCCGAGTGGGTGACGCCGCGATGGCCGAACACGGCGGCGACGATGGTCGAGAGCGGCCTCGACCGCCGCCCGACCCATGACTTCGGATGATCCACATCCGGCAGCAACGCCCCGGCCATGGCGAGGCCAAGGTAGGCGGGCGCGAACGGCGCGAGATGCAGCAAGGGCGCTGCGGCGATCCAGGTCGCGAGGCCGAGGACGATGTGGGAGCGGGCCATCACGGCCTAAATCTACTAGGGTCGCCGCCGCCGGACAACGTATTCGCCAATATGGAGCTGCGGGCAGGGCGCCTGCCCGCAGCCATGTGGTCTAAGCGTTCAACGTGTTCTGCAGGTCCTGCAGCATGGTCAGGTGCATCTGGATCACGGTGCGGGAGAGCATCGCGACGTGCTTGTAGTCGCGATCGGTGGGGGCGGCGTTCAGGTAGGATTGCTGGATGGCCAGCAGTTCCTGGTGGCCGGTGATCTGGCCCTGCACATAGGCCACGTCGAACGCCTTGCCCGATTGCTCCTGCAGTTGCTTCAGCAGCGCGGCGTGTTGCGCGTCGAGCGGGGCCGGCGGCGGGTTGTTCATGTTGGTGAGGGCCTGGGCGATCGTCGTCTGTTCGGCGGCCTCGAACTGGGCAAACTCCTGGACCTTGGGATGCGTCGCCTGGCTTATGGCCATCTGGCTGGTCTGCTTGGAGAATGTGCCGGCCATCAACGTCTTGGCCTTGTACTGCCCCTGGCCCAGGGTCGCGCCTCTGGTCTGAGCGAAGGCGGCACCGCGCGGTGCGACCAGAAGCGCCGATGTCGCCAGGACACCGGACAGTGTCACGATAGCGTTGCGTCGATTCATTGAAGCACACTCCGGATTGTTCGGTAGTCCCGAAGCAACGGCGCGGCTGGGGTCGCGGTTTTAACCGCCTGCGAAACTTACAGGAACCGTCATCGCCATAGCGCGGCGTGGCGCCTCAGCCAGCGCGTGGAGCGGCCTTGCGGGTCACCACCTCGAGCCATGGATGGCGCTTCTCGACGTAGGCGACCACCTTCTCCTTCACGTCGCCGACCTCCAGCAGCTTGTCGACCATGGAGGTGCCGTGGACGCGGTAGTCGGCCAGGATCTCCGGCACCGCGATGCCGTGGTGGCCCAACTCGGCGAACCGGCACCATAGGTCGTAATCCTCCCAACCCATCGCGTCGCGCTGCACGTAGTAGCCGCCGGCCGCCGCCCAGGCCCATTTGGCGACCAGCGCCATGGCGTCGATGTAGTTGCCGCCGACCAGCACCTGCGGCTCCCACGGCTGGTCGCTGAACACCGCCTGCTGATCGCCGAACTGCTGCAACCGCGGATAGGCGAACGCGGCGCCGGTGCCGGCGGCACACGCCAATAGCCGCTCCGTGCAGTCCGGCCGTAGCCGGTTGTCGGCGTCCAGCGGCATCACCCAGCGCGTCTCGGCGGCGGCAAACCCGGTGTTGCGCGTGCCGCCAAGGCCGGCGTTGCTCCGGTGGCGCAGCACCAGCAGGCGGTTGAACCGCCCGGCATGGGTTTGCGCCCAATCGAGCACCAGCTCCATGGTCGCGGGATCGGTCGAGGCGTCGTCCACCACCACCAGGTCGAGTGGCCCGAGCGTCTGCAGGCGCGCCGACTCCAGCGCCTCCAGCACGTAGTCGGCGTAGTTGAACGACGCCACGACGACCGTGACCTCGGCGTCGCCCAGCGCATCGTGGCGGAACAGCGTTTCGGCCTCGTTCACCACCGGAAGCGCATGGGGCAGGCTGTTGCGGGCCAGTCCCGCCGCGAAGGCGCGCGCCGCCGCCGCCGCCTCGGCGCCCCGCTGCGCAACCCGGGCGTTGAGCAGGAAATCGCGCATGAGGTCGGCCCGCCGCTCCGGCCCGAAGCGCCACAGCACGTCGAGCAACGCCGCCCGCGCCACCCGCGCCCGCAGCCCGGGATCGTCGATGAGGCGCAGCAGCGTCGCCTGCCACTCGGCCGGCGCGCTCGCCAGGAACCCGGTCACGCCATCGGTGATGGCCCGGCGATACGGTCCGGTCGGCGAGGCCACGCTGCACACCCCGGCCAATGCCGCTTCGGGGTATTTCAGCTCGCTCTTGGCTTCCACGAACGGGTTGCCGACTTCCAGCGGCACCAGGTTGATGTCGAGCCTGGCCAGCTCGTTCGGCAGCTCGGCCAGCGGCACCAGCGCGCGCCACTCGATCTGGTCGGCGAGGCCGTCGAAGGCCGGGAACTCCTGGATCAGCACCAGGCCGACACGGTCGTGCGGGTTGCAGAACAGCACCAGCCGGGTCTGCGGCCTGGCCCGCAGCGCCGCAGCCACGGCCTCGGCGATCACCGCGAAATCCTTCTGATGGGTCCGCGAGCCGCCGGCGTAGCCGATGCGCAGCAGGCCGTCGTCCGCCGCCGCCTGTCGCCGCCGCGCCGCGAGCCGGGCTGCGCGCAGCGTCTCGGCATCGAAGCCGTTCGGCAGCACGTAGGCGGCGTGCTGCCAAGTGCGCATACTGGCGGCCAACTCCGGGGTCGTCGCGGTGCAGAAATCGCAGCGTTCCAGCACCTGCGCGACCCGGTGGAAGAAGTCGCGCGTGGCGCTCTCGGTGGCCTGGATGGTGCGGATGCCATCGATCACCTCGATCCGCGCCAGCTCCGGCCGGTGCATCAAATCGTCCAGGTCGAGGCCAATGCGGCAGCCGAACCGGCGCGCGCCCTCGATCACCCGCTCGACTTCCGGGGTAAAGCTGGTGCGCCACAGGATGAGCAGGTCGACGCCGCGCAGGTCGTCGTCGGTGACCAGGCCAACCCGCTTCACCTCCGCGTCCCAGCCGGCGGCCACGGCGGCCGTGGCGTAACGCACGCAGCGGTACTGCTCGCCGGGAGTTCCCGGCTCGCCCGCCGCATACAGCGCGCGCGGCCGGCGCGGAGTGGGCAGCGGCGCGGCGGCGGCCTCTGGTGCGGGAGGTTCGGCCGTCTCGGGTTCACGCCATGCGGCCACCGGCGCGTCGGCGGCATAGGCCGTCATGGGAGCGGGGACGGGGGTGCCGCGAACGAGATTGAACGTCGCGCGCAAGGGCGCGGTGATGCGCCACGAGGTCGAGGCGACCAGCGTGTCGCGGTGGTGGCGCAGCATCGCGGCCTCGGCGGCAAGCGCCTCGTCGGACGCGCCCCGGCCAGCGACCAGGGATTTCAACACGTGGGTCTCCGACGCGAGCGACTCTGCCATCGCCACGCTCTGCTGCAGTGCCGCGCGCAAGCTGGCGGCGGTAGCCTCGGCGGCTGCCGCGCGCGCCGTTTCGTGCCGCAACTGCAGGTCGCTGGCGACGGCGCGGGCAGTGGCGGTGCGGGCGGCGGTTCGCAGCGCCGCCATGGTGTCGGACGAGGCTGGGCCGTCGCCGCCGCCGAGCGCGCGCGAGTATTCCTCGATGACGCGGAAGTTCCGCTCCAACTCGGCGGCCTGCTGGCGCCACACCTCGACCAGGCGCTCGCCCAGCCAACGCTCGCCAAGCAGCGCGAACCGCTCGCGCACCCTGGCGCCGACCCCGCCGGGAGCGGCGGCCATCCGGCATAGCTCGGCCACCGGGGCCGGCGTCGCAGTGCCGTAGGCGAGCACGCCCAGGCCGTGTTCGTGCAGGAACTCGAAGCTCGGGTAGCGCTCGCGCAACTCGGCCCACAGCCGCCAGACGCCGAACCCGCGCTCGCGCACGTTGGTGTCGTGGAACAGCACCACGGCGCGCGACGACAGCTTCGGCTCCCAACTGGCGAAATCCTCCGCCACGTCTTCGTAGCCGTGGCGGCCGTCGATGTGCAGCAGGTCGATGCTGGCATCCGGCAGGTAGGGCAGCGCCGCGTCGAAGGTGCCGCGGAGCAGTTGCGAGAACGCGGCGTAGCGGCTGTCGTGGAATTTCAGCAGGTCGGCGTAGACCTCTTCGCCGTAGAAGCCGGCGTGCTCGTCGCCGGCCCAGGTGTCGACGGCGAAGCAGCGGGTGTCGAGCTGGCCGCGCGCGACGGCCTCGCAGAATGCCGAGTAGGAGACGCCGGCATGGGTGCCCAGCTCGACCAGCACGCGCGGACGGGTGGCCTGCACGATCCACTGGGCAAACGGCAAATGGCCATACCAGGCGCTCTCCACGCCGAGCCGGGTCGGGCGCCAGAACAGCGGGTCGATCTGCGGCGATAGCAATGCCGCCAGTTCCGCGGACATGAGGGGCGCGATATCGTTGGCGGCAGGGTGCATGAGGATCGTCGGCCTGGCTGGGAGTGGTCGCGAGCGGGCCTGTCTAGCAGGGAAGCCGCCGGCCGTCAGCAACGGGCCGAAACGCCCCCCACCTCAGAGACCGTTTGAAAACTCGTAACTGCCCAGGTAGGCCGCTGGGATTTGCCATTGACCGGTCACGGGCCGATGTGAGTCAAGGTGTCGATGACATCGCCCGAAGGCACTGGCAAACCGGACAGCGACGCTTCGGCCTCGGCACG
>JAABUJ010007370.1_pt1 | contig 10303 bp, 7 predicted proteins | sample 5559131 | NCBI WGS metagenome assembly JAABUJ01 (sample SAMN10711875, study PRJNA513366) | rock metagenome | isolation source: Antarctica rocks | place: Antarctica: Victoria Land, Mt New Zealand nord | collected 2016-01-07 | reverse complement strand
GCACGGCGTCGCTACCTGCGGCTATCAACAGCGAGCTGTCGGCTCGGAGCTCATACTTGTTATAGAGGTTTACGCTGATTAGGTGCTGGAAGATATCCGAGCTTTTCAAGCCAGCATCGTCCTCAACATGCAATCTCTTTGCTCGGCTTGCAAACATCTCCTCCGCAAAACTACCGTAGATCTGCGTATCGACGGCTGTCTGCATGCGCAGCAAAGAAGGCAAATTCGAGCCCAAGAACCATCGCCAGAACCGCACAACCGGAGCGTAGCCAGCCCAGTAGAGGAAAATGCTCGTGCTTCTGAGGCAGCCTGGAACCCAGCGGTACTCCGGGCTCTGCAGCATGTCGAGAGACTTCCCGAAAGCGATAGTACCGATGAGATCGAAGCTATACCAGCTAGCCACAGTGCTGATCTCGACAGGTGCCGTCCAAACTTGCTTCCCCTTTTCTGCTCTCATTGGAATACGAGAGTAGCTTCCTGCTATATCTGCGAATTTTCGGGCAACCTGGTCGATGCTTCGGAAGGCTTGTTCTCTGGCCGGCAGCGCCCGGTTGAGCACTTTACGCCGTGCCGCATGCTCTTCGTTGTTGGCTGTCATCTGCACGCTTCTGCCGCCCTCCGCTCCCCCATCGAGAAGTCCATAGAACTCGTCGCCTTTGAAGACGTTTGATTCTCTAGCATGAATTTTCTGGAGGGCCGAGAGGGAGCTGAACGTTATCTGCTGCCAAGATTAGTCACGCCTTTTATCGAGCGACGCGCGTTTGAGCCTTGAGAGCCCATCTGCAACACTGACCGCATTCGGGGCACTCCTGATTACACTACCTATGTTTTCGCAGTCAGCCGATTTACCGAAGCGAGCCAAGCCGGTGTTGAGGATGCAGCTGGAACGATACCGTAATTCTCATGAGCTTCCCGTTCTCTCATATGGCGATCCCCTTTGTAACACTGCCATATACGCGGTACACCAGATATTCTCTGCGCCAGAGGGCCAGGAATGCGAGCTAGAGGATGGAAGAATAAACGATATATGGCCAAAAACCCAAGCTAAGATCTCATCAGTATGGGTACTTTTGACATACTGTTGGTTTGCGCCTACGTAGAGAGCCACAGATGACGCCAGGGCGACAGCGGTCAGGGTGATGCTTGGCGTTGAATACATCTTATTGACCTTGATTAGTGCAGAGGAAAGAAGAACACTTGATCATATGAATGGACGATTGGATGCACTCGAAGAGAGGTGTAGCACTCAACCAAGTACGACATTGGAGACGCGAAGCAGGAGGAGGGGACATCATATGCGGGTTTCTCATGGCATATGCGCCTTCGTAGTAGCTCTCCCAACTGCATGATGTGGTGCAAGAAAGCTGCGAGGCTGCACCGCTTTGTCACACTTGACTAGCGAAGGCTTGCAGCGCTAATGTACGTCGCCTGCATTAAGCTCAATGTACAATGAGTTGTTCTTTCAGATGTCCCGCGCTTCCATTGTCTTGTTATCGCGGGCCGTGGCGTTTATCTCTCCGCATTTGCCAGAGTGTCAAACCGAGCTTCGCGCCAAAGGACCAGCTTGCCAAGGTCGAAGACTTGGCGACCTATTTCACGACTTACACATCTAATGCATAGTGGCATTGTATGAGTCTAGGGGGGCTCTTCCAGTGTATTACTGCCAAGAAGAGGTATTTAGTTCGATACCGAGGCTTGAGCACCGCTTATGAAAGCGAAGGCGCTGTAATTGCTTGAGAGGACTCTATTTCTCAAGTCTTGATGCAGACAATCGATTTTGTTACGCCTGGAACAGAAATAGTTGATCCTTGGAAAGAGGAATAAGAGATCGCAGTATCTCTCCACCAGCGGTGAGGACAGTTCCATTACTGCCTACATGGACCCCCCATGGGCCGCGAAGTGCGAAATCACACCGCGACAGAAAATTGCAATCTGTCCGGAGGTGTACATTCTATTAGCTCAGTGGAGTCTTCACTTCCCAGAATATTTTACAGACTCATGGTAGTCCCGGGTGATGTAACACACTACTACAGCGCGTTGACCTCTTGGCAATTGCCGTATCAGTCAATTCGTAATGAAAACTCGACCGTTTGGTGAATGACATTATCACTGCCTTGATCACTGCCAGCTCTGTCCTGTGCTGCTCCTATCGGGCCGCACGGGCCTTGTACTTTCGTCTCCGATCTCCCGTATCCTCCATGCAACGCTGAGAACAACTGCCGCTGAGAGTCCTCGCTCGCCCTTTGCGGTCGCGCCGCTGTAGTTGAACGGGCGGCTTCATTCTTTAAGAAACGCTGTTTCGATCTGGTGTTGGAAACTTGTCCAGAATGGCGTGAAGATGACTTGTATCGGCCGCCGTTACTGAGCTCGAAGTCGTTGGCGTTGGTGATTTGTATCCCGCCGGATTGGAGGCTACCCCAGAATTGTTGCGAACGTGGTACGATTGCGCAAATAACTGAGAAGAAGGTTACAAGGATCTCCCAGACGCTTTGAGTCGCGCGCTCCCAAGTCTTATCCGTGGTACGCTGCGTACGTGGGATAGCAATCATTTGACCAATAGCAACAAAGGGAACACTACCATGAGTTAGCTCGATACTCCTCACAATGGCACGCTCGGCGCGAAAGTCCTTTGAAGCCTCAAGAGGGATCAGACTCACATCAATCTCGAGGACAGGAGAAGCATAATCCGGATTTTTCTCTCATATGGCATCTTTAGTGCCCAGATCAGATGCAACGGAGCAAATGCCAGCCAGACGTCAGTCGCCATATTCAATGCTATCACCGCATACTGCATGATTCCACTGTTTGGACATGCATCGGCAGCCAGACCCATGAGTTTCCATGCCGGTTGTGGACACTGAAAAGCCAGCAGGAGCAGGCAGATTGCGCCCCAAATCCCAGCCACGAGAAGAGAAACTTTGAAGCTCCAAAACGATCGGCCACCGCTATTCGACTCTATACGCCAGCCAAGGCCGACACTGGAAAGCTTTGCGGCCCACATCGCCATTATGCCAAGGAGTTGCGCTGCGTAAACCCACTAATCGCAATGTCAATTCTTCCCAATTGTAATCCGAGCGGAGAAGTCAAGAGGAGTGCGATACCTGAAACGTCTGAGTGACACTTTGCGAAGATTGACCAGCCTGATGAGTGCCAAGGCCTGGTGAAACAGCTTTCGCGTAAAGCACATAAGCTGCGATCGAAAATACCTGGTTGTACATTTATGAGCTTAACTATTTTTTGATCCGCACGATCGAAGATCTGATTGGCATGAACTCACAGTGGCAGAAGCCGCGCCTGCATCGTCGAAGGAGAACTTGGTCTCAGATTTCCTTTCTATGCAGAAACGCACCACACCAGCACAGATTGTGTACACGATCAAGGTGTATGATGTGATGACTGTGCTTGCCCCTCGATGCTCAGAATCCATTGGAAAGTACGGGGCATAGGAGTCTGCCATGTTGGCGGCTCCTCACTGTAAGCTGGCAGATCGCATAGTGTAGACTGCGGTTGAGGAAACAAGACAGTGAGGTGCAGTTGAAGTAATACATGGTTCTTCTACGTTACGAAAGACAATAATCGTAATCTGGGGCATGATCCTTCAATGCTGGTTGTGGCAAGACCTTCTTGGCAAGGGACATGCGTGAAGACTGGTCTCCCGGTCTCCCCGATAGATTGGAGAGCAATCTGGCGAATCAAAATGTATTCTCCTCGAGCCATCGATCTCTAGTCCGGATGAGGATCCCCAGGCGCCTAGCGGGAAGTCCAGTCATCGGACCGATCTCCCATCCGTACATAGAGGAGTACTAGACCTTGATAGACTCTAAGACGACTGGATGAACGCAGATCGCCTCGAAAAGCGTAAGATGTAACGAGGTTTAAACTTGGTACTTCGTACTTTATTAGGGGGGTTAAATGTTAGCGTGACAAGGGTTTATTTTGCCCGGCTCTCGCGTATGCGGCAGGTTAATTGTTAGCGTGACAGGGTTTATTCGCCCAGAAACCCCTGTTCGTACTAACAATTAATATGCCGCATACGAAGTACGAAGTACATTCCGCTACGGGTTGCACGGGGACGCGAAGCTGCGGGGGATGAGATCAGTATCCCAATGAACCGGTGCCGTTGGCAATCGAACCTACAACTAATTCTCATGACGGACCCGGCACCAGGTGCCGGTGGACAGCGGGCGGAGTGTGTGTCCCCCACTCTAAATCCGCGGAGACTTCCCGGACAGCCGTAGTGCTACGACACCAACCCACGAGGGGGGATGCTATATCTTAGTGCGAAGCGAGCACGACCGGCGAAAAGCTACAACCCTTGTGGTGTCCCTTAGACTGTCCACCCCTCGAATCGGATATTTCATGGCTGGGGTCTAGACTTAGCCGAGGAACAAATTCTTCGAACCTTTGGCCAAAGCCGTCGTTTAGCCTCACACTAATGTATAGCGCGCCTTTTAATAAATAGTGCTACAGGGTCGGCACGCACGCACCGGAGCTTTCGTGGACCACTTTCGAAGCTGTCAGGATTTCAATATTTCATAGCAGTACAAATTCAAGGAATGATGTCTTCCCATCTCTGGGAGCTTTCTGATGTTTAATACCGCCATGGGGTTGAAGTCTGCTGCAGAGACCTTCATTGGGGTAGCCCGAAGTCAGGCTTGGCAATCACACTTTGGCATTGCGCTACTGTAAGCCACATCCCTGTCCACGGTTTGTTATCAACAACCTCTGCAATAATAACCTGTCGTGGGGGGCGTCTGCAACTCCTGCAACTTAGGATATTAGCTGATGTAGAGCAGCATCTCTGTGCATGCTAGTTGGCGACTCTTGCAGCATGAGAGAGATGGTCGCGACGGACGTTTCTAATTGCCAGAAGATGTGTTCCATGTTTTGCCATGCCTTCAAGCGCAATCCCAGATCATCTTGCCGTGGGAACGCTCTCTCATTTCCTTCAACCCTTCCTCGTACGGCTGCAGGCCAATTGGCAAGAGTCCCTCCACCAAGATGGCAAACGAAAAGTATTTCGAGATGACGGTAGCCGAGGGATCGGACCCTTCGACCGACTCAAAAGCGCCCCACACCGAGCAGGGGGATGAAATTATTTTTCACCAAACCGAGGGTCACAGCTCTGCTAAAGGCCTGATCGAGGTACGTGAGCCGCAAAGTTCGGGTATACGACATTGATTTGCAATTGACTATCGCGTCTTAGGGGTACATCCAACTCCTTGCCATTACCAACTTTGGCTTCACTCTGCAAGCAGCATGGGAAGCTTCGGGCCTCTCTATCCAGTTCAGCCTGCTCAATGGCGGCCCAGCATCGTTGCTCTATGGCAGTCTGCTGGCTGGCTGTGGATCTTGCCTTATTGCATTGTCACTGGCAGAAATGGCATCCATGTGAGTCAACATTGGATTCGCTCTCGCATTTCGCGGTGCAGCTATGCTAACTTGTGTGAGTGACCCGGTCGTAGGTGCTCAATACCGCTGGTCCGCGCAATTCGCTCCAATATGGCCACGTTTCTGGGGCTTGTTCCAAGGCTGGATGACCGTCTTCGCCTGGGTTACAGCTACGGCTGCCTCGCCTGCCTATCTCGCCCAGGGCGCCCAAGCTCTCATAGCACTCAACAACCCCGATTATGTCCCTCATTCATGGCATACCACACTACTGATGTGCGCTTTTGTCATCCCTCCTGTCGCGGCCAACCTGTGGTTCAAGAAGATCCTCAATCCGATGGAGACGATCGGCGCGATCGGACACGGGGCGTTCTGGATCGTGACGATGATCACGCTCGGTGTCGCAGGCGCGAGAAGCTCCAACTCATTTGTCTGGGGAACGTTGACGAACGATCGAAGCGGCTGGACTCAGCCAGGTGTGGCTTTCGGCATTGGCTTGCTACCGATTGCGTTTCCACTAACTTGCTTCGACGGAGTCCTGCACATGAGTGAGCGAGCCCTGATTCTTTGAGGCGTGACCTGAGACTAATTAGAATGCGTTGCAGGCAAGGAAGTGAAGAAACCCAAAACCAACGTCCCTCGTGCTATGGTCTTCGCCGTGGTTCTCAATAGCATCGTACAATTTGTGTGGCTCCTCGTTGTCTTATACCGCTTCGGCGATCCCGACGTTGTCGCCAACGCGCCCGGCGGCCTGGCCATCATCGGCGTGTACATTAACGCCACGCATTCGAGAGCCGTAACGACGCTTTTTGTTATCTTCCATATGGTCATCCTCTTCATCTCGCTCTTCAACATCTTTGCATCTGTTGCGCGATTGACGTGGGCGTTCAGCCAGAACAACGGTCTGCCGTTGTCTAAGTACTTCTCATTCGTGCGTGGCCCCTTTCCCTACGAAAGAGATATGAGTAGGCTGTTAACGAACTCCCAACCGCAGGTCTCAATCCGCTGGCATATGCCAATCCGCGGCCTCATGCTCGTCGCCATCATCTGCTGTCTCCTGTCCATCATCAACATCGGCAGCACAACAGCATTTAACGCGCTCATCTCACTGCCTCTCATCGCCCTGTACATCAGCTACGTTATCCCCATCGCCTTCCTACTGCTCCGCAAACTCCGGGGCCGCACGCCTGAGCTGGGTCCGTTCAATCTAGGTCGATGGGGCATAGCTGTGAATTCGATCGCTGTTCTGTATATTGTATACGTGCTCTCCTTTGTGGCTTTGCCGACTATCATGCCGGTGTCCGCTAGTAATATGAATTATGCGGGTCCGCTGGTTCTGGCAGTGGCGGTGCTTGCGCTTGGTGATTGGGTCGTGAGTGGCAGGAAGAGGTTTAAGATCCCTGAGGTTCCGGTGGTCTTTTGAAGAAGGGAAAACCCGCCGGAGGTAAGGTAAAGACGCCTGCGCACTTTGGACGAGTAGTCAAGTTATGACATCCGATGGCGGGTAAGGGTATACAGGCTGTGCAGCTTCTGTGAAGTGTGCTTTACATTGGCAAATAGTCGATAACCAAAGACTCGTTCCAGCTGGCGGCTTACTTTCTAGTAGTTCTCGCTCAAGGACTAGACTATGAAGTAGGGTAAACAAAGCAGGAACAATCAATTTGGAACGGATCGAGGTACTCCATGTCCACGATTTTGTTTCGAATTATATTACAACCCACGGCTTTCCAAACTTGGGTCCTTCTAGAATTTCTGATTCACGGATTATAGGGTCTGCAAATTTGAGGACTGTTTATCTGAGTATCCGCGTAGACGTGACTCCTGGCGTACCACTAATGTGTGAGAAATCGCCCGTGGCATACACAGCTATCGAGGAAGGACAAACAGTAATTACAAGCCTGGTTGTGTGGGGAAATATACGCGCCCGGAGTGAGTAGGCCCGCAGATGACAATCCTACAAGCGATACAGCCATCTTTCTTGCCTCTGCTCAGTCATTCCTCCCTGTGGGGACCACAACCATCGGGGGCCACAACCACCAGGAGCCAATATGAGGACGAGAGAGCTCCAGAACCAGGAGCTGCCGACCAGACTTTCTCCATCGACTGTGGAAGCTACGCAGAGTCCTGTGAGCATGGTCAAGATCCCTGCTCAGTCACCTACCTCCCAACATCAAACACTGCGCCGTATGCCAGCAAGCGTTGCGCTATCTCAGGATTTTGGATCAAAGGTCAAAAGAACCCAACGCCCGGCGAACTAGATGTGAGCAGCACGGGCTGGTTCAAGGAAGAATGAACATCGATGCCATGAGCAATATCGAATGTCAGACCTACAGATTTTACATACGCACGGGAAACGGGCGGAAATTGCATCGTTCCTTTTTGCTTGCTCTGTTCAAGCCTGCAATACGGACCCTACCCAGACGAAGTGCAGCGAAGAGGAGAAAATGCTGCTGGTCCGCCAGTTCATCGAGTGAGTTTATATTGCGTGACCCACAGTTGCTGCATGCTGACAATGCGAGTCGGGAAAAAGATCGGCGGACGCATCGGCAAGTTACGAAGATAGCGATTAGCCTGATATGAGTGAGCGAACATTGATCTAAACGAGCAAACAATTGATACCTACAACCATCAGTGTATGAAGCGCAGAAGGGAAAAATCAAGCGGGCAGGTTGCTGTAACACCGGCTAGAGATACTGGCAACATATATCGTGCTACCACGATTGAAGGGTCTGGCGGTACATTCATTGATCTGAAGCAGATGGTCCGAAACTTCTTCTATATAAGCAGCTGTGCCAATCAACCATGGAATGAAATGAGCTCTGCACGCTCGCTGTGGTTTCGGCAAAGAATGACTATGCAAACCAGATCGTGTTGAAGCTCGCTCGTGCAACCGATAAAAAGGGTATTTGGACGCTGAGTGTTATCACGAAGCCCAACACTTTGATTGCAAATTTCGAGAGTGAAGCCATGTACGTCTCTCTTGCGAGAAACCAGGACGTGGAATTTCGTCTTGAATGGCATGTGTTAAAAAACATGAACTCTAAAACAAAAGAGTGGTCATTGACGAATCGCGATATTAAGGAAGAGCAATTCTTTTCTCAAGGAATATGAAAAGATATTTTTTGATCGCTCTTAGGCATTGACAAGTTACGAAGCAAGCTTAGCAAGGTTTTGCTTGGACAAATCGCTACTAAGCTACCCAACTTGATTGATAAGATTAAAGTCAAATCAAACGCTTGTCGCAATCGATTAAATAAGCTTGGGGATTCTAGAGCTACCTTTGCAAAGCAACAGCTCTATCTATTTCAATTGAGTCAAGCATTTTAGTCTTTGATCAAAGCTACTATGAATAATACATATAACGATTTATTCTTTGATGACGCTAAGTCTAAATCCAACTATCAAAAGCGCATACGAGTCGTAATACAGAATCTCAACCTAGACTTTGCAAACAAAATCGTCAAACGAGATCATTGTCGCGAGATTATTGATTCGAAGAACATAAGTCGCATCTCTAAAGACGTAATCTTAATCATCAAAGATAAATTCATTAATCATATACAACACCTAATGAAGAGAATCAAGGATCAAGAGTTGCTCGAGACCTTCAATTCTATGATCGTGTCGAACTTGTTCTTAGAGCAATCAATTCTCTAAAAAGTTATCGTTCGAAGTCACGTTAACAAAGTCTAGACGATCGCTAAAGAATTTCTTGATCATGCAATTATCTACGTCGTCGATGTCACAATCTTCAAAGCACTCTTTCAAAAGATATTTTAGCTTGCTCTAAATCATCTATTGAAAACTTTAAATAAGAAAATCACGAAATTGCTAATATTATATTAGAAAAGTCATTCAATCATTTACAATCATTATTTCATCGAAACTCTCTACAAGCTTCGTAACGAACGCAATCAAAATGAGTATTTTAAGATCATAAAACAATTTTTTGACGTCTCTTTTCTAGAAACATCCCATTATTGTGGCGACAATCATGATCTCTATTAACTTCTCATTGCTTTGATGCAACGCACAAAATCAAACATAAATTGCTTCGTCTATTTCGAAGCTTTGAATTGTATAAAAACTTATTACAAGGTCGATCTTTCATTTCTATTTTGTCTCTACTTTCATTATCTCTTTGCTAATCCCATTGTGTAATTATAGATTGCTTTAAAACGCTTCATCGACGACATCGCCATCGAAGTAATCGAAGCAAAGCTTATCTCTTTCTTCGACGATATCTTCACTCTCGTAGTTGTCTCGACTATGTTCGCCAATCTCGTGACGAACATGATTGGTGAATCTAAGAAAAATCGTGCTCAACGTGAACAACTAATCAAGCAGCTTGACGTCCTCACGAAAGACTCTAATACCTATAAGCGCTTCATCGACGTTAAACTTTTTAGTAAGACAAGCTCTTGCTTGTTCTATTTCAACAATTGCTTAAATTTTGGACAAATGCAAATGATGACGCAACTCAATTTAATTTTGAATTCAATAAAGACTTTGCAAGCGATAAGTCCATTAAATCTAACGAAAGTTCTAAGCTTTCGTTTGAGAAAGACACTACATCTTCGACGAATGAATCTATAAAGCTTAGGCATTCAATTGTTGAAAGATTTGAGTGCGTGATCGAAGCGAAAAACCCTGCTCTTGCATCAAATTTAGCTCTCGAAGCTCTAGTTAATGAGTTTGTCACATTAGGGTTGAGCTCTTCCAAGAAGCTCAAGAAGAAGTCAAAAACATCTGCAAAACAAGTTTTCTTTGAAGAGGATTAGTTCTCGTTTTCTAATCTCATACTTTAATTGCAAAAACAAGTGCGAGACATAAGGTCGAAACGATGAAACATGATAATTGGACACGAAGCTTGAAAGTAGAAGTGACTATGATGGACTCGCTTTAGGCACCCATT
>JAABUJ010007369.1_pt1 | contig 10303 bp, 12 predicted proteins | sample 5559131 | NCBI WGS metagenome assembly JAABUJ01 (sample SAMN10711875, study PRJNA513366) | rock metagenome | isolation source: Antarctica rocks | place: Antarctica: Victoria Land, Mt New Zealand nord | collected 2016-01-07 | reverse complement strand
AGCCCGTTCAGCCACTCATCACACGTCCAACGTTGCGCAGGCCGGTCTGAGTTCCTCCGTAAACCGAGCCGTCCGAAAGACCTTTTCCCTACACGTCGCCCAAGCGAAATGAGGGGAGGCATGAGGGCGTGATGGTCGGCCGCTGTGCCAACTGCTGGCGCACGGCTGCGGGCATCTCGTTGGACGGAGCAGGCGCTTCCAAAGAGCTTTGCGGGCGAGCCATGATCGAGGCCAGTCCTTCGGCACTCGACCGTGATGCGGCCAGCGCCCGGGCGTGTCCTTCGCCGGTTCGCGCTCCCACATCGAACGCCACGAATGCGATCAGGACCCCAGCCCCGCCAAGCAGCACCGGTCGCCACAGTCCTTTTCCCGTTCGCCCTTTCGCCTCGGCAGCCGGCCGCATGTCCAGCGGCTCGTGCGCGCCCGCGCCGAGATGGAGATGGATGTGGAGATCAGCTGGCCCTGCCAACGGCAACTCCACCGCAGTGGCAGCGGTGTCTTCGCCCTGATTGAGCACGAGACGGAGCGGGGTGCGGGTCATGGGGCCTCCGGGAACCGATTGAGGATGTCATCCTGACCCAGGCTGGCGCGAACGGCGCTGATCGCGCGCTCGACGGAGGGAACAATTAGCGGGCGTCCGGCGAGCCGTTCTGCTGCCCAGTGATCGCGCGCACCCGCCGCTTCGACCCTTGGGTTCGGATGGGTAGTCTGGCCTGGACCGTCGCCCTCGAAGCCGAGGGAATGCAGCGCATACCAGAGATTACGATCGACCAGCTTGAGGCAGGCAAACTGCGCCGGTGGCAGCACGCCGGACCGACGCCGGGCGGCCGTGAGAAGGCTCATCAGGGCTGGCACGGCATAGGCGTGACCGGCGGCAATCTTGTCGGCCCGGCCCCGGAACTCCCTGGACGCCAGCACGGCATCCGCGCTGGCGACCAGGTCGGCCGGTATTGCATAGGGGTGCGCCGGGCCGGCGGTCTCGTCCTTTTCGCCGGGCGGCAGCCCCAGGGCCATGGCGACGAGCAGCTTTTGCGCCTCCGGGCGCCGCTGGTGCAGATGCAGCATGAATGCCGCGTAGAGCACGCGGACATGGCCAGGCGCTCCCTCGATTCCCCGCCATACCGGCCCGAGCTGCTTGCTAAAGGCGCGCGTCGCGGCGATCGGGTCGAGGTCAACGGCCTCGCGCTTGCCGGCATGACCCGCGTTCGGGGCGAACCGGGCGACCCACTCGCGGGCATGCAGCGCCGGGTCGCTGGGCCGCAGCGTGTCGGGCTGCATCGGCACCAGACGCAGGCTGCGACGTGCGAAGGCGGTAATCCAGCCGAAGAACTGCGCCTGTTCGCGGATCAATCCATCGAGGTCAAGCGTGCGGGTAAACTGCGACGGCGCCGCGCGCCGGAAGCAGAACACGGCCAGCATCAAGATGAAAATGATCACCGGGACACGCAGGTAGTGCCCGATGGCGTTCAGCACCGTCAGGATCTCCCGCACCGTGACCGTATCGTAGTTCGCTGTGGCGACGGTCCGGTACACCCCATCCAGCGCCGGGGTGAAATGATGGACGATCCTGATTTGCCCCATAGCCACGTCGGCGATCACAGCCGAGATCGCGCCATGGTAGTTCGTCCAGCCGATCCAACCGAGAAAGGCGAGGCCGATCGCCACCACGGCGAGACTGAGAAAGGTGAAGTCATCATTGGAGGGCCACGCGGCCCGGTTGCCCTGTCCGGCGGCCATGCTGTCAGCTTCCTGCTGCTGGAGTAGAGCGCGTATCGGCCGCGGCACGCAGCGCCTGGGCCTGCAGCCGAAGCGCCTGGTGAAGAACCTTGCGAAGATAGTCGGCTTTGTAACCGGGATCGTGAGAGTGGTAGAATCCAACCCCTTCCCAGAAATCGCCGTGCGCCTGGTCCATGGCCTGGCGCAAAATCCAGGTTCCAGCCTCGACGTTGGCGCAGAAATTGTCCCGGAGTGCCGCGTAGGTTTCGGAGGTTGTGGCGCGCCAATGGCGTGCGACAACGGGTATCCAGATCGTGTTGACCTGCATTGGGCCAATATCGACGGTGCCGTTGGTGTTTGCGCTGACGTGTCCGAGTGTTCCGCCTTCGACCGACAGCAGGATCAGCACGACCGCGGGCGGGAGCCGATAGGCCGCTGAAGCGGACTCGATGCAGCGCACGACGGGAACGGCCGCAGGTTCGCCAGCGCGCCCCATTGTGGGGAGCATGACCAGACCAGCGGCAATCGCGATCCCGAGCCTCATGGTGCGGACGGGGCAAGAGCGGCCCGGGCGATACGGTCCTCGGTCTCCTGCCAGACGCGAGCCAAATCGTTGACGAGCAGCGTTCGCGGCTGAGCCGCCTGTTCGATCGCCTCCATCACGGAAAGCATCACGGTGGCGAATGTGCCATTGTGAATGCCGCGGACGGTAAAGCCGAGCACCGTCTTCGGGTCGGTCGCGATCTCCACGCCGAGGCTCTTCCCCGTGGCCTCCCGCCACACAGCGTCGCCCGCAGTCAGAAATGCCGGCAACAGCCCGGTCGGTGCCGCGGCACTGTCCGCCGCGTAAGTGATCGTTTGCAGGGATGCACGGCAGTCGTAGAAGATCGACCGCCCACTCTGCTCCAGCAACTGCTGCAGCGTGCGGCTGACCAGGGCGAGGTCCAGGGTGTCGCTCATGCGTTGCGCCGCCGCTTCCACGCCGGAACCGCCGGACGGATACTGCCGACCAGCATGCGGCGCAGGACCCGGGTCACCGCCGGCACTGTCAGACCGAACCAGGAGATCACGGTGAAGAAGAGGACCCCGCCGATCGCGATGTAGGCCGTGGCCCAGCTCCAATAGAGCACGAAGATCAGCATCGGGATGCAGGCGCGCGCATCGAGGATCGCAACCTTCACCGGCACGGCCGTGTAGCGCCACATCAGCCGATCTCCTTGAGCTCGACGGCGGCTGTTTGTGGCGTGATGCGGCCCTCTTCGACCGCGCGCCGGATCGCCACAGGATAGGATTGTCCCTGCTCCTCGACCGCCTTGCGCGTCAGGGCCGGCCAGTCGGACGGACTGGTCTGCAGGAACTTGGTCCGCAGACTGGTGTCGAACACCAGATACTCGCGCAGAGCCGTCCGGCCGCCATTGGTGGAGATGGCCAATCGCTGGTTGATGATCAGACGCAGCGATTGCGCAACGGCGCTGATCAGGTTGTCGCGCTCGTCGCGCGGGCACAGGCTGGCGATGCGCTGCATGGTCAGTGCCACGTCGGGCGCATGGATGGTGGTGGTCAGGACGTGGCCGGAGATCGCCGCCTGGACCGCCGCGGTCATCGTGGTGCCGTCGCGGCACTCGCCGACGATGATGTCGGTCGGCTCGCGGCGCATGCAGCCCCGGATGAACGCCTCGAAAGTCGGCAGGTCGCGCGGGATCTCCGTCTGATTGATCGTGCTGGACGGGCTCTTGACGCGATCGAGCAGGAACTCGATCGGTGCCGCACCCTCGGCGATGTTGTAGTGCCCGTTCAGGTCATTCAGCTTCGCCATCGTGAAGCCCGCAATCAGCGTCGACTTGCCGGAGCCGGTGGCGCCGGCGACGCAGACGATGCCCTCGCGTGGCCGGAAGGCATCGAGAATACCGGGCTCGACCAGCTGCGCCTCAAGCGAGGGCGGCATGTCCGGGATCGGACGCAGCACGATATTGGCGCCGTCGCGCCGGCTGGTGCGGGTCGGGGTGGCGTTGAGGCGAAACCGCAGCCGCTGCGTGCGGGTGCGCGCGATCTCGTAGGAGACGTCGAAGTCCTGGCCGCCCTGCAGGCGGGCGGTGCCGTCGGCACCGTAGAGATGGTTGGCGATCTGCGCGACCTCGGACTCGTCGAGCGAATGCTCGGTCACGCGACGGTTGCGCCCGTGGATGCGCAGCCAGATCGGATGCCCGGTCTGGAAGGCGATGCGCGACGCGCCAAGGTCGTACGCCCAGGAGAGGATCGAGTCCAATCCGGGAGCCGCCTTACGCGGATCGCGCACCCAGGGTGTGCCCTCATCCGGCCAGCGCTCGGAGGAGGCAGGCATGGCAGGCGTGATCGCGTTCATTGGCAGCCATACCCCCTGGCAGCGCGCCGGGCCTGCAGGCCCGGCTGGGCGGTGATGCGCACCACTTGGTCGCCGACATGCAGGGTGTCGCGGCCGCCCTCGCTGGCGCGGTTCTGGAAGGCGACGCGGGGCTGTTCCACAAGGCCGGAGCGCAGCAGCACCCGGTAGCGGGCCATGCCGGTGATGTCGCGCTGCAGACGGCTCAGGTCGGAAAGGAATATGTCCACAGCCTGCTTCTCGCCCTGACCCCAGCCCTCGGCGACCCACTTGTTCCAGTAGGCCACCTCCGCGTCCGTGCGCGGCAGGCCGGCGTCGGCGGGCCGCTGCGGGGCGGCCCAGCTGCGCACCAGATATTCGCGCCAGTTCGGCGGCGCCGAGGTGAGCTGCGCCTCGCGGGTGATCTCGTAGATGCAGGCGGTCTCGCGCGCGACCTGTCCCCCCTCACCGAGCGCGAACGCGAGCTGCGCCTGCGTGATGATTGGTGGCCGCATCAGCGTCTGCCCGCTGCCGACCGGCAGGACGAGGGAGCGGAAATCGAACGAAGTATCGAGGATCGGCTCGTAGCGGCGGAGCAGCTCGTTGATCGCGAACGCGCGGCCGGCCAGGCCACCCTGCGCGCCGTAGATCATCGCCGACTGGCGCAGCTCATCGGCTCGCCCCGCCTTGAGGCCGTCGCCATGCTGGTCTCCCGGCCGGGTCGCCTGCAGCGCCTCCAGCGATGGCGGCGCTTCGCCGCCTACCACGCTCGGGATCTCGGCAGCGCCGGTGACCGGCTTGTTGACCGGATTGCCAAGCGTCTGCGCCGCCAGACCGACCTGGGCGGCCGACGGAACCCCCGGAACCGGATCGGGATAGACCCCGCCTTCCGCCCGCCCTGGCTGGCTGACCGCGAGAGAGGACAGCACCGTGGCCGCGCAGAGCAGCGCCCGCAGCTTAAACATGGTGGACCACCTGGACCTGATGATGGAGCGGGTCGACCTCGACGGTCGCGGCCGTACCTGCCTGCGTGCCGAGTGCCTGGAACGCGCCAAGCACCTGCCCATCGACATTGACGACGACGGGGACCGGCTGGGGATTCTGCGGGCCAAAGATGGCCACCGTATAGCCGATGCTGGCGGCCAGCTTCTGTACGCCGGCATCGAGCGGTCCGCTCCAGACAAACTGAACCGGCTTCTGCAAGTCGTCGGGGACTACCGGCGCCACAGAGACGGCGGCTACAGAACTTTGTGGCTGCATGCCGCCGATTTGGGTCATCTCGGCATTCACCTGATCGAGCGTGCGATGCAGCGCCGATTCGGCGTTCGGCATGCCGGTTGCCGCAACGTCCGTCGGCACTTGCGGCGTGCCGGCACACCCGGCCAGCAAGCCGATGGCGAGCAATGCTGGGATTGCCTTGGCCGAATGGTTGAACATCACACCGCTCCTGAACCGTCTCCGACACCATGCAGGCGGTCGGTGCGAACGGGAGCGAGGTTTTCCGGCACGACGCCTACTCCGCGGCGCGCAGCATCGGCTCCGCCACATCGACGTCGGGATCGCGCAGCTTCATGCCCATGCCATGACCGTCGATCAGCTCGCGGGCGAGTTCGTCGATCACCCCCAACTCGGCCTTGGTGTCGAGTTCGCCGCGTGTGAGACGGTCCTTCTTGCGGCGCTCGATCTCCTTGAGCGCGGACCCGCGCGGAAACACCTTGGAGAGCCGTCGCAGCGCCTCGCTAAAGCCCACGCGATCATAGAGGCGGTTGCGCAAGCCGGTGTCGCCCGGCGTGGTGCTGAGCGCCCACAGCTCGATCGGACCGAGCGAGTTCACCAGCATCTGCTCGTATTTCTCACCGTTGGCGGTCAGGATGGCCAGGAACGGCGCGCCGCCAGGTCCGGGGCCGTTCAACCCGTAGCGGACGATGCCGGCGCTGGCCTCGGTCAGGTTGAAGCGGGTGATGATCTCCTCGGCTTCCCGCTCGTCGCCCGCCTTGAGGATGAAACGGCCGGTTGCCTGTGAGGTAATGCCGTCGCCCATGTCGCCCAGGCGCTGCGAGGCGAAGCCGAGCTGGATGTTGTGCTTCGGGCCTTCACGCACGTCGAGCTCAGCCTGAGCGCGGACTTGCGGGCTGTTCTGGGTGCGATGCCACTCGTCATAGTCAAGCCGCTTGACGCTCTCCATGACCTCGTGGAACCGCGCGAGATGGTAGTCACGCACTGCGGCAGGGACGTATTGGGCGTAGTCCGGATGCAGAAAGAAGTTCCGCGCGAGCAGGTGCCGCGCCAGCATGTACATCATCTCGGTTTGCCGATTGGCCGAGGCCGAGCCGGTCGGCGCCACGGCCGCCAGGTCCAGGCCAATGACCCGCGCCGGGCCGAAATCGAGCTTGGTCGGGCTGTTCAGCGTCGGGTATTTGCGGATGACGTCGTAAATGTAGCGCTCGAACAGCGAGCAGGAGTCCTCGTGCGTCGCGTCGATCTTGAGCTTGTTGAACATGTCGCGCACCTGATCGGTGCGCGCGGCGCTGATGAGATCCTGCATCGTCGGCACCGCGTAGCGCTGCGCCACTTCGGCCAGACGATACTCGCCAAGGCCGATCAGGGCGTTGACGACATCACGCCACCAGGGCTCCTCATGTTCGAGATCGACGTTGCGGCTGTGCAGCATCGCGTCGACGTCGGGTTCGACGCCGACCCGATATCGCTTGGGCGAGCCGCCCGGCACATCGGTGCAAAGACGATAGGCCTCGTCCAGCACCAGCCCGATCATCTGGTTGATGCCCTCAAAGGGGGTGGTGGTATCCGGGGGCAGGGTCGCCAACGCCATGAAGTTCTGCAGGAAGGCCCGCTCCAACGGCAGCGGGTATTCGCAGCCGACCTGCAGGTCGAAGATGTTGACCTCGTAGCCGCGGCCGAACTGCATGGTCACGAAGATCGCCTCGTGCCGGCGGTCGGGTCCGAGCGCCTCCTGCAACAGGCGAATGAAGCCCTGCACGGACGGCCCGATATCCACCTTGCCGATCAACGGCAGCTTGGCGCCCTTGGACCCCATGACGGCGGTGCTGAGGCACAGCCCCAAATTGATCGAATTGGCGAGCACCGATTTGCCGGAGCGGGGAGGGGCCACAAAGATGTCAAGCACCTGCGGCCGCACCGATCCACCGGACGGATCGTACGGCCAGATCGCACCGTCGGGCCTGCGGAAGAGCACGGAGCCGCGTTCCCAGGGGGAGGCAGTCCGGTTCCAGGGCAGCATCGACAGGGCGTCGCCCAGCAGCGCCAGTGAGGCGGTGCCGGTGGAGGTGAGTGCCAGGCCCGGCACACTGCTCATCGCGCCCTCGAGCGGGTCGCCGCAGACGCTGGTCGCCCGGCAGTTGCCCCAGCCCTCCAGCCGCTGGCTCAGGGTGGAGGCGCGGCGGCGGAGCTTGCGGCTGTCCTCGACCGGCGCCCAGGTCGCGAACGAGCAGCGCAGCTTGACCGAAATGTGGTTGTTCTGCTCGCGCTCCTGACGCAGCGCCGCGAAAGCGCGGCGCAGGTCGCCATTGCTCGGGAAAATAGCGAGAAAGCTGGCGCCGATCTCCTTCATCGCCATGGACGCCTTGCCGCCACCCTCGATCAGGATGGCGCCGCGCCAGGGGATACGGTCCTTGCCGAGCGCCGAGGCCAGCTCGATGAATGGACGCGGGTCCTCCGGTCCGACCGCCATATCGACCGGCGCGTATTCATAGTCGCCGATCTGCACCCGCTGGCCGCCTTGCGTCACCGCGTCGGCATGGAACATCTGGCTGCGGATCGATGGCCAGAGCAGGTGCTCCGGGTGCGCCTTCTCGTCGTCCTCCGGGCAGCGCGGCATCACCCGGTCGCCGATCAAGGTCGGGCGCCAGGCAGACCCGGCAGTCTCCCGATAGAGTGTTTCCCGAACCACCTTGAGCGCGTCATGCGCATCGAGCTCGACGCTGGCGACGTCCGCGTTGCGCAGCGACGCAATCACCCGCGAAACGAACGCCGAGTGCCGGGCGGCCATGATCTCGGAGCGCAGATAGAAGCGCTGGCTGTCGCCGACACGGGGCATCTCCCGCGCCATCGCATCCTGCTCGTCCTTTATCTGCTTGCGCTCTTCCTTGGTCAGCACCGCCTTGCGTGTCCACAGCACGTAGTAGGCGGCCTCCCAGCGCATGATGCGGGGCCATAGACGGGCACGCTCGTCGAGGATGTCGGCAAGGTCTATGTTCAGCTCGCGTGCGACGGCCCGGCAGCTGTCCAGATTGAGCCGGTCGATCTCGACGGCCGACAATTCCGGGTCGGAGGCGAACCAGCCGACAATCGCGTGCCCCCGGGCCTCAAGCGAGCCCGACAGATCGACACGCTATGCCGCGGCCATGCGCGCCACGTCCTGGCGCGTCGCCATCTTGCGCATACCGTCGACACGAATGATGGAAACATAGTCGCTGTGCTTGGTGACCAGCGCATCACCGTGCGTCGTCTCCACATCGCAGTAGCTGTAAAGCGGCTGACGCAGGGTCAGGGAGAGACCCGCGAGCATCTTGGCGAATGTGCTGATCATGGGCGAGCCCTCGGATGGTGGCAGTGCGTCATGCGGGCGACCTGTTCAGGCTGGCCCAATCACGCAGCGTGTCGGGATAGATGTCGCAGCCATTCCGGAACAGCCGGCCCAGCGGCAGCAGCCGGATGCCGCCGAGGAGCGCCATCCGGCGCTCGTACTCGGATGCGGGCAGTTCCAGCAGCGCGGCCCCGAGTTGGCGCGGGGAGTTGGTTCCAAGCCGGATGTCCGCTGCCACGGAGCGATCCCGCAATGCGCGATAAGCAGTCAGCGGGGCGTTTGCTGCGGGCGTCGATGTGGGTTTTGGAGGCTGTCCGAAAACCGGGGAGATACCAGCGGCAACGCAGGCGAGATGGACCTGGCGGGCCAGAACATTGACCGCCGCCTGAGCGATCTCCGGCAGCCAGATCAATACCGCCTCGCTGTCGATATCAGGACGGTTGAGGTGCTGCGGCAGATGGCAGAGCGGGCAACTGATGACGATGTTCGCCGGCCTGGCGTCAGCGTGATCGTCGTTGAGGTGATAGGGCTCCTGCCAGCCCGCGGTCAGCTGACCGCAGAACTGGCAGGTGGCCGTAGCCGTGGAAGCGACGGCTCCCCGCTCGCCCGGCTCGGCATCGGCGCTCCAGGCCGAGGGATGGGCCGAGAGAGCGAGCGGGAAGCGCGCCATGGTTAGCCGCCGGCGCCGAAGGTGACGACGCCCGCGGTGCTGGTGATGTTGGCGTTGGCGCCGCTGGTGGTGTTGGCGGCCTTGTTGATCCAGGTGCCGCCGGCGGCGAACAGGCCGCACAGCACCAGCCCGGCCATACCCATGGCGACGCGGCCGCTCTCGCGGTTCTGCGGCTGGCGGCTCTGCCAGAGCGCCCAGGCGCCGCCAAGCAGGCAGATCAGGGCTGCGCCATACATCGCCATCGAGCCGATGAAGCCGCCTGTGGTGGAGCCCTCCTGCGCCATGCTCTGCATCTGCGCGCCGATGCCGGCGGTGCTCGGCGTGGCGGCCTGCGCCAGCGCCTGACCGACCAGCGCCACCGAGGCGAGCAGGCCCGCAATCGGTGCCTTGACGCTGACGGCGACGGCTCGGGCACGGCTACTGTGCAGGCGGATGCCGCGCGGGATTGCCCGCGCCGGCACGATCGAGTTGCTGTAATTGGGGTTCACGTGACGCTCTCCTTGCCGAGGGACCATCCCTCTGAATGGAGGGTCCCCTGGGCCGGAGCGAACGGCTGCGGAAAAATGCGTTCAGGCGCCGAAGACGCCGACGAGCCAAGCCGATACCGTGTAGATGTTGATCAGCAGCATGCCGAACACGAACTGCACGCCACACCCACCCCATCCGCGGTTGCTGCGTCCGCTGGCGGCAGCGCGCCAGGCCATCATCGCGAAGAAGCAGGTCATCGCGCCAAACGTCTGGAAGAAGCCCAGGAAGGCCTGGACGATGTTGAGCACGGTGGCACCGGGTGTGGCGCCGAGAATACTGCCGGTGTTGACCGGCGCGTAGCTGGTGAGGCCGGCGACCACCGAGACGGTGACGGCCGAGCCGCCGCTGATGTTAACTTCGGGTAACTGCCCAGGTAGGCCGCTGGGATTTGCCATTGACCGGTCACGGGCCGATGTGAGTCAAGGTGTCGATGACATCGCCCGAAGGCACTGGCAAACCGGACAGCGACGCTTCGGCCTCGGCACGG
>JAABUJ010007368.1_pt1 | contig 10305 bp, 8 predicted proteins | sample 5559131 | NCBI WGS metagenome assembly JAABUJ01 (sample SAMN10711875, study PRJNA513366) | rock metagenome | isolation source: Antarctica rocks | place: Antarctica: Victoria Land, Mt New Zealand nord | collected 2016-01-07 | reverse complement strand
GAGGGGGAGGATGGTGGGGGGCGCGGCGGTGGTCATGTCGATGTCGGCTTCTAGTGAGGCGTCGATATCGTCTTCTTGGGTTTGGAGTTGGAGGTGGATTTGGGACGGGGGCGGGGGCTCTTGGGTGGGCTGTGAGAGTTGGGATGGGTCCAGGTCGGCCATGCTGAGCTTGGAAACGAGTGTGTGTAGGTAAGTGGTGAGTAGATTCCCGAGAGATGGCCTCGTAGATATTAACAATAGCGGAGGGTGAGATGTTACAGTTTGGTCGAGTTTGAAAGCTCGTGAGATGTCCGCTACGGCGAATGCCGTCTAGGGTTCACAGTGCCTAAGGTAGGAAGTTTCAAATAAAAAGGCACTGGCAGGTGTTTCATGATGTTCATTTCGATCACTGTGCTCCATCTACGTAAGATAGGTAATTACATGCATCTACCCTTGATCGTCACAGCGTTCCTCGCAATCTTCTTCGGCGCAGGCGATTCGAGGTACAACAGTGCTTCTCAGTCAACAAGCAAAGGACAAGCTACTCGCCAGGCTATGCCAGTGCCACTGACGCCTTCGCAGAGAGAAGCGAACAATACCAGCAGTTAAGGGACTCGCACCGTAAGACAAACACCCCGGTACATCTCTCCAAGTACCGCAGATTTAAGTCAAATATGTAACACCCTTCCGAAGACTCGCACCTTATGCCAATGAACACCGAAGCTGAGAGTATGTGAAACCGACTAGGCTTCTTGATCGTTTTGTCGGCCGATTTCGGCTTCCTTGGATTGTGCGTCCACCTCCATGTGCTCATCTTGAAGTTGAAAATCACCCTCAGCAACGACCGTGTTCTCTTCTCCGTTAGGTTCCTCCTGCAGAAGATTCTGCAGTTGTCCACCCGCAAGCGCCATGACGCCCTCGATGTGTGCCCGATCTTCATCGCCTCTCTGTTTCGCGCGCTCTCGAGCCTCATTCTTCGCAGCTTGAGCGGGCGCCCGGGTCTTGAGTTCGCCAGTGACGAACTGTAGATAATACGGAACTTCGATGCCACTTTTGAGGAAGAAAAGCTTGAGGTTTCTCGCTTTGTCTTTGAGCTGCACCTGGTTCCGATCCTTCAGAGACTCGTTGATGGTGCCACCCGGACCGAACATGGCCAGGATTTGGCTCCAGTGCGGACCCTTCACTCTGTCCAACCCTGCCATCAACGCGTTCTCTTCCTCGGTTGTCCAGGGCCGACGTTGGCTAGGCAGTCCTGCACGACGATTGCTAGGCGACGCTTTTGCCGTTGCCGCTAGTCTGGCACGCTCATATAGAACCTGAGTAGGTGCGGTCTGGGTGTGATACGGTATCTCGGCTTGTTGATCACCCATTTGCTGCGATTGAGCAGCGAAATGGTACTCATTCATCGTACCACGCTGATCTGGATACGACTGTTCGTACTGTTGAGATTCGTTTTGTGCTGGTGTCTGCTCGGGCGTGCCGTCCAGACCTTGCAGTGCGTATTGCGCGGCACGAGCAGCTTTCTCCACAATATCATTATTGGCATCTTGATCACCTGTAGATTGCACATATGGCTCGTGATCGACGGCCTGCACTTCCTGCTGCTGAAAATTCTCTGCCGTCAACGCGGACGGGCGGCTCCTCAGCGGCTTACGGGCCTAGAAGCATGTTAGCAAGGAACACTTCAATAGTTGCTGATAGAGGAACACTAACCGGATTGCCCACGATGGTATCAAAACTCTTGCTCACATAGCCACTGACGTCCCTCAAGAAGACTTCCCAGAGGTATTTGTCGGGCAATGCAGTGATGGCTTCCTCGTCATTCGAGTCCGCCAATAAACGATCTCTCCGACTTCGAGCACGTATGATGAAGTCCGCTTCGCTGGGAGCTAGTTGCTTCGCACCGGGCCGGCGTTGGAGTAGAAGTTGCTCAAGATTATCCGGAAAGAGATCTTCAAGTATCTCGTCCCTCGACCGGCCTCCATTTGCCATTGCCGAGATATAAGCTTGCGTCTTCAGGTCAAGCAACAGCTGCGCTTGTGACTTGAGAAGACGATTGCCATCGGCAACGAAGGTGTCCAGGAAGTGTTCGTTCAAATCATAGAAGCCGACATCGTGACTACCGAAGACGGAGGAGACGAACGTGGCAAGGTTTGCCTTGCGGATGGTATCAATTTGAGTCTGATCGGTGAGACCGAGGTCGTAAGCAGACAGGAAAGACCCGTGGATTGAGTAGACCTTCTTGGTATGGTCGAACAGGGACTTTAGCGTAGCGTATGCCTGACCGGCATCTGACTCGGGCTCTGTTATGATAGTAATGATATCTTGATGGCTAGTCTTGGCAAGAGTGTTCAGGATTTGGGTTGACTATCATGTGAGGTCAGTAAGGTTTGCCAACACCTCAAGTCTTCCCGACATACCAAGTTATCGAGAATAGGTAGACTCTGGATCTTGAGGTGCAGACTCGCATCCACTGAGAGCCAGTCCTCCGTATCAACCGCCATTCCATCGAGCTCGTAGCCTTGGGCCGCCCAGTGATTATCCACATGCTCTCCATGATCAATTATGTTGGCGATGACCGCAGCCAGATCGGGAGCGGAAGAAGATACTGGAGGGAGCGGGGCAGGTTCGGCAGGCTGAATTGCGAGCTTGGGGCTATGGCGTTCGATCTCGGATACATGCTTATGTGTGCCGTTCATGGTCGCGTGAGGAGGCGCCACGGGTGATTCGCGAGGTAATTCACGGGGTTGGATCTCGACATGGGTATTCCTTTTGCTATCAGGCGACGTTGTCTGTCTTGTGTTCGGTCGTTTCGAAGGCATACTCTCGACAGGTGATGAGCCAGTGCGCCGTCTTTTCCGAAGTCTTGATCCGATGGTTCCAACTTCGTCTTCATGAGGTGCGGTGAGTGGCGCGTCGTAACCCGTTTCTGGATTCACACATGTCATTCATTAGCTTAGGCGTTTCCACAACATTATTCTGAAAGTACAGCATCTCCATCTAAGGTATTGCTCAATTCCGGAAGAACAACCCAACCGGGAGTATAGCTTAGTGCTGTTACAGAAGGAGGGTCTGAAGAGTGCCCAAAGGAGGTTGTATAGCGACTTACCAGCAGTGCGCTCTGGCGGCACAGCAGTTGCCGATTCTACCACTGTTGGACCTGGATTAGCAGTAGACTGTTGTGAACCTCTTGTCGTGACCATCGTGCAATGTGATGGTAGCCTCTCTTGGGATTGATGTTGCTCTGATGTTGTCGTCTCCTGTTATCCTGTTCGTGACTGGGCCCTAAAATTTGCTGACCTAACCTAATCTAAACGAAAATTGAAACTTCGCCAAGCTTAATCTTTTGTCGTTGTCTTTGATATTCGATAATTATTGATCTGGCAAACATGAGCTCAAACACAGAGACATCAAGCATTCATTATCAATATCTAGACTGACCACTTCACATTAATATTATTTATTGTTACATCTGTCAAGATGGACAAAAAGGCACGGTGTTAGTATTTCAAGACAAACCTCAGTCATGGAAAATGGAAGCTACCAGTTTTGGTGCTCAAGGTAATTCTTTCTCATGAGGCAGTTCTATGTTTCTGATTATACCACTCTTACTCTTTCATTCATTTGACTGGGCATAGAGTATTATTGGGAGGCGAAATAATACCCAAGGTTTTCATTCCATCATCTTCCTCTGAAGCATTAATGATGGAGTTCTCTTACTAAACCAGGTACTTTGTACCTAAGACTCCCGATTACATAAGTGGCTCATGACACACGACTTTTACTTAAAATAGGGTCGAGAAGTTCGCATCCGAGGTGGCCTACGCCGTGGTAGCAGTCCACTACTAGCGTGAGCAACGGCGAGCTTCTTGTGGGAGCCTTCTCATCGTCCGTGTGCGCGTGCGACAATAATCTTTAATATCGATTCATGCTCGCAAGGCTGCCGCTTTCACCCATCCGCGAGCGGCGGCGTTGACTGTACATAGAATAGCTCCACGGCTGCGTTTTGCAGGTTCTGTGTTCTGGGCCCCGTTAGGCTCGATTCCATCTTCCGTACTACCCGGTGATGGAGGTGGCGGCATTTTGGTTCTCGACTCTGGATAAACCCGCATATATATGAAGAGTATTCATATGAACTTATATTTACCTGACCTCAGGTACCTTTGGTCTCAAACTCAAGATGGGCGCCGAACGTTGCGGAGTCTTTAGCTGCCTTGCAAATAAGATATCAAGGAGGGTTCCCATAATCCGCCTCCTCCGTTTGTTACTATTCTCTCATACCCAAATTGAAATTTATCCTGTAGTGATTCCGTCTCAGATTCAGTTTATAACCTGCCCTCAGCGGGCTCTGAGACCTTAGTGTTGTCTGCAATTATGAATCCACGCCCCCAATCGGCTGCGCCGCAGGCTCATGAATATGTGTCCGATAGCAAGTCGCCGAATGGCGCCACGACAATCCCCATGGGGACTCTCGGAAAGCCTACACCTCTGTACACCTTTGCCGCCGGCGACGACTTCGAACGCGGCCCGAGCGCCGGCGTCAACACGGGCCTGCGTGCAAGTATCGGCGCATGGAGCACAAAGGCCTTGGTATTTGGTGGGCTCGGACTTGTACTTGTCGCCGTCGTGGTAGGCGTCGCCGTGGGCGCTAGCACCCATCACAACTCCAGTTCGGGTTCCTCTGTCTCCTCCAGCGGTGAAAACCCGCCGTCGCTGTCACCGGTACCATCGCCGACGCCGGACCCAAACCCCAACATCGGCACCCTGCCGGCGAATCACAACTCTGTGGCTTGGGCTTATCCGCAGGTGTTTTCGAAGTACGGTGCCACCACTCTTCAAGCTTGGCACGGCGCACTTGGTAAGAAATATTACCATTCTCACGGACCGCGTGCGGCCCCCTGTATATTGCTGCCAGCGGTGGTTGCACGATGAACCACATCATGCGCATGAACAGCCTTTATGAGATCAATGCCCCAACTTTCTGGAGCATCAACACCTACAGCACGGCGGTGGTTGAAGTTTTGGGTATCTGCACAGGCTCATCCACGGTCTCTCACTTTGGTCAGATGAATGCACAAGGAAGCTCCAATGTAAACATGCCGGTCATTTACAATAGGGCCTTGCCTTTGCGGTCCACCAATACCCAATGCACGGATTACTATTACGCATTGACTTATGGCCTGGTGCAGGCTGGGCCAACTGGCGCTGAGCAGATTAACAATGGCGATACCAACGGCATCTATCTGGCACCATTACAAAACGGTGTTGCACCTGCTGCAATGATAGCTCACACTGACGTTCGCAGTCCAAGTGGTGACTGCTCGGCTCTTTTCATAGTTGATGCGACGGGGATCAAGACACTCAACGCTTAGAGTTTTTCGCTGGCTCTTGTGGACTGGGAAAAGGTCAGTGGCACAGAATTGTTGACCAAGTTGATGATCGAAGCTGCTCAACAGACCCGAATTGCACCCACAAAGGAAGGGACAAGACTACCTTAAGCTGACAAGACCTCGACATCACCTCTCAAAATAACACTCACGAGCGAAAGTCCACAATGAAACTCACCGTATCGTTCTCGAGTGTTTCGACATAGTGTGCCCAGCGCCGCAGCATGTGCAGCCAATGGCCAGACTTCCAAAAACCTCGAAGCTGCAGGCACTGCCGAGCATCAGATCTGAGTTCACAACGACCTGCGTCAAGTGGCCATTGAACTTCGAGCAACGTTTGGGAGGATGTTGAGGATCGTTCGGCGCCAGCTTCTACATCTCTTCGTGCGGGAACAAGAGACTACCTTATGCTTTAAGGCTTGCACTTGACGAATCGCACCTGGCAAAAAGTTGCAGTGCAAATTGGTGACGGAACCTTTTTGGCTGATGTACAGATTCATCTCCATCAATGTTTTGATGTCAAGCCCGCGTCCTCATGTGATTATCTGAGGTTGATAATGAATTTCACAGAAATCAGAGTAACACCGTATCCTATCCACAGACAGGGGAATGACGCATGTGGTTCAACGTAGATTACTTCGACCAGGAAAGGGAGCTCAAGCCCAATCTTTTAACCATGCTTTCAGGGGAGGAACACGCCCTCAACAATGGTTCCTGCGGCAGCATCGCCCTAGCGGTTGGAATGCTGTCTTTACCATTCAAAACAAAGTGCGCCTTACTGCGAAGCACAACAGGTAAGGGCAAGGAAGGCTATGTGGTAGAGGCCAAGACCAAGGCAATGTCCCCGCCGTATCTGTTGGAAGAACTTGCAGCCCTGGACAGCATGAAGCTCTTGGAAGACGTAGCTGGCTACATAATGGCAAGATCTATTATAGGACCACACCTTTGATGGTGCGTGATGCGCAAGAGCTTGTAAGCCCTGGTGCTAATATTATTTGGGAGCTGTGGACCGCTGCAGCTACGCTGGTTGCTCGACGAAAACTGTATACAATACTCAAGACAGACAGCTTTTGGTATTGAATCGTTACCTACTTAAAGGCCAGTATTTGGCGTGAAGATTGATTATGCTTGATGCTGCCGCTTGTGGTACGTTTCATAAGGTAGATCTGCGGAGAGAAGAGGCGCCGACCCCCGCCTCCCGCCACCCGCCAACCGCCAATCCACTTCCACCCCCACCTCCATTACAGCCTTGCGAATGCGGTCACAGAGAAGGCTGCCGACATTGATTGCAACAAGGTAGCTACCTACCATAGGTACGCTGCTTGATCAGCTGTCAACATTACAGCTGAATATGAATACCTACCTGTATAGTCGAACAAAGGTTTTTTGTCCCAGCTTCACTTACGGTCGCCAACCTGAGCTACTGCTGCTTTCACCAGAGCAGCGTGAACTGAGGCTGAGCGTGCCTGTGCAAGGCCGCCCCCCCGTGCCAGCCCCCAGAAGATACCGCTGTTGGCCCCCTGCCTCGGCTGCACTTACCTGCGGAGTTCCACCTCCACTTTCAGTCTAGCCTCCTGCCTAGAACAACAGTAGGTACCTACACTTCACGAAAAAGACCAAGAAAAACACCTCCTCTAGCTCAAAACAAATTTTCAGAATAACTTCACCAGAACTGTGCCAAATAAGCTCAAAATCTAGTCAGTAATTCTTCTCATTGCACTTTATAACTTGATATAGATCACAATATTGAGATCTTTATGATCAGCAGTGAGTGTGCAATCCTTCTCTTTATCAGAGCACATCACTCAATTAAAACATGAAGCAACTCAACTTCAGATCTTTATGAATTCAAAGATCAAGAAAGACAAGTCTAAGAAGATTCTTCAATAAATCTACATTGAACTCTTTGTCAGATCTGTTCAGAACTTTGTAAAAAGAGTTCTGAATCAATTTGAAACAGCTCAAATTGCAGTTGATCTGAAAGTTCTATAATGAATCATGAACACAGTACAACACAACATTATAGTTACAAAGAACATTCTAAAGATTCTTATTAGCAGAAACTCTGCATTGCAATTCTTCATCATCACAGAATATAGACACACATACATTTAGGCTCAGATAACAGTAAATGTGTTGTCACTCTTAACAGCAGCATTCTTTTCATCATTATTTAAAGAAAGAAGCATCATTACAGATCTTTTCATATCTAATGATTACAGAATTATCATTAAATTCACTGACACTGTTCTCATTGATCACTGATGCACTCTCTCATCAGTCACACTACACAACTGCATTAACAGTCACATCTGTGTCACTGTAAATCAAAACATCATCACTATTAAGATTGCAGCTGTTAAGCAACTGAAGTCAGATGATTTGACAGTGTATGCATTCACAGTGACTGAAAAAGAGTCACTGCAGAGTAATATTAGATGAATTACATCTTTAGAAGTAGGCAGCAAGATAATTATCATCATTTATGATGTCATTGTGCATGACATACTGATACAGAGCATCAAAATGAAAGATTAGTGAGTTATAGTGACATGCATACAGGCAGAAAATCATAAGATTGAAGCTGAAGAGAACATTTTAATTAACTATGTAAGATGACTGTGCAGCTCAAAATGAGTGGCAGAATCTGTAATGATGAAATTTATGAATACAGAACATATCAATTTAATGCTTTAAACTGAATTGATTTGAAACTCTGAGTACAAGAAGACAGAGTTATATAATTGAGCTTGCTGCATTTAGAAATGCTTTAAGTGTCATAAGTATGATTATATAAGTGCTCAATGCAGAGATACTTAGAAATGTAATATATGTGCAGAGAGTCATAGATTCAAGAATTGCTTCTTTAAGAACTTAGAATTCAACATTAGAAAGTGTGTGAGCTGCAGAGGCTCACACAAGATATGAAACAATAAGTGTTCTGAGTTTCAGAAAGAGACAGTGTGCATGTAGATGACATGCAACATTAAGCAGACTTGATGATGAGTATTAACTTAAACATCAGTTATTAAACTTAAAGAAGTTACATTCTCAAAGACAGTCAATGATGAAGTCAGTAAGATTGACATTAACAGTCACAGCAAAAGCATTAACAGCAACAAAAGAAACAACAGTGACAGCAGTGACAATATTAGTGAGAATGTGACATTTACATCACATACAACAATGAGTAGTGATCATAAAATCATCAGCAGACTCTGCTTAACAATATTTAAGATTCTTACAAGAATTTCATTAATTCTGACATCAGCTCTGAAGGCATTCATCAATGAAAATGAAAAGTGATCAATATCATCTACAAAAACAGTGATCATAGATACAAATTGAATCTCTTTGAGATCAGTGAATGAAAACAGATCTAAGAGAATCACAATCAGATCTCTGAAAATGTAAAAGACAGATGTGACAGTAAAGACAGCAGTGAGTCACTGAAGCATTAGATTCTTTAGATGTCAGATAAATTTAAAGAACAGTTAAGCAACAGAAATTGAGAGTATCTCTAAGCAGAACTTAGTGAGCTTGCTGTTCATTAGTTAAGATGGCTTCACAGTAAATGTTATAAATATAGAGACAACATCAACTTTGAAGATCACAATGATAACAGAGTAATGTTAATACACTTAAACTTTGTCATCTTACAGTACAACACAATGAAGTTAAAAGACAAGGTCATGGCACTTCTGCTTTAAGATCTCATCATATAAAACTACAATGTGCTGATCATTCAGAAGTCATGACACAATAAATACAACAACAGTATTTATCATTTCTGCAAGAATTGATTTCATCTAATTTATTCAGAACTCACAGAAAAAGAATTAATTCAAGTCTGTTTCTACATCAATTCATAACTGAACTGCATAGACTGAACAGTTCAGACATACAGCAGAGATCTTATGACTTTAAAGATTCAGTATACTGAACATAGTCAGTCTAAGCATCTATGCATTCACAATGTGTACAGAGAAGCAGTCAGAGAGAACATTACAGTAACTTTGAAGTAACTAAATGATTTACTGAAGAATGATCACTAACAACACATTATAGTGAGAGACTTTAATCTGCATCATTCAACATGAAGAGATCTGAGAATAAAGAAGAATTCATAGACAGAGCAGCTAATATAAATAATGAATGAATGACAGCTCTCTCTGCTCTTACTGCAGAGCTTAGTCACATAAAGGTCTCAGCAAGTATACAGCATCATAGATCTGATGCTAGGCAGCTCAGACATTACTCAACAACTAATTAGCTTTGAGATACAACAACAACATCATGACTTCAATCACTACTTTATTGTCACTTACCTTTTACTGTCTGCAGCAGAGGCTGCATCACAATCTTATTGACAGTGAGATAGAGCAGATATAAAGCTTCTATAACAGATTCTGATAGAACAGCTGTCAACATCACTTCATAACTACAATGAACTCAACATAAAGCAACACATAACTGTCATTACAGAGACAATTTAGACTGCAGTGAAGGCAACAGTACTGATGTCAACTCTCAGCAAATAATCAAAGTTAGAGTTTGGCCTGAAAGCAAAAGAGATGATGAGAGAAGTAAACAGAGCTCATTGTTGTTGATAAAGAGAGCAGAGCATACACATTTAAAAGATGTACTGTTGAGTTTACAATGAAAAAGAGAAGAAGCTGGCAAAATTAATGAGGATGAGTCACAGAGAATGAATAAAGATGATCTTAAAGAACTTTCAGAAACTATAAAAATTGATGAAGTAAATCAGAAATTATGAAGCTGCAAGTTAGGCTTTCACTCTCATCCTGAAATAGACAGAAGAGCTGAAACTTACAGAACTGCAGAACAAGACAGAGCTACTTTGAACAATCTTCTTTTTAACTTTTTCAGAGATGAATCTCAACAACATTGCAGAATATAAGTATTCTGAGCTGATATT
>JAABUJ010007364.1_pt1 | contig 10307 bp, 8 predicted proteins | sample 5559131 | NCBI WGS metagenome assembly JAABUJ01 (sample SAMN10711875, study PRJNA513366) | rock metagenome | isolation source: Antarctica rocks | place: Antarctica: Victoria Land, Mt New Zealand nord | collected 2016-01-07 | reverse complement strand
GGCACGATCGCCGTGTAGACCTTGTCGCCACGCTTGAACAACCCGAAGACGATGGTTTTCCCGCCAGCCCCGCGCCCGCACTTGCCGCGCACGCGCTGTGGCCCGAAGTAGGATTCATCCGCCTCCAACACACCTTCCAGCGGTGATTGCCGTTCGCACTCCGCAGCGATCTTGCGGCGCATGCGGAGAAAGATCGTGTTCACCGAGCGCACCGACAAACCGATCATGCCGGCTGTCTGCGTCGCCGTAAGATCAAGCGAAAAACAACGCACCAGACGGCGAAATGTAGCTTCACTCAGCTTGGAACATCTAAAATAACGATTTACCAGCGCCATCACTGCACTTTAGCGCCACCAGAACCTCGTCTGCTTCCTAAGCCCCAACCTCATTTCCTATTCCTGTATTGCCGAACGTGGTAACGCTGTACACCAATACGAAATCAGCTATAGAAGCTAGGAATCAGCGATATCCACGCTGCGGGCCGAAGGTCAGTGTGCGCCCAAAGTTGCAATCGCACGATAGCTCTGGCCTACAGCATGAATCACTGTCGCAACGTCGGCTTCGGTGATTGCGTCGCTCAGGCTAAATCGGACAGCAGTCTGGGCAACTGCGGGCGTGTACCCCATGGCCAGCAGCACGTAAGAGGGCTCGTCGCGGCCTGCAGCGCAGGCTGATCCGCTGGAACAGACGATGCCACGCTCCTCAAGCTGCAACAGCATGGATTCGCCGCTGGTTCCGGGAAAACAGAACGAGGCGTTCGCGGCCAGACGCGCCGTGGCATGCCCGGTGAGCACAGCCTGTGGAACCGCAGTGAGGACACCGTGGATGAGCTGGTCGCGTAAACGCCCGAGCCGTGCGGCACGCTCGGTGTGCGTTCTGGTGGCAAGCTCAAGCGCAAGCGCGAAGCCCACCGCGCCCGCGACATTCTCCGTGCCGGAACGCCGCCCTCGCTCCTGGCCGCCTCCATGCACCAGCGGTTCAGCCTGCACACGGCCGCGCAGGTACAAGCAACCGAAGCCCTTGGGTGCGCCGAGTTTGTGTCCGGAGAGACTGAGCGCGTCCACGCCCAACGTGTTCACCTCCACATCGAGCAGACCGGGAGCCTGCACCGCATCGGTGTGGAACGCTGAGCCGCGTAACTTCGAGGCCGCCGCCAACGTAGCAACGGGCTGTACCGTGCCCACCTCGTTGTTGGCCAGCATGATGGTCGCCAGTGTGGTGTCGTCGCGCAGGGCGTCGCGGAAACTTTCCTCCGGGACCATGCCGAGGTGATCGACCGCAAGACGTGTGACGTCGAACCCGTGGTGGCGCTCAAGATAAGCGCACGACTCGAGCACGGCCTCGTGCTCAATCGACGAAGTGATGACGTGCCGTCCGCGTGGATTCGCCAGGGCAATTCCTTTGATGGCAAAATTATCTGCCTCCGTGCCGCCTGAGGTGAAGATAATCTCGCTGGCGCGGCAGCCCAGGCAGACGGCTACACGTTCCCGTGCATCTTTCAGTGCCGCAGCCGCGCGCCTGCCCAATCCTGATTGGCTGGATGCGTTGCCAAACTCGCCCGTAAGGAAGGGCCACATGGCCTCGATCACCTCACGCCGCACAGGCGTGGTGGCGGCCGTGTCCAGATAAATCATGATGCAGGCACCGGAGGGGTCGAGGTGAAGTCAAGCCCCAGATCCAGCGAGCGCACGCTATGTGTGAGTGCGCCCACCGAGATGATGTCAACGCCGGTAGCGGCGATCTGCGCAATGCGCTCCAGGCGAACACCACCGGAGGCTTCGACCAAAGCGCGGCCCGCGATCTGTTCAACGCCGCGGCGCAGGTCGCCCAGCGAGAAGTTGTCGAGCATGATGGTGTCCACACCCGCCGCCAGCACCGAGTCGATCTGGTCGAGACGATCGACCTCTACTTCGATGTGCGTTGTGTGAGGAACACGCTGGCGCAACTCTTTCAGTGCATCCGTCACGTTTGCGGCACCAGCGGCGAGCACTGCAGCCAGGTGATTGTCCTTAACGAGCACGGCATCTGAAAGTGAGAAACGGTGGTTGCGTCCGCCGCCGCAACGAACCGCATAGCGCTCAAGCACGCGCAGTCCGGGCGTAGTCTTTCGTGTGTCGACGATGCGTGCGCTTGTTCCTGCGGCAGCGGCCACATACTGCGCGGTAAGCGTTGCAATCCCGCTCAGATGCTGCACGAAGTTCAAGCCCACACGCTCAGCCTTGAGCACGGCGCGTGCGCTCCCTGTCACTGAAGCGAGAACTGTGCCGGATGTGAAGAACTGGCCATCTTCGACCGTCACCGCGATGTGGGTTGTGGGGTCCGCCATGCGCATCGCTGTCGTAAACAGATCGATGCCCCCCAGGATTCCATCCTCGCGCGCGACCAGATTTGCCGAGAGCTTCGTGTCTGCGGCAAGCAGAGTGTCGGAGGTGAGATCGCCCCACGGCGCGTCCTCCTCCAGCGCGATTCGAACCAGCCGCTCGAGCGTCGCAGCATCCGGTGGAACAAGAATCGACATCAACGCCACGGCAGGGCTGCCTCACGCTCAAGCCCAGCCGGCACGTGGCCACCTGCCGGTGCGCGCGCGTAGATCGAATCGTGCCGGAAGCTTTCGCGCGTCTCAGGAAAGTCGGTGCGGAAGTGCGCGCCGCGGCTCTCTTCGCGGGCCAGCGCGGCCTCAACCATCACGCAGGCAATCTGCAGCAGGTTCGCAGACTCCAGAGACTCGACGGACGTTCCCTCAATGCGAGCGCGTCGCAGCCGCTGCGCCGCATCGCGTAGACCGTCGCCACTGCGCTCGATGCCTGCCGCATTCCACATCATCTGCTGAAGCGCTGACCGCGTGAGCGATTCGGTGCGCTGATCTTCATCCGGAGCGGTGATGAAGACGCGATCGCTGGTCCACTCCGGAAGGCCAGCATCGATACCTTGCTCGAGCAACAGGCCCGCGCAGCGCCACGCGAAGACCAGGCTTTCCAGCAGCGAATTGGAAGCCAGGCGATTGGCTCCGTGAACTCCTGTGCACGCGACCTCACCGACAGCGAACAGACCGGGAACCGAGGTGCGACCCCACAGGTCGGTGCGGATGCCGCCCATCCAGTAATGCGCCGCAGGCGTCACGGGGATCGGGCTCTGGGCCCACTCAAAGCCATGACTGCGGCAGCCCGCGTCAATCGTGGGGAACCGCCGGGCAAGAAATTCCGCTCCAAGCGCAGTCGCATCGAGCAGAACCGCCCTGCCGCCCTGCCGGGCCATCTCCCGTGCGATGCCACGGGCCACAACGTCGCGTGGCGCAAGCTCAGCATCGGCATGAACGCGCTGCATGAAGCGCTCACCCTGTTCATTGCGCAGCACTGCGCCCTCCCCGCGAACGGCTTCGGAGATGAGAAAACTTCCCGGGACGGCGAGCGCCGTGGGATGGAACTGGTAGAACTCGGTGTCCGCGACCTGGGCGCCTGCGCGCAACGCCATCGCGAACCCATCGCCGGTGGCGACCTTCGGGTTGGTGGTGTGGGCAAATAACTGGCCGGCGCCACCGCTGGCGAGCAGCACAACTTCGGCAGTCAGCACGGAACGTACACCTCCGGGCGACAGAACCTCCAACCCCCGGACGCGGCCCGCCTCCATCATCAAGTCGCAGGCAAAGGTGTGCTCGAGCACTTCAACCCTGGCCGCGCGCACGGCGTTGACCAGAGCAAGCTCGATATTCAGCCCGGTGGCATCCCCCCCGGCATGCAGAACGCGCGCGTAGGAGTGGGCGGCCTCAAGCCCGCGCGAAAACTCCGCTCCGGTCCGGTCGAACTCAACCCCGAGGCGGATAAGGTCACGAATCCGCTGCGGGCCCTCGGCGCACAAAGCTTCAACTGCTGCGGCATTGCAGAGACCTGCGCCTGCGCTGAGGGTGTCCGCAATGTGTTCCGCGACGCTGTCGTCGGGGAACATGACGGCCGCAATGCCGCCCTGCGCGTAGCGTGTGTTGCTTTCCGCCAGACGCGATTTGGTGACCAGTGTAACGCTGAACCCGCGGCTGAGTTCAAGCGCGGCAATCAGGCCGGCGATTCCACTGCCGACGACAATAACGTGAGCGTGCTTCATTGCGTTTTACCTGAGATGGTGGGCGTAGACGCCGGGGCAAGGCTCAACATGCGCTCGAGCGCAATGCGTGCATTCGCTGCGATTCGTTCCGGAACTACGATGCGATTCACGATCTCGCCGCGTTCGAGCGACTCGAGCGCCCAGGCCAGGTAGCCAGGATGAATGCGGTACATGGTCGAGCAAGGGCAGATGACCGGATCGAGACAGAAAATAGTGTGCTGCGGATACTGCCCGGCAAGACGCTGCACCAGATTGATCTCGGTGCCGATGGCGAACGTGGAACCCGCCGGGGCGGCCGCAGTCGCCTTAACAATAAAGTCCGTTGAGCCAGCTTCATCGGCAGCGTCGACCACCTCCATCGGGCACTCGGGATGCACTATGACGCGCACGCCGGGAAACTCTGCACGCGCCTTCTCGATCTGCTCGACAGAAAAGCGTTTGTGCACAGAACAGAAGCCATGCCACAAGAGAACGCGTGCGTTGCGGATGCTGTCCGCGCTATTGCCGCCGAGCGGCTTCCGCGGGTTCCAGAGCGGCATCTGGTCGAGCGGAATGCCCATCTTTTTGGCGGTGTTGCGTCCCAGGTGCTGGTCTGGGAAGAAGAGGACGCGCTGACCGCGTTTGAACGCCCATTCGAGCACGCGCGCGGCGTTCGACGAGGTGCAGACGATGCCGCCATGTTCGCCGCAGAAAGCTTTCAAGGCGGCAGAGGAATTCATGTAGGTGACCGGGATCACCGGCGCGCGGCCGTTCGCATCGGCGTCGCTGCCAAGCAGATCTTCCAGCTGTTCCCAGCACTCGGAGACGGAATCCAGGTCTGCCATGTCAGCCATCGAACAGCCTGCGGCTAGATTGGGCAGGATGACAGCCTGGTCGGGATGCGAAAGGATGTCGGCAGTCTCAGCCATAAAGTGCACGCCGCAGAAGATGAGCGCTTCGGCCGCAGGCCTCGTCTTTGCTGCCTGCGCGAGCTGAAAGGAGTCGCCCACAAAGTCGGCGTACTGAATCACTTCATCGCGCTGATAGAAGTGTCCAAGGACCACAACGCGGTCGCCCAGCGTGTGTTTGGCGGCGCGGATTCGCAGGTCCAGTTCGGCGGCCGAAGCAGTCCGGTACTCATCGGGGAGACGCCCTTGAACCGGCGCGGCCGATGGGATACTGTCCGCCATCGATGCCCCGGGGCCATACGCGGGAAAACCTGTGTCGAAGACCCACGGGTCCTCCGCCAGCGCGGACGAACACACGCTGGCTCCGGACGCCGAGGACGGCACCGCCTGCGGATTCATCGCGCTTATCCTGACGAGCTGAATCGACTCATCCACTGACTGCATCATGCTGTTCCTCTTGGGCGGCCTGGAGGCTGCGAGCCTCACGCTGGACGGCGTCCGCTTGGGTTCTGCCTTTTGGATGATCCGCCGACCGCAGGCGCTTCACCTCATCCAGAATACGTCCTGCCAGCTCCCGTTTGGGCATTTCCTTCAACTTCACCTCACGTGTGGATGTGATGAAAATGCCTGCGTTTCGGTCGGAATCGAAACCAGCTCCCGCGACGGAAACATCGTTCGCGAAGATCGCGTCCACACCTTTGCGGAGGAGCTTGGCCCGGGCGCGAATGGCCAGATCGCCGTCGCACCCGGGGGTTTCTGCGGCAAACGCAATGATCAGGGTGCCTGGACTGCGGCGCCCTGCTGCTTCTGCGACAATGTCGGGCGTGGGCTCCAGATGCAGCGTCAGGTCGCCGCCTCGTTTCAGTTTGGACGTAGAGACTTCCGCCACGCGGAAGTCGGCTACTGCGGCGGCCTTTATCAGGATGGATGCGCGAGGCAGGTTTTCGAGCACGGCCGCGCGCATCTGTTCTGCCGTATCAACACGGATGATCTCGCAGGCCGGAGCAGGTGAGCCCAGCGCAGCCGTTACGAGAATGACCTTCGCCCCGCGCGCCAGTGCTGCTTCGGCCAAAGCATGGCCCATCTTCCCGCTTGAGCGATTGCCGAGAAAGCGCACTGGATCGATTGCTTCACGCGTCCCGCCGGCTGTAATCAGCAGCGTCTCCCCTTCGAGATCGCGTGTGGTTGCCAGCGTCACTTGCACCGCATCGGCGATGGCTGGAACTTCCGCAAGCCGCCCGCCGCCCGTCATCCCGCAGGCCAGATAGCCTGACCCAGGCTCGATTACCTGCACGCCGCGTCCGCGCAACAGCACAACGTTCGCCTGCGTGGCCGGATGGTCCCACATATTCACGTTCATGGCGGGTGCAACCAGAATCGGCGCGCGGGTGGCGAGCGCAATCGTCGTCAGCAGATCGTCGGCGATGCCGTGCGCCAGCTTCGCCAGAAGATTGGCCGTCGCAGGCGCCAGGACCATGGCATCGACCGCCTGCGCGAGCGCTATGTGCTCAATGGCGAAGTCGCCCGGATCACTTTCAGCCGTGACCTTGACCTCGGGCTGCCAAAGGGACGTGAGCACCTGATGGCCCGAGACTGCGGCGAAGGTGAGCGGACGGATAAATTCTTCCGCGCCTGCCGTCATCGCGACCTGCACGTCGATCTGCCGGCCCTGCAATTCGCGCACCAGCTCGACCGCCTTGTAGACAGCGACGCCGCCGGAAACCCCGAGCAGAACTTTCATGGCAGCGTCTCCTCCAGCGTTCGCGCGTGCTCTATCGGTTCCAACACGGGTTCGAGCAGAAGGTTGTCGATCAGGCGCGTCTGCCCCACTCGTGCGGCGACAGCGGCAAGGCCACCCTGCGCCAGAGTTTGGAGTGGCTCAAGCGTGTTCGCATCCACCATCTCTGCATACTCCACCTCGACATCTTCAGCCGCCATCAACTGCTCTCGCCAGCGCTCGAGCAGAGCCTGCATCTGCGCGGGTTGCGTGGACGCTGCGACCTCTGCGAGCCACGAGAGTGAGCGTGAGAGCGCCAGAGCCTGCACCCGCTCATCCGCGTTGAGGTAAGTGTTGCGCGAACTCAAAGCCAGGCCGTCGGGCTCTCGCACGGTAGGACAGACGGCGAGTTCGACAGCGAAATTCAAATCGCGAACCATAGCGCGCAGCACTGCGACCTGTGCAGCATCTTTCTGGCCGAAAAAAGCTACGTCCGGCTCGACGATGTGGAAGAGCTTGGTGACGACCGTCTCGACTCCGCGAAAGTGTCCGTCGCGAAAGCGTCCGTCAAGGCGCTGAGCGATGCCGGCGCTTTCGACAAACGTGCTGCCCTGCCCGTGGGGGTACATCTGTTCAGCCGACGGCGCAAAGAGCAGGTCCACGCCTTCCGCTTCGAGCAGCGCGCAGTCTTCCGCAAAGGGCCGGGGATAACGCGCCAGATCTTCACTTGGACCGAATTGAAGCGGGTTGACGAAGATCGAAGCAGCCACTAATCCGCAGCGCGATCTGGCCGCCCGCACCAGCGAAAGGTGTCCGGCGTGTAGCGCGCCCATGGTGGGCACCAGGCCCAGCAGCGCCGGTTCGCCCGCAGAGCGGAACCGTTCGCGACAGGCAGCGCGCATGCCTGCAATGCTGCTGAAGATACGCATCAATCTGCACCCGCTGCGGCAAGTGCTTGCGCGTCCGCGGCCCGCTGGCTCGCTTCCTCTCCGACTTGGTTCGTTTGAGTGCGCATTGCGGCAGGCAGATGATAGCTCTCTTGATCGGCCGGAAACGTGCCGTCTGTCACCGCAGCCCGATAGGCTTCTATGCCGTCGCGGAACAGCGCAGCCGCATCGCCAAAGCGCCGCACAAACTTGGCTGCCGGGGCAAACGTCAGGTGGAACATGTCATGGAAGACCAGAATCTGCCCGTCGCAGTCAGGTCCCGCGCCGATCCCGATGGTGGGGATCTCCAGGCACGCCGTAATCCGGGCAGCCACTTCGCGCGGAATCCCTTCCAGCACCAGAGCGCATACGCCAGCCTGTTCCAGCGCCAGGGCATCTTCAACGAGCTGCTCGACGGCGGCATGGGTGCGGCCCTGCACCTTGTACCCGCCCATGGCATGAACCGATTGCGGTGTCAGCCCAAGGTGTCCCACCACGGGGATCTCGGCTGCAAGCACGGCAGTGATGCGGCTCAGGCGCGCGCCTTCGATCTTGACCGCTTCGGTACCCGAGTCTTTGACGAGGCGCAGTGCATTGCGCACCGTCTCCTTATCCGAGACATGGAAGCTGCCGAACGGCATATCGACGACCATGAAGGCACGGTGCGTGCCCCGCCGCACAGCCCGCGCGTGGTGGATCATATCGTCCAGCGTGACCGCAAGCGTGTCGTCGTACCCCAGCACCGCCATGCCCAGCGAGTCGCCTACCAGCACCAGATCGATCTCCGCTTCATCGACGATGCGTGCGGTTGGGAAGTCGTAAGCGGTCATCGTGGACAGCCGACGGCCAAGGCGTTTGCTCTCGCGCAGAGTCTGCACGGTAATTTTTTGGGCACGGCTGCCAGCCTGCGCGGAACGCGGCGTGGTGAGGCTCATACGTCAACTCCAGTGCGGTTCCGCAAGCTGCGCCGATACCGCCCGAACGTCCCCAGTATAGTCCCCCGGCCACACAACCAGATAACCACCCGCACGCGCACGTCGCAAGTCTGCCCGCGTTTGCAGCCAAGCGGCTTCCGCTGCGTTCTCAACAGGCTCTTGGACTAGATCGCTTCGAAATGCGGATCATTGGAACCAATTGATTGCGGCCCAGGTAAATAGCCGTTCGGATCGCACATCCCGCCGAGTGTACGAATCAAGCTTTCGGTGCGGTGTGCACCTGGCCAGTGAACCGTGCTTTCAAGTTCAGCAACGGCTTCTCCAGCAGGCGATAGCTGAGCATTGAAATGATCAAGGTTGCGGCGAATGCAATCAGAAGGGTTAGAGGGTAGGCGTACTGGAAGAGATTCGGTGAGCCAGATCTGAATAGAAGTCGTGCAGAAGATCGTGGTAGATGTAAAAGCCGTAGCTAATGATTCCGAGCGCCCGCAGTGGCTTCCAGCTAAGCCCAACCCCAACGAAGCTGCCGGGATGAATGCATTCGAGGATCAGCGCAGCTGCGAAAAGATCGATGATGGTGAAGCCAAACACTCCGATCCAATTCGAAGCCGACCCTTCAAAGCGAAGAGACAGCACTTTGGTGGAGACGAAATTAAGCGCAACGAAAAGGACGCTGGTAATTAGGAGCAGAGGCCGGCGAAGCCGACGCACTATGGTCTCCTCGGGGCCTCGAAGACTCAGGGCTACGAGACCACCGATGAGTAGCGCATCAAGACGGGTGGGAAGGCTGCGGTAGAACAGTTCCATTTGAAGAAGCTGCGGTGAGAGGATCAAAGTCAACACGGCTCTCACAATCGGACTCAGGACGATTACAGCGAGGCAGATTTTGATTAACGTCTCTCGCCTGCGCACTTTATAAACGACAAACGGCCAGATCAGATAAAACTGCTCTTCCACACAAAGGGACCAGAAGTGCCCGATGTAAAGATGAAATGGATATCCAAACCAGGAGCTGACGGGCGCCCCGAAAGTAAGCTTGTCGAACCGGTAAAGATCGCCAGCCTGATGAAGAAAGAAGAAGCGCGCATAGTTGCCGAGATAAGCAGGCCAGAGCGCCCAGCGAAAGTTCCATTGCCAATGCGCAAAGGGAGCCACAAGCAGGACAACGGCCCAGATGAAGTAGTACAGCGGGAAAATCCGGAGAGTGCGCCTAATGTAGAAGTCCCTAAACCGATGGATCTTGTTCTGGCTGTCGTAAAGAATTCCGGTGATGAGGAAGCCTGATAGGACAAAGAAGATATCGACACCCGCCCATCCCCAACCAAAGATGAAGGTATGACCGGCACCGTAGTGCTGGAAGAAAACCATAATGACAGCGATTGCCCGCAGGCCATCGAGCGCGACGTAATACGCTGACTTTGGAACTCCAGGTGAGGTCAAAGGCGTCTCGAGAGCAATTTCATTGGTTATTCAGCACGTCAGGAGCTGACTAATAGTGTAAACGCGCTTCGCGAAGGTGATTGGAGTGCGGCAGCTTACCTGTGTCGTAATCAAACCGCAGAAAAGCTATCCGTCGCCTCGCCCTCTGCCGCTCCTCAGAGGCGGCTTGATCTCAGCTTTTTCACAGTCCAGAATCAGCGTTGTTACTAAACCTCCTCATGCGGCCCACGTAATCTCTGGATGCGAGCACCTCCTGGCGCACACCAACCCCACAAAGAAGCAACTCCCAACTTCGCCCACTAAGCGC
>JAABUJ010007362.1_pt1 | contig 10308 bp, 7 predicted proteins | sample 5559131 | NCBI WGS metagenome assembly JAABUJ01 (sample SAMN10711875, study PRJNA513366) | rock metagenome | isolation source: Antarctica rocks | place: Antarctica: Victoria Land, Mt New Zealand nord | collected 2016-01-07 | reverse complement strand
ACGACGCGGCGTGGGCGACTGACGCGGCGCGTGCGACCGACTCCGCGCTCTATGACGCGCAGATCGAGGCGCTCATCGCCAGGGGCGACACCTGGCTTGAGGTCGAGCACGCGGGGGGCGGCTTCGCGCTCGGGCGCTACGACGCCGGCCCCATCGAGCGCGATACCAACGGCTGGGAGCCGGTGCGCGTCGGCGACGGCCCCGACGACGGCCCTGCGGGGAACGTCTACCCCGACGACGCGACGGCCCGCCAGGCCGCGATCGCCTACAACGGCGCGGACCTCGCGGGCATAGAACTGACCCTCGATCCCGCCCCCGTCGCCGCCCTCGACCGAGACCTGACGCCGGCCCTCGACCTCTAGGAGCCAGGAGACATACATCATGAGCACACCCTCCAACCCTCCCATCGTTGCCAGCCCTCGGGCGCGCGCCGGCGTCGCCGTGCATCGCCTGGCCCGGCTCCCATACGCGATCTCGCGTGCCCTGTTGCTCACCGTGCGCCGGCTGCTCGCTCGCACGCTCTGGCTGCTGCGCGGATGGGCCGGCCTCATCGCGGGCGCGCTCGTCGCCCTGGTTATCTGGCTCGGGCCGGCCGCCGGCGCGCGCTGGATCGCCGCCGGGGCGACAGCCCTGTATGGGCACGTCGCCGCCGCGCTCACGCGCGTGTACCAGACGGCCTACGACGCGGCGGCGTTGCCCGTCGCCACCGCGCTGTCCTACGCCCACGCTTTGGGCCACTGGGATCACTACCTGTCCCACGTCCCGCGTCTGGAGCTATCGTGGCATTTCTGGATGCGCCACGGTGCGGCCTGGCGTTACGCCCAACTGCACAGCCCGAGCGGAGCACCCGTGCGCGCGGTGCTCCCCCTGGCGCTGGGCGGCGCGCTCGCGCTCCTGGCGCTATTCGCCGCGTTTATCGTCATTGGACGGAGGCGCGGTCTTGACCCCACACACGCCAACACGTACGGCGGGTCACGCTGGCAGACGTGGGACGAGCTGAAGCGGCGGCGGACCAAACCCGGTGACATGGTACTGGGGACGGCGCGGCGCGGGCTCAAACGGATCACCGTCGGCGTGCCGGCGGCGCTGCTGCTCGAAGGGGTTGCTATCGACGGGCCAACCGGCCTGGGTAAGTCCAACGCCTTCTTCAAGACGCAATTGTTGGAGCCCGACCCCGATGTGGACTACATCGCCACGGACAACAAGGGCGACGCCTGGCAGCAGACGGCCGCCGCCGCCGGGCGGACCCACGATGTGTACCGCCTCGACATGAAAGACCCGGCCAACAGCGTGACCTGGGTGCCGTTGGCCCTCGTGCGCACGCCCGCGCAGGCCGAGGATTGGGCGCGCGCCTGGCTCAAGAACTCGCGGCCGAAGGACACGGCCGACCCCCAGCCCTACTTCGAGCAGGCGGTCCTCCTGCTCATGGCTGCGGGCATCATGCACGTCCACGCCGTCGCCACGGCGGCCGGCCGCCCCACCGGCACGCTCGACGAGCTGCGCGAGCTGCTGCTCAAGCCCTCTATTGAGGAGATGATCGCCGCGCTGAAGAAGGGACCGAGCGGGGCCGAGACGGGACCGGCGGCGCAGTTCCTGGAGCTAATCGCCCAGCACCGCGACCTGCGCTCCTCCATCCCCTCGGGACTGGCCCCGCGGCTCTCCGCGCTTACCGACCCGGCGATCCGGGCCGTCGTCGGCGGCCAGGGCACGCTCGACCTCGACCGTTTGGGGCGGCGCGGTCGGTGGCCGATCATCCTCTACATCGTGATCCCGCCCGGCGACGACACGCTGCGCCCGCTCGTCGCGGCGCTATTCACGACGAAGTTCACCGTCCTGCTGGACCGCGCGCGCACGCTGCCGGGGGGCAAGCTGGAGCGCGAGGTGCGCGACCTCCTCGACGAGTTCGGGACCATGGGCGCCGTGCCCAACGCGCCCAAGTGGTTCAACATCTGCCGGCAGCCGCGCATCTCCCGCGTCATCAGCTTCCAGATGCGCTCACAACTCGTCGACGAATACGGCCCAGAAGGGGCCGAGGCGATCATCGAGTCGTGCAACATCCTGGCTTGGTTGGGCGGGACGCGCGATAAGGATGCTCAGTGGGCCAGCGGGTTGCTCGGTAACCGCACCGTGCTGGCGCGCGGGGAGGGCGACTCGGCCGCGCCGGGCGGCCTGTTCGGGCGGCGGCCGGAGCGCGACAGCCGCTCGGCGAGCGAGACGGGTGTGCCCCTCCTGTTCCCCGATGACCTGGCGGCCTCGTCGCGGCGGCGCGTCGTGGTGAGCATGCGCGAGGCCCGCCCCATGGACCTCCGCACGCGGCCGGTGTGGTCCGTGTGGCGGCTGCGCCGACTGATGAAAAGATCGGCCCCGGTCAAGTGCCACGAGACCTCGGTAGAGGGTGGGGCCGCGCCGGTCGTCGCGCCGACGATGGTGGCCGCTGCGACGCCGATCGCCACGCCAGCAGTGCCATTGGCATCGACCAAGGCGAAGGCGTCCAAGGAGCCCAAACAGCTCAAGGCCGACCCACCCACGACAGCGGCATCCTCGACGCAGCCGGGCACATCGACGAGCGTGGCGCAGGGTTGGACGCCCGCGACGCCAGCGCAACATCAGCAAGGAACGGGGACGCCGGTCAAGTGGACGACGCTGCCGTGAGGGCCATCGACAGGATCGAGAGAGAGGAGGCGCGCGTGCGAGGAAACATTGCGGTAGGGCAGGCCGTGGGCTACAATGCTCATCATGAAGGAGTGCGCCATGTAGCACGATGCGCGGCCGGAGCGGCCGCAAAAGGTAGAGGCCCACCGGTTACCACCCGGTGAGCCTCTACCTTGCCCAGGACTACCTATCTATAGTGACCGGCGCTGGTGTGCGAGCCGCCAAGCAAACCACCAGAGCCACCAACCGGAGGCCGCAGCCCCGAGGAGTTACCAACTCCGAACCGGGTTGCGGGCCTGCACAGGAGGCTTTTATGCTTCAAAGCACACCCATGCTCTTCCAACAGGATAGCGCGGACCCGCGCGCGTGTCAATGGGATAGCACATCCCCCGTGTGGACACGCACGGGGCCGGTCGAGACATCGCCTATCATCGCGGCCGTCGCGCGGGCCTATAACGACGTCCACCCCGCGTCCGACGTGACACAGGCAGCTATCCTCGGGCGAAACCGCACCCCCCACGTGGCCCACGCGCGGCATCTCTGCGCCTACCTGCTCGTCGCGGACTATCACCTGACCAACAAGGCCGCGGCACGGGCGTTAGGGCGCACCGACCACACCACGATCGTCAACAGCCGCGCGCGCGTCGTCGCGGCCCTGGCCGACGACACGGCGCTGCAACGGACGCTCGCCAGCGCGCGGGCCATTCTGGGTGGGCGCGCCCCGCGCGCGCGCCCGCGCCACGCCGACGACCGGCGCCACGCCTTCGCCACGGCCACACCGCACGAGCTCGCCGAGTACCGCTACTGGCGTCTATGCGCCCTGCGCTCTCGTGCGCCGGAGGATGCACGATGAGCATGTGCATCACGGACACACCATCTCCGCCGGCGACCTGGACCTTCGCGGGCGTCGAGACGCTCAACGGCACGCAGATCCCCGACGCCTATTTCGATGAGGTCATGGCCCCACTCGGTCCCTCCGCGTTCACGGTCCTCATGTACGTCGCGCGCCGCACCTTCGGCTTCAAGCGCCACAGCGACCAGATTAGCCTCGATCAGATCTGCCACGGCATCGTGACCACCGCGGTCCGCGACGCCGACGGCGCCGTGGTCAAGCCGGCCCGGCGCCTCGACCACGGGACCGGCCTGGCGAAGTCGACCGTCGTGCGCGCCCTCGACCGCCTGATCGCGGCCGGGCTGCTGCGCAAGCGCCACAACACGGACCCCCGGCGGGGGCAACTCGCCAACACCTACGGCATCGTGTTCAAGGACCCGGCGGCGACGACACCAACGACACCGATGTCGCCCCCCCTGCCCGACAAACGGACAGTCCCCCGTGAGGAGGCGAGTTCCCCTGTCGCGCACCGAGACACCCCCTGTCGCACGATCGTACAGGCCCCTGTCCGGGATGTGGACACACAACAAACAGTCGTCACAACAAACAGTCGAAGACAGACAGATACCTCGAAACGAGGGGCGCGCGCCACGCGCCGGGGTCAGCCCCTCGACGCGAACGATTCGACGGTCGTAACCAGAGAGACAGCGATCATCGCGTCGCGACCGACGGAGACGCAGGCTGGTCCGGACGTATCACCCCTCCGGGAGCGCGTCGCCCGCCTCTCCGGTGAGTTTGGCGATGACGCGCCGCACGCGAGCTGGACACGGGTCCTGAACATACAGCGCGCGGCCGGCCTGGACGGCGACGCCCTCCTGGCGCTGCTGGACGAGGCCGCCGCGATCACGCGCGCGCAGGCGCCGGCGATCACCAAACGAGGCCGCAGCGGCGCGATCATCCGCATGCCGTACTTGCTCGCCACGCTCTGGGGCCTCGTCGAGCCGTCCGACGCCTGTTCCGTAGGGGCACCCGCCTCTCTCGTGACGGACGCGCCCACACCGCCGACGTCCGATGCGCTCGACGTGCCCGATGCCGACGATCCCCCCGCGCCCCCCGCGGCCGAGTCCCTGTGGCGCGCCGTGCGGGCCGAGGTGCGCCTGGACCTGACACCGGAGAACTACGCCGCGTGGTTCGCCCCCACCCACGCCCGCACACTGGACGGGGACGTGCTGCGGGTCGAGGCGCCGACGCCGTTCCACCGACAGTGGCTAGAGCAGAAGCTACGTGGGTGCGTGGAACGGGCGTTAGCGCGCACGGGCCACGGCGGGGTACGGGTCGCCTATGACATCGCGCCGCCGGAGGGGATCCCGCTATCAGGTGACCAGACCGCGCGGGTAGATCTGGCCATAGCCATGCCCACGCTTGCGCCCTCGCCACTCCCCGTCACCGTGCCGCCCTCGCCGGTACCTCCGCGTGAGACATCGGCCAGGGAACCCATCCCTCATCCGCGCACGGCATCTATCACCGTGGCGTCCCCCACCGTCCCGTCCCCCACCGTGTCGTCCCCCGTTGTCGCGTGCCCCGCGTGCCGCGCCGCGCCCTGTCAGTGCCAGCTCATGGACCGATTGAGACGTGGTGTAGCGACACACAGGCCGCCCCACGCCCGCATCGGGGTTCTATGACCGGGACGCGCGGGCGTGGGGCGGCAGGGGCGGCACCACAGGGACGACGTCGACGGGGAGAGCCGGCGCGTTATGTTAGGCTACCGACGATGGGGCGCAGGAGCGCGTTCTCAGCACACGCGTGAGCGGCCGTGACAGGGACGTGACCGCGCCTGTCGTGGTCACGGGTGCATCGACCAGCGCGTCAACCGTGACCATAATGGTCACGGTTGAGGGGCGTGAGGCAGGGAATGCGCGACCGCGCATGGATGATGGAGGACGACATGGTAGATGAGGATAGGAGCGGTGCGCGCGAGCCCGGTGAGGAGATGGCACTCGTGCCGGTGCGCCAGCAATACGTGGACTTCTATGGCGATGGCATCCCGGTGGCCGAAGCGTCCGATGGCGAACTCTACGTGGCGTTGCGCCCCATTACAGACTTCCTGGGGCTCGCCTTCAGCCCGCAGCGCCGACGCGTGCTGCGCGATGAGACCTTGTCCGAGCGCGTACGCGGTGTCCTGATGACGGCCGCTGACGGGCGCCAGCGCACCCTCCTCTGTGTGCCGCTCGATCTCCTGCCGGGCTGGCTCTTCGGGGTCACGCCGTCGCAGGCAAAACCGGAGGTGCGTGAGAAGCTCAAGCGTTACCGTGCCGACTGCTTCCGCGTCTTGTGGGAGGCGTTCAAGGGTGAGACGGCGCGCGGGTCGCGTGTCATGCCGGCCACAACCGAGGCGGGCGTGTCGGGGGCCGCGCTCGCGCTGGAGATCGCCACAGCGGTGCAGCATCTCGCGCAAAACCAACTCGAACTCGAGCACCGCCTGGCTAATGTCGCGGGCAAGCAGGACGTGATGGCCGACGTCGTGCGCGGCTTCATCGTCGAGACTAACCGCCGGCTGACGAGCCTGGAACGGGCCACGGCCACGGATGCGACGATCAGTGACGCGCAGGCGGCGGATATCGCGCTCGCCGTCAAGGCGCTTGGGCAACGCCTCAAGACGCTGGGCCGCGTAAGGAGCGGCGAACGCGCGCGCGCGTGTCTCACACGAAGGCGAGGTAGAGCCATGCGTGTCGTCCTGGCGCGATGTGCGGCGTGGGGATGGTCGATGCTGAGCATAGAACAAGAGGAGGACGACCTATGGCACAGGACCAGGGCCTCGTGCCCGAAGGGTACCAGGCGCTGCTCGGCGACCTGAAAGAGCGTATTCGCGCGGCGCAGACCCGCGCGGCGCTGTCCGTCAACCGCGAACTGATCGCGCTCTACGGGCAGATCGGCCGGGCTATTCAGCAGCGGCAGGAGGAGTATGGGTGGGGGGCGCAGGTCATCGCGCGGCTGTCGTCCGACCTACGCCAGGCTTTCCCGGACATGAAGGGCTTTTCGCCGCGCAACCTGCAATATATGCGCACCTTCGCCGGCGCCTATCCCAATACGGAGATCGCGCAACAGCTGTTGCGCGATTTGCCGTGGGGGCACATCACCCACCTCCTCGACCGTGTGCCCGACCCGGCCGCGCGCGCCTGGTACGCGCGAGAGGCAGTTACGCAGGGGTGGAGCCGCTCCCTGCTGCTCCACCAGGTCGAGGGCGACCTGTATCACCGCCAAGGCCAGGCAATCACGAACTTCGCGCATACGCTCCCGTCGCCCCAATCCGACCTGGCGCGGCAAGTGCTGAAAGATCCGTACAATTTGGACTTCCTCGCACTCGGCGACGAGGTACGGGAACGCGCGCTGGAGCGCGGCCTGATCGCGCACATCCAGGAGTTCCTGCTCGAACTGGGCGTCGGTTTCGCGTTCTTGGACAGCCAACACCGGCTCGACGTGGACGGCCGCGACTACTACATCGACCTACTGTTCTACCATGTGCGCCTGCACTGCTACGTCGTGGTCGAGGTCAAGACAGTGGAGTTCGAGGCCGCCTTCGCCGGTACGATGAACTTCTACCTCTCGGCGGTCGACGACCTGCTGCGCACGGCGGGCGACCAGCCGAGCATCGGGATCATCCTATGCAAGGGGAAGAGCACGGTGGTGGCCGAGTATGCGCTGCGCAACCTCGCCACGCCGATCGGAGTCTCATCGTATCAACTTACGGAGGCGCTGCCGACCGACCTGCGAGGGAGTTTGCCGACCATCGAGGAGTTGGAGGCGACGCTGGGCGGCCCGCCCGCGACGCCCGACGCGGCGGGGGGAGAGACGGAGCGATGAGCGCGCATGAGACGAGGCCCGCGATCGGCGTGCTCGATGCGGACGGCTTGCACCTGCTCGACAAGTCCCTCGTCCCCATCACGGGCGCGATCCGCCACGTCGGCGACCTGTACGTCGGCGCGCGGCGGCACGGGCTCACCCAATTGTGGCTGACCGACGCCTGGGTGCGCGCGGCCGGGTTGCCCGACACCCTCGCCGTGGCGGGGCAGTTCCGAGAGGTGCGCCACGCGTTCGTCACCGACGGGCTGGACGCGCTGCATGCCTTCCCCACGCCGCTCACCCCCTGGCTCGACATCCGCAAGAAGGGCGAGGCGGGCTCGGGCGTGTCCATCGTGTTCCCGCTGTACGACGAGCATGCCGTGTGGGGGATCGACACCGACGGGGCGACACTGGTGGCGGCGCTGCGGGCCTACGCGGGGGCCGTGGGCGTGCCCTACTACCGCTCACCCGGTCGGACGGGGCTCGATCTGATGCACGAGCTGGGCAAGCGGGGAGCCGACGGGAAGCGGGCGTTTCCCGAGCGGCTGCCGGTGCCAGCGGGACAGGCCGACACGGTGACGGAGCTGAGTTGGCTGCGCACGCTCTCTCCGACCGAGCGAGGGAAGGCGTACCTCCATTCCTACGACAAGAACGCGCAATGGCTCTCGGCGGCCGGCGTCGTGGAGTTGGGCTTGTCCGGCATCGAGGAGCGGTGCGACCCGGCCGGCACGGTGCCCTTCGACAAGCGGTTGCCGGGCTACTGGCTGGCGAAGATCGCCGGCGCGGAGGAGCGCTGGTGCTGCACGCCGACGGTGGCCTGGGCTGTGGAGCGGGGCCAGGCGGTGGCGATCGCCGAGGCGTACGTCTGGACGGAGCACAGCCGCGCCATGGAGACGTGGTACGAGCGGCTGCGCGGGGCGCGGACGGTGCTCGACGCGGACCCAACGCCGGGGGGACGCTTGGCCCTGGGCGCGCTCAAGTACACCTATGCGCTGACGATCAGCGGCTTCAACAGCGCCTGGCAGCGCGACCGGCGCAGCCCGCTGTACCGGCCCGACTGGCGGCACGCCATCCTGGCGCAGGCCAACGCCAACCTATCGCGGGCACTGCACAAGATGGACGCGGCCGGCTACACGCCCGTGGCCGTCCACAAGGACGCGGTGTACCTCGTCAGCGACGAGCCCGATCCGGTGGCGGCGTGCCCACCGTCCGTCACGCTGGGGACGGGGCTGGGGCACTTCAAGGTGCAGGACGCGGCGATCCCCCTGGAGACCGTGCTGCCGGCGTTCGACGGGACGCGCGGCGGGATCGGGACCCTGCTCAAGCTCCTGCGACCGCTGCGCGAGCATATGATCACGCCGACGGACCAGGGGGCGGCGTAACGTGTCCGACCTGGGGGAGGACCTGGCGCGCGTCTACGAGGCGCGGGTGGCGGCGACGGACGTCGAGTTGACACCAGCGACGATCCGCGCGGTGGTGCGGGAGCTAGGGGGTGGGGAGGGGCGCGCCCAGGTGGCTGCGGCAACAAGGAACTGGCCGGCCAGCTCGGGGTGAGCGTGCGGACGGTGCAGCGGTGGCAGAAGGAGGGCGGGGAGGCGCGCAGCATCAGCCGCTCGACGCCGGGCCTGCGGATCAGCGTGCAGGGCATTGCCAATGAGCAGCAGCGCGCCGCGAACATGCGGGAACTGCGCGGGCGGGTGCAGGAGCAGGGGCTGGACGTGGGGGCGTGCCGGGTGCTGGTGTTGGTGTACAACGAGGATCGGGCGCGGCCGCGTAGCATCGGGCCGCAGCACATTGAGGGCGACGCCCTGACCGCAGCGCTCGATGCGCTGGAGGATGGCGACGCGGCGGGGGCGGCTGCGGCGTTCGGCGCTGCATGGCTAGAAACCTACGGGCTGGACGTGGACGCCGCGGTGACCGACGTGGTGGGGGTCTTCAGTGTGCGTTTGTAGCCACCGCAACGGGCGCGTCAGACGCGCCGTGGGACGTCAGCCTCGTCAGCCCGGTCAGCCTCTCCCTTCTTCGTGCCATTGCCCCCGTCGCTCCGCGCGGCGAGCACCGCCCCCGGCCCATCCCAGCGGCGATCGCTCGCTCGCCGCCGGGGCGGCGGGGAGAGCGCGTCCGGACGCTCCACCCCGGCCGCCCCTCCGGTGGTGTCCGCGCTGGTGTCCTCCCGCGCGGGCAGGGTCACCCGCACCGTCGTCCCCTGTCCGGCCACGCTCGCGACCGCGATCGTGCCCCCGTGCCCCTCCACGATCGCCCTGGCCCCGGCCAGCCCGAGCCCCGTTCCGGGGCGCCCGCGCGCCGTCGTGGCGCGGTCGTCGGGTGTGAACAGCCGTGGGAGCCTGTCCGCCGGGATGCCCACCCCCTGATCGCGCACCACGAGCACCGCGTCCGACCCGGCGCGCGCCACCTCCACGGCTACCGGCCCGCCCGCCGGGCTGTACGTGACCGCGTTGTCGATCAGCTGCCGCGTCACCCGCTCCAACCGCGCGCGATCGCCCGTGACGCGCACGCCACGGGCGGCGTCGACCGCGACCGGCGCCGCCCCCGTTGGCCCGGTCACGCGCGCCACCGCCGCCGCGGCCCGCGCCACGTCGCCCAGATCCACGACCTCGGCCCGCAGCGCCAGCGCCTGCCCCATGCGCACGTCGGCCGCGTCGGTCATCCCCTCGATCGTCGTGAGCATGCGCCGCGCCGCGGCGCCCAGCGGGGCCATGTGCGCGCCCAACGCCGCCGGTGCGAGCGGCTCGCCCCGCTCCAGCCGCCCCGCGACGAGCGCCCCGTGGCCCAGGATCACCGTCAAGGGCGTGCGCCGCTCGTGCGCCGCCGTCAGCAGGAAGTCGTCGCGCACGCGCATCGCCGCCTCCGCCCGGGCGTAGGCCTCACGCTCGCGCCGCAGCAGCGCCTCGGTGGCGCGCTGCTGCTCCAGCAGCCAGCGGAAGGCCCCGTAGACCAGCGCCGTGGGCGGGACCAGCAGGAGC
>JAABUJ010007361.1_pt1 | contig 10310 bp, 7 predicted proteins | sample 5559131 | NCBI WGS metagenome assembly JAABUJ01 (sample SAMN10711875, study PRJNA513366) | rock metagenome | isolation source: Antarctica rocks | place: Antarctica: Victoria Land, Mt New Zealand nord | collected 2016-01-07 | reverse complement strand
AATAATTGAATTTATATGAGACTTTTATTAAAATATTAACTCAACAGATATGAGCATTATAATAAAGTGTTATAAAAGATATACTGATCTTTTTCAGTATGATGTCAAAGAAGTAGTCTTTGTCAATTGTGAAATTTTGTAGCTCATCATCATTAAATATAATGATGAGCTAATCATTCTTTGTGTTCACTTTCAGATATGTAAGTAGCTGACTGACTGCAAGCTGAATTACATGTATTATGCAGTTCATGATTTCAGTTTCATCACTTTAGATGATATTCTTTTGACTTAGAAGTCAACTCAAATAACATTATAATGTATAATTGTTGAACACATTGTCTGCTGTGACTATCAGCAATTAATGTGTCAGATTTTACTTCTTCAACATCTTAAGAATATATTCAGCAAGATTTTCACTGCTATATTGACTCTTTAGTTCTCTAAAGACTAAAAGTATCTCTGTGTATTTTCATTCAGCATCAATAAAGTATGCAGTAATGTCTAGAAATGCAAGATAATTTGAACTGCTTTATTCATTAAATACAATGAAGACTTTAATCTGTGTCTTAAGCTCTGCAAGCACATCTTTTTAAACATTTACAACACAACACTTAAGAAGTTATGCAATCTTGCTTCAATCTAAAATCTTAATATTGACACAACACATTCAGATAAGCTTTCAGAACTTTACATACTCAACAGCACAAAAGAGTATATTAAGTACTATGATGAATTGAAGAATCTGCTGATCAAAGACTTTAAAAGTAAAGTTAAATGATTTGACAATGATTTTTTAAGCTGTCTGTCAAACAGTGAGTGTTATATTAGAGCATTATAATTGAAAATTATAACATATCTTTGAGTTCATCACTTCAAAGATTGAAATCTGTCTTTCTGATGCTGATTTCATCTTTTGACAACTGCTGCTTTTCAGATGACATTTTATGATGATTGTTTCATCATTTCCTGATGCTGAATGATTTATGATATTATGACAGTTAACACACATCACATTTAATCTTTCATCACATTTATTAACTACTTCAGCAAAGAACTGCCAGATCTCTGCTGAGCAAGCTGAACTGTTTTATGTCATTTAAGTATGATTCTTAATCTTAGTGTCTGTGTTCTGACTTTATACAGTTGTTTCTCATCAGTCTTAAAACTCTCACTTTGTCATAAATCTTCAAAGAACATACTCTGAATTTGAAGCATCTGCAAAAGTTAAAGAACAAGATTGACTTAATTGAGATGACTTAATTCTGTTATTGAAAGCACTCAGAAATAATCTTTCTGAGTTGCTTAAGATCTGACTGAATGATGAGCTGTATAAAGACATGATGTTGAGTTATTATAGTAAGTTAAGCAAATAAATGATACTTTGTTGTACTTTGAGTGATTTGTTGATGATAGTGTGTTGTGAGAGTTTCAAAATTAGTATATACAAGATTGTAGTCATGTGACAGAACATGTATCTAAATATAAAATGAATTTTTTACAATATCAATCATGATAGATACTATTCAAAAATTACTATGTATAGCAAATATTAAGTATCAATGAAGAGATTTCTCATTGAAAAATCTTTAATTAATAATTAAAGACCTATTTAATTATTCTTTATCTTACATCTTTAATCTCTAAAGATCAGCTTTCTATTCAATTAATAATGACTACTTATTATTCTTATCACTACTCTCTTCATCATTAATAGATTCAACATTCTCCTCATTATCTTCATCATCATCAATCAAGTCATCAAGAACAAATTCATTAATGAAATCATTATTCAAAAATTTCTCATCTTTAAACATCATCACACAAGCTTCATCAACATCTTCAATCACACTCTTTTCATCTTCTTTCTTCTGATCAAGTGCAGACTCTTAAATGTAATTAGTCAATGTTAAAGTTAAGAAGTGTTATAATTGAGTGATATAATACTTATGCATAATTGAAGTCATTGATGTGTTTAGAATTAAGAACTTCATTATAGAAGTGATGCATAATCTTGATAGAGTCAGAATCTTCAGCATTATATAGCTCTTGCTTTTCTGTATTGTTAAGAACTCTTTCATGATGCTTAATCATCACTGTTAGATGCTTTTCAATTTAATAATTGATGTTAATGTACTTCTGTTGAATAACTTCATCTTTATTGATATTCTAAAGAATGTCAGAGAGTCTATAAAAAATATAGATGTAACATATTTCTTACTTCATTTCTATGAACTCTCACTCTTCTTTTAGCACAAGAACTTCAGCAAATAATATCTTCTTCTCAGTCTTCTCTTTAAGTCAAGTCTAATTCTCATTCTTCATTAACTTGTTTCTCAACTCATCTTCATAGTAGACATCTGTAGATAGTTAAAAGCAATATAATTAAGCATAATAATTCTAAAGAAGTCTTACAAGAAATTTCACAGTTATATTACTTCTTTAAGATCTCATCTTTAATCTTCTCTTTCATGATCTTCTTTAATGCTAAATTCACAGTCTGATATGCATCAGTCTTCTTCAATACATCTCTTTTCTGTTTTACAGCTTCACAGTTCATCATCTTTGTATTTTTAATTCATTTAAAGTTCTCATTCTTCATATATTTCTGTCATTTCTTCCTTGCACATACAGTCTTTAAGTTGTTCAAGTATTCACTAAATGTCTTCTTTGAATCATATATAGACTTCTGTAAACAGTCATGACAGTTAGATTTCTCTTCAGAGATTAAGAATGAGTTGAAAGTCAAGCATTTTGCAGTTTACAGTGAAAGCTTAATGTCTAAATTTGTCATGATGAGAGTCTAGAATATGTAGTTAGCTGCTGAGTTCTATATTGAGTGACATAATTAAGCATTATATGTGTGCATCACAGCTGCACATCAGAATGAAGCATAAGAGCAATGTATAAGATTAAATCTTAAGAAATGAGCAGTAAAATAAGTGATAGCACTGAGCAACATATTTAGTGAGTGTAGAGACTGAGTGTAGAGACTGAGTAGAGATGAAGTGAGTGTAGTAGATTGAGTAACAGAGATGAAGATAAGAAAGTGTTAAATTGAATATTAAAAGTAAGTGTATTAATATATTTATTCATAACATTGACATACATATCATAAGTAAATGTGTTGTTTATCAGCAATCTAACACCTGAGTATTGCTAACATCTAAAAGCTCTCAACACATCTTCTAACTACACACTTTCAAACTACAACATACTTTCAAACTACAATGCATCTTCAAACTACAAGATCACTCTAGAACTCATTGTCATTTATAAATGCATTTAAATTGCTTTTTCATAATGTTTCTGTTAACTTAATCTTAAAGCATCATTGTATTGTCATATTATGTTATGATACATATCAAGAAAACTTTAAGATGCAGTGCTACAAAGACTGTATCAGGTGAAGAGAAGACAGCAGCAGCAGAAAGAACATTCAGAAAGATATTTAAGAAAGAAAAAATTGATGTTAATGAAAAGAAAAAAGAAAATAATGCTGCAGATACAGAAGAAGATACTGAAGCATTTAAGTCAGCTCATCACTGAAAGTCAGACAGTAAGCTTAATTTTAACACACAATATAATATTTAATAATAATGTTCTGTTCTACAGCTGTTACTCTTTGTGAAATATGTTATTATCAGAAATTAACAGATTTTCTAATAGTGAAACTATTCTTTCAAAGACTTTGCTGCAAGATAACTTAAGATTATTTAAAGAGAGTTTTCTCTCAGCATAAGATGTTTCACTTTTAAAGCTCAATCATTAACAGTCTGCAGAAGACAGTAAAAGCATATATTGTTGTCTTCTTTAAAAGTATGTTTAATGAACTGTACAGTAATTATCATTTATCAGTTAACAGAATGTAGATGTCAATCTAACTGCAATTTATATAAAGTAAGTTATCATTCAGCACAAGAACATATCTCTCATTAAGAGATACATACATAACTGAAACATTGTGTCTAAAGATGCAGATTAAAGCAATTGTTACTAGGCTATTTTGAGGATATCTGACTCTCAATATAGTAAATAAATAGACTAAATTGAAAGCTGTTTAACTGTGCATATATAATGCTCACTTATAACACTTATGTATCAGTAATCTCTAAGCTCATAACTTCTATTCTTGAGTCAAGTCTCAAAAGCTCACTTACTAATCAGTCTCAGAATTATTAAAACTTAGACAGAGCTTCTAAATTAAGTTAAGCTTTAATGTTTAAGTCTGACTTGAACTCTCAGGCTGACAATTGAAGCTCAACTCAACTCAATCTGAAAGCTCTGTTCAGGTCAAGTCAGGTTAACCTGACCTAACAGCCACTCTATCTTCAATGCTGAGTTTGCAATCTAATATGCATCAATCTTCTTTAATGTATTTCTTTTCTGTTTTACAACTTTACAGTCTGTCATCTTTGCATTTTCAATTCATTTAAAGTTCTTATTCTTCATATATTTCTGTTGTTTCTTTCTTGCACATACAATCTTTAAGTTATTTAAATATTCATTAAATATCTTCTTTAAATCATATATAGACTTCTATGAACAGTCACAGTGATCAGATTTCTCTTTAAAGACTGAAAATAAATGAAAAGTTAAGCATTTTGCAGTTTACAGTGAAAGCTTAATGTCTAAATTCATTATAATAAAAGTTTAGAATATATAGTTAGCTGCTGAGTTCTATACTGAGTGATATAATTAAATATTATATGTATGCATCACAGCTGCACATCAGAGTGAAGTATAAGAGCAATGTATAAAATTAAATCTTAAGAAATGAGCAGTAAAATAAGTGATAGCATTGAGCAACATATTTAGTAAGTGTAGAGATTGAGTGTAGAGATTGAGTAGAGACAGAGTGAATGTAATAGATTGAGTGATAAAGATGAAGATAAGAAAGTGTTAAATTAAGTATTAGAAGTGAGTGTGTTAATATATTTACTCATAACATTGATGCACATACTATAAGTAAATGTGTTATTTATCAGCAATTTAACATTTAAGTATTGTTAACATTTAAAAGCTCTCAACACATCTTTTAACTACACACTTTCAAATTACAACACACTTTCAAACTACAATGCATCTTTAAACTACAAGATCACTTTAGAACTCATTGTCATTTATAAATGCATTTAAACTGCTTTTTCATAATATTTCTGTTAACTTAATTTTAAAGCATCATTGTATTATTATATTATGTTATGATATGTATTAAGAAAACTCTGAGATGCAGTGCTACAAAGACTGTATTAGATGAAGAGAAGACAGCAGCAGCAGAAAGAATATTTAGAAAGACATTTAAGAGAGAAAAAATTGATGTTGATAAGAAAAAAAAAAAAAATGCTATAAATACAGAAAAAAACATTGAAGCATTTAAGTCAGCTCATTGCTGAAAGTTAGATAGTAAGCTTAATTTTAATATACAATATAATATTTAATAATAATGTTCTGTTCTACAGCTGTCACTCTTTATAAAATATGTCACTATTAGAAATCAACAGATTTTCTAATAGTGAAACTACTCTTTCAAAGACTTTGCTGCAAAATAACTTAAGATTATTTGAAGAGAGTTTTCTTTCAGCATAAGATATTTTGTTTTTAAAGCTCAGTCATTAACAGTCTATAGAAGATAGTAAAAGCATATATTGTTGTTTTCTTTAAAAGTATGTTTAATGAACTGTACAGTAATTATCATTTATTAGTTAACAGAATGTAAATGTTAATCTGACTGCAATTTATGTAAAGTGAGTTATCATTCAGCATAAGAACATATCTTTCATTAAAAGATATATGCATAACTGAAACATTGTGTCTAAAGATGCAGATTAAAGCAATCATTATTAGACTATTTTGAGAATATTTAACTCTCAATGTAATAAATAAATAGACTAAATTGAAAGCTGTTTAACTGTGTATATATAATGTTTACTTATAATGCTCATATATCAGTAATCTCTAAGCTCATAATCTTTATTCTTAAGTCAAGTCTCAAGAACTCACTTACTAATCAGTTTCAGAATTCTTAAAATTTAAACAGAGCTTTTAAGTCAAATTAAGCTTCAATGTTTAAGTCTGACTCAGATTCTTAGACTGACAATTAAAGCTTAACTTAATCTGATCTGAAAGCTCTGTTTAGATTAGATTAAGTTAATTTGACTTGACAGTTACTCTACATTAAATAAAAAGAATGAAGCATCTTTTCTTTACATTGAGTATCTCAGTTACAGAAAGAATTTGTGCACTTAATGAAGATATTATTGCTGATAACACATATAGTTTTCTTCTGATTTATATAGAAATTTAGTTAAGTAAATCATAAAGCTAAATAAGATGAGCTATCTGCTCTGTCATACAAGCTCATTTAATTATCTCTATGAAGATTATGTCTCAAGTGATTTGTCTAGTTTTGTAAAGAACTTTGATACTTATGATAAGCTTAACAAATTTATAAATATTTAGTTGAGTCAGTTACTCAGTTAAGTTATCTCATTAGTCATAAACATTCTCATTAACATTGTCATCTAACTTGTTGTCATTACACATTCACAATGATCTCAGATGAATCAATTAAGTCAATTTCTGATATTTTCACACAATATAGTGTAGTCTTAACTGATTTAAACAATAATTCATCAGTTTCTCTTTACAAGATTGCTTAAATCTATAATCTATCTTAGTCTATTCTACAAGCTTATTAAAAAGAAAAACAATCAATAAAGATCTTTTAGATAAATTAACAATAACTGTTAATACATGAGAAGAATGCTTCAATTTAATGAATTGATACTATAACAGCTTAAAGATAATCTTTATAGATTGAACAGCTAAAATTCATTAAATACTGTTTAGAATTGCTTCTTCATTGATTGTGATGAAAACTTAGTTAAGTTTAGCATCAATGATCAGCAACATTAAGAAAGAATTATGTTTATTTAACAATATTAATGACTCATCATTCTCAGTGAATTCATTGATTACTGTGCAAGACTTAAACACTTATTTGAGTAGAGAATCTAAATGATGATAAATTGCAGTATAGTTTATTGAAAGCTGTAAACCACAGTTTAAATATAGAAAGCTTTGATAGTCAGTAGTATCATCAATTAAGATGCATAAATGTAATAGTTAAAATCTTTATGTTACAATTCTGTATTTTATTTATGTTTATACTTGACAATCAACCTGAATCATGACATGTTGAAGACTTTGTGATGAGTAGAGATCTTGAGATCAAAGAGAAATGTTAATTAGTACAATATGAAACACAAGTCAAGCATAATTACATGAAAATGTAACTTATTTAATACTTTAATGTGTCATTTCACTTAGCACCTACAGTACAGAGAAATCTTTAAGCAATTTATCTAACTATAGTACTCTCTTAAGTATATATAATTAACATGAATTTCTTGTCAAACATTATCTTAGCAAATTACTTTAACAAAATAAAGTCATCATTAAAAAGACAATGCACACATGATAATCTTAAGAAACCTTCATGCAAGTTTTTTAAGTGTTATTCTTTTTAAATAAATACTTATCAATCTCACCTCTCATCATTCATCATTCACAGATTCAATTCATTTCATAACAATCTTGTAAATAATCTACTCACTGTGGTCAACAAATCACATCTTAACAACTCTAACTGAATTTCTTCTATTATAGACAAAGAAAACATTGACTTAACTACTCTTAACTGTTGCTACAACAAAAGCTGAGCAATGTTCATGGTGCAAGTCACTTCAAGAATATGCAGACATAGAGGGCAACATGAGCATTGAGAATAATAATGCAAGTATAAGTCAAGAATGCTGAGTAACATATGATGAAGAATTGTACAGTACAGTTACTGGTTCTTTAGTCAGAAGCTTTGAGTATGAGTGAGAGACATCTAAGTGAATGTGTTTCAAAGATGAAGTCTTTGCAGGTGAGAATCTTCAATTAAATATCTCTGATACACCTGTAATAGATTGTAAGAACTCAGGCATCCTGAAACTCACCTCTTGCAATTTCAAGCCATCAACTCTTCACTTTATTTCAACACCACACAAGGCAGGTTTCATGACTTAGCATGATCACAGCATCTCTGACTATTTCATCAGCACAGCTCTGCAGTGTAATCTCAGTAACAAATTAACTTCTCTCTGTCACTTAATTCTTGATGTTCTTGTACTTATTCTCAGATTCTAACTGTAAGCCTCATCAATCTCTCTGAATGCTTTCAGAGCTTCAGCTATAGATGTATGCTCATGAGCACTTCAAGCTAGCATTTGCAGCACATTCTTTAAAAAGAAAGCTTCAACATCATCTTCTTCAATTCAGTCTTGCAAGCACTGCTGAATAAATTGATATAGTTCATCAGTCATATTCTTGTTTTCTAGGTGATCATCAGTAGCAATAACATAAGCAGAGACCTTAAGTACCCATACATCAATCTTTCTTTCATAGAGTGAGAACAGCAGTAGAGTGACCATCAGGTTAAGTTAACTCAGCCTGACTCAGACAGAGCTTTCAGGTCAGATTGAGTTAAGCTTTAATTGTCAGTCTGAAAATTTAGATCAGACTTAAACATTAAAGCTTAACTTAATTCAGAAGCTCTGTTCAGATTTTAAGAATTCTGAGACTGATTAGTAAGTGAGCTCTTGAGACTTAACTTAAGAATAGAGATTATGAGCTTAGAGATTACTGATATATGAGCATTATAAGTAAGCATTATATATACACAGTTAAACAGCTTTCAATTTAATTTATTTATTTACTACATTGAGAGTCAGATATTCTCAAAATAGTCTAGTAATGATTGCTTTAATCTGCATCTTTAAATGCAATGTTTCAATTATGCATATATCTCTTAATGAAAGACATGTTCTTATGCTGAATGATAATCTGCTTTGTATAAATTGCAGTTAGATTGACATCTACATTCTGTTAACTGATAAATGATAATTACTGTACAGTTCATTAAACATACTTTTAAAGAAAACAACAGTATATACTTTTACTGTCTTTTGCAGACTGTTGATGACTGAGCTTTAAAAGTGAAACATCTTATATTAAGAAAAAATTCTCTTCAAATAATCTTAAGTTATCTTGCAGCAAAGTCTTTAAAAGAATAGTTTTGCTATCAGAAAATCTGTTAATTTCTGATAGTAATGTATTTTATGAAGAGTAACAGCTGTAGAACAGAGCATTATTATTAAATATTATATTGTATATTAAAATTAAGCTTACTGTCTAACTTTCAGTAATGAGCTGACTTAAATGCTTCAATATCTTCTTCTGTATCTGCAGCATTATTTTCTTTTCTTTTTTTATCAACATCAATTTTTTCTTTTTTAAATGTCTTTCTAAATATTCTTTCTGCTGCTACTGTCTTCTCTTTACCTGATACAGTCTTTGTAACACTGCATCTTGAAGTTTTCTTAATATATATCATGACATAATATGACAATACAATGATGCTCTAAAATTAAATTAACAAAAACATTATAAAAAAGCAGTTTAAATGCATCTCTGAATGACAATGAGTTCTAGAGTGATCTTGTAGTTTGAAGATGCATTGTAGTTTGAAAGTGTATAGTTAAAAGATGTATTAAGAGCTTTTAGATGTTAACAATACTCAGATGTTAGATTGTTGATAAACAACACATTTATTTATGATATATACATCAATGTTATAAATAAATATATCAACACACTCACTTTTAACATTTAATTTAACACTTTTTTATCTTCATCTCTGTCACTCAATCTACTACACTTACTTTATCTCTACTCAATCTCTACACTCAGTCTCTACACTCACTAAATATATTGCTCAGTGCTATCACTTATTTTACTGCTCATTTCTTAAGATTTAATCTTATACATTGCTCTTATACTTTACTCTGATGCATAGCTGTGATGTACACATATAATGTTTAATTATGTTGCTCAATATAGAACTCAGCAGCTAACTATATATTTTAGACTTTCATTATAACAGATTTAGACATTAAGCTTTCACTGCAGACTGTAAAATACTTAATATTTAATTCATTCTCAGTCTTTAAAGAGAGATCTAATCACTGTGACTGTTTACAGAAGTTTATATATGATTTAAAGAAGACATTTAGTGAGTACTTAAACAACTTAAAGACTGCATATGCAAGAAAGAAATAACAGAAATGTATAAAGAATGAGAACTTTAAATAAATTGAAAATGCAAAGATGATGAACTGCAGAGCTGTGAAATGAAAAAAAGATGTATTAAAGAAGATTGATGTATATTAAATTGTGAACTCAGCATTGAAGAAGATCATGAAAGA
>JAABUJ010007360.1_pt1 | contig 10310 bp, 10 predicted proteins | sample 5559131 | NCBI WGS metagenome assembly JAABUJ01 (sample SAMN10711875, study PRJNA513366) | rock metagenome | isolation source: Antarctica rocks | place: Antarctica: Victoria Land, Mt New Zealand nord | collected 2016-01-07 | reverse complement strand
GGGCGGCGAGTGCCTGCAGGGACTTCAGCGCCTCGTGGTGGTCGGGGTCTGCCCAGGCGGCGCGGAGCTTGGCGCGGATCCACGGCCGTTCGCGTTCGGGCAAATGACCGCACACGTTGCGGGATTTGTGGATGTGGCAGCGGTGCACCAGTGCCCTGGGGCCGGCGACGTCGCGCACGGCCTTTCTGAGCGCCTTGGCGCCGTCCAGGACGAACAGCTGCTGCTCGCCCAGTGACAGTCCGCGGTCGGCCAGGTCTGAGAGCAGCGCGGTCGCGACCGTCGCGTTCTCCGTGGACCCCTCGCGCAGCGACAGCGGGATCTTCGTCCCGTCGGTGGTGATCCCCAGCGCGACGATGTGCGTGACGCCGGCCAGGTCGATCCCGTCGATCATCACCACCGCCAGCTCCAGATCAGACAGATCGCGGCCCAACAGCTCTGAAAGCGCGGTGCGCGTCCGGGACACGAACGTGCGCGACACCGCCGACTTTGACGTCGACCGCGCGTCGGTCTCGATCTGCTCGCCGACCGGCTCTGCGACCCGCCGCGAGCGACGGGTCGAAACGCCGGCCAGCATCCGCTCCAGCACCACCCGCTCAAGCAGATCACGCGAGGCGAACTCTTGGTAGCTACCGAGCGTAATCTCGGTGGTGTCGTCCGCGGTGCGCGCCCGTGGCCGGCTGACCGCCACCCGGCGGCCGCCGAGCGTGACCTCCCCGCCCGTGTGGCCGTGGCGCTTGGCCGTCCGCTGCTTGTCGTGCTTGCTGCGCGGGCCGACGACCTGCTCGACCTCCCACTCCATCGTCTCGTGCAACACCGCCAAACCGGTGCCGACGGCCAGCGCCAACAACCCTTCCTTCGCCTGTCCGGCGATCCCGGCCAGCGACAGCTGAACATGCTCCGGCAACTCGACTCTCCGCGGCTCCTCAGCCTCGGCGACCTGCACAAGGTGTAGCTTGCTCTTCACGGTGGTTCCTCCTGTCTTGGATGGACTTTCACACCCCGCACGCTGCCAGCGGCAGCGGACGAGGCGGGAGGACCGCCGTCTCAACAACTTCTACAGCGCCTGGGACAACCTCGCGGGCTTGGCGACGAGGGGTTCATCGACTGGCTGATCGATCGTGTTGCGCGCCGCCCGAGCGGCTGGCGCGCGCGACGGGTATACGGCGCCGATGACGTTCATGACTTCGCACGGCGTGCGATCCTCGACGCTCTGGCGCTCGCCCCTGATGACCGCCTGCTTGATCTGGGCTGCGGCGGCGGGCTCCTACTCCGCGACGCGCTCGCGACCGGCGCCAGCGCGACCGGCCTGGACCACAGTGAAGAGATGGTCAAGCTCGCACGCGAGCGGGCTGCTGGCGCCGAGGTCGTGCTCGCAAGCGCTGAGAGCGTGCCGTTCGCTGATGCGAGCTTCAGCGCGGTCGCGATGTCGATCGTGTTCTTCTTCTTGACCAACCCTGTCGCGGTCCTGCGCGAGTGCTGTCGAGTGCTGCGTCCCGGCGGGCGCATCGCGGTGTACACGACCGGGCCCGAACTGCGCGGAACGCGGGCGGCGCCAGAGCCGATCGCCAGCCGAGGCCACTTCTACACCGACGCGGCGTTGGCCGAGCTCGCGCGACGCGCGGGCCTGAGCGATGTCGAGGTGCACAACCACCGGGGTGGTCAGCTCCTGACCGCCGCTACCGAGCATTCCGCCCAGCGCCGAGTGCGACTGTCGCCGGCACTGGGCGATCAGGGCTCCGGCAGCTCGCGTGGGGGCGATCGTCTGACGCGCTCATGATCTCTGCAGGCCACGCCCACCAACTCGCGCTCGCGCTACCCGAGGCGGTCGAGCAAGACCATCACGGCCGGCCCTCCTTCCGCGTGGGCGGCAAGATCTTCGCGACCTTGTGGGACGAGACGCACATGAACGTCATGCTCGACGCGCCCGGCATCCTCACCGCCGTCCAGAGTGACCCCGTCGTGTGCTCCGAGTTCTGGTGGGGGAAGCGACTCGGCGCCCTGCACGTGAACCTCGATCACGTTGAGCCGACATTGCTCAGTGAGCTGCTGGGCGACGCCTGGGAGCGGAAAGCTCCGAGAAGACTTCTGGGCGGAAGGGCCGTATCCCTATGACGGCAGTCGAGCGATTTCTTGCAGCTTCCCGTGCCTGTGATGTAGATGCTGCGTCAGCAGAGCTGGCTCCTGACGTCGTGATGCTAAATCCCGCCACCGACGATCCGGTGGTCGGCAAGCAGGCGGTGGCGGCCGCCCTTCGAGCCGTCGAGGAGGCCTGTGATGAGTTCCAACACACCCATCTCCTCGCCGACACGTCGAACGCCGATGCGCCGCTCTATGGCCTCGTGTTCGAGGCGAAGATCGGTACGGCGACGTTACGCGGTGTCGATCTGATTGAGATCGATGAGCACGACCGCATTACTCGGTTTGAGGTAGCGGCTCGACCGATGGCTGCTCTGATGGCCCTTGGCGGCCGTATGGGTGGATCGCAGCCACCTGCCGCTTGAGTCACGTTTTCGGTCATTAACGTGACTGATACGCAGCGTCTCAGGGCGGGTTGAGCGTAAACGTGACCCGGCGGGGTGTGAGCGTCACCGAGTCAGGCTGAATCGTCGAGGACTTGGGCGCAGAAGGCGGCGGGTCGAAGGATCGGGATCTGTTCGAAGGCGACGAGCTCGAGCAGGTGGTGGTCGCCGGAGATCACGTACTGGACGGTCCCGGTGACGGCGGCCTCCAGCACGCGGTTGTCGGCCTCATCGGAGATCACGTCGATCGTGCGGGTGGGAGCAACAACGACGGCGACGGCTTCGATCAGCGTCGCGAGGCCGGCGGGGTCGGGGATCGCCCGGGCGAGCTTGGGGTAGGCCAGGACGCGACGCAGCTCGGTGAGCAGTGCGGGGCTTTGCACCAGCTGAAGGCGCCCGTCGCTGACCGCGTCAAGGACCTGGGCGCAGGGGCCGGCCCACCCCAGCCCGGAGACCAGCACGTTGGTGTCAGCGACGATGCGGGTGGTCAATCGAGGGCGCGCGCAGCCGCGATCGCCTCGTCGACGACGGACGCGTCAAGGCCCGAGGCGGTGACGCTCTGGCGCACAGCGGCCAGGCGCTCGGCGAGCTTTTCGCGGGCGTGAGCGCGGCGCTCTGAAAGCAGCTGCTCATAGTCCTCGGGACTGATCAGCACCGCCAGGCGCTCACCGCGGCGGGTGAGGATCACCGGCTCTGAGGCGGCGGCCTGCTCAGCGAGCTGACCCAGCCGGGCGCGGGCCTTATCAACCCCGATCATATGCTCCATGACCGTAAGGTTAGCCGTAACGCACACCGTGCGGGCCCTTCTCCGGGTGTCGGGTCGCCTGCGAAAAATCCAAGGCGGCCAGAGATGGCCGCGGTCTGCTCGACGAAGCCGACGATCTGGATGATCGCTGCGAGAACTCGCCCGTAGGGCGCGCGGGCGCCGATCTTCTGCACGCTGGCCGGCCGGCGACTGGACACCAGCTATGTCCGCCGCTTGCTGCCGCGCCTGGCCGCCAAAGCCGGGATCGACCGCCGGGTGCACGCCCACGGCCTCAGGCACACCTACGCCGCCGAGCTGGCGCGGGAGGGGACCGCGATCAACGTGATCCGCGACGCGCTGGGGCACACCAGCCTGGTCACCGACCGCTACCTACGCGACGTCGCGCCGACCCATGTGATCGACACGATGCGCGCCCGGCAGTGGGAGAGCACGTAGGCACCCTGGCCACGACCAGCCGATTACCGACGACCAGAAGGTCAACGTCGCATCTTCCAGGCCCTTAGATCGCCTTACATTGCCTCTGAGCGCGACCAGTCAGGGCCGGCACCGCCCCTAACGGCCGACACGGCTCGACAAGCCACACCCGGCCGGCTGGCTGGAAGCCCTCAGCGACGCTCAGATCGCCGCACACCAGCTGCCCGGTACTCATTTCACGCTGGCGACCACGCCCACGACCGCCAGCAGATCCACCTGGCCCTCTCCTTTCTTTTTTCAGAAGCCGAACGAGGGGCCCTCACGGCCGCGGTCAGGCCCAGGCCGGCGCGCGGGACGGTCGAGCTCGAGCGCGTCACCGGGCCGTAGCGGCCGCTGCGCGTCGGGCGATGGGACCGCTGTGGCGTTGACCAGGCTCTGGGTGAGCAGCGTGTCGTAGGTCTGCTCAGCGGCCTGGTGGCGATCGTGGGCGTGCTCATACGCCCGCTGGGCTGACTGGTGGCGCTGTGGGGCGCCTGGGTGCTGAGCGTCCCAGACCTGGCGCTGCTGGTCGAGCCGAGCCTGACGGCTCTCGGCGTCCTGCTCCAAACGCTGCTGACGCTCAGCGGCTTGGCGTTCCCAGCCCCGCGTTTCGGCCAGCTGGGCTTTAAGCGCCCGCCCACGCTCCCCGAGGCGCGCGAAACGTCCCAGGTCGCTGAGCTGGTCGGTGAGCTGCCCGGCCTGGACGGCGGCATATTGGGCCTGCCCGGCCGCGTCCTGAGCGTCAGCGAGCGCGTGCTGGATCTCCGGGTCGCGCGGCAGGGTGGCGATCACCCGCGCCGCCAGGTCACGCTCAGTCCTCGCGTGCTGCAGCTGGACGGCGGCCTGGTCGCGCTGCTCGCGAGCGTGCTGCTGCTCGCGGCGTTCGCGCTGATCAGGCGCCTGGCGTCGCGACACGTCGTCATCGCTGCCGGGACGGCGGTCACCGCGGCGGGGCGAAGGGACGCTCTGCTTGGCCAGCTCGCGCTCTACGCGCTGCTCGTGAGCCAGCGGAACCGCGATCGACGGCACCTCGGGCTCTGAGCGCCCCAGCCGGTCAGCCAGCCGGCCCAGCCGGTCCTCCCGCCCGCCGTCCTGGTCGCCGTCGTCGAGGCGTTCGGCGCTGGCGTAGAGCCGGGTCTGTTCCCGGGCGCGGGTCAGCGCGACATAGGTGCCGTTCGCGTCTGAGTGCTCGCCAGCGATCACGTGCGCACGGTCAACGGTCTGCCCCTGCGCCGGCCAGGTGTGCGACACATAGCCCAGCCGGGCGCTGCCCGCATCCAGCTGACCGCGGTCAAAGCTGGCCTGCCTGCCGTCGGTGAGCTGCACGGTCGCGGCCTGCTCGCCGTCGGCGACGTCGAGCACCATCCCGCGAGTCCCGTTACGGACCGCCCCCAACTCCGGGTGCACGCTCGCGGCACGCAGGACGATCTCATCGCCGGCGTAGAGGCCGTAGGGCCGACCGGCCAGGGCGACGGCCTGGCCGCCAAGCTCGCCATCCTGGACGCGGAGCGCTTGGGCCCGGGCGTTGAGCCCGTCCAGCTGCTCATTACTGGTCTGAACGACAACCAGCGCGGTCTTGCCCTCCCGCCGGTCTGAGTGCGCAGCTTCTAACGCCTGGTCCTCAGCTTGGCGCTGGGTATCGGCGATCAGCACGCGGCCGCGGCGCGAAAAACCGGCGAGGGCTTGGTCGTGTTCACCGGCGCGCCACCTGGCCTGATCACGACGGTCGGCCGCGTCTTTGGCACGGACGATCCGGGAGAGCTCGACCAGCCCCCCATGCTCTGAAGCGGCGGTCTCGATCGCCGGCCACAGCCCGCCCGCGCCGACAGCGTGGGATTGGCGGGGGTCCCCGACCTCGATCACCCTTGCCCCGCCGACAGCGGCCGTCTGAAGCAGCCACGCCTGCTCGCGGGTAGACGCCAACGCGGCCTCGTCATGGATGACCGTCACCCCGGGCCCTAACTGCACCGCGCCGCGAGCGACAGCGGCCTGCAACGCCGCGGTGGAATACCCCTCAGCGTTCACCCCCTCCTGTGCGAGCTCGGCGGTCAGACGCTCCGCAGCCTGCGCACCCGTCGAAGTGACCACGATCCGTTGTCCGGCGGCCTGGTGGGCGCGCGCGACGCCGGTCAGCGCGGTGCTCTTCCCCGTCCCGGCCTGCCCCACGACCACCACCAGCCGCCTCTCTGAGCACGCCACCCGCATCGCCTGCTCCTGCTCTGCCGCGAGCTGCGCCCCGTCGAGCGCGAGCGCTGACTGCAGCTCTGACACGTCAGCGTCGACCAACTCAGGGTCGATCGCCTCCGTAGGCGTGTCCGCGAGCGCGCGGGCCGCGGTGACCGCGGCACGCTCGGCGCCGCGATGCCGTCTCGTGGTCTCACGGCCGTCCGCCAGCTCAAGGATCTCTGAGCGCTCGCGCAGCTGCTCAAGCGCCGCCAATCCCGCGGCAGGATCCCCGCCGGCGACGGCCTCCAGCGCGACCGCCCGGGCCTCCCGCGGCGCGAACGTCGCATCGAACTCGGTCAGCCGGTCAAGGATCCGCCGCTCGATCGCCAGCTCGGGCTCAGCGACGTCAACCGCCCGGCCAGACTCGTGGAGTAACGCCTCAACGGATCGGGCGTCGAAGTCGTGCTCGCGGGCCGTCTGCCACCACGCCCGGTCCAGATCCCCCGCGGTCTGCAACGCCCCCTCACCCTTCGCTGCCCGGGTGCTCATCGCCACCGCCCGCTGCTCAGCCGGGAGCAGCTGTCCCGACCGCTCCAGGGCCGCCAGGCGCTCAGCCGCAGCGTCAGCGCCCGGGCCGCCGCCGGCGACCTGCCCCTGAAGCTCTAAGACGCGCTCTGCCAGGCGCCGATCAATCGCCTGGCGTACCTGGCGGTGACGGCCTGACCACCGCTCCACGAGCCCCTGAGGGACGCCTGACAGTTCGAAGTAGCGGCCCCCCCGCCCCGTCCCTGCCTCGATCCCGAACCCGAGCTCTCCGAGCTCTCGCGCCAGCTGGGCACGGTACGCCGCGCCCACTTCGCGTTGGTGCACCAGCCACGCCCGCGACTCGATCGCGACCACCTTCCCGTCCCCCGCCCGGACCGCGCCGTGCAAGACCACGTGGGAGTGCAGCTGCGGATCCGGCGCCCGACCCGCAACCGCACGGGCGGTCGTATGCCGCCAACTCGTCGCCAACAGCTCAGCCGGGGTCTCGCGCAACACCGTCTCACGATCCACCCGCCGGCGGACCATCGGCACGAACTCGGTGGCGTGCTCAAGCGCAGCGTCGACGGCGCGCTCCTGCGCCGCCTCGATCCCCGCGCGCAGCTCCGGCGAGGCCAGCGCCCACACCGCGCTTACGCTCTTCGGTGCCGAAAAGGTCGCGTCGATCGCCGCGACTGAGGTCCCGCCCGCACCGCCAGCACGCAGCTGCGCCCCGGTCGCGGGGTTCTGAACCGCCATCAACGCCTGAAACTGCTCAGCGCCCACCGCTCGGGCAGCGTCGACACCAAGCGTCTCGGCTCCCTGCGCGCCCAGCGCCCACCGGCCGGGGGCCTCCACCCGCTCTCCATCGCCAGCCAGGTAGTAGTCCCCGGCCTCCGCGGCGACGGTCCGGCCCTCGAGGTACTGGCCGTACGCCGCGGCTCCAGACCCCGCGATCTTCGCGACCGTCAACACAGCCAAACAGCCGCATCGAGCAGGGGGACCTGGAGGTCCCACCCGCGGGTCGATCGCAACGGCCGGCAGGCGGCCGCACAGGGACTCTCAGGAGCGTCTGGGCGGGGGTCGTCTAGCACTAGGTGCGTAAAGTGTATCGCTTTTTGCTGTTGCCGTTTGCTGGTACGGTTCGGACTCGTTGTGAGCAGAGGATTTCTGAGATGACCGGGCTGCCAAAACGTCGCCTACTTCTTCGATGCTGCCGTTCTGGATTAGGCACGAATGTGCCGGCGCTTCGAGCAACGGTGATCTGTGGAGGCGACAGCCGGTAGGCGTTTCGGATCGCGACCTGGCGGCTGGTGATGGTCCCCGAGACCCGAAGGGGCGAGCGGGGGCAAGAACCAGCCGCGCTTGAGGAGGGTCATCAACAGGCGCCCGCGCGCCCGCCCGCGCAGATCCCCTTAAGACTTATCTAGTAGGTCTTATTCCACGCCCCTCGCTCCACAGGCTTATTGGCCAAAACCGCCCCTCGCTCCACAGGCTTAAGCGCCCCTCGCTCCACAGGCTTCTGAGTAACGAGGCCGGCAGTAGTAGCGACCGGGCCACCAAATCCACAGGCTTTCCGTCCGTCACGCCTGTGAGGCTGGCTGGCATGTCGGTCCCTCAGCGCGCGCACGGTCAAGCCCCATCGGCTGCGATGCTGCATCCCGTGTGGCACCCGACTACCAAGGGCGAGCCACCATCTGAGGAGTTCGTTGCGCGGTGCCTGCTCGGCGCCGGCTGGGTGGGAGCCAACCGACGGCTATCGATGCTCGATCTCCGCGTCTGGGCCGCGCTGTGCGCGATGCTGGGCGAGCAGCTCCCTATGGCCCCACCTCACGACCCGGAGCTCCAGCGCATCGATACACGCACCGTGGAGACGACGGGCTATCAGCTCGCGGAGCGGGTGTTCAGCAGTGAGGGAGGCAATCAGTGGCGATCATTACGACGCTCGCTGGCTCGGCTGCGAACCGCCGAAGCGACCATCCGCGTGGTCGAGGTAGATCCCGACCTCGCAGCCCAACGCGTCATCGAAGGCTATGTGCCGCTGACCGGCGAGATGTGGATCGCGACTACCCGGCTCGATCTCAAGGCTCCAAAGGAGTGGGGTGCTCTGAAGGGCACCGCTTCGCTCCGCGTCGAGGTGGGTCGTTGGGCAGCCGAGCAGATCGCCGCCGGACGATGCAAGTGGCTAGACCTCGATCTCCTGCGTGCTCTTGGCCCCGGCCTGGCGGCTCGTGTGTGGGTCGCGCTGGAAGCGTGGGGACGCTGGCCACAGCGCTCGTTCGACGGTCGCGAGGAGACCGCCATTGGCCTCGGCAAGCCCGCACTGGAATCGCTCGGCGTCGGCGGATATGCACGCCCACGTCGCGCTCGCGAGGCACTCGACCGCGCGGGGGAGCGGATTGTCGCGATGGATACCTCCTACGAGCTCGTGCGCTGCGAGAAGCGCACGGGCTGGTGCTTGGTCGTGCGGCGCCTTTCGGGGGCCAAGGCGCGCGCTCAGGCACGCTCAGGTGCCACCTGGCGCTCTTCGGGGATCGCAGCGAACAAGCGCCAGCGGCCCGTTCGGGCCGCTGTGCGTGCCCAGGCCCGCGCCTCACTCTCAGGCGGCGCGTCCTAAGCCATTCTGCGCCTCAGCGGCCCCGCTGCGCGACCCTCAGGGTTGCCGTATTTCGGCAACCCGGGCCGCCAGCACCGTAAGGACAGGATGAGACACGTTGGGACAGGAGACAGCCCGAGCTATCTCTGAGACAGCAGGAGTCGTCCGGACGCCTGTCGAAGATCCCCGGCATGGAGAGCTACACCTTTGCCCAGGCCGCCGAGTTGTCCGGCACCACCCCAAAAGCCCTTAGAAACCGCGTGTATCGCGGTCAACTGGAGAGCGTGCTCCGCGGTGGGGTGCGCCGCATCCCTCGCAGCGAGCTTGAGCGCCTTGGCCTCCTAAGGGAGAACGGTGAGACAGCCGAGATAGGCGAGGTTGCCCGCGAGGTACCTCACGAGACACCGATGATGGCGGATCTGCTCGACCGTCTGGAGGCCCAGGCGGCGGAGTTGGGCGAGCTGCGCGCGCTGACCCGCGAGGCTGACAGCCTCCGCGCTGACCGCGAGCGCCTGGAGACCTCGCTGTATGAGTCCCATGCCAAGGTGACCGAGCTTGAAGCGCGGCTTGTGGAGACTCAGCGACCGCGGCGCTGGTGGCGCCGGCGCGAGCCGGCCGAGGCCTCGCCAGCGGCCTGACCGCTCCGGTCTACGGCCAGCCGAGCTGAGTGGCGAGCTGGGCCGGGCCGAGGTCGATCAGACCGCTTTGCTCGATCGGCTGATACTTGCCCCTCTCGTTGAGCGCGAGCCAGTGCACGATGCGATCGGCGGGATCGAGGATCAGCACCTCGTCGACGTGGTGGGCGGCGAAGAAGGGGAGCTTCTCCCAGCTCTCATCACCGGGGGAGCGGATCTCCGCCGCGAGCGCCGCGGTGTCCAGCCACGCGCCGGAGCGCTCGCGGTGAAGCCCGACGTCGGGGATCCGGTAGTCGCTCAGGCCCTCACCGAGGTTGAACTGGTCAGAGACGAGCAGGCCCGCCGCTTCGGCGCCGGGCAGCAGCGCCGCGCCCAACCGCATGACAAGGCCGCCGTGGGAGAGGTCCGGCGCGGGGTTCATGTGCAGCACACCCTCCCAGACCTCGTCGCGACGGTCCGCGCCCCACCGGCGCCGGCGCTCGAGCAGCTCCTCAAACTCGGGGGGGGGCGGGTCAGAAACGAGCGTGCGCATGGTCTGAAAGCGTACTCGCCGACGGTCGAGCCTCTCGGCCTGTTCAGTCACGTTTACGCTCAACCCGCCCCCAACCCCTGCGTATCAGTCACGTTAATGGAGGAAAACGTGACTCTAGGTG
>JAABUJ010007359.1_pt1 | contig 10314 bp, 6 predicted proteins | sample 5559131 | NCBI WGS metagenome assembly JAABUJ01 (sample SAMN10711875, study PRJNA513366) | rock metagenome | isolation source: Antarctica rocks | place: Antarctica: Victoria Land, Mt New Zealand nord | collected 2016-01-07 | reverse complement strand
TACGATTATATCGTTCCGCATCCTAGCGGCCGTCGTTGTTACAGCTTTACCTCCTCTTCCCATTTTCACGGTCGGCTTGATCTTTGTCCGTTCGATCTTCATCCTGTCACCATGCTTCAGAAGATCTGGTCCGCTTTTCGTTGCCCATCCTCCAACGCCAAAGGCACCGACATAGCGGTATTCCGGCATTGATCGGGTGGACACGACATGTTCCAGTGAGGGGCTCTTGGCTCCATTCTCTTTTGGCTTTGACGCCTTTCGTCTTGGTAGGCCAGTGGTGAATGAGTCCATCATGCGTATTGATGGTGGCATTGAGACCGTACTTTGCTCCCACGACCCATCCAGATACATATTGATTGCCCGCTCCAAATTGTCCCCTGCCACCTCTTGTAGCCGCTCCATGATCCCTTCTGGAACCTCTCCACCCACAAAACTCTCGAAGAGCTGTTTATCGAAGCCATTTGGAGGTTTTCTTATAGATGAGTCAGAGCCTTCGCTCATACCATCCTGGTCAAGATCATCGTTGCTATCTGCTAAGGCCTCTCGAACACCCACATCTGGTGAGATGTCCAACGATTCATCGGTCTCTTTGTTTGGCAAAGGTCGTGTAGGTAGGTCTACTTCTGGCGGGTCATCGACGAAGAACCTTCGTTTCTTCAGCGGCCGCCCACTGACCTCGGCGGAGCTCATGATCGCCGGTGTATCAGATGTCTCGGTAATGCGTCGTTGGAGAAGGTTTCGTGACGCGCAACGCGACTAGCGATCACGTGATTTCGGTAGTGGAACGTCATATCTGCCGACTTCCCTCGCTTCAAGCTGATCATTGATGATAGATATTTTTTACAGTTGCGATATCAATGCGCAAACGTTGAAAGCAGCTTTCGTCCCGGTGTACTGACACAAGATATGGTAAGCTGGGAAGCTAGCTACATGAAGTATGATTACCCCACCTGAGCTCGATGCCTAGCCAAAAGTATGTTGTAGATTCTAAATCGCCAAAGACGATCATAGAACGATAATTCGTTCATCTATTTTGTTCCACCAGTGTTTCCTTTGCTTGGACATCGATCGCTGCGCCAACTGCTTCCCTCAATTCCAACAAAACCAGCCAGTCATCCGGCTAGGCGGCAGACAGCGAGGAACTCCCAAGGCTTGTGAATGAGAGCTGCGCGCCTGACCACGACTTCGCGGCTATTTGAGCACACTTTTATGCAAAATGCGCATGGCTGTTGGGCCCTAGCTTTGACAGAGATCAATAGCCAATATTGTTTCTTGTCCGCTTCATTTCTTGTCCGGTTGGAAAGCAACTTTTAAAGTCACCGGCGCTTTCCGCTTCTCAAGGCTGAAGCTCTGATTGTGATTGTTCCCAGTAGGATTACTGAGGTACGTGTATTCATGACGGATCTTGTCAACTATCCGTACGAATCTTTCTCTCAGCTTTTCTGCAGTATCAAGGGTTGGTTGCGGTGCTAGGCCAAATCTAATATCATTACGTGAGTCTGGCCATCTTATGTATGGCTCCTGGTCGTAGACGGTGCCCACATAGTTGCAATCTAAGATTGGTTGCCCATTCTCATCGTTTCCTATGGCAAAAGGTTGTGCCAGAATTGCTAGTCTTGGTTGTGATCTTTCAACTACATCAAGCAGTCGTACCAGAAGACAAATTTGCCACTGCTGTAGAGCGGCTTTGATTTTCGACGTGACAGATATGTGGTACGCATAAGGGCGAATCTCTGAGGCCGTTTTTTCTGTCAACAATCCCATTTCGCCTATGCAGAAGGCAGTCCCTGATCGCTGAATTCTATATTTGTATTGGTTCGCACGTATCGCACGCTGCTGTCCAGCTGTCTGGCCATAGAAAAGATTGGGCGGACACCAAGACCAGGGACCGCTGTCTTGCAGCGTGGCATGACCATGCAGCAGAAAGGACGGCGGAATGTGATGGAAACTGCCAAAAAGGTTGCGAGTCAGTTGTGATTGCGAAATCTGCTGTTCCGGAATGGGCAAACCCCTAAGCAAATTTGCGATTATCAACCGGTCACGAGGGTACGAGGTCGCTCGAGTTCCCAACACGGTATGAACATCTGCCAAAGAATCAACAATAGTCCCACGCAGTCGACGAATAATCGATGAGGCCACAATATGTCCACGACTATTAATAGATCTATCTTGAGTCAAAATATCTTTATCGAGATCTTTGATCAGAGGCGTGTTCTCATCTACCCCTCTGTAGAGAACCTTTACAGATTTAGACATGGTCAGCTCCAGTGCTGTCCAAGCCCGTGTAAACCACGGGGACAGCAGCAACGCAACACATGGACTCCCGTCATCAGCCCACGGAAATTGCAGAAGCGACCTGTCATGGATGATGGTACATTTGGCGCGCCTATAATTCTCGTGCATATGGTTCAATGCTCTTGTGCGAGCCTTTCGCTCAGTAGGAACGGAGATGATGTCCCACCAGAGCCCATCACAGTCAACTCGTTTCAGGACCGCGTCAAAGTATCCGACGAGGCAGGTATTGACATGGCCAGGTCGGCCAATACCCACACCAGTACCGTCTGACCACACGTGAGAAAGAGCCGCGTAGTCATTGCCTTCATACAATCTCGGCAAATGATTAGCCTGATCACTGAGACGCCAGACCGAGCAATCAATAGAGTTATCGAGCAGCGAGGAGGGAAAAGTTGATGTTCCGCAAGCGTGATTGTGACATACATGCAGCTGTTCGAGCACTGTGCTGTTGTTGTTGGCCATTTGACAATTCTCGCTCGTGCAATCGTCATGATTCGCTTGTCGAAAGCAAATTCGGTGAATAGATCTATCTACAAGATCTACGAGTGAAGCCAGATCGAAATCTCCGTATTTGCTGCTCACGGCCAGGTTCCAAAGCCTGTAGGGACAAATTCGCAGAGCATTGGCGCGTGCGAGGGCCTTCTGTATTCCGAGCGTGTAGCAATCCTTCTCCATGTACAGAGGGTGTACGCTGAACCTCGAGGGAATCTCGAGGGGCGGATACAAGGCAATTGCCATCTCTAGCATCCAGAGTGTCAGTTCAGCCAGACCAAAAACATCTAAAGGGTAAGGATCCTCGCGTTGGTCTTCGAGTCGTTGGACGATACTGTCGCCCCAATGCATAGGAAATGGATAGTGTAGACCCTCAACATAAGACTGCAACATTGGGTACGTGCCGGCTAAGCATGACATAGCCGTGAGGACCCAGTTCCTATACAATAACCAGTCGCAATGTGGAGCAGATTGATCCATACATTGTCGTCTCTCCGCACACATTTCATTGGAACATTTACGAATGCCTGCTGCGATACAGGACTGTTGTAATCGCTTTAAGACATCGCGTGATGACGATGGAAAGCGATCATCCTCAAAGAGACTCTTGAGTCGAATGGCATTTACACAATGGTCTGCAGTGATTGCAATCCCCAATATCACCTGGGTGGATAAGGATTGAAATAGTGGTTCATCTGGGTCAAAAGCAAGTGATTCGTCGAGATCTTCATACTCGAATGTGCGGTCGATGTATGTTTCAGACATTTCCAGGGACTGTATATGTGATGTCAAGGGACAACCGTTCTGAAAGCGCTAACTGACCGGTGCGGTCAACAGATCGGCCCGAGATGTCGGACTGCGAAGACCAAAGTAGCTAAGGCAGTTTTTGCCGTCTCCACCTGCGCATCAGGTTCTGAACGGAGGTTTTATCGGTACACTCTTCCCACCAGATTCAATTTTCAGCCTCTAAGCCAGATGACCGGAATTGTCCTCCAGGTAGGATGCTCGGACATAATCCAGCACCAATACCTGCTACTGTGACACCGCCCCGTCCACAAGATTCATAGCCACTTCGACATGATCCTCCTAGGCAGCTGTCCGCAGTGTAATGGATGAATTTATCTTGACAATGTCTAGTAAAACTATCGACAATACATAAACCACAACTGTCAGCTCTAGATGATGGTCAGGTCCCGTACAAAGTTGCATTTGAGACGAGTACAATTCGTTCACCAACATCCTTCAACGTGAACACCAATCCAATTGAATTGCAGGTTCAGTCTCACTGGGCAAGTACAGCCCGCGGCGATAGAATGCAACTGCATTTCCTGAGACTTCCTGACATCCCCCAATGGACACAACAGCTTGCAGGAATCTTGCCCTTCTCGGCGCTGATCGAGTTCATCGACGTGGGTGCGAAGATACATTTGTACGAGTTGACTGGACGTATTCCACTTTGGAACTGGCCCATAACGCCAGCGGGTGCAAGACTGCTCCTCTCCTCCGAGAGCATACATGATGCCTGCTGTCTTGATCGGGCGAGCCGAAGCGCGATACTGCACTGCATCGATGGCAAATTCGGAGACCTGTATCCCTGCAATTCCCCTGCGACGACCAGGCTGTACTTGTCCGGGGAATCTGATGTCCATTATATACGGAACGAGAGTCCCTATATGACCGCGATGGCTGCCAGAAGGCAGAAATTGACTGTTGTGCATTTCACGCCAGGATTTGCAGGCTCAGTTCATGCAAGTAGGCCCTTCATACTGCCGAGTCTTAGATACTGGATTGTCCGGACAATAGGGTGGCTGTTCTGGATCACACTCATAATCGTCGCTCTGCTCTGTGGACAATATTATGCATCGGCGTACTACCTCCTCATGCCAATTACCGGTTTAGTTGTACGTGCAACCCATGGTTTCGAAGCTCGCCAACTCATGTACCTGGATCATCCCTCCCCTGACCGTTTGGTGGTAGTTACCAGCAGTATGAACGCCTCGGAATGGTGGGCTTTCTATGGGAAACCCGGCCTCATTAACGCCATCTTGAACAAGCCTCTATACCGATCTACAAAGACACCTGCACCCATAACTCTCAAGTGGTTGACACAGCTACTCATTATAAGTCAGTGGGTATTCGCCATCGGTTCCTGTGCGCTACAGAATTGGAACGCTCTCTTCATCTCTTTGTGGATTGTGCTCTGTGCTTTGGAGAGTGCCTATGGCTATCCGCCAGAGAACAACGTCCACGATTGGCTCAGTCACGACTGTAACGTTGTGATGAACCAATATCAAGCCGAATTCTCCTCCAGAAGAGCTATGCTTAGTGCGCTCGTTTACTTGAGCCCCGATAGCAGAGACGGATGCACGAAATGGATCGATCCAATCTTGGCTGATGCAGAAGATCGAAGAGAATGGGAAGGTGCAATCCTGAGCCATTTGAGAGACGAATCTAAGGTTGACGACATCGCAAAATCCAAGTATTGGTGGAAGTTCATCCTTGAGGGGATGGAGATGGGGAAGAAGCTGAAAGCCTCGTTCCCTGTCCAGAGACAGATCGAAGCCTGATCGTGCCACCATCTAACTGGGCTAGACGCTTGAGTACGATATGACGCTACTGTATAAATTGTGTAGTGGATGGATGATATATTATATAATGGACATTTGCTTGTTGAGCTCTGAGGGTTTCACGAACTCGGAATTGAACCAGGCCAGCTTCGATGACCTTTATTAAATTCCCAATTACAATGCTTTCAGATTGATTCGCCCCCTGACGAGTGGATCGGAGTGAGCTGATGCAGCCCGCCGCTGTCAATCCTTAAAAGACAAGAAAATTCGCCTCGGAAGGCAGGCTGCATCCAGAAGCGGTGCGCAAAGCCCCCGCGCAAGGAATGTCAAAAACATTCAGCAGACACCAAGACAATCTAAGGAGGGTCGGGCGCCCCTGTTCGGATCCCAGAGTAGCAAGATGTAAAGGCTCTGGCATCTCCAAACGCAAATTCGTATCAGAACCAGCCGGGCCATAAGCACAGAAGCCCACAAAGCCCACAAAGGCCGATACTGCTCCAATGCTGTCTACCGTGCAGCATACGGGATCGAAGCGGAAAGTCGCCGAAGTCGGTACCGAGCGGCTGGAGAAGTCGAAGAAGAAGCCGAACTCAAAGAACTGAGGAGTCTCGCAAGCGGAGAGTGGAGCATATTTCAGATCAATCACGGCCCATATAAGTACTAGACTGGCGGTTCCATTTTCGTGAACAAGTGCTATGGCTCAGCTGGCTACGCACGACCACAAAGGTTACACGCTCCCTTTTCTGCATTCCTCTTCCCAACGTCAGATCTCAATTCAAGGCCCTCCTACCATCATCATCATTTCACCCCTCGCACCCGCCTTCCAACCTCCCCGTACGGGGAAAGGTAAAGTATGTCTAGCAGTATCTCATTCTCTGTCTAGTTAATCCTTCTGCAGCCTCATTCTCACAGATCCCCCCCTAAATCACATACCGATAACCACCCTACACGGCTTCCCCTTGTCACTTTTATCATCATAATCTATCCCAAAACAAGTCATCCATCTCTATCCTCTCTTTAAGGTCTAGAAGATGGCCTCGCGGGATTCCGAGTAGTAAACACTTTGGGAGGTTTGATCGATTGACTCTAGAGGAATGGCTTCACTGATCAAGAAGGTCCGAGAAACATACGAGGTGTTGTATAGATTTCTACAAATTCAACTGCCAGTAGTTCGGCAACATCAACATAGGCACTAAGGACAAGAGGACAGCAGAGGGAGCAGATACTCGCGACGACATCTTCACACCAACGCATTGAACTAAGAATAATTTAACGGAGTCATCTGAATTACTCGATATCCCCATCGGACAAATGCGCAATAAGAGATGACACTATCAGCCGTAGCGACCGCGAACAAGAAAAGAAAGGCCAAGCACTTCGAAAGCATGTAGTCATTCCAGACACTGTGCAATTCGACAGGGCAAGCTATGTATCGAACACGCAGACGAGTCTTTTCCTAATAAGCTAAAAACTCTTCCGTCGCAATCCCATACCATGGCGGTCGCATCACTACAGCGGGAATAAAACACCGATGTCACTAGGAGAAAGGCTGCATTAATGGCAGCGGCAAGACAAGGACGATATCCTGGATGCTAGTTTAAGTCGTCAAGCTAAAGCAATATAATAACCGACATACAGCACATTGAACCATATACCAGCGCCAGCTCTCAAGCCTTATGATCATAACTCACATGATAATGCACCCGTTCCTCCCATGCCTTACATCCAGGGAATGGGCAAAAACACCGTTTCTTGCCATCGTCCTTCAGCTCCATGGTCCGCACTCATGTCGTATCCCAGAGTCCTCGCACTTGTTCTCCATGTCTTGCACCCTGGGCATGTGCACCAGAACCTTGTTTGCCGTTAGGAGTCGTTGTTGACGCCAACCTTATGTTAAGCTTACGACTCATATGGTAGATACTCCAGTTGCTTCTCGTTGGTGCTCCGTTTCTTACAGTCAGGGACTGGACTCTAGAACCGTTGCTTGAATTCGCGTCTCTTGTCTCTTATTCGCCTTTCCGTGCTCAGTCGCATTATCGTCCTTTGTCGCGTCTTCATCCTCAGTAGGCAAGGTACAGCTACAACTATATTTGGCTTGACTTCGACTCTTGATCGAGTCGCATGCGCTGGCGTGGTGCACTTGCAAGGGCGAATCGTGCCAGTTGAACTGACTTCGATTTCGGGAGATGCTTTGATGAATTGCCTCTTTCGCTAGGGTGTGGGCCTCTACTGGGACACGAAGTGAAACGTTATTCCGTGATTCGGTTGTCGCAGAGCTGCCCACGAAATGAGCGCTCCACTGCTTATCATCGTATGGGATGCTTGTCTTGAATGTATGTACATTCGCATCCCTCCCTTACATACAGCCCCCAGTCTCAAGAGACAACCCCCCAAGATCTCAACCAGAGTATCTATCTCCCCTCCGCCCTCGCGACCCCCTCCAGATACCCCAACAGAAAGCTTCTATCCTTCGGCGTCGTCGTCGTCCTTGGTGTCTGCCGCCCACTGCTCACTTTCGCACTCCCGTCTCCCGTCACAGACGGCAAGCTACCTACTCTTGGCCTCTCTAGCCCTGCTGACGGCAGAGCTTCAGTGGGCGTTCTGTTATCGTCGAATATAGAGCTGCCTGCACTCTCAAGGAGTGGAGGGCTGATCAGCGCTTCGAGGTCCATAGCGTTGGGTGTTGTGGCAGGCGAAGGCTTGTTGAAGAGAGAAAGCAGGGTTTGTTTGTGGTCTTGTGTCTGCTTTCCGCAGCCGACATTGAGATTCGGGGAGGGAAGAGGGTCTATGGGCGAGATGATGGAGTCGTGGAGAGAGGCTTGAAGGTGAGGGGGACGACGTAGGATCTGGGGCTGGTGCTGTGGTGCAGGTGCAGTTCTGAACGGTGGTGGAGCGGGCGTAGATGCCATGGTGTTAGGAGGCGCGGGGGTGATCTCATTATTCTGGGTGAAACCGTTTGGTGTAACTGGGACAGAGGGATTGGGAAGCTGCGCAGGACGCGAGAGGATGCGCACCGGTGCTTTGTAGCGTGCCTCGGGAGAACCGTCTGGTAGGAAGTTTTGTTTCACGCTTGGTTTCTTGATCAACATGTCGAAATGGGGAACGTTGAGCGGACCGTTCACTGTAGCTGAGACTGGTGATTTGCGCGGCGCCAAGACGGCTTTTGTGCGTTTGGGTTGGGATATCGGGACGGTGTGACCTAAGTCTCCGACTGGCTGAACGCGGGGTGGTTCAGTGACTTGAGAAGGTTCCCTTGAGTGGCCGGGGCTCGGTAAGGCAGACAGCTCGAAAGTAGTCGCCGGGGGCTCGAGCGACGGCTTTGGTTCTTTGGTGACTTCGTTTGGTGGAGCCGATGGTCTTCGGAATAAGTCTAGTAATGTGGCCTGGTGAGTAGTTCTTAGTGGAATAGGTTGATCGACGCGATTTGCAGCTATAGAAGGCGGTAAATGGACAGCAGTCACAGCAGCTTGAACTATTAGGTCCTTTGCGTAAGGTTCTATTTGCCTCACTGAAAAGGTCTTTGGTGGCTCCGTAGCCGGTTCATTCGGTTCAGCATCCCTTTCATGGGTTGCTGATGCCGTTCTCTCCACCGCATTGGCCTTCTCGGATAGAGTATTGCTGCTCTTTGGAAATGTCGGGGTGTGGTGCCCTGCGTCAACTCGTGAAAGCGTAGCAAGACTGACTTTATCTACGCCAGATCTGTCGCCTCGCTCCATGTGCGAGGGTCCGTGTAGATCCGGCACCAAGCCTCGAATTGGAGTAGGATCGAGAGCTGCAGGTTCGTTCAAAGCTGTTACAGGCTGGGCAGACTTGAAAAGATCGAGAAGCGTAGAAGAGTGGGACGTCAGCTTTGGTGGCGGTAATTTGCTGGCCGCAGGAATCGACGATGGGAGGCCAGCAGAATTTGATGCCTGTGCGACTGTTCGGTCATGAGTACGCTGATACGGCGCCGGCACCACGTGATTACGTGGCTGCGGCAATAGTTTGTTTGTAGGTCGGAGAGGATCAACTTGTTGGATTGAGGCGGCGCCTGTTGCAGGTATATAGGAGGTTGATTTATTGCGAGGACCGCTGGATACTTGTACCCATTGTGGCTTTACATGATCTTGTGTTAAGATCGCCGCAGGTGGATCGAGGAGACGTGAATCGAATGGAGAATCACGGTCCAGGGCCGCAAGAGGATGATGATTCTTAGGTGACGCAGGCATTGCCGCATGTTCAATGACTTGTTCCACCGGGGTTTGAGGCAGTTGAGCATGCCCACCGGTATTCTCGCCTTTCAATAATGCCAGCAATGCTTTAGACTTCTCTCGATCTCCTCCAGAGGCCGTTGGTATAGTCGTTGAAGCATTCATTGCAGAGTGAGTAGGCTGAACCAATGCTTCTAAAGGCGTTTCGACGTTTGCAATTGGTGGCATTGTTTCGGACATTTCAGGGAGTTTGCTAATGCCTAAACTTTGACCCGATTGACGGAGGCCAGAAAAAAGCCTCTCCATCTCACTGATATTGACATTAGGTATCGTATAGTCTGCCGATGGAGCTATGATGGGCTCATCAAGGTCTTGAGTGGTAAGAGGAACGACAATCTGCTGGTGGCCATCCTCCTTCTGCCTGTCAAGCTTCTTCTGTTGCGCGATCCACTTTTTGAGAGGATTGAGAAACGGTGCCACCATATAGAACTTGTTTGCATTTTTCGCCAACTCGTCTCCTTGACCCTCTTGTTGGTTTTTTCCTTTCTTGAGGGTCGGCAAGTCCGAGAGCTTATACCATTCGATCTTACTGATCTCCTTCCTCGTTTTTGGTTCGAATTTGGTGTCCATCAGAACACCCCGGAATACATAAAGTCGCATATGCTGTTCTCTCATCGTAATCTCAATGAATTTCACATCCCTGTCTTTAGCCACCAGGCCAGCCTCATGGATGTCATAACCCGTCTCTTCATAAACCTCCCGTATGGCGC
>JAABUJ010007357.1_pt1 | contig 10315 bp, 8 predicted proteins | sample 5559131 | NCBI WGS metagenome assembly JAABUJ01 (sample SAMN10711875, study PRJNA513366) | rock metagenome | isolation source: Antarctica rocks | place: Antarctica: Victoria Land, Mt New Zealand nord | collected 2016-01-07 | reverse complement strand
ATTGATCATTAGGTGTGGTTGAAAATGGTGGGGTTGACGATAGCGATCGATAAAGGCAAGGATAAGACGACCGGAGGCCGATAATGGGTTAATACGCTGTGCATCGGGTTGCAGGGCTTCGGCGCAACTACTTCATGGCTTGTTGGGAAGCCACACCGTGAGTGGGTCCGCCTGCATTCGTCAAGGCGTTGGCACAGGGAAAGGGCTACAGCCGGGTGAGCGGCATCGTCGCGCTTGCCCGCTTCGGCTCGCAGCCGCCGTGACGATCTGATGACCACGCACGCCATCGGATGATCATGCGCCTCAGCGCATAGACATGCATGGGCGGCTGACGCGCAGATGCCTTGGGATAGGTGGCCTGTCGCCCTGACGAAGGCAGGGTGCGACCGTCAGCGATGCGCTCATACCTTGCGCCAGAGCGAAGTAGCTAGGCCAAGTTTGGCTACTGTAAGGGCATTGGCGGAGCCGGATAAAGTTTGCGGCCATCCCAGTTCCTTTGCCGACCAGGACCAACTGGTTGTCTGTGCCGCACCAGTGATTCCTCGAGAGCTATCTCGGACCGACCATGACCCTTCACACGGACCGTATTTAGCGTCGTGCCGCCCAGCGCGATGACTTGGTTCAGCAAGCAGTTCATTGGTACGCTCCGGGAATATGGGGCGTAAAAACCATCGTCCCCATGATTAAACGTGAGGTCAGTTGCCCGAGTTCCCTGATTTGCCCACGACCCATCTTCAGCGTCCCACCATCCGCGTGCTGATCCTCATTCCTGACGTCCCTGCTCTACCCGCACCACGAGCGCATCTAGCCCTTCGAGCATGACGCTACCCCGCACCATGCTCCCTGTCAGCATATCCGTGCCATCCGCCGGTAATTGGATCTCCCGTGCCTGGCTGCCGTGGTTCAACAGAAACCAATAGTCCAGGCCCTCATACACGCGGCGTATCGCCTCCACACCCTCCGGCATGGCTGGACCTGGCGGCACACTGGCCAGACGCAGCAGATGTCCGAGCAGCATGTTATGGCCTGCATCGTCAAGCGAGGCGCCCACATACACGACCGCGCCAACGCCCATTCGGTGCACCGTGATTGCTGGGCTCCCCGCATAGGGGCCACCCTGGTACGTCGCTAGCACCTCCGCATCGGCTGGCGTCACCTCGTCCAGCCAGGTATCCGCCCCCACGACCGCATCGTCATCCGCACTGTTGAAGGCCACCAGTGTCTCCCCGGCGCTGAGCGTGCCGCTGCCCACCGGCAGCAGCGTCGTATAGTCGCGCACCGTGATCCCCGCCAGCGCGGCGAAAGGGCCAGGCAGCGGCGCCTCAATGACGCAATTGAAGGCGTCCTTTACCCCTGAACGGAAGGTGAGCACCAGGGTACCGCCCGACTCGACCCAGTCCCGCAGTCGCTCCACCAGTTCGTCGGGCGCCACGAACAGGCACGGGGCAATCACAAGCCTGTATGGCGATAGCAGCCGGCCGTCGGTGATCAGGTCCACGGGCACCTGCCGCCGCCAGAGCGCCCGATAGTAGCGATCGATCTGGTCGTCGTATCTGAGCTGCGTCGTCTGTGGCTGCGCCATGAACGCCCAGAGCGCATCGTAGGAGCGCAGCACCGCCGCCTCCACCGGGAGGGCCGCGCTCACCAGACCGCCTAGTTGCTGCACGTCCCTACCGACCCGGCTGATCTCCTCGTAGCGGCGCCCTGGCTGGCCATCATGTGGGAGCACGCCATGCCAGAATTGCTCGGTGCCAAATCGACCGGTACGCCAGCGGAAATAGACGATGCCCTCGGCCCCGCGCGCGATCGCCTGCAGCGTCCAGAGGCGAACCTCCCCCGGCAGTGGTGTGGGCGAGAGTATCCCCCAGCCGCTCGGCCCCGCTTGTTCCTCCATGACCCAGAAAGTACGTCCCTTGATGCCGCGTAGCAGATCGCTGGCCTGAGCTGCCCGCGTTGGATTCCAATCCCCGGCCAGCGGGCTCCACGGAGTCGGCAGTCGCGGATAATTGTCCCACGAAACCACATCCAGCGGTCTCGCCAGCGCCGCGTAATCCACAAAGGGAAACAACCCCATCATGTTATGGGTGATCAGGCGCCCTGGACAGTGCTCGCGCAGGATCCGCAGTTGGATGGCCTGATAGCGCACCCAACTCTCGGAACTGAAGCGTGCAAAGTCCAGATAGAGGGAGGGATTATGTGCGTTGCCCTCGTTAACACCATACTTCTGGATCGGCGTGGGTATCTGCTCCCACGCCGAATACTCTTGACTCCAGAACACCGTCCCCCAGCGGCGGTTCATCTCCTCCAGACTGCCGTAGCGCTCCCGGAGCCACGTCGCGAAGGCCGCGCGACAGGTGGCGCAGTGACAGCGGTGACCATTGCTAATCGATCCTAACTCGTTGTCGATCTGCCAGGCAAACACCATGGGGAGCCGCCCATAATGCTCGGCCAGGGCGGTCACAATCTGGCGCGTGGCCGCGTGAAAGGCAGGCTGCGACGGGCAATAATGGCGGCGCATGCCGAACTCGGCGCGTTGGCCCTCCTCGTTGACCGGCAGGATCTCGGGCGCTGCGTGGATCAGCCATGCCGGCGGCGCTGCCGTGGGCGTACCCAGAATGATCCGCATCCCCTCACCCGCCAACACCCCGATCGCTCGATCCAGCCAGCCGAAGTCGAAGCGACCTGCCGCTGGCTCCAGACGCGACCAGGCAAACTCCGCCAGGCGTACCGTGTTGATGCCGGCTCCGCGCATCAGCCGTGCATCGAGAGGCCAGCGCTCCTCTGGCCAGTGCTCTGGATAGTAGTCTACGCCGAAGATGGGGTTGGGCATGCCTCACTCCTTCCTACGCTTTGACGCTGCCAAAGGTCAGCCCGCTTTGCCAGTACCGCTGTAGCAACAGGAAGGCTGCGATCAGCGGCACAACCGCGATCAACGCACCGGTCAGCACGATACTAAACAGGATCTGTGCGCCGCCGCCCTCCCCGGCCAGCGCGTTCCACGACGCCAGGCCCACTGTGAGCGGGTACAAATCGGGCTTGTTCAACACCAACAGCGGCAGGAAATAGTTGTTCCAGGTGCCCACGAACGACAATAGCAGCACCGTGACGAAACCGGGTGCCACGATACGCAGCACCACGCTCACGAAAATACGCAGCTCGTTGGCGCCATCCATCCGTGCCGCATCTAGCAGCTCATCTGGCACCGCTTGCTCGGTGTAGATACGCATCAGATACACGCCGAATGGGCTCACCAGCGAGGGGAGGATCACGGCGAGTGGCGTGTTGATGAGTCCGATCTTGCTCAACAGCAGGTACGTCGGTACGGCCAACGCCGTCAGTGGGATCAGGATAGAGCCAAGCACCAGAGCGAAGACGACACGCTTGCCAGGAAACTTGAATTTAGCGAAGGTATAGCCGGCTAGTGTCGCCACCAGCGAGGCACCGACCGCGCTACAAGTGGCGTAGTAGACCGTATTCCAGAGCCACTCCCGGTACACGCCGCCATCGCGCGCGAACACATCGTGGATATTAGTGAACAGGTTGAACCCACTACCGAACCATAAACCAAAGGTGGTGAACAAGTCGGCATTGGTCTTGGTGGAGGAGACGATCAACCAAGATAAGGGCATGATGAAGTAGATCAGGCACAGCAAGAGAAACACCATGATCAGCGTCCGGCGTGTCCAGAAGCCGCGGCGCGGGCCGGGCGCCGGCGCGGACATGGGCGTGAGCGGGCGCGCGGTCATTAAGCTTTCCCTCCTCGGTTGGCGGCCAGCATGAACACATAGGAGGCGAGAAACGCCACCGTTCCCAGCACGAAGGAGATCGCCGCCGAATAGTTGTACTGTTGGTTGGTAAAAGCCACGCTATAGGCGTAGAGGTTGGGCGTGTAGTGGTCACCGATCACATCAGGCGCCAGGCTGTACATGATTTGCGGCTCGTTGAATAACTGCAGCGTGCCGATGATCGAGAACATGGTGGTCAGCACTAGGGCCGGTGCCACCAATGGCATCTTGATCAAGCGCGCGACCTGCCAACTGCTCGCGCCGTCGACGGTGGCGGCATCGTAGATCTCCGGCGGGATTGCCTGCAGCGCGGCGTAGATGATGACCATGTTATAACCCGTCCACTGCCAGGTGACGATATTGCCTAGCGAGGCGAGCATGCCTGAAGCACTGAGGAAGGCTGGCGTGGGCGCGTGTGCCCAGGTGGCGATCTGCGCGAACAGGCCGAAGTTGTCGCCGTAGAGGTAGCCCCACAGCAGCGCCGCGATAACACTGGGAATGGCATATGGCAGGAAGAATCCCAGCCGAAACAGCGTCTTAAAACGAACCGATCCACTGTCCAGCAGCAGGGCAAACGCAAGGGCCAGACCCAGCATGATCGGCACCTGGAAGATGCCAAAGATGACCATGCGCCGCACGCCTTCCCAAAAGTTGCTGTCCTGGAACACTTGCTGGAAATTGCCGCTGCCCACGAACGTCGTGCCGCCTATCAGCCGGTCCACGTACAGGCTGAGCCGGAGCGCATACGCTAGTGGCACAATGAAGAAGAGAGCGAACAGGATTAAGTAGGGCGAGAGGAACAGATAGGGCAGGCCGACGACGCGCAGGAAGCGACGCCCACGCGCCCCAGGACGCATCGGTACGTCGCGACGACGTTGCCTGGCCAATCCGATCGACTTCGATTGCATATATTTCTCCTCCGCGATGTCCGGCGCCAGCCCGGCGGCGCGCCGTACCTGTAGCGAGCGCCCCATACGCAGAACCTGCTTGGACGTGAGATGCTCACGGCCGGGGGAGCGACCGGCGGTCCCTAACGGATATTGTCAGAGTGCTCCCGCATGGTAGCGAGGCGCCGGAAATCGACCTCATTCGATACGCCACCCTTTCCCTCTCCCTCTGGGCGCCTAAGCCCCTGTACGCTGCCACTAGAAATGTCATCGCGAAAAGATGCAGCGTACGACCATCGGTACGTCGAGGGTCATATCGATCCGCTGTCGGCTCTGGTCAATTTGATAGAATAGTTCGCCATGTGGCACCCACGCCCATCCGTGCCACTCCCCTCTCTCAACGCGGATGTGTTGCAAGTGAGGCCATATGGCCATCTCCGTTGCCACGGAAACGAAACACCGGTACCCGGCGATCACGAGGTCACCGGATGCCAGGGCAACCACGATCACCTGGCCGTCGTGTTCTCCCGATACATGAACCGTGGCCCCCATCATAGACTGCTCGTCCCTAAATGCGTGTCGCGGCAGGGGAGAGAGGAAGACCCGGAGTTGGTCGGTTTGCGCATAAGAGCAGATGGGCGCCAGCGCCTGCTGGATCACGGTGTAACACGCGTTAAGCTCCAGGGTGCCATTGCCGATTTCCCCATCCTCCAACACGTAGGGCTCATGCCAGGTGGGATATGATACGGTTAGGCACCAGGGCGCAAACAGGGGCGCCCCGCCTTCACCAATCGCGATGAACGCCAATCGCGCGGTGAAGGCGCACCTGTGGCTGTTCGTCTCCGTGATGGCGAGGATGTTGCGGCCGGTGCGATATGGACGCACGGTTTGCCGCATCGTCTCAACCGTGCAGGTCTCGGGGGACGATTGATAGTAATTCAGGCCGATGAACGACAGGTCCGGGCACCGGGCGAGATACGTTACCACATCTTCGCCTGGTGTCCCACCGACCATCCCCTCGGCGAGATGACCATCCACAAAGTTCAGGAAGAAGGGGATCGGATACACCGCATGACCAGCACTCGTTAAGGGCTGAATCCACTGCGAGCTTAAACTCTCCGCGCTGAAGCGCAGGTCGTCCGTCGCACCCGCGTCACGGAAGCTGCGTTCGGCGGCCGGGGAATGGTCCCGCCACATGTCCCGATTATGCCGGTCCGCCCCGAACACCGCGATTTCGTTCTCGACCTGAATCATGATGAAGGTGTGGGACGCGTGGTCGATGGCTTTGATGTGCTCCAGACAGGCGCAGAAGGCAGCCTGTTCCACCCGCACGATGGCCGCGTGTGCATACGAGGCGCTGTTATGGTGCCGCAGCCCCTGTGCATCAACCGCTCGCGGGTATGTGCGGTCGTCCTCGATGACATAGAGGGGCGCGAACATTTCATTGGTGAGATTGCGATACAGGTTCCCGTCTCCGCTGGCATAGTGGCCGAACCACCCCACGATCACTTTCAGGCCGTTATCGTCCGCCATTTTCTTTACATGATCGATATAGGAGAAATCGTAGATCCCCCGCTCCGGTTCAATCATCGACCACTTGATCGGCACTTTAAGCGTGTTTAGCCCGATGGCTTTGGCCGCTGGGTACAAGTGGTCGTACGCTCCTAGGGTCTCCTGGTATCGTCCATATTCCAAGTGCCACCAAGGGATCTCTACGGCCAGCGCCGTAAACGGCAGGCCGTCCACAAAGAACACCTGTCGCCCATCCACGCCGTGGAAATGCGGCAACGGATCGTCCGAGCGGATCATGTGTACCTCCCAACCCACCTGTCTGTTACACCCACTCGAGGTTGCGGTCGCGCCGCATCAACGGCCTGTCTTATGGCCGACGCGCACCCAGCGTTCCCGTGACCCTGCATCAGCTTTCCTTCAGTTCCTGCGCGCCTAGTTCCGGCAGTCCCTGTGCGCCTAGTTCCAGAACACTCGGCCCCAGGTCTCGTTGCGACATCGATTTGCTAGCCATATGGGGACGTGGCGGTCAGCGGCTCAAGGAGACGATGTGTCGCACATCACGGAGCCCGCATGCTGTCTTAGTGGTCCATCCGGCAAATCACCGCCACTTCTAGAGCCGCGCTTTTCGCCGCAGTTCGCTCGTTCTCGCGCGTAAGTTGTGGCGATTTGACCCAGCGGCGAGGCGACATGGCACGATAGTGACTTACCGGATGGACCACTTAGCAGGGAGGCACGTCGCTTCCCGCTTCCCTGCCTCAGACAGCATGCGGGCTCCGTGACACTGCTTAGTGGTCCATCTGGCAAGTCAGGGCTACTTTCAAGACCGCGTCATTCGAGGCAAGACGCTTGCCTTCGCGCGTGAAACACGGTAGTCGAGCTTGCGAGTCCGGCAAAACAGCGTGATAGTGACTTACCGGATGGACCACTTAAGTGAGGGCTTATCAAGGAATAACGTATCCACTTTTTGCGCCTGTTCACGGGTAAATAGGGCACAAGTGTTGACTACGTTATTTTCTGGTGGCCCCTTACTTGATGGTAAATCCCTGCGCACGGCAGTACGCGATCGCATCATGCTGCACCTTCTGCAGCGCCTGCTCGACGGTCATCTTGCCTGCAGCGGCGGCACTAACGTCATTCGTTAGCTGCTCACTGACATAGTCCTGCACCGGGCTCCACTGGATTGTCCCAGCTTGTTTGAGCGACTGCGCGAAGAGGCGGAACACCTGCTGACCACCGAAGAAGGAGTCTCGGACATTCAGGAGCGTTGGATCGTTAAGCAGTGCCCTGCGCTGCGGGAAGAGGAGCGTTGTCGTCACCAGCATCTTGCTAGCGGTCGGGTCTGTATTAAGCCAGATAGCAAAGGTTGCGGCTTCCTTCGGATGTGCGCTCTGTGTCGTCACCGCGTTGGTCGAACCGCCCAGATTGGTGGAAACAGGCGCCCCAGGTGTCCATTGCGGCAGCGGCGCGACGCGCCACAGGCCGCTCGTCTTCGCCGCGAAGCCTTTGAGGAAGAGCGGGCCCCATGCGGCAGTGAGCCAGGAGGCATAAGACCCATCGGCCATGCCTGTGTACCACGAGGGGGTCCACTGAGGGCTGGCCGACACAGCCCGCGCTTTCCAGAGGTTTCCCCAGTAGTTCATCACACGGAGCGAGGCCGGGTCGGTGAGGTTGATCGAGATGGAGGTCCCGTTAACCGTGAAATTGTGTGCCCCAGCTTGTGACATCATCGAAACGGGCTCGATACCTTCCCCTGAGGGGAAATCGGTCATGTACACTTTCGGGTTGACCTGGTGTAAGGCTACGGCCTCCCGCGCGTATTGGTCCCAGGTCGTCGGTACCGCAAGGTGATACTTGTCGAAGATGTCTTTGCGATAGAGGAGCGCCATCGGTCCCGTATCTTGAGGAATAGCATAAACCTTGGGGCCGACGGACACCTGAGCCCAAGAGGCGGGCAGGAACTGATTCTTGACACTCGTCGCCCCGTACTGTGACAGATCGACCAGCTTGCCGCTCAGCACAAACTCCGGAATATTGGGGTCCGGCAACTGCACGACATCGGGTGCCCCCGATCCTGCTTTGAACGCGATGCGTAGCTTGGTCAACTCAGGCGTTCCCTGGCCAGCGTTGACGACGTTGACCGTGATGCCGGGATGCGTTTGCTCGAAGAGCCGAACGACTTTGTCAAGATGAGGCACCCAGGTCCAGAACGTCAACGTGATGGGCGCGTGTGAGCTTGCAGCGTTGCTGGACGTGGCGCCCAGTGGACCAACTGTGGTCGCCAGCATGACTGCCGCAGCGATCGCTGCTACTCCCTTGTGTCGGAGCGATGAGGGTAGAAACATCGGGCTAGTCTCCTTGTCGTTAGACGTTGTAGTTAGACGCTGTCTTGAACGATGCCTTTCCGGCGCGCACCGGCCGTGTTGTGCGCGCTACGCTCACCTCCTCTGTCCATGACTATGCCTGTGGTCGGGCGTCGCAGGTGACGCCGTCGACTCGCGCACCACGAGCGTGGTTGCAAGCAAGGGCGATGACACAACCGCCTCACCCGCGATCGCACGCAGGAGGAGTGTGGTTGCGGCTATCATCAAGGCCGCTATGTCGATACGGACCGTCGTTAAGGGCGGGTCGAGATACGCGGCGGTGATGATGTCGTCGAAACCGACAACCGACATATGGCTAGGTACCTGTAGCCCCCGCTCCCGCATCGCAGCGAGCACCCCGATGGCCATCAGGTCATTGGTCGCGAAGATAGCGGTCGGCGGGGACGGGAGCGTGAGCAACTCCAGCGCTGCGGCGTGGCCACTCTCGATGGTTGAGTTCCCCAAACGAACCAGCGATGCGTCGAGCGGGCAGCCTGCATGTGCGAGACCTTCGCTGTAGCCCTGTAGGCGCAAACGATGGCCCATCGTCAGGCCGTTGGGCTCGGTCCCGTGCGTCACGATAGCAACGCGGCGGTGACCAAGTGCGACCAGATGCTCGGCGACAAGCCGGCCGGCCATGGCTAAATCGACGCCGACCGCAGGGCTGAGGTGGTGCTGCTGCTCCTCCTCCCACATACACCACACGATCGGCAGATCGGTCGATGTGACCGAGCGGATGGTCGCAACCGACAGGCCACCAGGCATGGCGATGATGCCATCAACACGGCGCGCCGTGAGGTCCGTCAGGAGTTCCAGGCCGAGCCGTTCATCGCGATCGGTATTGACAAAGAAGACGCGGTAGCCAGCCCGGTAGGCGGCCCGCTCGACAGCCTGCGCGACCGCGCCGTAGAAAGGATTAGCAATATCCGTCACGATCAGCCCAATAGTGCAGGTCCGTTGCGTGACCAGGCTGCGGGCGACGAGGTTGGGCCGGTATCCAAGTTCCTGCGCGCATGCGATAATTCGCGCGCGCGTCTCGTCCGCGATCGTGCCGTTTCCGGAGAGCGCATAGGAAACGGTTGAGACCGTCGTCCCCGTCGCTTTCGCGATATCCCGCAGTGTTGCCATGACGTTTCCCCTACATCACTCACAATAATCAAACGTTTGATTAAATGGGTAAGACCGCATCAAACGTTTGATGTTTGGATAGAAGTATCATAGCATTGGATTAGTACCTCTGTCAAGCTAGTCGTATTAAGGTGTCGAGGTGGCAGGGGACGTCGCTCAAGGAGGCGAACAGTATGGCGTTACACGATGATACAGCATATCCTCGCCCGCACATGTATCGCCCGCGTTGGGCCGACCTGGGAGGAGCATGGGGTTTCGCGTACGATGATGCGGAGCGCGGCCTCAATGAGGGCTGGCATGAGCGACAAGATGTCTTCACACGAACCATCCGCGTGCCCTTCCCACCGGAATCCGCCGCGAGCGGTATCGGCGATCCGGCGTTCCATCCCGTTGTCTGGTATCGGCGCGCCTTCGCCGACGTCCGAGGGATGGATACTGAGCGGTTGCTGCTGCATTGCGGGGCCGTGGATTATCGGGCGCACGTCTGGGTCGACGGCCAGTTAGTCATCACGCATGAGGTGTGTTTGTCAAGGTAAAACTCGGCCATTCGATACGCTAAAAGTCGGCCACGTCAACATGCGCTAGCCACGCGCCCATCGGTCGCGTGATGCGCCAATAGCGACCGCCATCTGTCCATCGTCCT
>JAABUJ010007356.1_pt1 | contig 10323 bp, 8 predicted proteins | sample 5559131 | NCBI WGS metagenome assembly JAABUJ01 (sample SAMN10711875, study PRJNA513366) | rock metagenome | isolation source: Antarctica rocks | place: Antarctica: Victoria Land, Mt New Zealand nord | collected 2016-01-07 | reverse complement strand
CATAGAGCGACGTGCCCACAGGGACAGGCGGCATGAGGGCTTGTGCAGCGGGCCAGTACCCCGGGAAGAGCTGCACATTGGGGAGGGCGTATCCTACGCCCAGTGCGTTCAGCTTGTCCGTGAGCGCTGTGATCTCTTCTGTTAGTGTTGCGAGAGGCAGGCCAGGCGCAATGATGGGTCCGATGCTGAATGACGCCGCGGAGCCGAAGGCGAGAATGATGGCGCCTTGGTCGATGAGCGAGGGCGCCCAGGCGTGGTAGGCGGCTATGCCGGCGAGGAGGGCAGCCTGGCTTGTTCCTGGGGTGAAGGAGAAGTTCGCGGCGGCGATGGGGAGGTCGGGGTGGGCTTTTGCGGTTAGGGAGTAGACGACGGCGTAGGTGCCGCCGCCGCCGCCGGAGAGGGCCCAGTAGAGGTCGCGGTTTTCCGTGGGGCTTGCTTTGAGGAGGCGGGCGCCGGCGCTGCCGGGGGTGGCGGTGATGACTTCGAATTCGAGGGTTTGGTCGGCGGCGAGGCCGTATTTGGAGGCTAGGCTGGAGATGGGGATCAGCGATCGCCTCTGGTACGGCGGTCGAGCAGTGTGCAGGAAAAAAAGGCTTACAGAGAGTGGCCGCCGCCCTGCGTATACCCCCCTGCTATGCCGACGGTGGGGCATTCGCCAGACGTCACGGTAAGGCCGACTTTCTGGGCGGCTGCAAGGGCTTCAAAGCCTTGGACGCCAGCACCGATCTTGTATGCTTTGCCGGTATAGTGCTGGCTTTTGTAGTCGAGGAATTGGATGTCTTTCAGGTTGTAGGTCTAGAGGGCCAGGGAGCCTGCTCCTACGGATTTACCATTGTAGCTTCGAAGGATGGTCAGCGTATCGGACGGCTCAGGTGGTGGAGAGGGGCTATGTTACTCGTGACCTGTGTTCCGTATCACGAGCCGGATGTTGTGCCTCTTTGCGAAGGTTATGCCGTTGGCGATATCGGACGGCTGCGAGACGTTGATGGCGTGGTCGTTGTAATTTCCTAGCGTGCAGGGACTTGTTCGGGGGGTGAAGGCGTCGCAGCTTTTGTTGGAGAAGTAGGGGGCCATGATTGAGGATGAAGTATTGAAACTGAACTAACATGAGATGAACTTATAATAGAGTAAGGAGACCTCGAAGGAGGGCTTACTGTTCACTGGGGTCCATCCAGTCCTGCTGTACGATTTGGCATTTTGCAGCGTCGTAGGTGGGATCATGGCATGGAGATTCAAGAGGGATCGTTGCGATCAATTGCCCGTCTACGGAGCTATTGAGCTTCGCCCAGTCTCTTGGTGTGGGCCAGCATCTGTCTCTGGGGAAGCAGCGGCGTTGAGGAGTGGCAGAAGTGCAGACTCGGAGCATTAGAAGGGAAGCAAGCAGAATTCTGTCTATGCACAATGCTGGATGTTTGCCCTTCATATTGGAGAACATCAACGGCGAGCGTAGCTCTTAGATTGCACAACACCACCAACTTGAAAGCTATGAGTCGCACTTACTGAAATGCCACTTTTTTCGCAAACGTATTTCTTGTGGTAGGCATTGATGTGCCTTGGGGATCGACAATATATATCTCCGATTTTCCTGTCAGACTTCTAGAAGTAGCCCCCTGCACGCTGATATCTGCGATGGTAGAGAATCGGCGAATCCCCTGCATTGCGTTAATTGCTGATTGCCAAACATGTAAATTGCTGTTAGACGATTCGACGCATGCCATCCGCTTCTGACCCTGCACGTTTCCCGCTTCCTAAAGTAAGAGTTCGAAGGACAAAAACAAGGGCTGCCATAGGGTGGTTTATGCCATTACGCGAGAAGTGCTGTTACGGGGATAGACGTGGGAATTCGACACATAGAGAATTGAGCTGAGTGGTAGTAGAACCGTGCTGGTGTTTCTGTCTAAGAAGCAACGGAATTTTTACCACATTGATCAATGGATGATCTGCGACTTGATGCGCATCATCTGCTTCATTGACCTGGCAATGGCCATAGACAATCTAAGACCGGACTACTGTACGATAGATCTAGAATTAGAGGCTAACCGCAGATGTCAGCAACCAAAGACTTTAGTAGTGTCATATTGCAAAATCATTCCAAATGTCAAGCCTGCGATGCGTGAGGGCCACTGAGGCCGACTTACAAACTTGTTGTGGCTTTAAGGTTCGAAAGGAAAGAAATGGAGAACTGTGATATTTGAATCATTCCATTGGGTTGGCTATTGTTTGCTTACTTCTGTATCATTTACAATGTGGTAGCACGGTGGAAGGCGCAGGCTATTGACCTGCAATCGGCTTCAAGATACAGACCGGTGTATACCCTGAGAGAGACGCGTTTGATAGCCTTGTCAAATCCCCGTGTTCGTACAGCAAGAGATTTCAGAAATAGAGGATAAGACTTAAGGCCTGATGTGTGGATAATGAACTACTTCCAAGGGCAATCTTCGTAGTTTACCTAGGCATGCGTACTTAATGCTTTCTGTCTCTTTGGCATCTGTCTGTAGCATGCCTCAACGTGCTATAGCGCCATCGTCACAATGTCGGCAACGCCACGGGCGATGCAGTCAATCAATTCGACGAAGCGCAACAAGGCAGCCATGGGAGAAGCTCGAAGCCAGCAAGTAGTTGGGAGATTAGGAGAAGCTCAAAAATATTGAGAGGCAGGACTGCGACAGATACCTTGGGCAGAAAAAATGGTATGGAGATGAAAATGAACCACACAAAGGTGGAACAGGAAGAACACGACAGAGGTATAGAGTCGATAAACTTAGCTGTGCTACGCTTTCCCTCTCGATGTTCTGCCACCATGGCTCATTCTATAGCTCGATCGTATCCTTCCCAACGTCCTCACGTTCGAGGATTTACACCTTCTGCTTCTCCATCCACTCCTCCGCCTCCGTCTTCCACTCGTCCCTCCATCTCGACAAAGGCGGTCTTCCCTCGACCACATCGCCGACGGCCCACAACATCCTCTTCTTATCCTTCTCCACACTAACATCATTATCCGGACATATCACATAGAACCTCCCCTCTCCCATCTTCTCCTCCAAATATCCAGCCACCTGCTGGGGCCACCAAGCCCCCTCAGGCTTCTCTTTTTGCTCGCCCCCACCCGTCAGCCCCGTATGGGTCCACCCAGGCACCAGCAGATGGACGCTCGTCTGAGTCTCACGCTTGTCACAGCTCAGACTCTCGGCGAGAGATTTGAGCGCGGCTTTAGAGGCGTTGTAGGCGGGATTGCCGGGCGGGTTGGTAATGCCTTGCTTTGAGCCGGTGATCACGACGGCGGTGGGTGTGGATGAGGGTAGCAGCGGGAGGAGGTTTGAGAGGCCGTGGGTTATGCCGAGGAGATTGGTAGCGAATATCTAGATGGGGCGAACAGTGGAATAGTGTAAGCGTTCTAGAATTCAAGTTGAAGGAATCGTAGACCATCATAGGGTGAGACGAGATGCGAATTGGGGTACTCGTACCTGTTCGAAGTACTCCGGGTCGGTCCATTTACCTTTAGGACCAATGCCTGCGTTTAGCATCAGGAAATCTATATGTGCGAACTTGCTCTCCACTTTCGAGCGTAGATCTTTCCAGTCCGAGAGCTGGCTGACGTCCATAGCGTAGGTCTCTGTGATGGCTTCATCATTTGCGAAATGCGTCTTCGCACGCGATAAAGTTTCCGCATTGTTGTCGACGAGAGCGAGGTGCATGCCATGGCTGCGGCAGAGCTTCGCGACGGCGAAGCCAATGCCGGAGGCTGCTCCTGTGATGAGAGCAACTTTGGAGGAAGCAAAGACGGGGTGCGGCATTGCTACTACGTTCAGAGAAAGGTACTATCTAGGTCGTGAAGATTACCAATTGGATATTCTTGTGCTCGCGGTCGTTGCCGCTTTCGTAATATACCGACTATTAAATCAGAATATGTAGATAGCAATAGAGGACGGTCGGAGGGGAAAGGTTGGACTATCTCCTACTGCTTAACGATCTTACGGTTTACCGACTTGACGCTGGTATCGATTTGACATCTCATTCTAAAAACCCAAGGTGCTGCTGGATCCATCAGATATGTAAGGTTCTGGCAGGATGATAGTGGAGCCCATTGTGGTGGCCTATGCGAAGTACGTCTATGGTCTTTGCTTACGTATTACGGTCTATTTGCAGTTGACTCTAATATACAGCAGGCAACAGGAATGTGCGAACATGCAAAGGTATCACGTCCTCCAGTCCAAGCCATCAAATACACCTCAAACTCACAGCGGCCACACACCCAGCAACAACAGGCTTTCCTCTATTCCTTTATGCACCCTGTCTTCGAACTCGCGTATCTTATTTTACTCCATTGACCATGCCGTTCATCTTGACCCCACTCCCATTCACCATCACCGTCCCCTCCTCTTTCGCCCCTGCCGTGGTATACGGCTTCAGCGGCTTCTCCGGGTCTCGGATACCCTTCATGCTCTTGAAGAACTGCGCGCCATCGACAAGCCTCCTCTCATGATTAGCTCTCCCGTTAACGAAATCCGGATAGTTCAGTGTTAACTCCGCAGCACCGTTCACGATGTTATCGGCGGCCTCGACGCCTAGCATGAAGCTATGATCCTGGTTCCCGACTTCGTAGCGCCAGCTGCCGAAGCGGCCGCGGGAGTAGATGTCGAAGTCCTGCAGCTTGGGCAGGAGTTGCTTGAGAACGCCTTCGCGCTCGAGAGTAGGGGTCGGGTAACCGTGATCGAAGCGGCGGTGGTAGGTGGAGACAATCTCGTCGGTTGAGCGGAGCATTTCGGTGTTGAGGAGCCCTTTGATGCAGTCGCGGAGCATGTTGTCGTGGTCGACAGGCTTCATGCTGGATTCGGAAACCTCGAGCATGATGGACCAGTAGGGGCCTTCTTGAGGGGAGGTGGAAGAGGGCGAGGAGCCGTCGGCGAGCTGCATGGTCGAAAGCTTCTTGGAGGATGGAGGCTGATTGTTCGGCGAGTAATTAGAGAATATGGTGGCGCGGTAGAAGGGGCAGTCGTCTTCGGGGAAATAGAGCCAGCATTTATCGCCAATGCGCTCGGGACGCTCGCCGCGGACGCCAACGCCGATGACGTGTGTTGAAGAGTAGAAGAGTTCTTTGCTTAGGGAGACGAGCTCTTGGTTGCCCATCTTCTCGGCAAGCGAGTCCACGGCCATGGTACTAACGAGCTTTTTATAGGAGATGGTTTTGCCATCTTCCAGAGTGACTTTTTTCGCTTCCGCGTCGACCGACTTGACGGCACCATGTTTGCCGAAACACATCTTTTCCTCGGGCAGAGTCTTCGCAACGGCAATCCAGATACCTCCTGTTCCGTCGAAGGCTGGAAAGCGGAATGTGGCATTGGGCCCCCAATTGCCTGCGCTTCTCTGTAGTATGACGTTCTTTGTGACTGTCTTGAGGTCTGGGCTAGCTACTCGCTCACCCAGCCAGGCGCATTGCATCTATCAGAAGTTAGATCCATTACCGGGACTTTGGATGTCATCGATGTACCCTTGTGGTCGGCACCGCCCAGACCTTAAAATTGTATGGTCTCATGAATACATCCGCAATTCCTACGCCCATGGTACGCATGATATGGTCATCGAAGGTCTGGGGCTTGGTGTTGGCCACGCGCCCCTCGAGCGCTGCGTCGATCAAGCCATCCATACATCTGACCTGCTCTTCCTTGGGCAACATGGAGATATTGTTTTGAAATGGGTATGGGACCCATAGGTTTTTGCATCGAACATACGAAATGCGCTGATGTGTGTACCAGTCCGCCTCCCTCGGCAGTGCTTCGTTGATGCAGTCATCGAAGTATTTGTAGTGGGAGAAGATAACATGACCGCCGACATCGTAGAGCTAAGCGCACGGTCAGGATATTGGAAAAGCAGAGGTGTATAATAATGGCGTACAAAGCCTTCAGCAGTAGTATCTGTCGAGGCCAGACCACCGGCCGTTTCGTTGCAGTCGATTATCATCCATGACGGCCCATCCTGCGCACTTGATTAGCCACGCCTAGGAACTTAGTGGGATTTCTTACAAGCTGATGAAGACGCTTCGCAGCTCCCAAACCGGTGGGACCGGCGCCAATAATCAGCACGTCGACAGTGCTACCAAATGGTTAGCTAGAACGCTTGGTGGACGAAGTGGCGAGGCAGGACGAACGTATCGGCTTCTGCCATATCTGTGGTGCAATTGATGTGTAATTAGATGATGTCTGGCGGTGGAAGTGGCTGGAGAGTAAAGGGAACAAGGGAAGAGGATCTGGCGCAAGAAGGAGTAAGGTAGAGACGTGTACTCTACAGGTAATCTTGTAAACGCAAGTACCCGCAGTTTTGAGGCGAAGTCAACAATGAGACCTCTAAATTTGTGACAGGGGCAGTCCACGCGGAAAGCCGGCGTTAAGGATTCATCAGCTAAGCCTTGTCTCGGCATCCAGCCAATCGCAAGCGGTTTTCTATCATCGTGCCTGTCACATCCTACCGTAATTGCTGTTTTTTCAACGTACAAAGTACTTTACACCACAATCAACATCGCCTTCAACTGAGATAATCGAGGAAATGGACAAACGGGGGATTTCCAGAGGCTGGAGATATCCTTGTTCAGTTTGGTCGTTCTCTCTGAACTCAGAAATCTTGTGAGACTGCCAAACCCCAGGAATTTAGACTCATTTCGTGAATAATGAATTGATTTTCCAATTACTTGTCAATGGTTCCCAGCAGGCCGTCCTTGCCCGCTGCTATACCCATTCTTCCTTTTACATATTGCCGTGATAAAGCTCACGTGAGCAGCTCTCCGTCAGACATAGCCAGCATCCCATGAGCCAAGCTAAACCCCAGCTCTACGCCTAGGTGCGGCAGCGGTCCCAAACATGAAAACCGAAAAATTACAACCACCCCACACTCCGTTTTTTTTCATAACTCCCATTTCTGTTAATCAAAAATCATCAAATCGTCCGCGGGCAAAGCCGCAATGTTCATATCCGGTCGCGGAAGCATAGCGCAAGCGCCACCACCCATCATCGTAGCGCCCAGAGTTGGAGTCCTTGCCGCCATCAACGTCTCTTCAGTCTGGAAAGTAAGGGGGCTAGACTGCAATCGCCCCACGCAGATGTCCCAATTGTACGCTACCAGTCGCGCTTGGCCGAGGTCCTCGCTGAAGAGGAAATATCCTTTATGTGCTCCATTGCGGGCGCATACTAGGCAGGCGCCTTCGAAGGCTTTGCTCGTCAACAGGATTTCGACATCCGAAAGATGGTAGTGGTTCTCAATGTACCTCGCCCATCCCCGCGTCGCTGCTTGGGTGTCGGGGTCCGGGCTGATGCGGTTCCAGCCCACACCGAGGAGGTGGCTGAAGTGGTCGATGACAGGTTCAGCCATGGTGGCTTTGGGCGAGCTTGTGGCTTTGACGGTTGAGGACTCGCGACGCTGATATTTCTGGCGTGGTGGGGCGATTGGCTCTCCGTCGGCGCGGAGAGACTCTGTTTGGGCAGTGGTTTTAGCACCTTCTTCGAGCTTGGTATCGTAACATAACCTGGGATGATTGTAGCCAGGGAAGCCATTTGCTGAAAACGTTAATCAGCGAAAACGTTGAATGGACGAGGTAGGGCGCTTACCGGTTTGACTCTCTGTGGTCATTGGACGATGGGGGGATGCGTGTACGCGGCTCATGCCTTCACCATACATGGCTTCGTCCCAAGCTGCCAGAGATGGAGGGGTCATTGTCTGATGCTGGTGGTGGAGTGATGACTCTGTCTCATCACTGAAATCGTTCCGTTTCCGCTTGTTGCTGGCTGGGGACGGATTTACGATCGATGGCGACGAAGTGATTGCTGGCTGAATTTGGGAGTCAAGGGAAATATCCATAGGCCTGATTGGTGCACACGAATGATATTGCTGAAGCGAGTTATGGTATGAAGATACTGGGTCAAACGAGTGCTGGGGTGGTGGTAAGATCATGGCAGGGGAGTCGGAAAAGTCACCGAACCGAAGCGAACCCATCTTGACTGATGATATGACGATTCTGTCGAAGGGAAGGGCGGTGGCAGGCAAGAAGGTCACGAGACCTGGAAGGTGGTAGTGGTGAGAAGATGATGGAGAGGTGTAGGGTAAGGAAAGATCAATGTGAACCGGGAACCATTGCACGATTGCCCCCAACAAAGGAAAAAAGGCGAGCAACAGACGAAGACTGCAACGCGTGTGACAAGTGACAGCGGATGGATTGATGCAGGAGGAAAGCAAGAAGACGGTGGAAGCTGCTCCTTTAAGGGACCCTATGCGCCAATCAGAATTCAAGGGCTTGAAGCTGCACCGAGACGGGACTAGTTTTTATTAGTGTTGCAGATCTTGCGCCATCGCGTGGATTAGCCGAGTGTAGGGTGAGCCAATCAGTGTCTTCCGAGCTAATGTCAGGAACGGTCGTCCTTATTTTGCTCCCCTCAATCTCGTCTTCGAATGAGGTCAAGCAATGCTTGCGGAAAGGTGCATCCTGACGTGCCGATCCCGTCGGCTATTTCGCCCTTCCGTTCAACTGCATGACCAGGCGCGAGTCTCCCATGCCTTGCGAATCCCATGAGCTGGCTGAGCCAAATAGAATTTGCTTTGAACCGTAGAGCAACATGTTGACGGATTGGCCATGCACTAAACGACCAATGATGGCCAATCGCCAAATCGGCAACACGTCAGAGAATATCAGTGGCATGGTTGCAGGGCCGTGAGGAAGCAGGAGAAGACATGAGTTCCACCAGAGCTGCGAAGTAGACTAGCGCCCACTGGTGCCACCATGCAGGATTAGCATGCCCAGAGTCACCATGACCGCCAGGTCAACTGCTGAAGTGGCGTTTGCGACCTCCCAAACAGCCTCCAAAATCGCATCTGACAATTATGTCCCGGATGTTCGGCTGAAATTTGAGTGCGTCCTCGCATGATCGAGATATATTATTCTGGATGAATGTCTTGGGAAGTGTTGAATCTAGGCGTTCTAGTATGAGGAAACGCATTCGTAGATGCACCGGATATAGACAAGTGAGCAGATGCTGCCTGGATCAATGTTTATTGAACGATGTGTTGCCTGCCATTGGCGGCCCTAGATGAGCTTGGAATGCCGCTTCAGTCGGGCAGTGGAGACCTCAGTAGCGCCGCGTAAAAACTTTGATGGTGATACTTGAACATGGTTCTGATTGACATGCTCGTGGCTGCTCATCCTGTCCGCGGATGTAATATGAGTAATTCTTGGAAATGGCTCATCCGATGACCTAGCTCTCCAATGGTGGTACTCCGACGGACAGACTAGTCTCTGCCTGCAGATTTCCGGAGGATATTCAGACATGATGCTAGTAACTGTATTTCTTGCACTGACAGAATAGGAATCCCCTGAAATGGTTAAGAAAAAACAGATATCACACTTGGAAAACGTGTTGACAACATAACGATGGACTGAATGACCAGTGGCGGCCCGTAGTGAAAGCGAATAAACATTAGAGATATCACTGATATTGACGGAGGAACTCAAAGAAAGTAACCAGAGAAGGGTTCCATAAAGTTTGCCAAGCGATCAGCATCCACTGATGCCAGCGAATGGGATATTGCCTCCAGGCTCTGATTGTGATGGTTGTGCAACGATCCCTTGTTCTACCGTTGAAAATTCTTGAAGTAAATACCTTCTACGACCGAGGCACCCCTGCCGTTTTCACCCTGCTATCGTTATTTCGCACTTCCCGTACTCTCGGATATTTATCGGCGGGCTTCGTTATCGACATGCTCTGCCACAGCTTCATGAAAATCGCGTAGGAACTGCCACATCACTTTCTCCCGCCATCCTTTCTGCTTCCAGTCATTTGCTGATGCTTTGGGAAAGAAGTCAATAGCATCCAACATCGTATTATCGTGGGCGATCATAGTAAAAATGTTGTCGTGAGCGTCAAATTCACACATATGTTCTACGCTCTCTCGGGCCTCGGCGCCGTTATATGAAGCCTCGTCCCTTACGGTGAAGAATGGATGTGTCATAGCATCTGCGTCGCAATCTGGTGATGTCGCGTTCTTGTGGTGGAAACGATGAATTGGAGCAAGGAGAGCGCCGGGACAGGCACTCGAACGTATCGCAGGCAGCGGCGACGGTGTTATTTCGTCCGGCAATGGCAAGTATGCAGTGGGGCGCCACTCCCCTACATGATGCGCGCAGTCGCCGCCTAGAAAAATGAATGTACTTGGGGCAGTCGTCGTGCGGCAGAGACCACACATGTGCCCTATCGCGTGCTGCCACAGTATTAGTATCTCAACTGACATCTAGCCAAACATATAGGGGAGGGCACGAGATACGAGGTTTTACACACCCCTGGACTG
>JAABUJ010007354.1_pt1 | contig 10323 bp, 10 predicted proteins | sample 5559131 | NCBI WGS metagenome assembly JAABUJ01 (sample SAMN10711875, study PRJNA513366) | rock metagenome | isolation source: Antarctica rocks | place: Antarctica: Victoria Land, Mt New Zealand nord | collected 2016-01-07 | reverse complement strand
ACACAGCCAAAGTCAGTCAGACCACCTGGTCGACAGCGACAAAGAGAGTCAGCCCGCCGTCGACCGAGAGACAAACCGACCGGCCGGACAACACCGATCCGAACCGCAGCCTCTCACTGAGCGACGAGGCAGTCACAATCGGGGCGGGGAAGGCGTCGCCTTCCCCGCGGAACCGGCGGGGCGACTAGACAACCTCGGCTTTCGGGGTCTCAGGCGGCGGTGAGGGCTGATGGTGACTGGGCGGGCGTGATTTGTGGGTCGATGGTCACGGCGGGTGCTTGTGCCCAATATTTGTGGCTCTCCTGTCGAGTTGGGGGTGAAGCGACCGTTGCGGTTCGGTGGAACCGCCTGCTGAGAGCGGTATTCCTGGTGGCGTAGCTCGTTCGCGGAGTTTGCGCACTGCGCGGTGACCCGCTCCCGTTCTCTGCGGCAGGCTGCTGGATGTCTGAAGTTCAGCGGTCTACGAGGGAGGACGAGATGCGGGTCACGACGGCATTGAACCGGATGCTCAAGCTGCCGGGAGCGTTGGTCAAGGATGTGGCTTTTGGCGGTGAGGGGGTGGTCGTGACGGTTGGTCTGCGCGCCCGGCGGCGGTCGGCATGCTCAGGCTGTGGCGCGCGGGGCCTTCTGATCAAGGAGCGCCGGGAGAAGAGCTGGCGGCACCTCGACCTCGGAGCGAGCCGCTGCTACATCGAGTGCCGGCTGCGGCGGCTGTACTGCCCGGGCTGCGGTGATGTGTACGAGGCGGTGCCGTGCTCACCGACGAGCAGAAGGACTCGATCACCGCCGTGTCGGATCGACATGTCCGCCGGCTACGAGAAGGCGATCCGCGCGCCAGAGGGCCTCCCGAACGCCCAGGTGTGCTTCGACCCCTTCCACGTCTGTCAGCTCGGCGGCAAGGCGGCCGACCAGGTCCGCCGCGCCGAGTACAACCGGCACGGCCGCTCCTGCACCGGCGAGGGGAAGTGGATCAAGGGAACCCGCTACAGCCTGCTCAAGAACACCGCCAACCAGACCCCCAAGCAGCTCGCCAAGCTCGCCGATGTAGTGCTCACCAACGAGAGCATGTACCGCGCGTTCCTGCTACTCGGAGAGCTGCTACGACAAACTCGGCGACGACAGCGCGCTCGAGGGTCAGCCGAAGCGCGCGACGCGCGGGTCTGCTCGCAAGAGATCGTAGCCGGGTGCAAGCTCGTCGGTCGTTCGTCGCAGGCCTTGGCGACATAGCCCGGAGTTCCGCAGCTCGTAGGCAGATAGTTGTGCCCGGGGCAGCGTTTACCCTGCAAATCGGGGGTGTGACCGTCGCGGAACCTGAAAAGCTGTAGGCACACGACTAGAACAAGATCGCTTGTTTGCTTTGGGCGTGATGGCTATGGTGGTAGGTGCACATGTATGTGCGGGGGACGAAGCGGCGGAACGCGGACGGGAGCGTGGTGTCCTATCTCGCGCTGGCCCAGAGCGAGCGCGACCGGGACACCGGGGTGCCGCGCGCGTAGATCGTGCATCGCTTCGGCCGTGCCGATCATGTCGACCGCGGGGCGCTTCAGCGCCTGGTGCGGTCAATCAGCCGGTTCCTCGATCCGGCGGACGCGGTCGCCGCGGGCAGCGGCGTGGGGGATGGCGAGGTCAGCGTGTTGGATTCGCGCACGATGGGCGCCTGCTGGCTGGCTGACCGGCTGTGGGAGCGCCTCGGGATCCCCGAGACGATCATCGCGGCCGCCGGCGGGCGGCGGGTGGAGGCCGCGGCGGTCGAGCGTGCGATCTTCGCGATGGTCGCTAACCGTCTGTCGGTCAAGCCGCTGAGCAAGCTCGCCGGCTGCGACTGGGTCGCTGACCGGGCGTTCGTGCAGGGCCTTGCCGGCGTGTCTGATGATGCGTGCTACCGGGCGATGGACTTCCTGCACGCCGCGCTGCCCGCGTTGCAGGAGCGCGTGTTCTTCAACGTCGCGAGCCTGCTCGATCTCGAGGTCGACATGCTGTTCTTTGACACCAGCTCAACGTACTGGCAGACCGACAGCCTGCCCGAAGAGCTGCAGGACGACGACACCGGCGAGGACGGTGACGGCGGCCAGGACGACGGCACGCTGCTTGAGCGGGGCCGGCGTGCGTGCTCGGCGCACAGCAAGGACCACCGGCCCGACCTGCCCCAAGTCGTGGTCGGGATGGCCGTCACCCGCACGGGGATCCCGGTCAGGGTGTGGACGTTCCCCGGCAACGCGTCTGACCAGCAGGTCATCCGCAAGGTCCGCGACGACCTGCGCGGCTGGAGCCTCTCCAGGGTGATCTGGGTGCTGGACCGCGGGTTCACCAGCGAGCAGAACCGCCGCTACCTGCAGCGCGCCGGCGGGCACTACATCGTCGGTGAGAAGCTCCGCTCTGGCAGCAAGGAGGCCAAGGCGGCGCTCTCGCGCCAGGGCCGCTACCACGAGGTCGATGGCGGTCTGCGCGTCAAGCAGGTCCGCGTCGATGACGGTGTGAACCGCGACCGGTTCGTGATCGCTCACAACCCCGAGCGTGCCGTCCGCGACCAGATCGTGCGTGAGCAGATCCTCGCTCGCCTACAACTGGAGATCGCGGGCGCGGACAAGCTCACCGCGACCAAGCGCGCCGAGCTCTACGGCGCGCTCTCAACCAGGCCGGCGTTCAACCGCTTCCTGCGCAGGACCAAGACCGGCAAGCTGCGGATCGACCGTGGCGCTGTTGACCGCGAAACCAAGCTCGACGGCAAGTACCTGCTGCGCACCAGCGACGAGAGCCTGACCGCCGAGGACATCGCACTCGGCTACAAGGCGCTCTACGAGGCCGAGCGCGGCTGGCGCGATCTGAAGTCAACGATCGACATGCGGCCCGTCTACCACCGCCGCGAGGACCGCATCGAAGCCCACGTCCAACTCTGCTGGCTCGCGCTGCTGCTCCTCCGCGTCGCCGAGACCCAGGCCGCCGACACGTGGCGCAACATCCGCAACGAACTGGACCGCATGCACCTCATCACGCTTGCGAGCAGCGCGGGAACCGTCTCCCAACGCACCGAGCTGACCCACCGCCAACGCCAGATCCTCAGCGCGCTCGAACTCCCAGAGCCCGCGCGCTTCCACGACTTCACCCCGCTCGCCGACCCCGGCGAGTAGCCAGAGCACGCCGCGAACCCGCGGTCAACCCGAGCCGCCGACCGCGGCAATTCCGTAGACACACGGACTCGTTCTCACGAACAGCCCAAAAGTCCTGCTCACAACCACTATTCAGCGCATCCGTGTGCCAATCATCTGCGGAACTCCGGCTAGCGATCGGCCGGATCCTGCCGTGCCAGGACGGCAACAGACTTGTGGATTCGCTCAGATTCGAGCGGCGCAGGAGGCGCCGGCCGGCCGGCAAGCTGCGAGCGCTGCATAGGTACCGCGCTGGTTCCGCATGCCGTCTCGTGAGCCCCTCGCCAGGCCAAGATCGATTCGGACCCGCACATCACCTACGACCCGGAGGACCGCCCCGAGGTCGCCAACCTCGTCCTGCTCACCGCGTTGTGCGAAGAGGTTGATCCTCGCAATCTCGCGGAGCAGACGGTAGTCGGGGAGCCGCCGAGCTCAAGCGCCGCGCGATCGACGCCGTCAACGAACGGTTACGACCAGTCCGTGACCGCCGGTCCCGAGCTCATGCGTGACCGCGGCTATCCCAGGACGGTCCTGCGCGACGGGAGCGCCGCGGCTCGCGGCATCGCTCAAAGCACGCTCACGCGGGTCGCCGCCGCCATGCACACGAACTACTGACCCGGCGCCGCGGACAGTCGACGCCTCTTCTCCCTTGTCGCCAAGCAGCCACGAGACCAGGACTACCCCTTCCCGCCGGCGATGGGCAAGGCGACCGCCCCGGCGCGATGACCCCAGTGGTGGGACGCGCCTCAGAGGGGACCCACCCGCGAACGCCTCGAGGTTCAGCGTGTAGCGCTGTTCTAGGTGTCCGAGCTCGGCGCAGCTGCCCGCCGCGGGATCTGGCCCAGTAGGTAGGTAGATTGAAGGCATGCCTGATCGCGCCCCCTCGGTCCTTTCCGCGTCAACCGGGTCGGGTTCGGGCCCATGCAGCTGCCCGGGCCGGCGTGTTTGGCCCACCCCGTGACCATGAGCAGGCGGTCGCTGTCGTCCGGCGAGCGGTCGAGCTGGGCGTCGACCACATCGATACCGCCCAGTTCTACGGCCCGGATGTCGCGAACGAGCTCCTGCGCGAGGCGCTGTACCCCTTCCCCGACGACTTGGTCTTGGTGAGCAAGGTGGGGGCACGGCGGGACGAGAAGAAGGCGTGGCTGTCCGCCGACAGACCGGAGGAGCTGCGCAGCGGTATCGAGGACAACCTGCGCACGCTTGGGGTCGAGCAGCTCGCCGCCGTGAACCTGCGCCTGATGGACGCCGGGCATGAGACGGGCGTCAGCTTCGACGACCAGCTGGGCGCCGTGGTGCAGGCCCGCGAGGACGGGATGATCGCCGGCGTGGGGCTGAGCAACGTCTCCCGCGAGCAGCTCCTGCACGCGTTGGACACGACGCCGATCGCCTGCGTGCAGAACCCCCTGAACGTGGTTGACCGCGCGTCGCTCCCGTGCTGCAGGAGTGCGCCGCCCGCGGCATCGCCTTCGTTCCGTTCTTCCCGCTGGGCTCTGCCTTTGACCCGAGCAAGCCGGTGCTCTCCCACCCGGGCGTCACGTCGACCGCGCAGCGGCTGGGTTGCACGGCCTCGCAGGTGGCGCTGGCGCGGCTGCTCGCTCTCTCGTCGAACATCCTGCTTATCCCAGGCACCTCCTCGCTGGCGCACGTCGACGAGAACGTGCGCGTCGCCGAGATCGAGCTTGACGCGAGATCGAGCTTGACGCCGAGGCACTGGCGGCGCTGGACACCCCGATCGTCTAGCTATAGCTCAGCGCTTTTCCGACCCCGCAAACGTCTCTGATTCCCCGCCGAAGGGCGTGAGATGGATGCTTGCTTCCGCTGGCGCTACCGCAGGCTGCCACTGCGAGGAAACTGCAGTTGCAAGGTCCGGGGTTTGCCTAGGTATGCGGCGACGAGAGCGACCGTTCCTGCGGGGGCCCTGCAATCGGCGACCGGCGAGATCCCGGCGATGTCAGGTCGGGTGAAGTGTCGCGCTCACAAACACACCAAAGACGACCGTGCGGACCCGCTCAGACAAGCCAGCCAGCGCACAGACCTGATCACCCGACGCCCCACCAGCCACCGAGTCAACTTCGCCGGATCCAGCGAGTCGACCACCCCAGTCGGAGGTCCGGGCTAAGTTGGAAGTTCAAGAGCCTCTGCTCAGAGATCGCCGCACGGCCGGCCGCAGGCGACACGGGCAAACGCTAGGATGTGCCCGCCAATGGCCGAGACCGCCACCGACGTGAGGGTCGTCGCCCAGCCGAACCCGGCTCGCTCGCCGCCGAGGCGAACGCGGCTGTGCGCCCCGTTTCGATGCCGGTCGTCGACCGCGTCGCCAGCGGCGTCGGTAACGCCGAATGTCCTGATCATCGGGAAGTACTTCGGGCGGACGATCACCTGCTCGTCTGGCAGGACCTCCTGATCCTCGCGACCGCGGCACCGTGACCGGTGACCTGACCGTTGCTGTGGGGCGGCGCCGCGCAGAGCTTCCTGATGCACCACCGCTCCGCCACCTCTTCGGCCAGCAGGACTACGACCGCGCCGACGAGTTACGCAACCTCGCGTGGCTTGCGATCGCCACCTGGGGAGGGGCGTGGTACAACACCTACCACGCCTTCCCGACCTCCTCCCAGCACGGGGCCGATGGTCACCAGATCGACCTCTCTGCACAGTTCATCGAGCTGATGGAGAAGCTCGGGATCGCCTACGACGTGGTGCGCGTCGGCCCGGCGCGCCGCGCGCGCAAAATTCTGAAGGCCGTCAGCTAGCCACGTGCCGTTCGCGCGCACCGCGGCACTGCGGGGGGAGCTGGAGCGGGCGCTACCGCGCCGCCCGTTCGCTGTGCGCTTCTGGGACGGCACCACCGTGCAGGCGACCGAGGAGCCGGCACCGACGTTCACGATCCGCTCGCCGCAAGCGCTCGCCCACCTGGTGCGGGCGCCCGGTGAGCTGGGGCTCGGCCGTGCGTACGCGCTCGGACTGATCGAGACCGACGACATCGATGCCGCCCTACTGCTCGTGGACAGCTTCGAGGCGCCGCCGTTGCGACCGTGGGCTATCGGCCGGCTCGTCGTCGGGCTGATCCGTGCAATCGGCGTGACGCCACCGCCGCGCCGGCCCGTCACCGAGCTGCGGCTGCGTGGTGAACGCCACACGCTGGCCCGCGACCGCCGGGCGATTCGCCACCACTACGACGTCGGCAACGACTTCTTCAAGCAGTTCCTGGACGACACGATGACCTATAGCTGCGCCTACTGGCAGACGGGCGCGGAGACACTCGACGAAGCCCAGGCGGCCAAGCGCGAGCTCGTCTGTCGCAAGCTCGCGCTGAAGCCCGGCCAGCGGCTGCTCGATGTTGGCTGCGGCTGGGGGAGCTTCGCGATCCATGCTGCGACCCTGCATCAGGTGCACGTGCTCGGCATCACCCTGTCCGAGCGGCAGGCGGCGCTGGCACGCGAGCGTGTCGCTGCTGCCGGTGTCGAGCATCTCGTCGAGATCCGCCTGACGGACTACCGCGAGCTGGGCGCCGAGCGGTTCGACGCGGTCGCCAGCATCGCCATGGTCGAGGCCGTCGGCGAGGAGCGGATCGACCTCTACGCCCGGACACTGTTCGGCCTGCTCAACCCCGGCGGCTGGTTGCTGAACCACGGAATCGCCAAGCTGAAGGACTTCGACACGCCCGACGAGGGACCGTTCTCCGAGCGCTTCGTCTTCCCCGACGGGGTGCCGCTGCCACTGTCACGGATCGTGTTGGGGCTGGAGCGAGCGGGCTTTGCGACGACCCACGTCGAGGGCATCGCCGAGGACTACGTGCGGACGCTGAGCGAGTGGATCGAGCGCTACGAGCGCCGCTACGAGCAGGCTGTGGCACATGCCGGTGAGGAGCGTGCGCGAGTGTGGCGGCTGTATCTCCATGCGGCCCGTCAGGGCTTCACGACCGGCTGGGCGTCGATCTACCAGGTGCTCGCACGCCGGCCCTGATGGGCTGTCGCCGCGGTCACGAGGCCGCTGCCTGAATGCAGGTCTGATCCTGGCGGCGGGCGCCGGCACACCGTAGGGGACCAAAGCCGCTCGCCGACCTCGGGGGACGGCCACGCTGCTCGAGCAAACGATCTCCGCCCAGTCCCCGGTGACCGAGATCGAACGGATCGTCGTGCTCGGCGCGCGCTGCTCGCCGGGGTGCTTCGGCCGCGTCGAGTCGGTGCGCTGCCCCGGTCGGGCTTCCGCGGCCCGCGGCGCACTTGAGGATTCGCCTAGGACGCCATCGGTGGCGGGGGCGCGGGGGCTCTCGGGACCCGAAACGGCAGCTCTGGTCGGGATAGCCGCACAGGACTAGATCTCGTCGCCGTGGTGTCCGTACCGCATGCTGGTCGCGAGCAGTACTGCCGCCTGCGCGGGGAGCCGATGCCTACTGGGATGATCGGCTTCCCTCTGCTCTTGGGGGTGGATCGTTTGGGCGTCCGGCGCGGTTGCGAGCCCGCTTGTGTGTGTTTGGTCCTGGGCCGTCGCCGTCGTGGCCGGCTTGAGGAGGGTGAGCTCTCCTATCTCGACGCCGCCGCCTTCAGCGAGGAACGGACATCCCTCGGCGACCACCGTGGCTGCCGCGAGATCGCTGCGTCGATCAGGGAGCAGCCGCCGAGGACCGTGCCCGAGCTGGCGTCGCCGAGGGTGCTCCGGTCGAACACCGGATTGCCCGGCATCGATGAGGTTCGGTCCTAGGGCTTCGAAGTAGCGCTGCCAGGCGCCCTGGGCCTCTGTCCGGTAGGGGACGTAGTCGGTGGGCGCGCGGTAGACGAGGATGAACGTGGACATGCTTACTCCTTCGGCCAGCCGCTGGCCGGCGTGGGTGGTTGTGCGAGGCGGTCGGCCCCGGTTGCTGATCTGCGAGTCTGTTGAGGTACGGGGTCGCCTGGCCGCCCTCCAGCCCGGACTTCAGACCGAGCCGGAAGTAGCCCCGCTTCGTGCTGCAGTGGTGCATGAACGGCACCGGCTCGCGCCAGCCGCCGCGCGATAGGAGAAGCGGGGCTATGGACCGATCGGAATCGTGGCGTAGGCCGGCGTGGGGGAACCGGCTTCGGCCCAGTTGACTGCAGCCAGTGTCAGGGTTGGCGGCGGTGCCAGCGCATGTAGCGGACCGCTGCCGCCACGTACATCGTCACGGTGACCACAAAGACGGTGACGGCGGCGGCGACCGACCACCAGATCCGGGCTGCAATCACCGGGAGCCCGACGAGCAGCCAGGCACCGACCGCGCGTATGAGCATCCCCCTGGCGCTCCGCTCGGCGAACCATTCGGCGAGTCGCATCACGCGGAGACACGTGCTGCGGCTCAGTTGCTCGGTTCGGACCGCGCGCGCCACGAGCCTGGGGTAGGCTCGGGCCATGAGTGAGACCCCCCGCATCGAGCGCGGTTGGATCTTCGTGAACGGCACCCGGCAGGACGATGGCACGATCGAGCTCGGGACCGGCGGCGAGATGCGCTTCAGCCCGTTCGAGGCGATGTCACAGCGCCAGGACACGAAGATCACCTGGCGCCACATCCTCACGGCTTCGGTGCAGCGGCTGGCTTTCTGGCGTCGCTAGTCAGTATGGACGCATGAGGCTGATCCTCGTGCGTCGCATCTTTCGCGGGTTGACAATGCGGAGTGTTGAGGCCCGCAGGGCCAGAGCACGCATACGACCGTGGAGGATCAGCCATGCCTGACGTTACCCCTTGCCTGCACCCCGGCCAAGTGCGCCGGTGGATCGCGATCGATCAGCACAAGTTCTCGATCGTCGCGGGCATCCTGCCGCCCGATGGCGGCAAGCCGGAGGTCTGCCGGATCGAGACGACCGAGAAGGCGATCCGCCGGTTCATCGAGAAGCAGGGCGGCCCCGCGGGCCTGTCGGTCTGCTATGAGGGGGGGCCGGGCGGGTTCGCGTTGTGGCGGCTGTTGACGAAGATCGGCGTCGGTTGTGATGTCGTCGCGCCGTCGCTGATGCCGGTCCGCGCTGGCGATCGGGTGAAGACCGATCGTCGTGACGCGAAGAAGCTGGTCTCCCTGTATCGCGCCGGCATGTTGCGGTTCGTGCATCCCCCCACACCGGAGCTGGAGGGGCTTCGGGATCTGCTGCGCGCGCGTGATGACGTGCGCTTGGCGCGGATGGCGGCCCGGAACCGGGTGCTCAAGCAGCTGCTGCGCCACGGCCGGATCTTCCGGGAGGGCAAGACCGCCTGGACGAAGGTGCATCGTGCGTGGCTCGCGCGGCAGCGTCTTGACGACCCGCTCGCGCACGAGGCGTTGGAGCAGCTGCTGATCCACCTCGACGGGATCGAGCGGCAGCTCGACACACTTGACGCTCGGCTTGCGGAGATCGCGGGCGGTGAGCGGTGGGCCGGCCAGGTGCAGGTCCTGACGCGGTTTCGTGGGATCTCGACGCTGACCGCACTCGGGTTGATCGCCGAGATCGGCGATTTCGCCCGCTTCTCGCACCCGCGGGAGCTGGCCTCCTGGTTGGGGATCACCCCGTCGGAGTACTCCTCCGGTCCTCAGCAGCACCGCGGGCACATCACCCTGTCCGGGAACCGTCACGCCCGCCGGCTGCTGATCGAGGCAGCGTGGCACTACCGCCACGCTCCGCGCCGCCCAGCGTCCGGTCCGCCGCCGGACGAGCGCGCCTGGCAAGCCCAAGTCCGGCTGCATCACCGACACCGACACCGACACCTCGCCGAGCACGGGAAACGCACGACCGTCGCGAACGTCGCGGTCGCCCGAGAGCTCGTCGGGTTCCTGTGGGCCGCGATGACCGACCAGCCGCTGCGCGCCACCCACGACCCATCGTTGTCCCCTGCCAACCACGACCAGCAGGAGGCCGCCGCCTAGCAGCAACCCCCGGACGGATCCCATTTCCCTGTGGTGGGGCCGGGCGGCGTGGTGCGAGCCGCCCGGAGGATCCTCGTTGTGGTCTATGCGATACCGACTCGCGACGTTAGGGTTCACGACTGAGCTTGTGAAGGAGCGACGGTGTAGTTCCAGTCGCCGTGGAATGTGTGTCTGGTGATGTCGACGGCGGCGAGCTGTTCGTTGACATCGATGCCTTTGGCGTATGCGCGGTCGTCGAGTTGGGCGTAGACCTTCAGGCCGGTGCTGGTGGTGGTGCCGGCGATCAGGTCGATGATGACCTCGAGGCTCTCGAGCGGCTTCCCGCGCCA
>JAABUJ010007353.1_pt1 | contig 10324 bp, 10 predicted proteins | sample 5559131 | NCBI WGS metagenome assembly JAABUJ01 (sample SAMN10711875, study PRJNA513366) | rock metagenome | isolation source: Antarctica rocks | place: Antarctica: Victoria Land, Mt New Zealand nord | collected 2016-01-07 | reverse complement strand
CTAAACTAGCGCGTATGACGCAGGTTGACGTTGTGTACCGCTATGCCGTTCCTCCAACCGAATCGGCAACCCAGGCCATTGCGCGCATGCGGGAAATTTACGGCGTTCGCAAAGTGGAGTTCCGCGAAGCGGAAAAATGCGTGCGCGTCGAGTACGACTCAACTCGGCTAACAGAGTCGAACATACAGCAGTTTTTGCGGCGCGCCGGCTTGGACGTGACAGAAAAGATTCAGCTGTTTAAGTCGCCCGTGCCGGTTGCTCCCGCACCCGCCCCAGAACCCGTACGCTAGCGTTTGCTTCACTTGCCTTGAGCGCGCATCCCGGTTATTCTAGCGAAGTTGCCTCAACGCAATGTGCGCCCGTAGCTCAGCTGGATAGAGCAACTGGCTACGAACCAGTAGGTCGGAGGTTCGACTCCTTCCGGGCGCACCATCTCTTTCCTCCCATCATTATTTTTGATACTGCACTGCAAAGCGGCTGCGTCTAGCTTTGTTCCGCTGGCTCGCCCGACTGCGCTCTACGCAGGCGCACCGCGCGGTATTCCAGCCAGATAAGCCACATCACGATCAAATCCAGCGTGGTCAGCAGGATTAAGCCGACCCCGCCAATCACGTCAAAGCGGTATACCTGGTACACAACGAACCCGCCAAAGACCAGCAGCGAAACCGGATAAGCCCACAACTTGTTGCGTAAAAGCGCCACGATTAAAAACAGCTTTACCACCCCGTGGGCCAGCAGATAGAGCGCGGCGAAGTGTTCTCCGACAATGGAGAGCCGGCTGGCGCTGTGCTTCAGAGCGTTGGCAATAAAATCGTGCGGATCTCGCGAGAGCTCCCCCTGGGTAACCCAGTCCACGAATTTCACAATGGGCCCGGTACCGAAAATCCAGAGCGCGCCTCCGCTCAACACCTCCGCCAGGGCAAACAGACCTTTGCCCAGCACACCGTAGTGGAAGAGGAACTCCCTGGCATGCGCCTCTTTTCGTGCCGAGTGCTTCATCAGCCTCCTATTCCTAAGCAGAGCTTCCGAGCACGCTAAATAAAAGCGGGCTGCGCGAACACTTGGATGCAAATCGTTCGGAATGTTCCAGCTCGCTTGAAGCTAGTCGATTGACGACTAGTTTGGTCCGGATTAGACTAAGCCTATTCGGACGAGAACATAGCGGCCCGATAGCTCGGGGCCAGTGCCTCCGGAGATTGGATCTAGGACCGATGTTGCAGGCATTCATTATCACGCTCAGAGAAGGCGTAGAAGCTTCGCTGATCGTCGGCATTGTCTTTGCCTACCTGGTCAAGATCCGCCGTCCAGAACTCAAAAAGGTTGTGTTCTGGGCCCTTGGTTCCGCCCTCGCTGCGAGCGTGCTCGGGGCGGTCCTGATAGCCCGGACGCACTTCAACTCCGACATCTTTGAGGGCTGGGTGATGCTCGCCGCCGCCCTCTTCGTTGTCAGCATGATCTGGTTCATGCATAAGACTGCGCGCTCGATGAAGGGCGAGATCGAGGGCCGGGTCGCGCGCGCCATCCAGAACACTTCCCGCCTGGGCCTGTTCTTCTTCGTCTTTCTTCTGGTGCTCCGCGAAGGCGTTGAAACCGTTCTGATCCTCTCAGCCGTCTCGCTCAACTCGACCGAGTTGCTGAGCTTCCTCGGGACCGCGCTCGGCGTCCTGGTCGCGGTCGTCTTTGGGGTCATGTTCATTCGCGGCAGCGTTCGCATTGATTTGCAGCGATTCTTTCGCGTCACCACGGTCATTCTCTATTTTGTCGTCTTCCAGCTCGTTGTCAGCGGCCTGCACGAGCTCTCGGAAAATGGCGTTCTGCCTTCCAGCCAGGCAGAGATGCGCACCATCGGTCCGATTGTCCGCAACGATCTCTTCTTCTTCGTCACAATGCTCGCGCTCGCTGCGTTGATGGTTCTGATGGAGCAGCGGCGACGCACACCCGCGACGCTGCCCGAAACCACAAGCTCTGCAGAGCGCCGTCGTATCGAATGGACGCAGCGTCGCGAAAAGCTTTGGATGGGGGCGGTAGTCGGCTCGGCTTTTGTCTTCATCTTTCTTTCAACCGCGCAGTTCATCTACGCCAAGAGCTCCACTGCCCTGAGCGCCACCACGCCCGTGACCCTGGTAGGCGACCAGGTGACCGTGCCGGCCAACCAGATCACTGACGATCAGTTGCACCGCTTCGGTGTTCATGTGGACGACGGGGCAGGCCGCTCGCCGGAAGTTCGGTTCCTGCTATTCAAGAAGCCTGATGGCAACATTGTTTCCGTGGCCGACGCATGTAACATCTGCGGCCCGGTTGGTTTCTACATGGGCAGCCAGGGGATTACCTGCAAGATGTGCGCGAGTCCGCTCGTGCCTGCATCGATGGGTCAGCCCGGAGGCTGCAATCCGATTCCGCTCAAGAGCACGCAGGCCAACGGGGAGATCATCATCGCGGCCAGCGACCTGAAAGCGCTCGCCCCCCGGTTCGAGAAGTAGCGCTATGGCCACGCGTCCCTTCGCTGCATCCTATGCCGCTCGCGGCCGCAATGGTTGCTGTCATTCCCGCAGGGAATCTGCGTTTTCATTTTTCGCCTCTGAGACACCGGTCTTCACCCCACAATTGTCACTCAAACGGGGCTGCTGATGTTCCCTCGCCTCCTCTACGAATCCTTCCGTCGCCAGAAGCGCCGCAAGCTGCTGGCCGGACTGGCCATCCTGCTCGGCACCTCTGCCATCACAGCGATGCTTGCGCTTGCCACCACGATTGGCGACCGCATTCACCGCGAACTCGCGGTCTATGGGGCAAATATCGTCGTTACTCCCAAGGCCGCTAATCTCGACGTTAAAATTGGCGGCGTGGACGTGAAGCCCGCAACCGGGGGCGCGTATCTGCACGAGAGTGACCTTGACAAGCTAAAGACGATCTTCTGGGCCAACAACATCACGGGCATCAGCCCGGAACTCTCAGTTGCGATCCCTGCGAGCGCCACTAGTCCCGCCATGCGCGCTGTGGGGTTCTGGTTTGGGCATCCATTCGGCGCGAGGAAAACCGGCGTACAGGTCTTGCATCCGTTATGGAAGATTGATGGACAGTGGCCGAGCGCTCCAGATCAGGCAGTGGTCGGCTCAAGCCTCGCAGTCAGCTTGAAGCTTCGACCAGGCGATACGCTCACCCTGCCCGGCAGCAACGCTGGAGCAGAAATGCTCCTCCATATAACCGGCATCGTGAACGCAGGCGATGCAACTGACTCTGAGTTGCTGTTTCCGCTTGCCTCTGCCCAGACTTATCTTGGCCGGCCCGGTGCCATCGACCGCGTCGAAATTTCCGCGCGCACCCGTCCTGAGGACGCTTTTGCCCGCAAAGACCCAGACACCCTCCCAGCCAAGACCCGCGAGATCTGGTACTGCCGGCCGTACGCAAACTCCATTGCGTACCAGATTCGCGAGGCTATTCCCGGCGCGCAGGCAGAACAGGTTCGCCGCGTCGAGCAGAGTGAAGGCGGCATCCTCAGCCGCATCGGCGGTCTGATGTGGCTGGTTTCTATCGCCGCTCTGCTGGCCGCAGCCTTCGCGGTCAGCGCCGCGATGGCCACTGCGGTTCTCGAGCGCCGCACAGAAATCGGCCTGATGCGTTCTCTCGGTGCGGGTCGCGCGCGGATTGCCGCAATGTTCTACGCCGAGAGTTCCCTGCTCGCGCTGCTGGCCGGTACCGGCGGCTACTTCGCAGGTTCGCTGCTGGCGTGGTGGCTTGGCCGCGCCATTTTTCCCGGGGATGGCGTACCCGCGGTCTTCAATCCAGTGCTGCTGCCCATCGTTCTCACCGTCGCGCTTCTGATGGCGATTGCGGGCAGTACGCCGTCCATCCGCGCCGCCCTGCGTCTTGACCCGTCGCAGGTTCTGCGAGGCGTTGCGTGAGCCGCAGCACCCGCGCCGGAGGCTTGACTCTGCCTGGCCTGCTGCGGCAATCGCTACTGCACCGCCGCGCCCGCAGCCTATCGGCACTGATCGCTTTGACCGTCTCGGCGGCTGTCGCGACGGCTTTGCTGACCTTGTTCGCCGATCTCAATGCAAAGCTCCACCATCAGTTCCGCAGCTTCGGAGCCAATATCGTGTTGACTGGCTATCATGGCCCAGCCGACCTGGCGTCAGTTGGCCAACAGGCTGCGGGGCCGAACGCCTCTGTCGCTGCTTTCGCGTACGCCGTCGCCCAGACCGACCGAGGCACACCCGTGGTGGTTGCGGGCGTCGACTTCCCTGCCGTGCGAAGGCTGGACTCCTGGTGGCAGGTCACACAGTGGCCATCGTCAGGCAATCAAGCGCTGCTCGGTGAACGCGCTGCGCAGTTCATCGGAAACGAATATGCAGTCACCCTCACCTTCGCGGGCACGGCCCACACCTTTTCCGGAGCAGGCCACGTGAAAACCGGCGGCGACGAGGACAGCCGCATCTACGTCTCTTCCGACGCGCTCACCGCCTGGACCGGAGTTCGCCCGGATGTCCTCGAGGTGCAGATTCCCGGCGGCGCCGACCAGGTGAACGCCGCGTTGCTGCGCCTGCGCTCTGCGTTTCCAGATGCTACCGTGACACCCGTGCGCCAGCTGGTCGATGGTGAATCGCGCATCGTCGACCGGACCCACTCGCTGCTGTACGCGGCTGCTCTGCTGATCGTTCTCACCGTCGCAGTCTCTGTGCTGGCAACGCTTTCCGCAAGCGTGCTGGAACGACGCCGCGACTTCGCCTTGATGAAAGCGCTGGGTGGCCAGCACTGGGAACTGACGCGTCTCTTCCTGCTCGAAACTCTTATCCTTTCTATTGGCGGCGTAATCGCAGGCTATCTGCTGGGTTCGCTTGCCGCCCTTGTAATCAGCGAGCTGAACTTCCATACCGCAACCCTGCCGCGCGTGGGTGTCCTCGCGCCTGTCCTTCTATTGAACGTTGTGATTGCAGCCGCAGCCGCAGTTTTTCCCGTACGTTCTCTGCGCGCGTTGGAACCCGCTACGCTGTTGAAAGGTGAGTAAATGAGCTGCACTGCATTGGAGTTCAGCCATGGCTGAAGTTGTCACCAGTCTGCCTGGAACCGCAGCCACTAGCGGCAACCTCACCAGCGACAGCACGCGCGCCGAGTGCGCCGTCATAGCGCTTGAAAGCGTCTCGCGTGAGTACACCGGCCGCGCTGGAATCGTTCGTGCGCTCGACACCGCCACGTTCTCGATCGTCGCGGGAGAGTGGGTCGCGATCACCGGCCCATCGGGCTCCGGCAAGAGCACGTTAGTCAATCTGCTGGGCTGCCTGGACCGCCCCACCTGCGGTTCGCTCAAGATCGATGGCGTGGAGGTCGGCTCGATGTCCGCCAAGGAACTGGACCGCTTCCGCGCCGACAAAGTGGGTTTCATCTTCCAGCAGTTTCACCTGATTCCTTACCTGTCTGCGGTCGAGAATGTAATGCTGGCGCAGTACTTCCATTCCATGACCGACCAGCGCGAAGCTCTCCTGGCGCTTGAAAAAGTCGGCCTTGCGGATCGCGCCCAGCATCTTCCCAGCGAACTCTCCGGTGGCGAGCAGCAGCGCGTCTGCATCGCCCGTGCGCTCATCAACGATCCTCCCATCCTGCTCGCGGACGAGCCCACGGGCAATCTCGACCATGCCAACCAAAAGATCGTCGCCGACCTCCTGCGCGGACTCCACGCTGCTGGACACACCATCGTGATGGTCACGCACGACCCCGAAATGGCCGCACTTGCGCAGCGCCGCATCGCTCTCAGTCACGGCAAAGTCTTCTGCCATCCGGTGCAACAGGTTGTGCGCCTTCGTTGAGCTTGAGTGAAGCTGCGGACGGAGTTCGCTTGCAATCACATAGAACTGCTATTCCCGAGCGAACCGACAGTCAGAATTCATCAAGATAAATCTGCTTGACACTGTACGGATTCTACGTACAGTTGTGACGTGCAAGATGCGAGCCTTAAGATAGTTCCAGACTCTTCTATTCCAATCTACCGGCAGATCGTGGATCAGGTTCGTATGCACATCGAGAGTGGAAATCTTGCGCCTGGGGATGCCATGCCATCCATCCGAAGTATCGCAACCCAACTCGGGATTCATTTCAATACAGTTGCTGAAGCTTACCGAGAGCTCGCCGGAGAGGGGTTGATTGACCTTGAGCGAGGCAAGAAAGCGGTCGTTCGACCGACAAGGTTCATCCCGGTGGCCTCGAGACCGGAAGCCGACAGTCTGCGCCGACGGCTTCGCCATCTGGTCGCCGAAATGCGTTTGAAGGGAATCTCGGATGCTGTCATCCGAAATGAAGTTGACCTCGTTGTCAGGAGATGAGCCGTGCATGGATACATTTTTGCTGCCTTGACGTTTGCTCCAGGAGTTCTGGCCGTGGTCCTCATTGCGGTCCTGAAATCGCATGGCAGGGTCTCCCAGGCTGAACGACCAGAGAAGATGGTTCGAATGGCCAGTCTCACTGCCTCGGACGTGGGCGGCGGGAGTCGCTGGCTGCTTGGCATGCTCTCCACGCTCTTACTGCCTGCGTGTTCTGCTGCGCTGCTGGCTCTGCGATGGCAAACCATCCCTGCTCGCTTTCCGATCCATTGGGGAATTAGCGGTCAGCCGAACGGGTGGGCGGAGCGAAGCTTTGGGAGTGTCTTTGGTCTGCTCCTATTAACCGTTGCGCTTGTGGCTGGGCTCTCGCTCCTTGGAGAGTTGATCGCACGCTCGTCCCCAGGATACGAAGGTCGTTGTGCCATGATCAAGACGACTCGGACGATTCTTGTCGCGTGTTCCTGGTTTCTCACTTTCCTGCTCTGCGCCATCAGCCTCCTGCCTTTGTCGCATAACCCGACAAATCTGGTTCCGTTGGTCCTGGTGGGCGCTGTCGTGTTCAGCCTGGGAGTGGTGGTGTACGTGGCGTTCCACGCAGCCCGCATGCAGGACGTTCTCGTCGCAAGCCAGAATAGTACCGATGCTCGCTTTTGGAAGGCAGGCTTGTTCTACTTCAATCCTGGAGACAGCGCCTTGATGGTTCCGAAACGCGACGGCTTCGGCTACACGATGAACTTTGGCCGGCCTGTATCCTGGCTGATTTTCGCGGCGATCATCCTTCTTGGCTTGATGCCGCTGTTGATGCACGTAAGCAAGCACCGCTGAGCGGAGGTCATTCAGCTTCGCCGCAGAGTTCCTAGCCCGCGGCTCCGCTCCAAAGCACAGGTAATTCACTGCAATTGGCAGCGCGCGCCTAGCGAACGCCCCACTTCAGCTTCGACCGCAGCACGCTAAAAAGGCCGTTCGGGTGAAGGCGCAGCATCCGAACGCTCGACATTGAGCGGCAGCACCGTACCTCGTCGCCCAGTTCAAGATCGATGGCTTCCTGACCGTCGATCGTCAGCACAATCTGGTTCGGCACGCCTTCCACCCGAACCGTGATTGTGCTGTCTCCTGGCATCACCATCGGCCGAATCGTCAGCAGGTGAGGGCAAATAGGCGTCACAATCATTGCGCTCACTGCGGGCATCACAATGGGGCCGTTGGCCGCCAGGTTGTAGGCTGTCGATCCGGTCGGAGTAGCCACAATCACCCCGTCAGCGCGAAACGTAGCGACGAGTTGTTCATCGATCTGGATCGTGTAGTCCGCCATGCGCGCAATCGTGCCCTTGGCGACGACCACATCGTTCAAGGCGTCCCACTGGCGAATGCAGCGTTCCCCACGAATCAAACGTGCCGTCATCATGGTACGCAGCTCGACGTCCGCTTCGCCCTGCATCCAGAGTTCCAGCGTTAGATACAAGTCTGACAGCGGAATCTCCGTCAGAAATCCAAGAGATCCAAGATTGACCGAAAGAATCGGTGTCTCGGTTTGAGCAAACGCACGCGCCGCGGAAAGCAGAGTGCCGTCGCCGCCCAGCACAATTACCAGTTCCGGAGCATCGTCGGGCAGCAGCGTACGATCTTTGCCGGGCTGGTTCAGGTAGGCCGCGCTGTCGGTGTCCAGCAGCGCTTCGTAATCGTGACGGGCGAGCCATTCAATCAACTCCGGCAGCAGCGTGGCCACTTCAGGCTTCTGCGGCTTCGAGATGATTGCAGCCTTAAACATTCTCGCTAGTGTAAGCCATTAGAGTCTTGCTCACGTCGTGTGAGCGTGGGCAAAACCATGTGAATACGGTGCCACTCCGACCCTCCATCTGGCGGTTCGTACGCGCCCGATTGCCTTGATTCTGATCGGCCCATCTGGCAACTCACCCATAAGCCAGACCCGCACACAACACCCGGGTTGAATTCACCATCACATGGTTTGAACGAGGAGGATCGAATGAGACGCAAGATTATAGCTCTAATCGCAACGGTCGTTCTAAGCAGCCCAATGTTCGCCCAAACCAGCGCAGCTGATAACGCCAGCACGACCGCAACTCCGAATACGAACACGAGCACCCAACAATCCGGCGAAAACCACCACGATTACGGTTGGCTTGGATTGATTGGACTTGCGGGCCTGGCCGGACTTGGCGGAAAGAAGCGCAACGACAATCACACAATAGATAACAGAACCAACGCACGATAGCTGATTAGGTCTTTGCACCTTAGAATAGTCAATTTAGTGTGGTGCCCGAGGGGGGACTTGAACCCCCATTCCCTAAAGGGCGACGGATTTTAAGTCCGCTGTGTCTGCCGATTTCACCACTCGGGCAAAGCCATCTCTATGCTACGTCACCACTCCGCTGGCGTTCTACTTTGGAGCGTAGATCTGGCGGTAAAGGTCGCGATTGCGCATAATGGCTTCCACATAACCGCGGGTCTCACTAAAAGGGATCGATTCGACGAACTCCGCAATATCGCGGTAGCCCCCCAGGGCCATCCACTGACGCACGGGCACGTCTCCGGCGTTGTAGGCGGCCAGGGCGTACTCGGGCTGCCCTCCAAACCGGTCCAGGACTGCCTTCAGGTTGCGCGTCCCCAGCTTCAGATTGGTCGCTGGGTTCAACAGGTCCGCTGTTGAGAAATGTCGAATGCCTTCCTTCTTCGCATTCGCTTTGCCGACCGAAGGCAGCAGCTGCATCAGCCCATAAGCGTGCGCGGGACTTACGGCTCCGGCATTGAACTCCGATTCCTGGCGAATCAGCGAAGCCACAAGGTACGGGTCCAGACCGTTGCGTTGCGAATCCGGCACCAGATCGCTCCAGTATGGTTTGGGCAGCAGCAGATTCCAGTAGCCCATTGGCACGTCCGCCGTCGGGAGCGCGAAGAAGGAAATGTGCGCGTGCTTCATGGATTGCAGAGCACGCGTGTACTCGCCATAGGAAGCATAGATCTGCGCTTCAGCCAGCGCACCCCACTGCTCAGATCCGGGACTTGCATCGATTTCGGGGCCAATGTACTCGTTCAACGCGGCGTTCGCAAGCAACTTGGCTTTGATGAAGTGCGGGTCATCCTCAGGGACTGCCGCCGCCAGATCCGGGTCGGGACGTTCGTGCATTGACGCTATCGCGGGGGTGTCTGGAACAGCGTTCTGTTCCCCCAGAACCGCAATCCGCTCACGCGCGAGGCCGCCGTAATAGTAATTGGTAAAGTTCACGTCCACGCAACGGTAGTAGCTGGCGGCTTCTGCGAAGTTATGCTCCTGGGCTTCGTAGATCCGTCCCCGCCAGTAGAGTGCCGAAGGCACTTCAAGGCCGCCGCCATAGCGCGTCACCTGTTCCTCCATCAACTCCGCTGCTGCGTCAAAATGTCCGAGACGATAGTTCAGCCACGCTTCGCGCCAGTGTGCCGACGGGGCATAGATGCTGTGCGGAAATGTATCTGCCAACAACTTATAGTGATAAAGTGCCTGCGGATAATTCCCTGACAGCAGGTACATATTGCCGCCCGAGTAGAGCGCCTCCTCGAACCAGCGACTGGTGGGATACTTCTCGAGCATCTGCGCGATGATGCCGTCATGCGTGGCCGAATCCTTCTCGCTGCGCGACAACTCCGCGTACAGGTAAAGCTTTAGTGCCGCCGTATCGTCCGAGGTGGTGGGCAGCTTGTCCACCTCTTTCCGGCTCAAATGCTTTAGCTTCAACTGGGTCGCCGCGCTGTAGATCAGCAAGGCATCGCGATCGGCTTGCGACAACCCAGGATCGTTGCGCAGCGCGTTGTACTCCTCGTTGGCCGCGCCATAATGGTGTGCGTCGAGCAGCTTGTCCGCGTGGACTTTGCGCTGCGCTGCTGATAACGGCAACCCCAGCGCAGCAAGCTGATCGTGCGCAACGCTGGATGCGTAGCTCAGGGGATCGTCGACGTAGATGCTGCGGTAAGTACTGGCCGCACGTGCCGTATCTCCGGTCTGCTGGTAGGACTTCGCCAGC
>JAABUJ010007349.1_pt1 | contig 10329 bp, 8 predicted proteins | sample 5559131 | NCBI WGS metagenome assembly JAABUJ01 (sample SAMN10711875, study PRJNA513366) | rock metagenome | isolation source: Antarctica rocks | place: Antarctica: Victoria Land, Mt New Zealand nord | collected 2016-01-07 | reverse complement strand
AAAAGAGATGGTGGTTGACGATAATGAGTTCGCTCTCGAGCGCCTTCCGCCGCATCTGCGTGATGAAGCACTGCTCCCAATCGGGGCAAGTGGTACCCAGGCACGCCTCGGTCCGGGCGTCGAGTTTGGGCCACAGCGGCGAAGTTTCGGGAAGATGATCGAGCTCGGCGCGATCCCCTGTCGGTGTCGTTCGCTCCCAAGTAGAAATGTGGTGGAACTGTTCAATCTCGTCCAACCCGCTGAGCAGAGGTGAATCGCGCAGCGCATACAGTTTGTTGCGGCAAAGGTAGTTCGCTCTACCCTTCATGTAGCAGACTTTGAGTTCTCCTTGTTCTCCACCAAGCACGGACTCAAGAAACGGTACGTCCTTAAAGTAGAGCTGCTCCTGCAAATTCTTTGTGCCTGTCGAAACAATGACGCGCTGTTGTCGCTCCCGCGCAAACCGCAATGCAGGCAGCAGATAGGCCAGCGTTTTTCCGGTTCCTGTGCCCGCCTCGACGATCAGGTGGCGCTTGTCGGTAAGCGCCGACTCCACTGCCTTGGCCATCTCCAACTGGCCTTTTCGATGCTCGAACGCAAGCGATGACCTGGCCAGGATTCCACCGGGCGCGAAAAACTCATGCAACGACGGCAGCTTGCTGCCTGCTGGATTTGCTGTCGCGACTGAAGCGGCGGGAGGCACTGTGCTGATGATATGCGAAGGAACGGCGAACAACACGCAGAGTGCGGCCCACGCTGCTCCCTATAATGAACTCTGACCGACGAGCGAGAGAGCAGGCAGGCGCATGGCACCGAAGAAGACACCCAAACGGTTAGGCAAGAAGCACCGGCAGGCTTCCACTCGCCCCAAAAAGGGACGTGCGCCCAAGTCCACGCCCACCACCGGCGCGGTCGATCCACGCAAGCGCAAGGTAATTGCTGCGAAGAAGGCCAAAGCTGCGGAAGAGGGACGTGTGTCTCGCCGCTCGCCCGATTTTGAAACCAGGCGAGCCATTACCGGCGACGACCAGGAGAAGACGCTCGGCCGCAACTCTGCCAAAACCCCGCAGGACAGGCCACAGCGTGAATCGCCCAAGCCCCGCCGCCGCATTCTCAGCGTGCCCCGGCCAGAGGGCGAGGAAGCCTGGCGCGAGGCCGAATTGCTGGCTTTGCAACAGTCCGTCACGATGGAGCATGCTGCGAGCAAGGCGCAGCCATTGATTGCAATCTGCGGCCGTCCCAACGTCGGCAAGAGCACGCTGTTCAACCGCATGACGGGTTCGCGCCGTTCGATTGTGGGCGACGAGCCTGGCATCACGCGCGACCGCATCTACGGGGACGTTGAATGGCAGGGACGCGACGTTCGCCTGGTCGATACCGGGGGCGTCATCCCAGACGACGAAGCCCTGATTCCTAGCGAAATTTTTCGCCAGGCGCAGGTCGCGCTTGAAGAAGCGGACGCCATCGTGATGGTCGTCGATGGCCGAACGGAACTTGCCTCCCCAGATATGGAACTTGCACGTTTGCTGTTGCGCGGCGGCAAGCCAACCTTCCTGGCCGTCAACAAAATCGACAGTGAACACCTGCTGGCGGGCGCCGAAAATTTTCGCCGCCTTGGGTTTAAAAACGTGCTGCCAATCTCGGCAGAGCATGGCAGCGGCGTAGGCGACCTGCTGGACGAGGTATTCGCTTCCCTGCCCAAAGAAACGGCTCACACGTCGAACGAACCGGCCCCGGAAGTACACGAAGATGACGACGAACTCCCCACCGCGGAAGAGGAAGCGGAGGCGTTCGACGAGGAGTTCGAACCCGGTAACCAAGCCTCTGAAGACGACACATCAGGCAAGCCCGTGCGCAAGCAGCGCACCCATGGCGAGTACGAATCGCGGGAGACCCGTATCGCCATCATCGGCCGGCCCAACGTAGGCAAGTCAACGCTGCTGAACGCGCTGACTGACTCCGACCGCGCAATCGTCTCCCCCATCGCAGGCACGACACGCGATGCCGTGGATGAGATTGTCGAGCGCAAAGGCCACCTGTTCCGCTTCGTCGATACAGCGGGAATCCGCCGCAAGGGCAAGACCAAGATGATGGCTGAGAAGCTTTCCGTCATCATGGCCCGCAAACATCTGGAAGCTGCTGACGTCAGTCTGCTGGTGATTGATGCGGTCGAGGGCGTCACCAACATCGACGCCAATATCGGAGGCTACGCGCACGAGAGTGGACGATCCGTCATCATCGTCATCAACAAATGGGATCTGATGACGACGGCACGTACTGACGGCAAGCCCCCTGCGGATCAGAAGATCTACGCCCAGCAGGTGCGGGACGCACTCAAGTATCTGGACTATGCCCCGCTGTTATTTATCTCTGCCGGTCCCGTCGATGACGAACCCCAGGCCATCGATCAGGTCTTCGCCAAAGTAGAACTGGTTGCGCGCGAACGCCGCAAGCGCGTCTCGACTGGCCAGATGAACAAGTTCCTCGATAGCGTCGACTTCCAACGCGCCAGCGTTCCCATGAACAAACGCGTGCGGATCTACTACATGACGCAAGCACAGGTCGCGCCGCCCACGTTCGTTCTGTTCACAGACCGGGACGTGAAGATGCACTTCAGCTTCGAGCGTTTTCTTGCCAACCAGATTCGTGCGGCGTTCGGATTCATCGGCTCGCCCATCTGGTTCAAGATTCGGGCGCGCAACAAGAAAAAGTCAGAAGAGTAAGCGCGCAGCAAACAGGTGTTACGCAACTGCGGGGTTCAGAGGAAACGGCGGGTCGGGCGGCCCCTCGTCTGGAGAGCGAAACACCGGAGGTGGCGTAAACGGCACTCCAGGACCGGGTTCCAGCAGGCGGCCCAACAACGGGTAGCGGCCCGCCACAAAAAATATCCCGTAAGCTTCGAGCAGCATCAATACGTATCCAAACGAACCCACCGCATACCAACCCGCCGCAAGGGACAGCAGCAAGTAGAGCAGTGAGCCACCCACAATCAGGAGCAATTTCGCAGCGGGAGCATTCGACGCACCGCTCACGTGAGTTACACCCAACCCAACTCCGGCAATCAGCAAGCCGACCAACACCAGGGCAAGCATCACGACGAAGTACGAGATGTACTGCATAATCACACCGGCCACCGCCAGGATCAGCTTCATCAGCAGATAAAGAATCATCTCACCCGGCTCGGCGAAAAACATACGCGAGCCACACGCAAACGCCTGCCCCAGGGTGACCTGCTCGAGCAGGTAAAACGGACGCACAAAGTCATCCAGAAGCGTCGATGCCGTTTTCAGAATGAAGCAGAACGCGAGGAAAGGTCCTTCTGCGCTGAGCAGCGTCATCCAGAACAGCCGTAGAGCGGCGGGATCGACCGGCTGCCCGGGAGTGGCCCTCGGCATAGTTGCCATCATCTCCTGCATGTGCCTCATGGCGGCGAAACCCAGCGGCGAGAACATTACCGACAGCACGACACCGAATACCACCTTAAGGCCGATCCAGGGCCACAGGCGTCCCTCTACTCGCCTCCACATCGGCGCGATGAATCGCCCACGCGTGACGACCATGTCAAACTGCACCAGCCCAAGCCCGGCACCGAAGCAGAACAGTGCGAAGTAGGCAAGCGCCGTCAGGAGGAGCAGAATCGTGGATCCGGCACTCGCACTGCGCAACATGGGAGCAAAGAAAATCGGGAACGGAAGAAAAATGCTGCCCACGAACGCCAGGTAGTTGGAACCTGCCAGCTTCCACGACCTGCCTACCCGGAATGGGTGAAAAAGGATCTCATGCACCCGCGCAAATGCAGGTGCGATCGCGCCAACGGCACTGAGCCTCTGCATGGGATTGTATTCGGACAACATCGCCCACAGACTACCGCACGCGCCCCAACTTTCCTACCACGCATTTACTGGGCGATGGAAGCGAACCAAGACCGCCATGCAGACAGAGCGCGTTCACACTGAATCCGGTGGCGCTCTTTCTTGTCGCGCACCTGCTGGCGCAACTCTTCCTGAAGAGCCGGGAGCAGATCGAACGTGATATTTGCGGGTTGAAATTTCTTCGTCTCAGCGTGCGTAATGTAGTGCATCAGCGATCCATGCGCAGAGACTCTTGGGGCGGGCGCGGGCATTTTCCCGGCGAGCAACTCTCCCGCGAAGATCCCGGCTAGCATGCCGCTCGCGATCGATTCCGTATAGCCCTCAACGCCCGAAAGCTGGCCGGCGATTAGAAGATCGGGTCTCGCTTTCAGTTGCAGCGTCTCCGTCAGCAGCGAGGGTGCATGGATGTAGGTGTTGCGGTGAATCTGGCCATAGCGCAGAAACGTCGCGTGCTCCAACCCAGGGATCATGCGCAGAATGCGGCCCTGCTCACCAAATTTGAGGTGGTTCTGAAATCCGACCAGGTTATAGCTGTCGGCGCGCAGATTCTCGCAGCGCAGTTGAACGCACGCATACGGCCACCGGCCGGTCTTTGGGTTCGTCAGCCCGGCAGGCTTCATCGGTCCGAAACGCAGGGTGTCGCGTCCCCGGCGGGCCGTCTCCTCGATCGGCAGGCAGCCCTCAAAGTACTGCAACTTCTCCCATTCCTTCGCTTCCACATTTTCCGCTGCAATCAGCGCATCGATGAATGCGTTGTACTCCTCTTTGGTGAACGGGCAATTGATGTAATCAGCCGTGCCCTTGTCCCAGCGTGCAGCGAAATACACTTTTTCCATGTCGATCGTAGACGCGTCCACAATTGGCGAGATGGAGTCATAGAACGCGAGTTGATCACTTCCGGTAATGGCCTGCAGCGCGTGGGTAAGGAGCTTGGAGGTAAGCGGGCCCGAGGCCAGAATCGTCAGGTCGGCTGCATCAGGATCGAGCGTCGTCACTTCTTCGCGATGAATGGTGATGCGCGGATTCTGCGCCAGACGTTCGGCAACTCGCGCCGAGAAGGCCACGCGATCAACAGCCAGGGCGTGGCCTGCGGGTACGGCACACGCATCCGCATCGGCGAGCAGAAAGCATCCGGCAGCACGCATCTCCTGCTTCAACAGCCAGGGCGCGGAGTTCTCGCTTTCGCTTTTAAGCGAGTTCGAGCAGACCAGCTCAGCGAAGTCGGCAGTCTGGTGAGCCTCGGTCGAACGCACAGGCCGCATCTCGAACAAGTCCACCGTGCATCCACGTGCAGCCGCCTGGAGTGCAGCCTCAGGGCCAGCCAGGCCGCCGCCAATCACGCGAACGTGGTGGCTCAACTTCCAGCCCCGAGCGTCTTCAGACGTTCGTCCACAACGCGCATCGTTCGCCATTCGAGCAGCATGGCCGCACCCATCTGCTCGTAAAAACCAACAGCGGGAAGGTTCCACTCCAGCACATCCCACTGCATGCGGACGCAGCCTTCCGCGCCAGCGATGTGTGCTACTTCTTCGATCAGTGCGCGTCCGAGACCCTTGCCTCGGCACTCCGGACGAACGAACAAATCTTCGAGATGAATCCCCGCACGCCCGCGCCAGGTGGAGTAGTTGTGAAAGTAGAGCGCAAAGCCCGCAGGCTGTCCGTCCAGAAGACCAATCAGGCAATCGAATCTGCGCGGTGAGTCAGCCGAGAAGCCATCGCGCAACAGGTCAGCCTCGGTGGCGAACACTGCGTCCGGCTCGCGTTCGAAGGTTGCCAGCTCGCGAATGAAGGTAAGAATCAGGGCGACGTCGTCCCGCGTAGCTGGCCGGATCGCAATTGCAGCAGACGTGTTCTGTGAAGAGGAAGAGTTCAATGGGCATCGGCCTTTTTGTCTGGTGACGCTTTAGGCTGACTCTTCAGCCAAGTGTCGAAGGGCAGCGTGAAGGCGAAGAGTTCATGCTTTGCGCCGTGCGCGTCGGTATAGTGAATTTCTTTGATATAAAGCTGCGCATGCTGCATCACAGGGTCATCAACCTCCCGCGTGTCGTAAAAGATGTAACCAGCGCGAGTGGAGTGTGGCGGCACGGTGAGCGACTGAAAACCGAAGTCGGCGTCATCATTCGTGATTTTTTTGTCGATCGGCTCATGATGAATGGTGATGGGTACGATCGGGAGGCGAGTAGGCATCGCCTGTTTGCGCGAAAACAAGCGGCGGTTAAGATCCTCGTCCGTCGCTGCGGCTTCCACGCTTCCGTCCGCTGGTATGAACTGGATGCGTACATCATCGAGCGCAAGCGGCTCGTCGCGGTCATTGGAGACGACAACGCGAACCGGCAGGAACCCATGCGAGGCATAAGGGAGACGGAAGAACAGGCAATCCGCAGTCTGATCGCAAGGGATTGCCGCCACGGTGACCTTCTCCTGGGCATGCGTCTCATGCACGACATAGTCGCTGGCCTGCTTGACTGGAGGGGCCGAACGCGGCTTGTCTTTGGCCAACGCGGGCGATGCGGCAAACGCACCAGCACCGAAAAGGAGCAGCATCGCGAGAAGTTTTCGATACACAAACATACTCTGTTGATTATCATCTTCGCTGGTGCTGCGGGTAAAGCGAGGTGAACGGTTGATGGTTCTCTACAGCGCGCTGCTGCTGCTGGTGCTGGTTGCGTCGTCGCCCTGGTGGCTGTGGCAGATGGCAGCCAGCGGACGCTATCGCGCCGGGTTGTCAGGCCGCCTTGGGCGAGTTCCCGACCATCTACGCGCGGCCTCCAGCAGCAGACATGCAGGCGCAGGGTTGCTGTGGCTGCACGCAGTTTCAGTCGGCGAAGTGCTTGCGGCGGAGACACTGGTCCGTGCGTGGAGAGCCGCAATGCCGGCGTGGGAAATCGTCATTTCGACAACTACTTCCACGGGCCAGCAGATCGCCCGCGAACGCCTGCGCACCCCAGCGTTCTACTTCCCGCTCGATTTTGCGTTCGCAATCCGGCCGTATCTGCAAAGGCTGCGTCCTTCCTTGTTCGTCACAATGGAGAGTGAGCTTTGGCCCAGGATGCTGATGGAATGCGAGCGCGCCGGCATTCCTGTAGCCGTGGTCAACGCCCGTATCTCCGACCGTTCCCTGCCTCGCTACCTGCACCTGCGCGTTCTCTGGGCACCGCTGCTGAACAAGGTTGCAGTCTTCTGCGCGCAGAGCCAGCAAAGTGCTGACCGGCTCCTTGCAATTGGAGTTGAGGCCAAGCGGGTGTGCGTGACCGGAAACCTGAAGCACGATACGCCGCTTCCAGAGAGCAACACCATGGTTGCGCGCGTTCAGGAGATGTTGAGCACGGCTCCGCTGGTCGTTGCCGGAAGCACGCTCGAAGGCGAAGAATCAATCCTGCTGGAGCAATGGCCGGAGCTTCTGCGCCGCGTTCCGAACGCTATTCTGCTCGTAGCGCCGCGGCATCCGCAACGCTTTGACGAGGTGTTCGCCCTGGTCAGCGCGAGAGGCATGCCCTGCATACGCTTGAGCCGCTTACCGGCTTTTGCGCAGGCGATCGCGCCTGGGACGGTTCTGCTGCTGGACACCTTGGGCGATTTGGCGGCTATGTACGGGTTGGCAGCAGTCGCCTTCATCGGCGGAAGCCTGGTGAAGAAGGGCGGCCATAATCCGCTGGAGGCTACACGCTTTCACATCCCGGTTCTGATGGGGGCTTCCTACGAGAATTTCCGTGAGATGGTTGAACCGATGCTAGTCCAAGGAGCGGTACACATCGTGGCCGCCGACAATCTTGCCGAGGCCCTGGCGGATGTCTTGGAACGTCCACGCGCGCCGCTCGCCTTCGAAACCAAGGAGTCGGACGCTACTGCCGATACCATGCGCAGATTGCAGAGCTTGGTTGAAAAGTTCGAAGCAGGTCGAGCATGAAGCGTGCTTGGGCTCTGCCCTTGCTGCCGTTCTACGCGAGTGCGGTAGCAGCGAAAAACCAGCTCTACGCCCACCATCTTCTGCCTGTTCGCAAATTGGCCCAGCCAGTCATTTCGATCGGAAGTCTTTCGGCGGGCGGCGCAGGCAAAACGCCTTTTGTGCTGGCCTTGGCTCAGCTGCTCCAAGCCCACGGCACGAGCGTCGACGTACTGTCGCGTGGTTATGGGCGTGCGTCAAAGTCGGTCACACAGGTGCAGCGCGTAGGTGAAGCCAGGCACTTTGGCGATGAACCCCTGGAGCTTGCGCGCGAGGGCTTGCAGGTCTTCGTTGGAGCCGATCGGTTTGCGACTGGTGCCTTGGCAGAACGCACTCTCAGGTCCGAAGTGCATCTTCTGGATGATGGATTCCAGCATCGTCGGCTTCAACGCTCGCTCGACGTCGCATTACTGACCGCCCAGGATGCAGGCGATTCCCTACTGCCCGCTGGCAACCTGCGGGAGTCTTCCAAAGCGTTGCGACGTGCCCAGGTCCTGGTTGTTCGCCGGGAAGAAGTGGCGGCATTGCAACCTATGATCGCAAGGCATCCGCAAGCCGCCATTTGGGTAATTGAACGCAGTCTGCATCTGCCCGATCCGGTGCCACTGCGCCCGATTGTCTTCTGCGCGATCGCTCGACCGCACAGCCTGCTCACGATGCTGCGCGCGCGCGGAGTCGAACCCGCGCAGGTCATCCTGCGCCGCGATCATCACGCCTGGAATTCGAAAGACTGGTCTGCGCTGGCACAGGCAGCGCGCGAGGTTGCAGCCGACGGCTTTGTAACGACCGCGAAGGATGAGGTGAGGATTTCGCCCGCGCAACGCGAGCGGCTGGAGAGCATTGCACCCTTGACGGTCGCGCGTCTGTGCGTATCCTTCGTCGATCCAAATTCCGTTTTTAGCGACGTTACGCGACTTCTCACCGTGCATCTTGCACTTCAATTCAAGACGCAACATGAGAAACTAGGATCTTGAATCTGCCACAGCAAAGTCGACAGACCGGTTCAAGATCAAGCTCACTGGCGCGTATCCTGATCGTCCGCACCGGAGCGATGGGCGACATCCTGCACGGAATGCCGGCGGTAGCTGCGCTGCGAAATGCGCTGCCCGACTGCGAGATCGGCTGGGCCGTCGAACCGCACTGGAGTCCCCTGCTGCGATCAGGTTCAGGCACAGTTCGTTCCTCCTCCATGCCCCTGGTCGACCGCATCCACGCCGTGCCAACGCGCGAGTGGAAGCGACGGCCATTCTCGATCAGAACGCTGCGCCAGGTAGCCCACCTTGGCGGCGACCTGCGGGCGGCTCAGTACGACGTCTGTGTGGATCTGCAAGGTTCCATGCGCTCCGCATTCATCGGCTGGATCAGCAGCAGCAGGCGTCGAGTGGGGGCTCGCAGACCGCGCGAACGCCAGGCCCGTGTCCTCTACACCGAACGTGTCGATCTAAACAGCGTCCACGTTATCGCACAAGCCTGCGAGCTGGTCGCGACCGCTGCGAACCTGGCCCACCTCAATCCGGTAGCACCTGTTTTTCCGGTCGATGCCTCTGCTGAAGCATGGTGGGACGAGACCCTGCGCACGCTACGTCTGACCAGCGGCTTCGTCCTGCTGGCTCCAGGTGCGGGTTGGGGAGCGAAGCGCTGGCCAACAGCGTGCTTTGCCAGACTTGGCCAGCAGCTTCGCGAGCAGGGTCTGGATGTGCTGGCAAACGCTTCGTCAGACCAGGCGGTCGACGCAGAGCTTGCGGCAGCAGGTGTGGTCACTGTGCAATCGTCCCTCGCACAGTTGATGGCGCTGGTTCGCCGCTCCGCTCTTGTCATCGGCGGCGATACCGGCCCGGTGCACCTTGCGGCCGCAATGGGACGGCCAGTGGTTGCGCTCTTCGGACCTACTGACCCGGCGCGCACCGGCCCCGAATTTCCGGGTGCGCGCACCACCGTGCTGCGTCACCATGAGAGCGCCGAGGACCATCACCGCCATGCCGCAACCGAAGCGGGATTATCAAAGGTACCGGTTTCCGACGTCCTGAGAGCAGCGCTGACCATGCGCGCCGGGCACCCCCATCAGGAGCCGGTCCATGGCTGAACGGACGCGCTGGCAGCGCATCGCGAAGAGGGTTCGCGTCCCGCTGGGGTTCCTCTCCGCAGCCGTTTTCCTGTGGCTCGCGCATTCGTCCCTGCTTGCGCTTTCTGGCAGCCTTCTTCTTGTGCTGCCGGGTCTTGCATTGCGAGCGTACGCCTCAGGTTACGTGAAAAAAAATGCCGAGCTGACCACCTCCGGGCCCTACGCCTACACGCGCAATCCGCTCTACCTTGGGTCCCTGATGATCTCTCTGGGTTTCGGCGCAGCCTCCGGTAGCTGGGTGCTGCTTGCAATGCTTGCCGCGCTTTTTGCGGCAATTTATGTTCCAACGATTCGCGGGGAAGAAATCTACCTAAGAGCCCATTTCAGCGGCTTCAATCAGTACGTCGCAATGGTCCCCGTCCTGCTGCCCCGGGTGACGCCCGCAACAGGCATGGGAGCCGGAGGTGAGTTTT